>Ga0315283_10002334_pt1 | contig 15794 bp, 13 predicted proteins | sample YL17G09_0_MG_FD_204541 | JGI IMG/M metagenome (GOLD analysis project Ga0315283, IMG submission 204541) | Sediment microbial communities from Yellowstone Lake, YNP, Wyoming, USA - YL17G09_0 | ecosystem: Environmental > Aquatic > Freshwater > Lake > Sediment | place: USA: Wyoming | collected... | reverse complement strand
AGGCAGTGCTTTTTGCCTCCGGGTCCAATCCATTGATTGGCGAGGAACTCTATGCGGTGGGGGCTTATGTCCAGGCGGGGGCGGTGCATAATGCCAGCCTGAGGGTTCAGGACCTTCTCCGCTGGGTATTTATCATCGCCGTTGTGGTGGGGGCGCTGTTGAAGCTTGTGGGGATACTGTGAGAATCATCACGACATTCTTCCTCGCAATTATTGCCATTGTCTCTGGCGTGGTTGTCCTGCTGGGATATTTCCTGCCCGGGGTGCCTTTATTCGTTACTCTTCGTGTTGCCTTCTTGAACTGGTTGATGATCCTGGCAGCCGTCGCAGTGTTTGTCGGAATTGCCAACCTTTTCTCGGTTCACACACAAAAACTGAAGAATAAAAAAGAAGCTGCATACAGCGTGCTCCTGCTTGTATTCCTGCTCGGAACATTCACCCTTGGACTGTTTCTCGGCCCGACCAGCCCCGCCATGGATTTTGTGTTCCTTTCGATACAGATCCCGGTTGAGACCAGCTTGATGGCGCTGCTGGCCGTCAGCCTGCTATATGCGACGATTCGTCTCCTTCGTTGGCGGGCGAATTTCATGAGCATCACCTTCATCATCACGGCACTCATCATTTTTCTTGGGACAGCACCTCTGCCTTTCCTTGGACCGGTCCCCTTCTTCTCCGACTGGCTGCGCCCCATCATTGCCCAGGTGCCGGCAGCTGCCGGCGCGCGCGGTATTCTGCTCGGTGTGGCGTTGGGCACGTTGATGACCGGCTTGCGCATCCTCTTCGGCGCGGACCGCCCGTATGGGGGTAAATAATGGGTGACGTGCGCTGCCCGATGTGTTCCACGCCCAATCCCGAAGGGCTGGGAACCTGCAAAGTGTGCGGTGCGCGGCTCACTCCTCTCACCGGCGACATCGCTGCTGCGAACTTTGAATCCATCCACCCCGGCGATCAACCCACCCGGAAAAGCACTGCAGAACTCGAGCATGCCCTGCCCGATTGGCTGCAGGATCTTCGAAAAAAACCGGAGACCGGGGAGCTGCAGAACCCCAACCCCAACGCGGCACCGTCAGCGCCCCAGCCTTCACTTTCAGCTTCAGAGACCGACGAGGATTTCCTTTCCCGTCTTGAATCGGAATCCGGCAAGGGTGACGCGCCCTCCATTCAACCCGAGTCCACAGATTGGCTGGCAGGTTTGTCCGATGCCAAGGGCGGCGACGAAGATATTCCCGACTGGCTTCTGGGCGTCAAGCAAAGCGTCGACGAAGAAGCCCAGGCCGCCAAGCAGGCTGCTTCGCAGCCTGCCTCGGACAACGTGGACTGGTTCCAGCGTTTGCAGGAGGATCAAAAGGCAGCCAAGGGCGGGGATGCCTCCCAATGGCCGGGGTTCTATAATGAACCTCCGGGATTTGGGAAAACCGGGCAGGATGAACCCCTGATATCTAAAGCGGATTCGGCGGAATGGTTCATGTCCGCCCCCGAGGGAAAAGCACCTGAAACAGCCGGTACTCCCCTGCCCACCGGCGTAACCGATTGGTTGAAGCGGAGGAAGGCGTTGGAAAACCAGCCTGGCGGAGTGCCACCTTCTTCTGAGCCTGCCGACTCAGCCAGAGCCCCCATCCCTGATTGGCTTGCCTTCGTCCAACCTGCCACACCTGAAATTGAGAGTCCTGCTCCGGCAGCCTCCGGTGATCTGCCGGATTGGCTGTCCGATTTTAAGGCAGATCAACCGTCTGCTGAAATTCCACCCGCGATACCGGCATCCTCTGAAGGGCTTCCCGACTGGCTTTTGTCAGCCCAGGCAGGCCAACCTGCGGCACCTGCCATTCCATCTTCGCAGCCCTCTCAAGCGGAACCGGACTGGCTGTCCGGGTTCGCCGGAAGTCAGTCTGCTGCTGATACTCCCATGACCACTGAACCGGCCGGTGGCGGGATTCCCGATTGGCTGGCTCCTGCCGCTGCCGGGGCGATGGCTGCCGGCGCACGGGCTTCTGACGAGGAAAAAGTCCCTAAAACTCCATCCAGGCTTCCAGAAGCTGTTGTTCCCGCTGCACCCCAGCCTGTTTCTCAGTCTTTCGACCTGCCAGCTGGAACGCTTTCCAGCGATGATGATCTCCCCGACTGGCTTTCCGAACTTCCCGGCGCACCAGGCCCTGTCGCACCGGCAAAGAAACCCACAGCTCCTTTGCCGCCTGTGCCATCTGCTGGTGAACAACCCCCGGCTGAGAAAGGCGAAACACCCAACTGGCTGGTAGGCGCTGCCGCGACGGTCGCGACCGCCAAAGCCGCCTCCGTGTTTACAGACCAGCCCATGGCAGGGGAGGACGCCTTCGCCATGGAAATGCCGGACTGGCTTTCCGGGGTTACACCTTCCGAAACAGCAACGGCGGCTGCTCAGATTCCCGGCGAACCCGCTGCCGGTGCATCTGAATCATTGAGCCCCAGCGAACTGCCGGCCTGGGTGCGGGCAATGCGCCCGGTCGAATCGGTGATCGCTGAAACAACCGGGGAAATGGACGATGAGCAATTCGTAGAGAGCCAGGGACCGCTGGCCGGTTTCCAGAATGTCCTGCCTTTTGTGCCCGGGCTGATTACCATCCGCCGACCCGCGGCTTATTCCAGCAAGTTGCAGGTCAATACCGGGCAGCAAAACAATGCTGCCTTGCTGGAAGGTTTACTCTCCAGCGAATCTGACGCGGCCAAAGTCAAACACCGCAGCCGCTTGCATTACAACAAGTTCCTGCGTTGGATGATTGCCCTGGTATTGATCATCCTGGTTGCCATTCCCATCGTTTTAGGGTCAACACTTACACCTGTCAATGCCCTCTACCCGCCCGAACTGCTGGCAGCCAATGAGGTCATCACTGCGCTGCCCTCTACCCCGAATGTGCTGGTGGTGTTCGATTATGAACCGGCATTCTCCGGCGAGATGGCGACCTCTTCGGCGCCTGTGCTTGCTCAGCTGATGGAAAAAGGGGCGACCATCACAGCCGTATCCTCCCTGCCTACCGGGTCCGTGCAGGCCAACCTGCTTCTTGCGACCTACCTGAGTTCTTTCAATTACCTGGGCGGGGACAGCTTCATCAACCTGGGATACATTCCGGGCGGAGCAGCCGGCATATACAATTTTGCCACCAATCCTTCAGAGACAATTTCAGTGGATGTCGAAGGGGAACAGGTTTGGTCTGACCCCAGAAGCTTCCTGGCAGATACAAGTCAGTTGAGCGACTTTGACGCGATGGTCATTCTCGTGGACGGCTCGGAGACCGCCCAGGTTTGGATAGAACAATCCAGGCTGCCATTGGGAGCCACCCCCCTGCTTATGGTGATCAGCGCGCAGTCCGAACCAATGATCCTGCCCTATTATGACTCAAAGCAGGTTCAGGGCATGGTGACCGGACTCTTCGGCGGCGCATATTACGAACAGATCACCGGACGCCCGGCGACAGCCCGCCTATTCTGGGATGCGTTTGCTGTGGCCTTTTTTGTGGCAGAGGTTATCATCGTGGTGGGCGGCGTCTGGGCGTTGATCGCTGCCTGGCAATCCCGCCTGGCCCGGAAGGAAGAAGAGGCCTGAGACATGCAGCCGGTTGACATTATCCTCGGTCTAATCAGTTGCATCCTGACCATCATGGTACTCAGCTACCTGGTGGGCGACAATCCGCTGTTCCGCATTGCGGTGTATATTTTCGTCGGGGTTTCCGCGGGCTATGTGGGCGCCGTGGCGCTGTACCAGGTGATCCTTCCCAAGGTGATCATGCCTCTGGTCGACGCGCCCCTGGAAAACCTCCCCGTGCTTTTGGTGCCGATCCTGCTGAGCCTGCTCCTGCTAATGAAGATGTTTCCACGCATCAGCTGGCTTGGAAGCGCTTCGATGGCTTTCATGGTGGGCGTCAGCGCTGCCGTTGCGATTGCGGGAGCGCTCATCGGCACGATCATTCCTCAATTCATCGCTGCCATTGCACCATTTGGATTGGAGGATAGCACCGGCATCGGCTCCATCGTCGAGAATTTTGCTGAAGGCACCATCATGCTGCTGGGCACAGTAACCACACTGGCTTATTTCCATTTCGGAGTAAAGTCATCCGCCAGCGGCACTGGTTCAACCAACCCGGTCATGCGCATATTAGGTCTTATCGGTCAGTTCTTCATTGCCGTGACCTTTGGCGTGCTGTTCACCGGCGCTTATGCGGCTGTGGTCTCAGCCCTGATCGGACGTTTGTATTTTATCTGGAGTTTTATTCTTTCATTCTTTTAAACTCTTATGCCCACTTCGTTGATTGAAGGCAGTTCCCTCCTGGCACTTGATATCGGCTCAACCACCACACGAGCGTCCTATTTCGATGTGGTCGACGGGCGTTATCGATTTATTGCCGTTGGACAATCTCCCACCACAGCCGCAGCCCCGGTCAACGACCTTGGCCAGGGTGTACGGCAGGCCATTGCCGATCTGGAAGTGCTCATCGGACGCCGGCTCATGGATGACGATAAACATCTTATCCTGCCAGCACAGCCCGAAGGGACCGGGGTGGATAACCTGGTCAGCATCCTCTCTGCCGGTCCGGCGATCAAGACCGTTGTTTTCGGGCTGTTGTCCGAAGTCTCCCTTGAGAGTGTGCAAAAACTGGCCCACTCAACATATTTACGCCTGGTGGACGTCATTGGGATGAACGACAATCGGCAGACCCACGAACAGGTGGATGCGATTCTCCGCCAGATGCCGGACCTGATCCTGATCTCTGGCGGGACCGAGGGCGGGGCGTCCCATACCATGAAAAAAGTCCTGGAGGTCGTCGGGCTTTCCTGCTATCTCCTGCCTGAAGACAAACGGCCTGCTGTGCTTTATGCGGGAAACCAGGACCTCGCGGATGAAGTCAAGGCATCCTTTGAAAAACTGGTGCCGATGCTCCATTTCAGCCCCAATATTCGTCCCTCGCTTGAAATTGAGAACCTCGAGCCGGCGGAAAAAGAACTTGCCTCGATGTACCCAAGAATCCGACAGCGGCAGATGATGGGCGTGGAGGAGATCAGTGCCCTTTCAGGAGGAAAGCTCTTTCCGACATCGTTCGCCCAGGGACGGATGATCCGTTTCCTGAGCAACATCTCGGAGAAGGCCACAATGAACGTGGACCTGGGCGCCTCATCGACCACTGTTTCGGGGGCGATGGGGGGGCGGCTGAGCTTGAACGTCTTCCCTCATTTCGGATTGGGCGAACCGCTCAGCGGGCTTTTGCGCCATACCACTATTGAAGAAGCCATGCAGTGGCTGCCCATCGATATTTCCGCCGATATTGTGCGCGACTACATGTACACCAAGGCGATGTATCCGGCGACCATTCCAGCCACGACTGAAGAACTTGCCATCGAGCAGTCGCTTGCCCGGCAGATCCTTTATCTAGCCGTCCGGCAGGCATTGGGCAATCTTCCCAAAGCCCGTCCGCCGCGCGCCGGCCTGATGCCAAACTTCGACCCGATCTTCGCCAGCGGAAGTGTTTTCGCTGCGGCACCCACGCTCGGACAAAGCCTGTTGATGCTGTTGGATGCCATACAGCCGACAGGGTTTTCGACCTTCATTCTCGACCAGGGAAATCTGCTGGGCATCCTCGGTGCGGCGGCGGAGTGCAACACACTCCTGCCCATCCATGTCATCGAGTCGGGGGCATTTATCAACCTGGGCGCGGTGATCTCTCCGCTCAGCAATGCCGGCGCCGGTACGCTCATCCTGCGCGCCCGCCTGACATACGACAACGGTGAAGAAACCATGGTGGAGGCCAAGCAGGGAGCGATCGAAATCATCCCGCTGGTGGTCGGCCGCACGGGTAATCTGCGGTTGGAACCGGTCGGGCGTACGGATGCGGGCATCGGCTTTGGACGTGCCTATCGGGTGGACGGAGTCCAGGGTTCTGCGCTCGGCGTGGTGATCGACGCCCGCGGACGCCCCCTGCGCCTGCCGTCTGATGCGGCGCGTAGACGCGAGCTGCTCAAGAAATGGCTGTGGACGGTGGGAGGCTGATCATGCTGGCGCCTGTGACTCATATCATCCCCCTGACGACCATCATCCGCACGCGCATGCTCCCGACGGCCGGGACCATCCAGGTGCGTTCCGGCGACAAGGTCGCGCCTGCCGATGTCGTGGCGGAGACCACCATCGCCCGGGAACACATCCTGATCGATGTTGCCCATGCTCTCGGCGTCCCTCCGGCCAAAGCGGACCGCCTCATCAAGTGCTCGCGCGGCGACAAGCTAGCAAAAAATGCTGTCATTGCCCGCAGCGACGGGATCATTCCCCGCTCGGTGAAAGCACCCCGCGAGGGACGTGTGGTCGCCATCGGCGGAGGGCAGTTGATGCTGGAGGTGGGCGAAACACCCTTTGAACTTCGCGCGGGCTATCCCGGTATCGTTGCTCAGATCATCGAGAATCGCGGCATTGTCATCCAGACCACCGGCGCGCTGGTACAGGGAATCTGGGGAAACGGCCGCATGGAATACGGCCTGATGATCAATCTGGCCGAGCAGCCGAATCATGTGCTTCAACCTGCCGATGTGGATGTCAGCCTGAGAGGGTCGATCATCCTGGCCGGGCACGTCGGGGACGAGAAGGTTTTCCGCAACGCGACCGACCTGCCGATCCGCGGAATGATCCTGGGCAGTATGGCACCGTCGCTTGTCCCGCTGGCCATGCAGATGAAATATCCGATTCTTGTCGTTGATGGACTCGGCCGCCGCAACATGAACATGGCAGCCCACAAGCTGTTGAGCACCAATGAGAAGCGGGAAGTGGCGGTCAACGCCGAACCCTTCGACCGCTACGCCGGCACCCGGCCTGAGGTCGTGATCCCGCTGCCCGTTGCCCAGGAACCACCGCTGCCCCGCGACCTGGAGGTGTTTGCGCCCGGGCAGATCGTCCGCCTGTTGCGCAACCCGCGCCAGGGAGCTGTGGGCACGCTCGAGGTCGTGCGGTCCGTGCCTGTCATCCTGCCGAACGGCATAAAGGCCGTGTGCGCGGATGTCCGCCTTGAATCCAATGAACAACTGGTTGTCCCGCTGGTCAACCTTGAAGTCCTGGGATGACCTTTTCGTGATAATATCAGCAATGAGGAGAAGCACCTATGGGAGATAGCTTTATCTTTGATGATGATGAGAACAAGCAATCGTCCTTCTCGGATATGCCGGAAGGAGATATGCCCGAGGGTGGCGAGGACGGTGCGCCTGAAGGTTCCAACAACCGTACGTTTTTAATTGCCGCGGGAATCATTGGCGGAGTCATCCTGCTGATTCTGGTCTGCATGGCGGGTTATGCTTTCTTCCTGCTCCCGCGCCAGAATGCTTCCCAATCTGTCCAGCAGACAGCCGTGCTGCTCACAAACACTGCCATTGCCGGCGGCGCGACCAGCACCGCCCAGGCCTTGATGGCCACAGCCACCCTCGACTCTGGGAGCATCGCCGCCACAGCCCAGGCAGTCGCCGCAAACCGCCAGAAGGAAGCCACCAGGACGGCTGAAGCCCTTGCAGCATTGGCTTCGCCCACCCCGGTCGTTGCCTTGTTTACTGCGACACCGATCGTTTTGGAAACCGCCACACCAGACCCGGTCACTGAAACGGTTGCTGCGCTCTACACCCAGGCTGCGTTGGCCGAACTGACCGTCTTCCCTACATCCACTGCGCTGGGCGACGTCCCTGCCACCGGCTTTGCGGATGAGGTCGGCCTGCCCGGCCTGTTCATCATCGGTTTTGTGCTGGTGGTGATCATCCTGCTGTCGCGCCGATTACGCAGCACCCCCGAAGCAAAATAATCTTTGACCAACAAAAAACTGGCCTCTTGTTGAAGAGGCCAGTTTTTTGTTAGACAACGCTCTCGGCGACTTGCTTGCCGTAGCCCAGCAAGTCCTTCACCATCTGCGGACTGCGCCCTTCGGCGTACACGCGCAGCACCGGTTCGGTCCCCGAGGGGCGGATAAGCAGCCATGAATCATCCGCGGCGATGTACTTCACTCCATCCTGGTTGCCCACTTCCACGATTTTTTGTCCGCCAATTTCCACAGGGGCTTTATCCATCAGAAAGCTGGTCATCTCTGCCTTGGCGACCGGATGGCTCAGGCGCAGGTCGGCGCGTTCGTAGAAGGCCGGTCCGACATCTTTGAGAAGCTCCTCCACCAGCCCGCGCAGCGACTTGTGCCAGGCGGAGACGATCTCCACGAGAAGCAAGCCCATGATAGGTCCATCGCCTTCGGGGATGTGTCCCTTGAAAGAAATGCCCCCGGACTCCTCGCCGCCGATAAGCACATCCTCGCTCATCATGTAATCGGCAATGTGGTTGAACCCGACGGGCGTCTCGTAAACCTTCAACCCATAGCGAGCAGCGAGGCGGTCCACCATGCGTGTGGTGGAAACCGTGCGCACCACCGCGCCGCTCCAGCCTCGTTTCTCGACCAGGTATTTCAGGGCAAGGGCCATGATCTTGTGCGGGTCGACAAAAGTGCCATGTTCATCCATGGCGCCGATGCGGTCTGCGTCGCCGTCAGTGGCAATACCGAAGTTGCCCATCCCCGCCCCGATGGCGCCTGCCAGCACACTGAGGTTTTGACCGATGGGCTCGGGATGCACACCGCCGAAGCCGGGATTCATTTCCCCGCGCACTTCGGCGATCTCGCACCCGGATCCCTGCAGGAAGGATTTGATCACGCCGCGCCCCGAGCCGAACATCGAATCGACCACGAATCGCTGCGGGTTGTCGGCGATGATATCCGTGTTGATCAGCTTCCGCAGTTGGTCGAAGTAGGCGGGCAGCGGGTTGAATTTCTGGATCAGTCCCAATTCGCGCGCTTTGGCGAAGTCCATCAGGTTGGGACCGCGCGCGCGTTCCTCGTTGTCATTGATATAGACTTCCACCCGCCGGCACTGCTCGGGCAGGGAGGAACCCCCATAGGAGGATTTAAGCTTGACCCCGTTGTAACGCGGCGCGTTATGTGAGGCGGTGATCATGACCCCCGCGATCGCGTTGAGGTTTTTTACAGCGAAGGAAACTGCCGGCGTGGGCGCGTCCGCCTGGGTGAGCATGACGCTGAATCCGTTGGCTGCCAGGACGCGGGCGACATCCTGGGCGTAGCGGTCCGATAGGAAGCGGGTATCAAAGCCCACAACAATTTTTCGCGGGTCTGCCGACGGATTGGTGTAGCCTCCGCTGTCCCAATGCTCGGATGCCACCGCGTCTGCGATGGCCTGCGCCACCATGCGCAGGTTGCCGAAGGTGAACGAGTCAGAGATGACGGCGCGCCAGCCGTCGGTGCCGAAATGAATGGTCATTAAGTGAACTCCAGTTAGTAAGATAAAGAGAGCGGGAGTTGTCTCCCGCTCTCTGTTTATTACGGTGAGGGCGTCAGGGTGGGCTGCCAGTTGGGAGCCGGTGTGGCCATGCGTAATAACGATTGGATGACCCAGCCTTCCACCGTTCCATCACGGGGTGTCGTGAAGCGGATGTGAGCCCAGATTTTTCGGTCGTAATCCTGCTTATCCGGCAGTACCTCCACGAGCCAACCATTGGAAAGCGAAGTCAGGATCAGCCCGCTCGGTTCTGTCCGCACAATGACGCCGTTATCCTTATCGGTGAAAATCGTGGCATAGATCGGGGTGGGCAGCGGCGAAGGTGAGGCGGTCGGAGTCTCGGGCGTCGGGAAGACCAGTGTGGCGGAAGCTGTCGCTGTAGGTGTGTCCGTCGGGGGGAGGGGAGTCGGGCTGAACTCGGGCTGCGGCGAAAAAGCTGGGGCGGTTGTCGCCAATCCGGTGGGCGTCGCGCTGGGCATCGGAGTGGATGCCGCGAACGGGTTATATTGAGGCGGGACTAGAGTCCACAGCCCGCTGATGAAGATCAATGTCACAATGGCAATGAGGATAATAGTGGTCCCCAGCGTGAACCCAGCCAGGGTGTAGGGACGGAAGCCCATGATGAGCAGGGTGATGATCCCCACCAGGATGGCAAGGGATACATGAATGACGAATATGTACAACCCGTCGGGGTAGAGTCCCTTGACACCGCTTCCAAGCCCAACCGCGGCGGCGCTGAGGGGCAGATAGAACTCATAGGCCAGCATCGCGCTCGGTAGTATGGGTTTGTCCTCCGAGCGGACGATGGAGATGGGGAAAAGGATGGCGCCCAGCAGCAAAACGAACAGGTCCGGCCACCACAACCGGGTGTGGACGAAAGCCTGGGTCAACGTGATGGGCATGAAGATGCGTGAGGCGAACCCGGCCAGCGCGCCGGTGGCAAAAATCAATACGGCTCCGAGCAGAAAGCCGAGGAAGGTTTGGAAGAAGTAGCGCCAGGAGCCGGTGACAGTGGCCAGCACCATGCCGATCCAGGGGGTCATCACGGGGGCAAGCAGAACGCCGAGGAAGAGCAGCGCCTGGGAATCCAGCATGTAGCTCGCGCCCAGGATGGCGCCGGCGAGTATGGAGAAAATGAAGAACTCGAGAGTGGGGTAAGCCCGGTGGGCCAGGTCTTCGAGGAATTCGGCCCGCTCGTCCGAAGATGACGGAATCAATCTGCGGCGCTGGCGCCGGCGGCGTGCAAGCGGACGCACCGCTTGAGCTGGAGATTCTTCGGGAATCGAAGAGGACTCGGTGTTTCCCGCCGATTCTTCTTGTGGCTCTTCAGGGATGAGGGGATTCGAATAATTACTCATTGTCGCAGGCTCGCGATGATCCGCAGGGGTTTGTCGAGCAGGTCCAGTGCGGATTGGATGTCTGGTGTGACCAGGTCGGCGGCGAGCAGGGTTTCCGACGCGGCGCCTTCGGCCGAGAGCACACAGATGCCCAGCGCGGCGGATTTCAGCATGCCGGCGTCGTTGGCGCCTTGTCCGATCGCCACCACCGAATCAGCACTGCGCGCGCGCACGTACTCCGTCTTCTGCGCAGTTTCGTTCCCGCGCTGAATGCGCACCGCGCTGACGTTGAGCAGGTGATCGATCACGGATTGCTGGCCGTGCGTATCGGCGGTGATCAGGTGCAGGGTGAGCCGGTCGCGCAGCCCGCTGAGGCGTCGTGCCACGCCTTCGAGCAGGATCCCATCAAGGGCCAGGGTGCCGTTGACATCCGTCACAAGGTGCTGGAGGTGGATTTCCCCATGCCCGGGGATGGTCAGCTCGATCATTGGCGTAATTATACTTTAGTCTGTGCGCACATCACGCCAGCGAAGGAAATAGTCAGCAGACAGCAGACAGCAGACCTTGACAGAAACGCCGTTCGGCATATAATCAGCGGAAATCTAAAAGACGTCGATGAGGACGAGTACGCGCAGTACAACGGTACAGAGAGCAGGCGGTTGGTGCAAGTCCTGCCCGAAACGACAGCGCAGAATGGACCTCGGAGTTGCAGGGCGAAAGCAAAACAAGTAGCCCGAGCCGGGACGCTCCCGTTACAGAGCTAGGATATCGGCGGAAATGCCCGTATCTGAACAGAGTGAAGCTGGCTTTTCCCGTCGCATCACCGGCGGGAATTTTGGTTAATAATAACCACAGCTTAATTCGGGTGGCACCACGGACTTCGCGTTCGTCCCGTCATTGGGATGAACGCGTTTTAATTTAATTCAGAACCACAAGGAGTAGTCATGAAAAATCAACCCCAGTCTGTTTTCACCATCAGCGGAGCCCCGAAGGAGATCGAAGCGGGTTTTCAGGAAATCAGCTGCGTCCCTGCGCTGGATCTGTCCCTGCCGGCCGAAGTCGTATTGACCCAACGCATGCACGACCAGGGTACCCGCTCCCTGCCGCCGACCTTCGTGCCATAAAAACCATATATATCACTCATATTTTCAAAAGGAGAAATCGCCATGTCCGCAAACGCCGATCAAACACGCTTCCAACTCAGTGAAAATGACCTGCCGAAGTTCTGGTACAACATCAATGCCGATAGTCCCGTCCCGCCGGCGCCCGTTCTGCACCCCGGTACAATAGAGCCGGTCACACCGGATTTCCTTTCGGTCCTCTTTCCGATGGAGCTTATCCTGCAGGAGATCAGCCAGGAGCGGTTCATCGAAATTCCCGAAGCAGTGCGCGAGATCTACAAACTGTACCGGCCTACACCGCTGATCCGCGCCCGGCGGCTGGAGCAGGCGCTCGGCACGCCCGCGCACATTTATTACAAGAACGAAAGCATCTCACCGGTTGGTAGCCACAAGCCCAACACCGCCATCCCCCAGGCCTATTACAACAAAGCCGCCGGGACGAAGGCGCTGACCACAGAGACCGGCGCCGGCCAGTGGGGCACATCACTGGCGATGGCCTGCAATTTCTTTGACATCGATCTTGAAGTGTATATGGTGAAGGTGTCCTATAATCAGAAACCCTACCGCCGCATTTTCATGGAGACCTACGGGGCGCAGGTCTTTGCCAGCCCGACGGACCGCACCCAGTACGGCCGCTCCCTGCTTGCGAGCGACCCTGATAACAACGGTTCGCTGGGCATCGCCATTTCGGAGGCGGTGGAAGTTGCCGCTACCTCAGGCGGGAAAAAGAAATACAGCTTGGGCTCGGTGCTCAATCATGTGCTCATGCACCAGACCGTGATCGGCGAGGAAGCGCTCAAGCAGATGGACCTGGCCGGCGAATACCCGGACGTGGTCATCGGCTGCGTGGGAGGCGGGTCCAACTTCGCCGGAATCGCCTATCCCTTCCTGCGACAGAATCTCAAGGAGGGGCAGCGCACCCGGCTGCTGGCGGTGGAACCGACCGCGACTCCCTCCCTGACAAAAGGCGTGTATGCCTTCGATTACGGCGACACAGCGCAAATGGCCCCGATAGTAAAGATGCATACTCTTGGACACACGTTCATGCCGCCCGGCATTCACGCCGGCGGATTGCGTTACCACGGCATGGCGCCCAGCCTGTCCGCGCTGCACGATGCCGGCTATATCGATGCGATTGCCGTGCCACAGATTGGCACCTTCGAGGCGGCCGTCCAGTTCACCAAGGCTGAAGGCATCCTCCCTGCGCCGGAGTCCGCGCATGCCATCCGCGCGGCCGTGGACGAGGCCCTGGATGCCAAGGCCAAAGGCGAGAAGCGGGTCATCCTGTTCAATCTCTCGGGACACGGGCACTTCGACATGATGTCCTACCAGAAATACTTAAGTGGTGAACTCGAAGATTATGCGTACCCGAAAGAGGCGATCGAGCAGGCCATGCAGCGCCTGCCGCAGGTCAGCTTGCCGGCCTGAATAATTCCTTCTCCCTGGAGTGGTTGTACGAAGAAAGAGGCAGGGATCATCCTGCCTCTTTAGAGTTTTTCCTCTATGGAGTGGGTGTAGCGCTGGCGGAGTAATCTACACACGTTGGACCGGATTCGGGATCGGGGGTTGGCCAAGTGCCAGCCTGAAATTGTAGCATCAGGTCATTGATCTGTTCAAAATCAGCACGCAAGACGAAAGTGTTATCTTTCACGATCTCATCATATTGCCAGTCAGATGTAAAAAGGTCTTCGGGCATATTAGTCATGATGAGGTTTTCTCCTTTGAGCTTGGGTGCAAGGCAGGCAAGCTGGGCAATTTGCTCGGGACTTAGATCAGTCTGGACGTTGTTTTGAAAAGAGGCGATGATCTGTGGTATTCGCGGAAGAACTTCAGGAGAAAAAGCCTTCTGTTTAATGGCACACATAACGATGTTCTGGTTACTGGCACGTTTAAATGTATTGTATTTCTTGCGCACACGTACCAGTTTAAGGGAACGGGTGCCGTTGAGGTGTTGAAAGCCGGCGTTAAAGTACCCCATATCTTCAGTTTTGTCATCGATGGGGCGGCCGTCCACATCTTCAGGTAAGTATACATCGATTCCACCAAGTGCATCAACAATGCGTATAAAGGTCTGCATATTCACGGCCGCATAATTGTCAGCCCGGATTCCGAAATTGAGCAGCAAGGTGCGTGCCAGCAAGCCTGGTCCTTCACCTGAACCATCGTAATATCCCATACCGGAGTTACCATATAGATATGATTGATTAAGTTTTCCATGAGTGATATTGTAGTGATCTGAAATGCCAGGAATTTTAACCCAGATATCTCGCGGCATATCCAGTACAGTCACCTTTCCGGAAACAAAATCAACGCGCATGATGCGCGTCACATCAGCGAGGCCGTAAAGATAATTATCCGATCGAGTGTCGGAGCCAATCGCCAAAATATAAAGAGGCTCAGCCGGCCCTCTGCATAATGGCACCGGGGTGGCAGTGGCTGTGAGCGTTGGCATAACGGTGGGCTCATCCGGTCTGAGCAAGGCTGGTGTGGCAATAGTTGGCACCTGGGTGGGAGTCAGAGTAGGCAAATCAAGTCCTTGACTTAGAGGCTGGTTCCATTTATTGGCAAGGCTGATTCCTATAATAATCAGAATGCTTACCAGCACAACAATAATAACGATGATGCTGCGATTTATTTTCACGAGGTTCTCCACATCCTAGAATGGTTGTTGATTATAATGCTGCTTTTTTTATGTTTCTTGGCGCATCGCATCAAGTTGAATCTTACTATAGATAGTTTCGTTGCATCAAGAAGAATGTTACCCTACGCCAGAGACTGTAAGACTGGCGAGGGAGCCTATGATGAGTCAACGAAGCAAGCGAGAGTTGTTAGAAGAGATCCGTCCGCGATATCTGAAAGCCAAGAAAACAGAGAAGAAGATAATGCTGGATGAATTTGTAGCTGCGACGAGTTACCATCGCAAGTATGCGACCCGGATCTTGAAACATGGTCATCCACGACAGAGTGGCAAGAAACATGGATTCCACAAGATCTACCAGGGCGAAGTGGTGGTTGCGCTGGAGCAGATCTGGGAAGTATGCGGGCGGATCTGTTCAAAGCGAATGCATCCATTCCTGCCAGAGATGGTGAAGGTGCTGGAGCGGTGTGGCGAATTGACACTACCCGCGGAAACCAAAAGGCTTTTATTGCAGATGAGTTCTGCCACGATCGACCGTTGTTTAGGCCCAGCTCACTTTGAGCATCCACATGGCCTGAGCACCACCAAACCCGGCAGCCTGCTCAAGAAGGCCATCCCCGTGCGCACCTTCACTCCCTGGGATGAAGACCAGCCTGGATTCCTCGAAATTGACCTTGTGGCCCACTGTGGCGGGTCCGTAGAAGGCCAATTTATCAATACTTTGACCGGTGTGGACCTTTCCACCGGCTGGATCGAATGTCTGCCTGTGCACCATCGCTCCCAGCAGGCTGTTTTCGAAGCCATCCAGATCATGCGCACTTACCTGCCTTTTCTCTTGCTCGGCATCGACTCAGACAATGGCCACGAGTTTATTAACGATCTGCTCTACCAATATTGTCTTTCTGAAAAGATCACCTTCACCCGTTCGCGTCCCTACCACAAGAACGACCAGGCCCATGTTGAGCAGAAGAACTGGTCGGTCGTCCGTCGTCTCATCGGCTATGACCGTCTCGAAACAGAAGAAGAATACCTGCTTTTACAAAGCATTTATGCAGACCTGCGCTTGTATGCCAACTTCTTCCAGCCCGTACTGAAACTGGTCTCGAAAGAACACGTGGACAAAAAACTCGTCAAACGCTATGATACGGCTGCTACCCCTTTCCAGCGTGTCCTGGCCGCAAAAGATATTCCTTTCGAAACCAAGGCCCGTTTGACCAATCTGTATGTCCAACTCAACCCAGTTCAGCTCAGAACCTCGATCGATGCGAAAGTCGCCAAACTTTGGAAAATCTCACGGTAACATTTGGTCTTGATGCAACGATACCCCTAAAGTAACATTTGGTCTTGATGCATCACGTAGTCGTGACTATCGCCCATTTTG
>Ga0315283_10002332_pt1 | contig 15801 bp, 17 predicted proteins | sample YL17G09_0_MG_FD_204541 | JGI IMG/M metagenome (GOLD analysis project Ga0315283, IMG submission 204541) | Sediment microbial communities from Yellowstone Lake, YNP, Wyoming, USA - YL17G09_0 | ecosystem: Environmental > Aquatic > Freshwater > Lake > Sediment | place: USA: Wyoming | collected... | reverse complement strand
CGACCTCGTCGTCGTTCGTGATGCGTTCCATGCCGAGCCGGGCGAAGAGCGACTTGGCGGGCCGCAGGTCGTGGTACTGCAGGTCCATCGCCGCGAGGCGGGCGTCGTCCCACGCCAGGTCGTGCCGCTGGCGGTAGCCGTCGATCAGTCGGTGCTTGGCGACCCAGTCGAGCTGGCCGGCCAGCGACATCGGGTCGGTCTCGAGGCCGGTGAGCACGGCCTCCCATCGGCGCAGGATCTGCTCCCCCACGGCCTCGTCGACGCATGCGAGCCCGTACGACTCGGCGTACTTGCGGGCCCGGTCGTAGAGCTCCCACTGCACCTCGAGCGCCGTGACGGTCGAACCGTCGACCAGTTCGAGCGGGGCGCGCAGGCTGAGGTCATACGACACCCGGCGCAGCGCGGCCACCGGAGCGGCGAACGCAAACTCGCGGGGCAGGGCGTCGTCTTCGATCATGGCCAGCACGATGGCGGTGGTGCCCACCTTCAGGAAGGTCGAGACCTCCGACAGGTTGGCATCGCCCACGATCACGTGCAGCCGCCGGTACTTCGACGCATCGCAGTGCGGCTCGTCGCGGGTGTTGACGATCGGCCGCTTGAGCGTGGTCTCGAGCCCGACCTCTTCTTCGAAGAAGTCGGCGCGCTGAGTGATCTGGAAGGGCACCTCGTCGGCCGTGAGCCCCCCGGCCTCGCTGCCGACCTTGCCGGCCCCGGTGAAGATCTGCCGGGTGATGAAGTGCGGGGTGATGTGGGTGACGATGCGCCCGAACGGCAACTGGCGGTCGACGAGATAGTTCTCGTGGCAGCCGTAGCTGTTGCCCTTGCCGTCGGAGTTGTTCTTGTAGACGACGAGCTCCTGGCCCTCGGGCAGCAGACGGGTGGCGGCCGCCATCGACTCGATCAGGATCTGCTCGGCGGCCCGGTCGAACACCACGATCGCCCGGGCGTCGGCGCACTCGGGGGTCGACAGCTCGGGGTGGGCATGGTCGACGTAGTAGCGGGCCCCGTTGGTGAGCACGGCGTTGACGAGATGGGTCTCGACCTCGGGAGCCATCGCACCCACCGGCACCATGCCCCGGGCGTCATTGCCGGGTGATTCGTCCTCGAAGTCCCACCCGACGTTGGGCGCCGCCGACGCCTCGACCCGCCGGGTCTCCTGCAGGTAGGCGTTGATCAGCAACGACGACGCGGCGATCGGGTTGGATTCCTCGACCCCGCGGATGAGGATGCCGAACTCGGTCTCGACACCCAGGATCTTGCTGATGGCCACCCGCGCACCTTACCGGCGCGCCGGCCCGATCAGAGGTACTGGCCGGTGGCGACCCGTTCGATCGACCGGCCACCGGTGGTGTCGGCGTCGGGCTTCTTGATGAGCGTGCGCACGTAGATGATGCGCTCGCCCTTCTTGCCCGAGATCTTGGCCCAGTCGTCGGGGTTCGTGGTGTTGGGCAGGTCCTCGTGCTCCTTGTATTCCTGGTGGATCGAGGCGATGAGGTCGTTCACACAGATGCCCGGGTTGCCGTGGTCGATCAGGCGCTTGATGGCCAGCTTCTTGGCGCGACGGACGATGTTTTCGATCATGGCCCCGGACGAGAAGTCCTTGAAGAACATGATCTGCTTGTCGCCGTTTTGATACGTGACCTCGAGGAACTGGTTGGCCTCGTCGTCGCGGTACATCTCGGCGACGGTCTGCTCGATCATCACCCGCACCGTCTTGTCGCGATCTCCCCCGCCGAGCGACTGCACCTCGGCTTCGTCGAGCGGTAGGTCCGACTCGAGGTAGCGGGCGAAGATCTGAGTCGCGGCTTCCTCGTTCGGACGCTCGATCTTGATCTTCACGTCGAGTCGGCCGGGCCGCAGGATGGCCGGGTCGATGAGGTCCTCGCGGTTCGAGGCGCCGATCACGATGACGTTCTTCAGCGTCTCGACGCCGTCGATCTCGGCGAGCAACTGCGGCACGACGGTCGATTCCATGTCGGAGCTGATGCCGGTGCCGCGAGTGCGGAAGAGCGAATCCATCTCGTCGAAGAAGACGATGACGGGCCAGCCCTCCTCGCTCTTTTCGCGGGCCCGCTGGAACACCAGGCGGATCTGGCGCTCGGTCTCGCCCACGTACTTGTTGAGCAGTTCGGGGCCCTTGATGTTGAGGAAGTAGCTGCGGGCGTCCTTGTTGCCGCTGACCTCGGCGACCTTCTTGGCCAGCGAGTTGGCCACCGCCTTGGCGATGAGCGTCTTGCCGCAGCCGGGCGGGCCGTACAGCAGGATGCCCTTGGGCGCAGGCAGTCGGTACTCGGCGAACAGGTCGTGGTGCACGAACGGCAGCTCGACGGCGTCGGTGATCTGCTCGATCTGGCTGTCGAGGCCGCCGACGTCGTCGTAGGAGATGTCGGGGACCTCTTCGAGCACCAGTTCCTCGACCTCGGGCCGGGGCAGCACCTCGAGCAGCAACCCCGAGCGCGAGTCCTGCAGCACCGAATCGCCGGCCCGGATCTTGCGACCCTGCAGCGACTCGGCCAGCTCGGCGACCCGCTCCTCGTCGGCGCGGCCGACGATCATGGCCCGGGTGCCGCCGTCGAGCAGTTCCTTGAACGTGACGACCTCGCCGGTGAGCTCAGGGGTGCGGGCCAGCACCACGTTGAGCGATTCGTTCAGCACGACCTCCGCTCCCCGGACGAGGTCGTCCCGGGTGAGGTCGGGATGCACGGCGACCCGCATCTTGCGGCCGCCGGAGAAGACGTCGACGGTGCCGTCGTCGTTCTCGCCGAGCAGGGTGCCGTAGGCCGATGGCGGCTGGGTCAGCTTCTCGACCTCGTCGCGCAGCGCCGAGATGTGCTCCCGGGCCTCGCGCAGCGTGTACGACAGCTTCTCGTTCTGGGAGACGGCCTGGGCGAGCTGCCCCTTGGTCTCGAGCAGGCGCTCCTCGAGCGTACGCACGCGCTTGGGTGCGTCCTGCAGCCGGCGCCGCAGGGAGATGACCTCTTCTTCGAGGGCCTTGGCCTGTTCGCGCAGCTCGGCCAGCTCGGCCTCGAACGGCGCCACCTGGCGTTCGTACTCGGGCTCGTTGACGAGAACCACCTCCCGGTCAGAGTTTTCGCGGACCCTACACCGACGATTGCGCCGAGCGAGGGAGCCGGGCCGGATTTGCCGACGGTCGATCCTGCGAGGCACGCTCCGTTCTGCAGCCCGGTGCACCCTGCATACCGGCCACCGGGCCCGCCGCCGGATTTCCCTCAGTATGGCCATGTTTATTGCCGATACGGGCTAGGATTCGCACACGTCGAGGCCGGTCCCCCTGGTTTCCCCTCCACCCGGCCCGACCATCCACTCGAGAGAGGCACAGGCAACTCCCATGAAGGTCTGGATCGATCAGGATCTCTGCACCGGCGACGGACTCTGCGAGGAAATCGCGCCCGACGTGTTCACCCTTCTCGACGACGGCCTGGCCTACGTCAAGGAAGGCGACAAGGTCTTTTCCGACCCGGGCGGCGCCGACGGCATGGCCGTCGTCAAGGCCGGTCAGGAAGAGGCCACCATCGAGTCGGCCGAAGAGTGCCCCGGCGAGTGCATCTTCATCGAGATCGACTGACGCTCGGCCCGGTCAGTCCGGTCAGTCCGGTCAGTCCCGGGACGCTGACATCGAGGCATGGCAGTAGGGGCACTTCTGCTGGCCATGGTCGACCGACAACCCGCACGACGGGCACTTCGGCCGGTTGAGCTGACGGGCGCCGAGCACCACCACGACGACGGCCAGGATCAGGAAGATCCCGACTCCTAGGTATGGGTACATGGGGAATCTCCTCGGGAAGAGAACGGCGGCGGGCCCGCCACGACGTCGCAGACCCTAGTCACCCCACAGCCCGATCCCGCACGACCCGACGGCGACGACGACAATGGGCGATGATCTGTCGATGACCGAAGGCCCCCCGCCCGAGCGCCCGGCCCCGCAGACCTGGAGCGGTCACCTGCTGATCGCCGGGCCCAGCCTGGGTGACCCCAACTTCGACCGCACGATCATCTACCTGCTCGAGCACGGGCCCGAGGGTGCGCTGGGCGTGGTGCTGAACCGTCCGAGCGAGGTCGACGTGATCAGCGCACTGCCGCGATGGTCGACGGTGGCGGGTCGTCCGGCGAAGGTGTTCAGCGGCGGGCCGGTCGAGGCCGGGATCGCCATCGGGCTGGTACAGGTGCGGGACCCGATCGACTGCCCGGGTTGGTCACGGGTCGCCGGTCACGTCGGCACCGTCGACCTGTCGATGGATCCGGCCGCTGTCGCCGCCGAGATCGAGACGGCGAGGGTGTTCGTCGGCTACGCCGGTTGGGGTCGCGGCCAGCTCGACGAGGAGCTCGACGTCGGCGCCTGGTTCGTGATCGCGGCCGAACGTGACGACCTCTTCACCGACGCACCCGAGAACCTGTGGGGCGCGATCCTGCGTCGCGACGCGGCCCGCATCGCCATGGCGGCCCAGAACCCGAGCTGGAACTAGCAACGGCCGGCGTCAGCCGATGCAGCGCCCGGTCGCCACCGCCTTGTCGTGGGGTGCGGCCAGGAGCGGGGCGAGCTCGGACGTGGCGAGCGCGTAGGCGACACCGGCGCGCTCGGTCGAGATGGCGAAGGCGATGCCGATGACGTCACCCCCGGCATCGACGAGGGCCGATCCGGAATCGCCGGGGCGCAGCGCCGAGGCCAACTCGAGCACCTGGCGCCGGGTGGACGCGGCGTCGTAGATGTCGCGACCGGTGGCGTCGATCTGGCGGCCGACCTGGAATGGGGCGATCCGCAGCGGTTCGCCGCCCGGGTGGCCGAATACCCCACCGGTCGCGTCTCGGCTCGCCTTCGTCACCGGCAGCGCCGGTCGGTTGAGCTTGGGCACCGCCAGCAGCGCCAGGTCCCTCGCCGGGTCGAACGCCACGACCGTCGCCTTGAACCGACGGCCATCGTCGCGTTCGACCTCGGTCGACTGCTCCCCCGCCACGACGTGGGCATTCGTGACGATCAGGTTGTCGGCGACCACCCAGCCCGTGCCGTCCTGCACCTGTCGGCACGCGATGCCCTCGACCTTCACGACCGACTTCGCCGTCGCCCGGGCCGTCGCGTCCGACAGGCCCGACGCGGCCGGTGGCGGACCGACATCGGGTGCGGGTTGCAGCGCGTCGAAGACCTGCGGGAAGTTGTCCTCGCCGACGAGTGACCGCAGCGCCTCGGTGAGGTCGGGCGGCGGGGGCAGGCGATCGGACACGATCTGAGCGAGAGCCGACTCACTCACCATTGTCGCCGGCCAGCCCGGCGAGGCGTGCAGCACGGGAAGGATCAGCCACGCCAGGGCAACCGCACCGGCCAGCCCGGCAAACCCGCCCATCACCCGGTCGACACCGGCCGCCGCCCCATCGGGAACATCAGGCCCGACCCGGTTACCGATCCAGAGGCCGATGCCCTGGCCGAGCGCCGCCATCAACACGATGACGACGACGGTCATCAGCACCACCCGCGTGTGATCGATGCCGTCGACCCGGTGCAGCACCCACGGCAGCAGTCGCACACCCACGACAAGTCCGACCAAGAGGCCCACCCACGACAGCACCCGGGTCGTGAAGCCCAGCCGGACCCCGCCGATGATCGCTGCCACGGCGATGCCGACGAGCACCAGATCGAGGACGTTCACCCCGTCATTCTGAGCGCCCGAGCAGACGGGCGTGGGTCAGGAAGCCGGTGTGGCCGACCATGCGGTGGTCGGGGCGCACGGCCAGGCCCTCGATGTGCCAGCCCCGCTGCAGCACCTCGACCGTCTCGGCCATCGCGAAGTCGGTCGTCTCGAACATCTCGCGCAACTGCACAGCCTGGGTGATGCTCGGCGTGTAGGCGATAAGGATGCCGCCGGGGGCGAGAGCCGTCTGCGCGTGCTTCACGACGTTCCACGGCTCGGGCAGGTCGAGCACGACCCGGTCGAAGCCGGTGCCGTCGATGCCGTCGTAGCAGTCACGCAGGTGCACGTCGTAGCGGCCGAGGGCCTCGTCGCCGAGGAATGAGCCCACGTTGGCCTGGGCCCGCTCGGCGAAGTCCTCGCGCAACTCGTAGCCGGTGATGACCGCGCCGGCGCGCAGCATGGTCATCGACAGGGCGCCGGACCCGACGCCCGACTCGAACACGCGGGCACCGGGGAAGATGTCGGCCAGCATCAGGATCGGGCCGAGGTCCTTCGGATAGATCACCTGGGCGCCGCGCGGCATGGTGAGCACGAAGTCGGCGAGCGTCGGTCGCAGCACCCGGTACGACGCGCCGCGTGTCGACCGGGCGAGGAGGCCCTCGGGCTGGCCGATCACGTCGTCGTGGCGCACGAAGCCGGCATGGGAGTGGAACTCGCCTCCGGCCACCAGCGTGATCAGCTTGCGCCGCTTCTTGTTGTCGATGAGCAGCACGCGCTCACCGGCCTGGAGTGGTCGGCTCACAGGTGAGCTCCTGTCGTGGTGGCCGGGGCGGATCGGGACGGGCCGAGTTCGACGGGCACGGGTTCGGGCACGGGCAGGTGGCCACCGGCCCGTTCGACGAGTCGGCAGAACGCGCAGACCTCGGCCGTCGTCGGGGCGCCGCACGAGGTGCAGGGCAACAGGTCGGCCTGCTCGCCTTCGGCCTGCGGGCGGAAGTGCGCGGACGCGCGGGACAGGAAGCCGAAGTAGAAGTCGTGCTTGCTACCGGGCGATGTGGCCTCGATGGCGTTGAGTGCCTCCTTGTAGCCGAGGTGCTTGTTGCCCGCCGCCATCGGGCACTCCTCGACGATGTAGTCGATGCCCTTCACCACGCAGTAGGCCGCCATCTCGCGCTCGCCTAGGCGCACGAGCGGCTTCACCTTGCGCGGAAAGCCGTGGCGGGCCGGCAACACGGGTAGCTGGCGGCCGAGATAGTCGGTCTGCCAGCGGATCACGTTGCCGAACAGCACGGCAGCCTCGTCGTCGAGGTTGTGGCCGGTGACCACGACGTCGTAGCCACCGTCGATCGCCGCCTTGTCGAACAGGTGCCGCTTCGACAAGCCACAGGCCGAGCACGGCACCCGCTTGGCCGCCCGGGCGCCGGTCGGGATGTCGTAGCCGTAGTCGTCGGGCAGATCGACCTCGATGAGTCGGGCCTCACGGGAGCGGGCGTAGGCCCGGGCGCAGTCCCCCGAGGCGTCGCTGTACTCACCGATGCCGAGGCCCAGGTAGAGCCCGTCGGCGTCGTAGCCGAGGTCGAGCAGGATGTCCCAGATGGCGAGCGAGTCCTTGCCACCCGACACGGCGACCAGCACGCGCTCCCCCGGCGCGATCATGTCGAACTCGTCGATGGCCTTCATGGTCTGGTCGCGACAGAGCTTGACGAAGTGCTCGGTGCAGAAGTTGGCGTTGTGGCGCCGGATGTCGATGATGGCCGGCTCGCGGCACACGCGGCACTTCACCGGCCGGGTCCATTTTCGGCCGGCTCGCGGTCGGCCGGCCCGAAGTCGCCGCCCGAGATGACGGGGCGGATCTCGACCTCGTCGTCGCCGTTGAGCCAGGCATCGCCGGGCACGACGGTGTTCGCCCGGATCACGATGACTGACTCACGATTGATGTCGAGACGGTTGAGGAGCGTCGACACTTGCATGGCACCGGCCACCTCGAGCTCACGTCGGGGATTGCGCAACAAGACCTTCACGGCCCCCATGATGGCCCGGCTCGACCGTGGGCCGAAATGCCGGACCGCGACAGACCGCGGAGCGGCCCGGATCAGGCGGCGACTGTCAGGCGGCGACCGGGTCGACGGCGACGCCGGCTTTGCGTCCCGGTCGGCCCCGGCGCGCCGCCCGGCGGTCGGCCTTGGTCTGTTTGCGGGCGAGCTCGGCATCGACCTTGGCCCGCTTGGCCGTCTTCTTGCGTTGGCGCCGGCTGGGCGGTGGGTCGTTGTGGCGGATGATCACCGATTGCCCGGACCCGAGCTTCTCGCGGTAGATGACCTCGGTCTCGGCCCGCACGAGCCACTGACAGAGCCGGATGGTCCAGACGACGGCACCGAGGCCGATCCAGAACCGGCTGCCCCCGAAAAGGCCGGCGCTCAGGGCCTTGGCCCGCAGATAGGCCAGCATCAGAACCGACGCACCTCGACGATGGTGCGGTTGCGACGCCCGCGGCGACGGCCGTAGACGAAGACCACGGCGACAACGGCGACCACGACGACGAAGCCGACCGTCAGGGCATAGCTCTTGGCCTCCTGGCCGATGACCTCGACCTCGCCCTGCAGTTCGCGGAGCTTGGCCTCGATGTCGTCGCGGCTGATGGCCTTGGCGCGGTCGGGCGCCTCGTCGGATGCGGAGGGAGTCATGCCGGCTTCCTGTGCTCTCGGTTCTGATAGCGGATGATGCGCCGCACGGCGAAGGCGGTCACGCCGCTCAACACGACGGCGACGATGAAGTACGGAACCCACGAGAACTCGCCGACGAACGTGTCGCCCGTCTCGGTCTGCAGCGCCCGGAGCAGGCTCATGCCCAGAAAGAAGGCACCGAGGCTCATCAGTGCCGACCCGCCGGCCCCCCAGGCCACATAGGAGCCGAGCCTCTTGAGGGGATCGATGGTCTCCTGCAGGGCATAGGCGCGGAGCAGGTCCCAGATCTCCTGGGCGATGTCGGAGACAGACTTCTGCTTGGCCACGAAGGTCCTCGGCGGATCGGGTCAGATGGTCCGCAAGGTGTATCCCGACGACCGGCCGGGCGCAAGCACCAGCGGCCGGGCGCAAGCACCGCCGGGGGGGGATCAGCCTGGTGACGGATCGTCGCCGGCCTCGAAGGCGAGCCGTTGCGACAGGTAGCCCTCCTCCTCGTGCAGCAGATCGGCCAGGCGGTCGAGGCGCTGGGCAGCGTCGGGTACCTCGAGCAGCGCCTGCTGGTCGGCTGGCCCGAAGGGTGCCACGACCGCCGCCTGGTACGACGCCAGAACCGGGTCGCCGGCCAACTCGACGGTGGCGGGGGCCGCGTGGTCGCCGAGCTCGGTACGGGTGGCGAGCACCCGACGCAGGACAGCCCTGACGGCGACCACCCGGTCGGCCAGGTCGGCGGGTGGGTCGGGCTCGGGCCAATCGACGACCTCGGCCCGCGGGTACGGGTCGTCGGCCAGCCACTGCTCGACCCGGATCCGGCGGGTGCCGACAGTGGCGATCGCCCAGCGACCGTCGTCGAACCGGGTGGCCTCGATGATCCGGGCGACAGTGCCGACCCGCATCCGGGTGTCGCCACCGCCGACCTCGCTCCCCCGTTCGATCAGCACCACCCCGAACTCCTGGTCGCCGTCGAGGCATGCCGCCACGAGCTCGAGGTAGCGGGGCTCGAACAGGTGGAGAGGCAGGTAGGCGCCCGGCAGGAGCACAGTGCCCAACGGAAACATCGCCATGACGGGCATCACCGGCAGGCTAGAGCCGGCCCGGCCTGGGGGCCGCCTCAGGCCGCCGAGGGCAGCTCAGGCGCCACCGGTGACCGGGCTGAGCTGATCGAGCGAGACCCCGGTGCCGTAGCGCGTCAGGGCCACAGCGATCTGGTCCTGCAGGGTGAGCGCCGTCGGCAGCACGCCGTTGATGATGAACGCGAACGTGAGGTCCTCACCCGATGCGGTCTCGGCGAACCCGGCGAGGGCCACGGCCTCGTTGAGGGTGCCGGTCTTGGCGCGGATCTTGCCGACGGCAGGGGTGCCTCGCATCCGCTTCTTCAAGGTGCCGCTCTCCCCCGCGACGGGCAGGTCGCCGGCCAGATCGGATGCCGGTCCCTGATGGTCGAGCGCCGCCGCCAGCAGATCACAGGTCACCCGGTTGCCCAGATCGAGGCCCGAGCCGTCGACGGTGACCGATCCCTCGATGGGCAGGCCGAGTCGGGCGAGCACATCGTGCACGGCCTGGGCGCCGCCGGCCGTGGTGCCCGCCGCGCCATCGAGCGCGCCCAGGTCCTTGAGCAGCACCTCGGCGGTGGTGTTGTCGCTGCTTCGCAGCATCTCGTGCACGTTGACCGACATGGGTTGCGAGCTCAGCGAGGCGACCGTGGTCGCGCCGGCGGGCGCGGTACCCGTCGACGGGGAGCCGGAGACCTTCACCCCTCGCGCCGTCAACAGCGAGGTCAACGTCTCGGCGGCCAGGGTGGACGGCTCGCCGGGGCGACGGTCAGACGACACGTCCTCGGGGGCCAGCGACAACCCGGTGAAGCCGTCGTTGACCATGAGCGCACCGATGGGGCCGACCTCGACCTTGCGGATGTAGCGGCTGGGCCACGACGGCAGGTAGCGCTGGGAGTCGAACCGCGACTCGTCGCCGACGACGTTGCCGCGGATCTCGGTGACGCCGGCCGCCGTGATGGCATCGGCCAGCTTGGCGAAGTCGTTGTAGGGCTCGTCGGGCTCGTCGAACGTGATCAGGTAGCCCTTCGTGGCCAGGAGCGGATCGCCTGCACCGACCACGAAGAGGTCACCGTCGACCACGCCGTTGGTCGGGGCCGACTGGCTGACCGCCGTGGTCGTGACCGTGCCGTCGGCACCCATGCGGTCGAGCACCGCCGTGGCCGTCAGGAGCTTCTCGGTCGATGCCGGCATGACCGGCAGAGTGCCGTTCGACGCCATGACCGGGCGGCCCCCGGCAGTCACGGTCAGACATGTCGTGGAGTTCGCCTGGGCCAGGATCAGCTGCAGCTCGGCGACGAGCTGGGCGTCGGCCTTCTGGGCCGCGAGCAGTCCGGGCATCCGGCGGGCCGACAGCACCGGCGTGGCGTCGCCGCCACCAGACGGAGGGGCGGCGGGCCCAGCCGAAGGTGTGGCGACCCGGTTCGGGCTCGACGGGCTGGCGCCGGCAACGGTCGAGAGCATCGCCGACAGTGAGAGCGCCGTCGCCGCGGCGACGACGAGGAGCAGCGGGTGGCGAGGCATCCGGTGCAGGTTAGGGGGTGTTCGACACCGATCAGCGGCAGGCCTGGTCCGGCCCGGTCGAATCAGGCCAGGACCGGTGGATCCCGGTCAACCCCGACGCCGCGCCAGCCACCGACTGCGCTCCAACAGGCGGGCCAGCGCGTTGACCGCCCGGTTCGACGAGGGGTAGCAGAGCCTGCCCGCCTCGGAAATGCCCCGCACGGCGGCGTTGCCCGGGAAGGTGACGGCGAGCTCGGTGGCCACGAGCACGGGCTTGCCGGCCTCGTCGGCCAGTTGCGACGCGACCGTCGTGTAGCGGTCGTCCTGGCGGTCGTGGAAGGCGACGATGCGGTCGAGACCCCACTCGGGGAAGAACGATCCCTCGGCCTCCATGCGGCCCTGGTTCGACTGGATGCCCATGCCGAGCAGCACGACTGCGTCGACCTCGGGGTGACGGATGACTGCCTCGAGCACCGCCGGGATGGTGTCCTTGGTCTCGCCACCGGCCAGGTCGATGGGGTTGTTGCGACTCCACCGAGGCGCCAGCTCGGCGTCGAGGGCGGCCACCAGGTCGGCGGGGAGCGACATGAGCTCGAGGTCGGTGCCGGCGATGGCATCGGCGGTGACCACACCCCAGCCACCGGCGGTGGTGACCACGGCGACCCGGGGACCACGGGGCAGGGGCTGGGTGGCGAACGTGGCCGCGACCTCGTAGGCCTCCTCGATCGTGTGGGCCCGAATGACACCGGCCTGGCGGCACATGCCGTCGAAGACCCGGTCGTCGCTGGCGAGCGAGCCGGTGTGGCTGGCGGCGGCGCGCTGACCGCCCGAGCTGGCTCCCCCCTTGACCAGCACCACCGGCATCTTCGCCGCGACCTGCGAGATCCCCCGGAAGAAGGCCCGGCCGTCGCTGATGCCCTCGACGTAGGCGAGCGCCACGTCGGTCGCCGGGTCGTCGGCGAAGAAGCCGAGGAAGTCGGTGACGCCGACCATCGCCGCGTTGCCGGCCGACACGGCCCGACTGATGCCGACTCCGCTGGCGCACGCGTAGTTCATGAACGACGAGACGAAGTTGCCGGACTGGCTGGCCACCCCGATGCGGCCGGCGGGCGGGTAGGGAGCCACGATCTGCGCACACAGCGACGACGGGGTCGACACCACCCCTTGGCCGTTCGGCCCGACGATGAGCATGCCGAGGTCGTGGGCGAGGGCGACGAGGTCGTGCTGGGCGCGGCGGCCCTCGTCACCGGCCTCGCCGTAGCCGGCCGAGGCGAGGAAGGCAGCGGTGATGCCCTTGGCGGCCGCCGATCGCAGCACGTCGGCGTTGGTCGCGGCCGGCGTGCACACGAAGACGAGGTCGGCCTGACCGGCAGGCAGGTCGTCGATCGAGGGAACCGTGTCGATGCCCAGCACCGGTGACGCCTCGCGGTTGGTGGCGAACACCCGGCCGGCGTAGCCGTTGGTGAGGATGTTGTGCAGGGCGACGAACCCGAACTTGCCCGGGTGGGTCGAGGCACCGGCGACGACGACGCCGCGAGGGTCGAAGAGGGCCTGGAACTGCTCGGTGGTCGCCATCAGACCCGCACCTCCACCAGGGCGTCGACGGCCAACGGATCGCCGTCGACGACGATCAACGGGTTGAGATCGGCCGAGACGAGGTCGGGCGTGGCGATCGCCGCTCTCGACAGGCCGAGGAGAATGTCGGTGAGCCGGGTGCGATCGACGGCGGGCTCACCCCGGAAGGCGCCGAGCAGCGCCTGGGTCTTCAGCTCGTCGATCATCTCCTCGGCGTCGACCCGCTCGATCGGCACCAGCCGGATGGCGACGTCGGCGAGCGCCTCGGCGAAGATGCCGCCGATGCCGAGCATGACGGTCATGCCGAACTGCGGGTCGTCGGCGAGCCCCGCGATCAGCTCGCGGTTGCCCCGCACCATCGGTGCCACCAACACCTCGACATCACCGTCTTCGGGCGTGGCGGCGTCGAGCAGTTCGGCGGCCGCGTCGCGGACGGCGCCGGCGTCGCTGAGCCCTAGTCGCACGAGGCCGCGCTCGGTCTTGTGGGCGATGCGATCGCCGCACAGCTTGGCCACGACGGGGAAGCCGATCTCGGTGGCGGCGACCGCCGCCGCACCGGGATCGGCGGCGAGGCGCTCGACCGGCATGGGAACGCCGAAGCCGGCCAGGAGCGCCTTCGACTCGACCTCCGACAGCGTCCTCGTCGGAAGGGAAGGGTTTGAGTGCGGCATGGGTGCGTACCCTACTCAGCCATGTCTGACTCCTCGGTCGAGCGTTCATCCCGGCCCTGGCCGATCCGCAGCGTGATCGAGGGCTTCTACGGGGACCCGTGGACATGGGATGCCCGGGCCGAGGTCATGCGCTGGTGCCACGAGCGGGCCATGACGCACTACCTCTACGCACCCAAGAACGACCCCCTGCACCGTGAGCGGTGGCGTGAGCTCTACGGCCCCGAGATGCTGGCCGGCTTCGACCGTCTCGTCGGTGAGGCCACGCTGCAGGTCGGCTTCGCCATCTCCCCCGGCCTCTCGATCGACTACGGATCGGCCGACGACCGCGCCGCGTTGGCCGCCAAGGTCGACCAGCTCGTCGAACGCGGGGTCGGGCTGGTCGCCCTGCTGCTCGACGACATCCCCGTCCGGCCCGGCCTGGGGGTCGAGCACGCCGATCTCACCCGGTGGTTGCGAGACCACCTCGAAGGCCGGGCCACCCTGCTGCTGACCCCGACCGAGTACACGGGCACCCGACCCACGGCCTATCTCGACGCCCTCGCCGAGGGCGTGCCGCCCGACGTGGCGATCGGGTGGACCGGCGAGACCGTCGTCTGCGACGAGATCACCGTGGCTCAGGCGACCGCCCGAGCCGAGTCGCTGGGCGGACGACCCCCATTTGTCTGGGACAATTATCCGGTCAACGACGCCATCATGGCCGACCGGCTCTTCCTGGGGCCGCTGCGCGGACGCGAGGTCGGCCTGGGGCCGGTCTGCTCGGGGTATGCGGCCAACCCGATGACCCAGCCGCGATCGTCGCTCCCCGCGCTGGCGTCGATCGCCGGCTATCTGCGCGGGGACGACCCCGTCGCGGCGTGGGAGGCCGACCTCGGTGATCTGCGCACGTTCGCCGAGGCCTGCGACGGCGAGCGACCCGCGCAACTCGTCGAGGCCGCCCTCGATGCGGTTGGCGGGCTCGACCTGCCGTCAGATCTCGATGCGCTTGACGAGCTCGACGAATGGCTGCGCGCGGCCCGATCGTGCGGCGCCCCGGGCCTCGAAGGAGAGGCCGAGGCCTGGGTCGAGCAGGCACACGCCGAGGCTGCCGTCGGGGTGGTGGCGGTGAAGTTGCTGCGCGCCGCGTCCGACCCGGACGGCCCTCTCGCCGAGCGCCGCCGCATCGCCGAGCGGGCGCTCACCCTCGCCTACCTCTGGCCGCCCCTGCGACGCTCGACGGTCACGGTCATGGGACCGAGGTGCAGCTTTCGACCGGTGCTGGCCCAGGGCCCCGACGGTGAATGGCGATTCCGGGCGGCAGCGCTCACCGACGACGACAACGCCATCGACCGGCTCGTCCGGGCGGCCCTGGCCCGGGCCGCCGCGCTCGACGCCTGACCTGGCCTCACCACCGACCCGACCCGGCGACCGGTCAGGGCTCGAGGGCCGCCCGGAAGAAGTCGCGGATGTGCTCGAGGCGGGCTTCGAGCATGTCGTCGGCCAACGGGTCGGAGTCGAGCAGGCCCTCGATGAACGGCAGGTCGCCGAAGTAGCTGAGCAGGGCGCCGTAGCCCGTGAGCAGTAGCTGCTCGGGATCGAACGTGCGGAAGTTGCCGGCGGCCATCTCGCGCTCGAAGTAGGCGACCGCCCGGCGAAAGCCCGGCCGGAGAGCGACACCGAGGTCGACGCCGAGCCGACTGTTGGCGTCGAGGGCCTCGCGCCGCACGATGCGCACGAAGTCGGGATTCTGGCGGAAGAAGGCGAACCCGGCCGTGATGACCTTGTCGACCTGGCTCCATCCCTCGCCCGTGTGGTCGCCCTCGGTCGCCAGTTCGATGCGACCGTCCCACTCGACCAGGGCCGTCGCGAAGACCTCCTGATAGATGGCATCCTTCGACGGAAAGTGGTGCAGCACGCTGGATCGACGGATGCCGACGGCCTCGGCGATGTCGTTCAACGAGGTGCCGTCGTAGCCCTGCTCGGCGAAGTGATGCCGTGCTTCGAGCAGGATCGCCTCACGCGTCGTCGTCGTCCCGTCAGCGTTGGCCACGCCAGCAGGGTACCGAAGCGTAGGTCGCGGCGGGCCGACGCTCCCCCGGAGGGTCCGCTCCGGTTGGCCCGCGCGGTCGGCGGTTGGGCTTCAATCGGCCGGATCGGTGGAGTCGTCGGTCCTGACTGGGTCGTCGGTCCTGACTGGGTCGTCGGGCCGGGGACTTCGTTGGTGACGAGGGTGCCGACGTTGGACCAACGACTTCTCGATTTCCGACGTGGCGACCCGGGTGATGGCCCGCACCAACGGCAGATCGCCCAACGCACGGGCCACCCGAACCTGCTCGCGGGCCGCACCCGACGACAAGCCGCGCTACCAGTTCAGCCAGTACGACGTCGACCGGCACTCCCAACCCGGGTAGCCCTCCCGCCGAGCGCACCCGACGCCTCCACCCCAACCGTCCCGACCGCCATGACCATCACCCACCGCCTTCACGAGATCCCCACGCCGGCCAACCCAACTACTGAACCCCCTGATCCCAGAAAGGAGGTATGACAGGGAAGCCGGCCTCGCGACCGACGAACAGCCGCCCTCGACAGCCGCCCGGCGAGGACGACATCCTGGGCCGACGCTAGGGTCCCGACTCATGGAGATCGTCGCCGCCCTGTTCATCGACAGCATCGATCTGCGCCCGGTTCCCGGTCCGTCGAC
>Ga0315283_10002331_pt1 | contig 15806 bp, 16 predicted proteins | sample YL17G09_0_MG_FD_204541 | JGI IMG/M metagenome (GOLD analysis project Ga0315283, IMG submission 204541) | Sediment microbial communities from Yellowstone Lake, YNP, Wyoming, USA - YL17G09_0 | ecosystem: Environmental > Aquatic > Freshwater > Lake > Sediment | place: USA: Wyoming | collected... | reverse complement strand
CTCGTACACCGCGGGCACCGCCAGGAACAGCAGCAACTGCTTGTCGTCGATCAGGCTCACCCATGGATCGACGGAGAACGCCGTGGCCACCAGCGTCATGACCCCGTAGACGAGCAGCGCGCGGAAGAACGGAGGTGCCGCAAAACGGGCGCGGCGGGTGACCAGCAGCCCGAGCCAGCACAGAATCATCAGCGCGAGCAGGATTTGCGCCGCCGCGATCGACACCTGCAGCGCCGCCACGAATCCGTAGAGCGACCAGACGCCGATTCTCTCAAGCTGCGAAGGCTTCATACCCGGCTGCGGCTCCTTGCCCGTTCCCTGTCCCGATCGAGCATCCTGAGTGCGGCGGCCACGACCGCGTCGGGACCGATGCCGAGCAGGCAGCGGAAATCCCCTGGTTCGCACATCCGCTGGTCGCACGGCCGGCACGGCAGCGCGCCCACGTCCACGATGTCCGTCGGCAGCGCCGGATCCCGCCAGGGACCCCAGACTTCGGGTGTGGTCGGCCCGAAGATCACCACCATCGGCGTCATCGTCGTCGACGCGATATGTGCCGGCCCGCTGTCGCCCCCGATGAACAGCGCCGCCCGCGCCACCAGTGTGCGCAACTCGGCGAGATCCAGGTCGCACGCGACGGCTATCGACCTGGCCGGCACGCCGCGTTCAACGGCCAGGCGGCGAACCTCCTCGGCCCGGCCGGCCTGCGCCGCTCCGGTTGTGAGGATGATACGACGATTCGGCGACGCGGCGGTTAGCCCGGCCACTACCTCGGCAAACGACGACTCGGGCCAGCGCCGGAACTGGTTGCCCGCGCCGACGTGCACGACGACGAGGTCGTCGGACGGCTGGAACCCCCACGCGAGGATGTGGCTGGCGACGCGGCCCATTGCCGCCGGATCTTCGACCATCTCGACGGGGTCGATCTGGGGCGCGGGCGCGGGCAGGCCTGGCACGAGCGTCTGCAGCAGGTCCCACTGGTTCAGGACGGAATGCCGTGCGCGAACGCCCCGCGGGCGTTCGATGCAGGCGGTGTACATCCAGCCGCGCCCCTTCATCGTGTACCCGATGCGCGTCGGGGCACCGGTCAGCCACGCCAGGAGCGAACTGCGCGGGCCGCCGTGGAAATCGATCACCGTGTCGAACCGCTGCCGGCGCAGCTGCAGCACCAGCCGCGCGTCTTCGCGCAGCCGCGCGGCGCCGCGAAGCAGCGGCGAGACGATCACGTCGTTCAAATGGGGATTGCGGGCCACCACCGGCGCGGCCAACGGCTCAACCAGGTAAGTGAGGTGCGCGTCGGGACACGTCCGCCGCAGCGCGCGGATGATCGGCGTGGTCAGCACGACGTCGCCGATCAGGCGCAGGCGGATGAGGAGGATCTTCAGGGGATCGGCCTCAGGACTTCGCGGGCGCACCTTCGATGGTCGCCTCGTCGATGAGCATGACCGGGATGTCGTCCTTGATCGGATAGATCCGCTGGCAGCGGCTGCACTTCAGGCCCGTGTCGTTGTTGACCAGGACCACCGGCACGTCCTTGCACGCCGGGCACACCAGAATCTCGAGCAGTTCAGGGCTGACAGGCATCGGGCCTCCTTCTCGGCTCCTCGCCACTATAGCAGAGCTGCCGCGCCTCGGCTGACAGGCCGAGGCGTTTGTGAAACAATCGATGCGTGATCCACTTCCTGCTTGCTGCTGTCATGACCGTGGCGCCGTCCGGCGGTTCGACCGATCAGGCTCAGGCGCCGCCGCGCCCTCCGTCCGGTGCGCCCCAGGCCGCCCCGGCGAAGGCCGCCGCGCCGACGGCCGCCGATCCGCTCGCCGAAGGCTACTACCAGTTCGTGCTCGGCCGGCGCCTCGCCGAAGAGGGCGACGTGGAGGGGGCCGTCAAGGCCTACACGCGGGCGCTCGAACTCGACCCGGCCTCGGCGGACATCCCCGCCGAACTGGCCGAGCTCTATGCGCGCGCGAGCCGCGTCCGCGACGCCATCGCCTGGAGCGAGCGGGCCCTCAAGCAGGATCCGGATCACACCGATGCGCACCGCATCCTCGGGCTGATCTACGCCGAACTGGCGTCCCGCGAGGCATCAGGCGCCGCGGCGTCAGGCGATGCGGGCTACCGGACGCAAGCGATCGATCACCTCGAGCGGGCGCTCAAGCGGGCGACCGGCGACCCCGCCGCCTCGATGCGTCTGACGCTGGCGCGGATCTACCTCCAGGGCTCGTCGTTCGACCGGGCCATTGCCACGCTGAAGCAGTTGCTGGCCGACAACCCCTGGCTGCCCCAGGGTGTGGCGCTGTTGTCGGAGGCCTACACGGGCGCCGGGCGCAACGCCGATGCCATCACCCTGCTGAAGAGCGCGTCCGCCATGGAGCCGGCGTTCTACGAGACGCTGGGTGAGGCGCTCGAGAAGGAGAAGCGGTTCGCCGACGCGGCCGAGGCGTACGAGCAGGCGCTCGACGCGGAGCCCGCCGACGCCAACCTCAAGACGCGTCTCGCGTTCTGCCTGCTGAGCCTGGAGGATCGCGCGTCGGTCGCCCGCGCGCGGGATCTGCTCGAGGCGATCACCAAGGCCAGCCCGACGCAGAGCTGGCCGCTGTACCTGCTGTCGCGCGCGCAGCGCTCGCTGGGCGAACTGGATGCGGCCGAAGCGACCGCGCGGCGCCTGCTGGCCATCAGCCCGTCGAGCACGTCGGGCGCGCACGCCCTGGCGCAGGTGCTCGAGGCGCGCCGCGAGTGGGCGAAGATCGTGACCGCGCTCGAGCCCGTGGCGGCCGGCACGTCGAAGGGGCGCGAGGCGGACATGGCGCTGATTCTCACGCACCTCGGCTTCGCCTACATCGAGCTCAACCGCCAGACCGACGCCATCGCCGCGTTCGAGCGCGGCATCGCGCTCGAACCGCAGGATGCCGACCTCAAGAGCTACCTCGCGCAGGCCCTGATCAACGCGAAGCAGTACGACAGGGCGCTGACGATCGTGCGCGCGCTGCGCGCGGCGAACCCGGCGGAGCCGCGCACCGCCCGGCTCGAGGCCGATGCGCTGCGGGGCCTCGGCCGATTCGACGAAGGTGCGGCGTTGCTGAAGACGCTGGCCGATGCCGCCACCGACGATCTGACGCCGTGGCAGGTGCTGTCCGAGTACTACGCGTCGGACCGCCGGTATGGGGAAGCGGAGGCGGTCCTCAAGACCGCGCTCGCCAAAGATCCCGGCGACCTCGACCTGCAGTTCCAGTACGGCGCGATGCTCGAGCGGCAGAAGCAGTTCGCCGAGGCCGAGAAGATCTTCCGCCAGGTGCTGGCGCGAAACCCCCAGCACGCGCCGAGCCTCAACTACCTCGGCTACACGATGATCGAGCGGGGAAGCCGCCTGGAAGAGGCCCTCAGCCTCATCAAGAAGGCCGTCGATCTCGATCCCTACAGCGGCGCGTACCTCGACAGCCTGGGATGGGCGTACCTGAAGCTGAATCAGCTCGACCAGGCGGAGGCGCCGCTTCGACGCGCGGCGGAGCAACTGCCGCGCGACTCGGTCGTTCAGGATCACTGGGGCGACCTGCTCGCGCGCAAGGGCCGGTTCGCCGAGGCCTCCCAGGCGTGGCGTCGTGCGCTGGCCGGCGACGGCGAGCAAATCGATCGCGCGCTCATCGAACGCAAGATCCGCGAGGCTGCGGCGAAGTCCGGAAAGAACTGAGGGTGGCCCTGAGGCCGACGGCGGCGGGCGTGGCGGCAGGCATGCGGGCAATCGCTCTGGCGTGTGTCCTGGCCGCCATGACGGCCGCGTGCGCGACGATGGCGCCGCCCAAGACGCCCGACGGCCCCTGGATGGCGGATCCCGACGGGGCGGCCATCCTGGCGTCGGCCACGGCCGCGTGCCGAGGCGTGCGCACCCTGACGGCCGAGATCGCCGTCGGCGGCCGCGTCGGCGGATCGCGCCTGCGCGGGCGCGTGCTGGCCGGGTTCGAACGCGGCGGTTCCCTTCGTCTCGAGGCGCCCGCGCCGTTCGGTGCCCCGCTCTTCATTCTCACGGCCCGCCAGGACCGCGCGACGCTGTGGCTGCCCCGCGATCGGCGCATCCTGCGCGACGCCCCGGTCGCCGACGTCCTGGATGCCATCGCGGGTCTGCGCCGATCGAGCGACGATCTGCTCGGCCTGCTGTCGGGATGCCTCACCGCACAGACGCCCGCGGTGTCGGGTGATGTCCGCCGCAACGGCACGGGCTGGCTGCTGGCCACGCTTCCCGATGACACCACCGCGTTCCTCACGCGTGATGGCTCGACGTGGAGACTTCGGGCCGGTCATCGCGCAGCCGCATCGGGCGCATCGTCGTGGAGCGTGAACTACGAGCGGTTCGCCGGGGCGTTTCCGGATCTGGTGCGCATCTGGACGGGCCCGCCAGCGGCGGGATCGACCGCCGGCGCCGTGCTGAGCCTGGAGGTGTCGCAGCGCGACACCAACACCGCCGTCGATTCCCGCGCCTTCGACGCCGTGACGGCGAAGGATGCGACGACGATGACCCTCGATGAACTGCGCCGGACCGGTCCGCTAGCGGACCGCACCGGCGGAGCAGGAAGCGGATCATGAGCACCACCTCTTTCCGCGTGCGTGCGTACGCCAAGATCAATCTCTCGCTCGCGGTCGGGCCCGTGCGGACGGACGGCTACCATCCGCTCGAGACGGTGTTTCAGTCGCTGGCCCTGCACGACACGCTCGCGGCCACCGTGCGGCGTGGTGTGTTCGCGCTGACATGCACCGACCCCGGGGTGCCCGCGGACACCCGCAATCTGGTGTGGCGCGCCGCCCAGCGTCTCTGGGAGGCTCTGGGCCGGCGCGGCGAACCGCACGGTGTCGCCATCGCCATCGACAAGCACATCCCGATGCAGGCCGGGCTTGGCGGCGGCAGTGCGGACGCGGCTGCCGCCCTCGTCGTCCTGCACCACATCTGGACCCCTCGCGGCACCACGATCGATCTGGCCGCGATCGCCGCCGGCCTGGGCGCCGACGTGCCGTATTTTCTGATGGGCGGGACCGCGCTCGGCCTCGGCCGGGGAGACGACCTCTATCCGCTGGCCGACGCCCCGCCGTACCACGTCGTGCTGGCGCTGCCGGGCTTCGGCGTCTCGACGGCAGCGGCCTACGGCTGGTTGGACGCCGACCGGGCGGCCGGCGTGACGATCCACCCAGGGAACGGCGCCGCCGGCGGCGGGCTTCCGCTCTGGCCCGGCCGCAACCTGCTTGTGGTCAACGACCTGGAGGCGTCCGTGCTCCGGCGGCATCCGGAGCTGGCCCGGGTGCGCGCGGCGCTGGCAGGCGCCGGTGCGCGGGCGGCCGCCATGACCGGCAGCGGGTCCGCCGTGTTCGGTCTGTTCGACACCGACGCGCGGGCCCGGCGGGCTGCGGAGGCCGTCGCGGGGGGCGGGACGATCGCCCTTCTGACGCGGACCGTTGACCGGCGCACCTGCCAGCGTGTACACTTTTCGTTTGCGTCATCATCACCGCGCCACGCCTAGCGGTGGAACCCCTGCCAGGAACGTGTGGCGAGGACGCCTGAATGAGTGGCGCCGGGCAGGGGGATGAGAACCGACGCGAATGATGGGGCGTCGCCAAGCTGGTAAGGCACGGGACTTTGAATCCCGCATTCGAAGGTTCGAATCCTTCCGCCCCAGCCAGCTTCTTGTGTGGGCCGTTTCGACGTGCCGATGAGGCCATGCCGGAATGAAGATTTTCTCTGGTAGCGCGCATCCGGAGCTGACGCGGGAAATTGCCGAGTTCCTCGGCTTGCCGGTCGGGCAGGCGAAACTGCGCCGGTTTCCCGACTCGGAAGTGTCGTTCCAGATCGACGAGAACATCCGCGGCACGGATGTGTTCGTGGTCCAGCCGACGAGCCCGCCGGTGGACCAGCACATCATGGAGCTGCTGGTGATGATCGACGCGTTCCGCCGCTCGTCGGCGGCGCGGATTACCGCCGTGATCCCGTACTACGGCTACGCGCGCCAGGACCGCAAGGATAAGCCGCGGGTGCCGATCTCGGCCAAGCTGGTGGCGAACATCCTGAGCGCGGCCGGCACGAACCGCGTGCTGACGATGGACCTGCACAAGCCGCAGATCCAGGGGTTCTTTGACATCCCGGTGGACCATCTGTTCGCGGCGCCGGTGATCATCGATCACCTCGCCCGGCAGCCGTTCCCGAAGTTGACGATCGTGTCGCCCGATGCGGGCGGCGCCGAGCGGGCTCGGGCGTACGCGAAGCGGCTGGACGCCGACCTGGCGATCATCGACAAGCGGCGCTCGCCCGAGGACGGTCACGCCGTGGTGATGAACGTCATTGGCGACGTGCAGGGCCGCACCTGCATCATCCAGGACGACATCGTGGACACTGCCGGGACGATGGCCAACGCGTCGCGGGCGCTCATGGCCAGCGGCGCCGAGCGTGTGTGGGCCTGCGCGGTGCACGGGCTGTTTTCGGGCCAGGCGATTCATCTGATCGAACAGTCGGCGATCGAGAGGTTCATCGTGACCAACACGATCCCGGTCGTGGGCGAGAAGGCGAAGTGCGGAAAGATCGTGACGCTGTCGGTGGCGCGGCTGCTGGGCCAGGCCATCCGCAGCATCCACGAGGAGACGTCGGTATCGTCGTTGTTCGTTTAACGGGGACCTCGGATCGGCGGCGGGCCGCAGGGCTCGCCTGCCGCGAGCACGCGAAGCAAGGACAGAAGGTATGGAAGCCAGACTCGAAGCGGTGAAACGAGACACGAAAGGCAAGAACGAGGCGCGCCGGCTGCGCGTGCAGGGCCACATTCCCGCCGTCCTCTACGGCGGCGTGGCGGGGGCGGACGGCAAGCCCCTGGCGACCTCGATCGCGGTGGACCCGAAGGCGTTGATGAAGATCCTGCGCTCCGAGTCGGGCCTGAACACGCTGATTGGGCTGAAGGTGGGCAGTGAGGATGTGAGGGTGCTCATGCGCGAGTACCAGATCGATCCGGTCAGCGACAAACTGCTCCACGTGGACTTCTACCGGATCGCGATGGACAAGCTGCTGACCGTGACCGTGCCGATCGCCGTCAAGGGCGAGGCGAAGGGCATCAAGCAGCAGGGCGGCCTCCTCGACTTCGTCCATCGCGAGGTGGATGTCGAGTGCCTCCCGGCCGACATCCCCGAGCACATCGAGATCGACGTGACCGAGTTGATGCTCGGCCAGGCCATCCGCCTGCGCGACGTGGCGACCAACCCGAAATGGAAGGCCGTCAGCGATCCGGACATCATGCTGGTGCACGTGGTCGCCCCGCGCGCGGTGGCGGAGCCGGTGGTGGCGGATGCGGCGGTCGTGGCGGCGACGCCCGGGACCGAAGCCGAGCCCGAGGTCATCAAGAAGGGCAAGGTCGAAAAGGCCGAGGACGCGAAGCCTGAGAAGAAGCCTGAGAAGAAGTAGTGAAGCTGGTCGTCGGCTTGGGCAATCCTGGGCGTCGCTACCATGCGACGCGGCACAACATCGGGTTCGCCGTGGCCGACGCCCTGGCGCGCCGGCTCGGCACCGAGTTCGAGCACGGCCGGGCCAACGCGCTGACCGCGCGGGTGGGCCGGGGCGCCGACGCGATGCTCATCGTCAAGCCGCTCACCATGATGAACCTGAGCGGGGAAGCGGTCGGCGGCCTCGCGTCGTTCTACAAGACCGACGCGTTGGACATCCTCGTGGTGGCCGACGACGTCAACCTGCCGCTCGGGCGGCTGCGTCTCAGGGCGCGCGGCTCGGCCGGTGGACATAACGGGTTCCGATCGATCATCGAGTCCCTGGGCACGGACGCCTTCCCGCGGCTGCGGGTGGGTGTGGGCCGGGGCGACGTCACGCGGGATCTCGCGGATCACGTGCTGGCGACGTTCGATGACGATGAGCGCGACGAGGTGACGAACGCCATGGCCCGGGCCGCCGACGCGGTGGAGACGTTCCTCGCGGAGGGCATCGAGGCGGCCATGAATCTCTACAACCGAGCGGAGGATTCTTCCTCCTGACTCCTTGCCCCCGCTGGTGCGCGGGGGCCGTCATGTCCAGAAGGAGCATGCATGAGTGACGTAAGGAAGTACGAACTGGTCTACATCCTGTCGCCCGACGCGACAGAGCCGCAGATCACCGAGCTGCACACGCAGGTCGAGTCGATCATCGCCCGCTACCAGGGCGAGTTCATCAAGACCGAGAACTGGGGGCGCCGCCGGATGGCGTTCCGCATCGGCAAGCACCGTGAGGGCACCTACGTCCTCGAGGTGTTCACGGGAACCGGCGAACTCACGAAAGAGCTCGATCGCCGCCTGAAGGTGATCGACCACGTCATCCGCCACCTCATCGTCCGCGTGGACGAGGAGCTGCGCGTCGCCGAGCGCGTGCGGGCACGCCGCCAGGCCGACGTCGATCGGCGCATCGCGAAGGGGCTGCCGGTGGGCGGGCCGTCGCGTCGGTCTCGGGATGACGACGGGGATAGTGACTCGGGTGGCGAGACGGAGGTGCGGTGATGGCTGACGGGAGACGATCAGGTGGCGGCGGCCGGGGTCGCGGCGAGAAGAAGGACGGCGAGAAGGGCGGTCCGCGTCGCGGCATGTTCCGCCGTAAGAAGATCTGCAAGTTCTGCACGGAAAAGGTCGACTACATCGACTACAAGGACGCCAAGATGCTGCTGCCGTTCGTGCCCGAGCGCGCGAAGATCCTGCCTCGCCGCATTTCGGGCGTGTGTGCGATGCACCAGCGCAAGCTCCAGACGGCCATCAAGCGGGCGCGGCAGCTGGCGCTGCTGCCCTACGCGACAGATTAGGTGGAGTGCCATGGAAGTCATTCTTCGTGATCACGTAGAAAATCTGGGACGCCGTGGCGACGTCGTGAAGGTGGCCGACGGCTACGCGCGCAACTATCTGCTGCCGCGCAAGCTCGCGCTGCTCGCCACGCCGGCCAACAAGAAGGTCGTCGAGCGCCAGCGCAAGATCGCGGACACGCACGAAGCGGCGGAGCGGTCGGGCGCCGAGGCGTTGGCCGTCCAGTTGTCCACGCTCGAGATCGTGCTGAGCCGCCGCGTCGGCGAGCACGAGGCGCTCTACGGCTCGGTGACCTCGGCCGACATCGCCGAGGTGCTGGCCGCGAAGGGCTTCGAGACCGACAAGCGCAAGATTCAGCTGGCCGAGCCGCTGAAGGCGATCGGCGAGTTCACTGTGCCCGTAAAGCTGCACCGCGACGTGGTGGCCCAGCTGACGGTAAAGGTCACGCCGCTGGCGGACGCGCCGGAGGCGTAGCTGGAAGTAGACCGTAGCCAGTAGTCAGTAGAAATACTGACTACTGACTACTGACTACTGACTACTGTCTACTGACAAGTATCTCCCCATGCCCGATCCCGTGGTCGATCGCACGCTGCCGCACAATCTGGAAGCCGAGCGCGCTGTGCTCGGGGCGATCCTCCTGAACGCGGAGGCCATCCACCAGGCCGTCGAGTTCATCAAGGACACCGACTTCTTCCGGGACGCCCACCGCCGCATCTTCGAGAAAATGCTCGGCCTGATGGAGCGCCACCAGGCCATCGACTTCATCACGATCAAGGACGAACTGGCCCGCAGCGGCGATCTCGACCAGGTCGGCGGGCCCGCCTACATCGCGTCACTGGTCGACGGCCTGCCGCACGGCGTGAACGTGGGCGACTACGCCCGCATCGTGAAGCAGAAGTCGACGCTGCGCAGCCTGATCCAGTCGGCCAACCGCGTCCTGTCGAGCGCCTATCACGCCGAAGAGGACGCCGAGGTCATCATCGACGAGGCCGAACGCGAGATCTTCGCGATCGCTGAAGGATCGATCCACGGCGGGTTCATGTCGATGCGCGAACTGGCGAACGCCAGTTACGCGATGGTCGAACAGGCGCACGCCCGCAAGCAGCTCATCACGGGCGTGCCCACCGGGTTCATCGAGCTCGACGAAATGCTGGCCGGGCTCCAGCAGTCGGACCTCATCATCGTGGCGGCCAGGCCCGCGATGGGCAAGACGAGCCTCGTGCTCAACATCGCCCAGCACGTCGGGACGAAGACCGACATGACGGTGGGCTTCTTCAGCCTCGAAATGTCGAAGGAACAGCTGTTCTTGCGCATGCTGACGTCCGAGGCCGGCATCGACGGCCACCGCCTGCGCACCGGGTTCCTCGGCGAGCGCGATTTCCCGAAGCTCACGACGGCGCTCGAAACGCTCGGCCGGGCGAATGTCTTCATCGACGACACCGCGTCGATCGGCGTGCTCGAGATGCGCGCGAAGGCCCGACGCCTGAAGGCCGAGCACGGGCTCGACCTGATCATCATCGACTACATCCAGCTGATGCAGGGCCGCGGCCGGTTCGAGAACCGCGTCACCGAGGTCGCATCGATCTCGCGCGGGCTGAAGGGCCTGGCCAAGGAACTCCATGTCCCCGTCGTCGTGCTCTCGCAGTTGAGCCGCGCGCCCGAGCAGCGGCCCAACAGGCGGCCCCAGCTGTCCGACCTGCGCGAGTCGGGCGCCCTCGAGCAGGACGCGGACGTGGTCGTCATGATCTTCCGCGAGGACATGTACGAGGCGACCGAGGAGAACCAGGGCATCGCGGAGCTCATTGTGGCCAAGCAACGCAACGGCCCGACCGGATCCGTGCGCCTGGCCTTCATCCGCGAGTTCACGCGCTTCGAGAACCTCGAAGGCCACCGCCCGTCGTGATCCGCTCGACGCTCGCGCACGTCGATTCGGGCGCCCTCGCCGACAACTTCCGGAACATCCAGGCGTTTGTCGAAACCCGCAGGCGCGAAATCAATCCGGGAGTGATTTGTGCGGCGCCGGTCGTGATGGGCGTCGTCAAGGCGAACGCCTACGGCCACGGCGCGCCGGCCGTCGGGCGCGCGCTCGAGGCGGCGGGCGCGACGATGATCGCCTGCGCCGACATCGAAGAGGCCATCACCTTGCGGGAGGCCGGCGTCGGATGCCGCATCCTCGTCTTTGGCGCCCTCAGTCTGAGCGCCCTCGACGGCATCTTCGACTACGATCTGGTGCCGACGATTTCAACGCCGACGGCCGCGCTGGAAGTGTCGCGCGCCGCAGTCCGCCACGGGGTTCGCGTCCGCTACCACCTCAAGATCGACACGGGCATGAACCGGCTCGGGTTTCGCCACGACAATCTTCGCCAGACGATGCCCGCGCTGCTGGCGGAGCCGACCCTCGAGCTCGAGGCGGTCTATACCCACTTCGCGACCGCTGACACGCCCGGGGACGGGCTCTTCGCCGAACAACAGCGGAACTTCGCGACGGCCCGACGGACGCTGGCCGATCTCGGGATCGGCCCGCACCGCGTGCACGCGGCCAACAGCGCGGCGCTGCTCGCGGACGAGTCGGTGTGGTTCGACATGGTCCGGCCAGGCCTGCTGCTTTACGGCGTGGCCCCGGCGGCGCTGGCCGGGCGTATCGCCCTCACGCCGGTCATGAGCCTGCGCAGCCGGGTGGTGGCGGTGAAAGGCGTGCGCTCCGGCGAGACCATTGGCTACGGCGCGAGGTTCCGGGCGCAACGCCCGACGACGATGGCGGTGGTGCCCGCCGGGTACGCCGACGGCCTCGATACGCGGCTGGCCGGCCGCATGAGCGCCCTCATCCGCGGGCGCCGAGCCCCGATTGTCGGCTCGGTGTGCATGGACATGATTACCATCGACGTCACCGGGATCGCGGTGGAGCCGGGCGACGAGGTCGTACTCATCGGGCGGCAGGGCGAAGACGAGATCACGGTGAGCGAGATGGCCGACCGGATTGGTTCGATTCCCTACGAGTTGCTCTGCCGCGTCGGCATCCGCATCGAGCGGATCTATAATCACCAGCGGCCGTGAATCATCCGGCCACCACCGGCGCGCGGCGCCGGCGCAGTGCGAGCCAGGATTTGTGAAACCCCCGAAGACGCTCTTCGCGTGCCAGGAATGTGGCTCCCAGTCGCAGAAATGGCTGGGCCGGTGCCCCGAGTGCGGCGCGTGGAACTCGTTCGTCGAGGAGCGGGCGGAGGAGGCTCCGGCGCCCGCGACCGCGGCGAACCGCTACGCGACGCCCGCGGGCAGCGGGGCACGGCTGTACTCCGAGATCGAAACGGCGACGGCCGCGCGCGTCACCACCGGCATCGATGAATTCGATCGCGTGCTGGGCGGCGGCATCGTCCCGGGCTCGCTGGTGCTGCTGGGCGGCGAACCGGGGATCGGCAAGTCGACCCTGCTGCTGCAGACGGCGGCGTACGTCGCCGGCCACCTCGGCCCCGTGCTTTACAGCTCAGGCGAGGAGTCGGAGCACCAGATCAAGTCGCGCGGCGAGCGCCTCGGCGTCGGGGATGCGCCGCTCTACCTGCTGGCCGAAACGTGTCTCGAGCGCATCCTCGACGAACTGGCCCGGCTGAAGCCGGCCCTGGTGATCGTCGACTCCATCCAGACGGTGTTCTCGCTGAAGATGCAGTCCGCGCCGGGCAGCATCGGCCAGGTGCGCGAGGCGGCCACGCAGCTCCTGTTCGCCGCGAAGTCTCAGAACATCCCGACGTTCCTGGTCGGCCACATCACGAAAGAGGGCAGCCTCGCCGGACCGAAGGCGCTCGAGCACATCGTCGACACGGTGCTCTACTTCGAGGGCGAGCGCCATCACGCGCATCGCATCGTGCGTGCCGCCAAGAACCGCTTCGGGGCGGTGAGCGAGCTGGGCGTGTTCGAGATGACCTCCGCGGGCCTGCGGGCCATCGCCAACCCGTCGGCGATGTTCCTGGCCGAGCGCCCCGTCGGCAGCCCGGGATCCGCCGTGCTCTGCTCGGTCGAGGGCTCGCGCCCGATCCTGGTCGAGGTGCAGGCGCTGGTCAGTTCGAGTTCGTTCGGCTACGCGAAGCGGACGGCGGTGGGGCTCGACCAGAACCGTCTCTCGCTCATCCTGGCGGTCCTCGACAAGCGCGCGGGGCTCCACCTGGGCGGCGACGACGTCTACGTGAACCTGGCCGGCGGCGTCAGCGTCGAAGAACCGGCCGCCGACCTGGCGCTGGTGGCCGCCGTCGTGTCGAGCGTCCGGAACCGCGCCGTGGCGACCGGGACGGCGGTGTTCGGAGAGGTCGGGCTGGCCGGGGAGGTGCGCGCCGTGTCGCACGCGGCGCGACGGGTGCGCGAGGCGGCGCAGATGGGCTTCACGCGCTGCGTGATGCCCGCGGCCAACGTCGATCCGACCGACCCGGGGCTGGCGGATACGCCGTGCACGCTGGTCGGTGTCAGAAGCGTCCAGGACGCGCTCGATCATCTTCTTGCCTAAGGCCCTGTCAATGATAACGTTTACGTCGCAGGTGTTCGGACCGGCCATAAGAGCCTGTAGGAAAACAAACTGTGACAACTTTGTTTTCTGACAGGCTCTAATCCCTCCGGGACGCCGGTATAGTGCAGTCATACATGGAGGCCCCATGGCCTGGTTCATACTCGTTCGGCTCTTATTCGCAGTCGGCGTGACCTATACGGCGGCGGTCGTCCACCCGCTGCCGGGTGGTGTCGTGGCCAACACGGCGTTTGGCGCCACGCTGGCCGCCGTGGCCGTGGCGCTCGAGTGGCGCATGAAGGACGTCAGCGTCCCGCACCTGCTCGGCGCCCTGCTCGGCGGGGCGCTGGGCCTGCTGTTCGCCGACCTGGTCAACGGCGCGCTGCTGGCCAACGACGATCCGGCGTGGCTCTTCCTGCACCGGATGATCGATCTGGCGTTCCCCTACGTCGGGATCGTCATCGGCGCCCGGCGCGGGGAATGGCTGGAGCCGTCGCGGCTCGTCACGCTGTTCCGCGCGGCCGGCCCGCAGCGGCGCTACAAGCTGCTCGACACCAGCGTCATCATCGACGGCCGGGTGGCCGACATCTGCGAAACCGGGTTCCTCGACGGCACCCTGGTCGTGCCGCAGTTCGTGCTGAAGGAACTCCAGCAGATCGCCGACTCGAGCGACACGCTCAAGCGGAACCGCGGCCGCCGGGGCCTCGACATCCTCCAGAAGATCCAGAAGATGGCCGGCGTCGAGGTGACGATCTCGGATCTCGACTTCCCGGAGATCCGCGAGGTCGATCTCAAGCTGATCGAGCTCGGCCGCACGCTGTCGGGGAAGATCGTCACCAACGACTTCAACCTCAACAAGGTCGCCCAGTTGCGCGGCGTCGCGGTGCTCAACATCAACGAGCTCGCGAATGCGATGAAACCCGTCGTCCTCCCCGGGGAGATCATGAAGGTCTTCATCCTGAAGGAAGGGAAGGAATTCAACCAGGGCGTCGCGTATCTCGACGACGGCACCATGGTCGTCGTGGACAACGCGCGAAAGATGATCAGCAAGACCATCGACATCGTTGTCACGAGCGTGCTGCAGACCACGGCCGGCAAGATGATCTTCGGCCGGCACGTCGAGCCCGGCATGGCCCCGGCCGCGGCGCCCGATCGTGACGATGCGAACCGGCGGCCGCGCCCTGCGTCGCCGCCTGCGCCGCCGCCGGCGGCGCCCGCCAGCACGTGACGATCCCGTCGTTCCACTGGTGGCGGACCGTCTTCTACCTGATCCCGATGATCGGGCTCTACACGATTGTCCTGGGCACGGTGTCGATTGCGTCGAGCTTCCTCGGCGGCCGCGGCCACTTCGCCCACGCGTGCGCCCGGGCCTGGTCGCGGCTGATCCTGCTGACCACCGGCGTGTGCATCTCGGTGCGCGGCCTCGAACGCCTGACGCCGGGAACCACCTACGTCTTCGTGTCGAACCACCAGAGCATCTACGACATTCCCGTGATCTTCTGGGCGCTGCCGTATCAGGTGCGCATCATCGCGAAGGAGTCGCTGGGGTCGTTTCCGTTCCTCGGCTGGCACCTGCGGCGCACCGGGCACTTGCTGGTCGATCGCCGCAACCCGGATCGTCAGGGCATCCTGCGTCGCTGGCGCGAGCTGCTGAAGCAGGGGTTGTCGCTCATCATCTTCCCCGAAGGCACACGGAGCGCCGATGGGCGCGTCGGCCGCTTCAAAGCCGGCAGCTTCCTTCTGGCGATTGAGGCCGGGCTGCCGGTCGTGCCGATCTCGGTGTACGGCACGCGGTTGGTGATGCCGAAAGGGCAGCTGACCACCAGCCCCGGCTCGGCCAGCCTCGTGGTGCACGATCCGATCGTAACGACCGACGGGTCGTGGCGGCCGACCATCGAGGACGCCCGGCGGCTCAGCGCGCGCGTGCAGGACATCATCGCCGGCCAGGTCGAAGCCGAAGCGAAGTCGGCGGGTGCTCTGACATGCGAGTAGGCGTCATTATTGCGGCCGGGGGCAGGGGCGATCGTCTCGGCGCGGGCGTGCCCAAGCAGCTGCTGACCCTCGGCGGGCGGCCGATCCTGCAGCGATCGCTCGAACTGTTTGCCGGCCATCCGCGCGTCGACCGCATCGTTGTCGTGCTGCCGCCCGATCTGGCCGCAAGTCCGCCTGCCTGTCTGTCCGGCCTCGCCCGCCCTGTCACCATCGCCGTGGGCGGCGCGCGGCGCCAGGACTCGGTGGCCAACGGGTTCGCCGTGATCCGGGCCGACGTGGATCTGGTCATCGTGCACGATGCGGCCCGCCCGTTCGCGTCGGCCGAACTGGTCGACCGGGTCATCGATGCCGCCTGGGAAGCCGGGGCGGCGCTGGCGGCGCTGCCCGCCAGCGACACGATCAAGCTGGCGGTTGAGGGCGCGGACGGTCCCGCCGTCATCGTCGAGCGGACGATTCCGAGGGGGCGCGTGTACCTGGCGCAGACGCCGCAGGCGTTTCGCACCGAGGTGCTCGCCGCCGCCATCGCCGCGGGCGAGGGGACGG
>Ga0315283_10002329_pt1 | contig 15818 bp, 14 predicted proteins | sample YL17G09_0_MG_FD_204541 | JGI IMG/M metagenome (GOLD analysis project Ga0315283, IMG submission 204541) | Sediment microbial communities from Yellowstone Lake, YNP, Wyoming, USA - YL17G09_0 | ecosystem: Environmental > Aquatic > Freshwater > Lake > Sediment | place: USA: Wyoming | collected... | reverse complement strand
GGAGCTCATCGAGAAGAGCGTGTCGAACATGGCCGACGCGCTTCGCGACGCCATCCTGATGACGGCGCTCGTGATCTTCCTCTTCCTCGCGGACGTGCGCGGGATGCTGCTCACGGCGATCTCCATTCCGTTCACCTACCTCGTCACCTTCGCCTTCATGTGGCTCTTCGGGTTCGAGCTCAACATGGTGACCCTCACGGGCGTGATCCTCGGCGTCGGGATGCTGCTGGACGACGCCATCGTCGTGCTCGAGAACATCGAGCGCCACTACCACCAGCTCGGGAAAGATCTACCAGAGGCGGTGGTCGGCGGAACCGAGGAGGTCATGCTGGCCATCCTCTCCGGGACCTACGCCACGGTCGTGGTCCTCATCCCCATCGTCTTCATCGGGGGCTTCGTCCAGACGGTGCTCCGCCCGCTCGCGCTCACCCTCTCCATCGCGCTGCTCGCCTCGTACGTCGTGTCGGTCACCATCCTGCCCATCCTTGCGCCGGTCATCCTCCGGCTCGGCGGGAGGGTCGAGCGATGGGGCTGGGAGCAGGCGCTTGGCCGCGTCGTGGAGAAGCGCGTCCTCGGGCCGGTCCAGGAGTTCTTCGCGGGAGCAGTGCGAACGGCGCTGCATCACCGGATCCTGTTCCTCGTGCCCGCGCTCGCGATGCTGGTCCTCACCGGGCAGGTGCTCATGCCCGCCATCGGTCGCGACCTCATGCCGCCGATGGACACCGGGATCTTCCGGGTGTCGTTCGAGACCTACCCCAACACCTCGCTCGCGAGGACGGAGGAGCTGCTCTCGGAGGCGGAGAGGGTCGCCTGGGCACAGGGGGGAGTGGTCCGCTCGGCCGCGTCGCTCGGCTCGGAGCCGGGCGTGCTCTCCTTCGGGTCCGGAAGGAATCCACAGCAGGCCTTCCTCACGGTCCACCTGGTCGACCGATTTCATCGTGCGAAGACGCTCTGGCAGGTGGAGGACGACGTGCTTCGAGGCTTGCGCGAGGTGCCCGGGATCCGCTACCCGGCCGTCTTCGACTACGGGGCCACGCCGCTCTCGACCATCCGGTCCACGGTCGACCTGATGATCAGCGGCCCCGATCCGGTGGTGCTGGACGGGCTGGCGCGAGAGGTCGAGGCCCGGGTCAGGGGCGCTGGTGGCCTCCGTGCCGTGGCGCGGACCTGGACGCTCGACAGGACCGAACTGCGTTTCGAGGCGTCCCCGGAGGCGCTCAGCCTGTCCGGGACGGACGCAGGCTCCGTGGCCTCCCAGGTGGGGGCCCAGGTGCAAGGGGTGCCGGCGACGCTCTTCCGCGTGCCCCAGCAGGACTCCTTCCCGGTGTGGGTGCAGGCCCCGCAGGCGCGGCGGGCCAGTGCCGGGGACCTCGGTACCTTGCCCGTGTTCACGGGCACCGGTCCCGCGCCGCTGTCGGCCCTGGGCACCGTATCGACCGCACGGGTCCCGACGCTGCACACCCGCCAGAACCTGACCGAGACGGTGGACGTGCTCGGCTACCGGGCCACGGACGCCGTCACACACATCGGCGAGAACGTGGACCGGACGCTCGCAGGGCTCGAGATCCCTCCCGGATACTCCATCGTGGACGAGGGTGAGCGGAAGGCCATGGCCGAGTCCTTCACGGCTCTCATGTCGGCGATGCTGCTGGGCCTGGTCCTTCTCTACTTCTCGCTCGTGCCTGCCTTCCGGTCGTTCCTCCATCCGCTCACCATCATGGTGGCGATCCCGCTCGGCCTCATCGGGGCGGCGTGGGCCATGCTCGCGACCGGCAAGCACCAGTGCATGCCGTCGTTCATGGGGATGATCCTGCTCGCCGGCATCGTCGTGAAGAACAGCATCCTTCTCATCGACTTCATCCAGGAGGCGCGGAAGCGGGGTGCTTCCGTCGAGGAGGCTCTCGTCGAGTCGGTCCGCGTGAGGACCCGGCCCATCCTGATGACGGCAGCTGCCACCGCGGTGGGCATGGTGCCCATCGCGTTCGAGTGGGCCATTGGCCTCGAGCGCCTGTCGCCGCTCGCCGTGGTCGCCATCGGCGGACTCGTAGTGTCGACGTTCCTCACCCTGGTCTACGTGCCGCTCATCTATGCGGTGTTCGACGACGCGGGCATCGCATTGGGGCGCCTGTTCCGGGCCCCTGCCGTGAGCGGAAGGGCGCAACCGCCTGTGACGCCGTCCTAGGTGGGCTCTGGCTCGGAAGGCTCGACTCCTGCCGCGCGCTGAAGCGCCAGGGGATCGAGCACCTGGTACCGGCGTGGTCCGAGCCGGTGCAGGACACCCGCATTCACGAGCCGTGTCACTCCCCGGGAGAAGCTCTCCTTCGCAACCCCGATGGCGGAGGCCATGTCGCTTGACCGGACCGGCAGCTCGACGATCGACATCGATCCCTGGGGCTCGCCGTCGGGAAGGAGCGCCAGCAGGGCGGAAGCGACGCGCGGCAGGACCTCGGGAGTGGAGGAGCGCTCGATCCTGTCGAAGGCTTCTCGCAGTCGCGTGGCGAGGAGCTCGACCAGGGCCAGGGCCACGTGAGGGTCACGACCGAAGGCCGCCACCAGCTCCGGGCGGGAGATCACCATGGCCTGCACGTCGGTCAGGGCGAGGGCGCTCGCAGGATACGGTCGTCCGTCGAGGAAGGGCATGAAGCCAAAGGTGTCCCCGGGGCCGAAGATGTAGATCGTGACCGCGTTGCCCGTCGGAAGAACCCGATAGATCCTGACCCGACCGACATTGATCGAGACGAGCGATCCAGCCGTGTCTCCTTCCCTCCAGAGTAGCTCTCCTGCCTGGTAGGTACGTGCATGCATGAGCGGGGCGAGCACATCCCGCGCGTGGATGGCGAGTGGGTCTCGCCTCGGACCAGGCCGCCGCGCCGCACTCCGCGCCGGGCCGCTCCCGGATGCAGGATCACTGGATTTACCGCGCTTCATCCTCACCTCGTCTCACAAACCCCGCCGGATCTCCATGACTTGCCCGTGGTGGCAGCAATGCCCCGTCAGGGTGGCCTCGACCGCCCGAGGGCGTCAAGCAGCCCTCGGATCCGTCGATTCTCCCGCTCGTTGCGCGCAGTCAACGAGCCTCCAGATGTCGATGAATCTCGGGAAACCTGGCCGTGGCAGCGTGTTATCGTCGTCGAACGATGGACCGGGAGGGAGCAACCAGATGAGAGTCGCATGGAAGATGGCGCTCAATAGTGCACTGGCTGGAGCCCTCGTCGTGGCGTTGGTGGGAGGGGGAGCCGGCTGCGCCAAGGACGCCACCTCGACGCCCACGCCATCGTCTGCGCTGCCGGCCGTCAAGACGCAGGCGGGTGGCATCCCTCGCCTGGTCGACCTCGGTGCGGGCAAGTGCATCCCCTGCAAGGCGATGGCTCCGATCCTGGAGGGGTTGAAGACCGAGTACGCCGGCCGGATGGACGTGCAGTTCATCGACGTCTGGAAGGACCCCGACGCGGGGAAGGCCCACGGGATCACCATCATCCCGACGCAGATCTTCTACGCGGCCGACGGGCGCGAGCTGGCCCGCCACCAGGGCTTCATGGACAAGGATGCGATCCTCGCCCAGTGGAAGGCCCTCGGAGTGAGCCTCTAGCGAGCGGACGATGGGCGAAATCCTCACCGCATTCGGGAACGCCTTCGCGGCGTCGGCGGCGCTCGCCCTTCCGGCTGCGTTCCTCTGGGGCGTGCTCTCGGTCGTGCTGAGCCCGTGCCACCTGTCGAGCATTCCCTTGGTCGTGGCCTACATGAACGGCGGCGAGGAGTTTCCCACCGGCCGGCGCGCGCTCGCCATCTCCAGCAGCTTCGCAGTCGGTATCCTGGGCAGCATCGTGGTGATCGGGGTCGTCACCGCGGCGGCCGGGCGGATGGCGGGCGACGTCGGCCGCTGGGGTACGTATGCCCTGGCAGCGGTCTTCTTCGCGGTGGGGCTCAACCTGATCGGGGTGCTACCCCTGCCGACTTGGTCCACCCCTGCCGCCGGAACGAAGCGGCGCGGCCCGTGGGGGGCGCTCGTCCTCGGACTGGTCTTCGGCGCCGCGCTCGGGCCCTGCACGTTCGCGTTCATGGCGCCGCTTCTCGGCCTCGCGTTCCGGTCGGGCGCGGAGCAGGCGGCTTACGGGGCCCTCCTCGTGGCCGTCTACGGGCTCGGCCACGGCGCGGCCATCGTCGCCGCAGGAGTGTCGGCCCAGAACGTCCAGCGCTGGCTCGCCTGGAAGAACGGCGAGCGGGCCGCCAAGCTTGTGCGCGGGGCCGCGGGTCTCGCGGTCATCGCGGGCGGAGTCTACTTCCTCTACACGGCGACCTGAGCATTACCGCCGACACCGCCGCTCGAAGGCAGGACCGATGAGCACGCCCACGACCGACACCGATGTGAAGCCCGCCGCCTGCTGCTCCGATCCCTGGGACGGAGTGAAGCCGGGCGTGCCCCCCCGGTCGACCACGCTGCCCACGGCGGTTCTTCTCGCCCTTGGCCTCGCCGCCTGGACCGCCGCCTACGCTGTCATCCATCCGCTTGCGGAATGGCTGAGCTTCGGCGCGCTCGGACTGGCGCGCGGGTCGCATCTGGGTGAAGCGGTCGCCTTTTTCCTCTACGACACGCCGAAGGTCCTGCTGCTGCTTGTCCTCATCGTCTTCGTGGTCGGCATCATCCGGTCCTTCTTCACCGCCGAGCGCACCCGCGCCATCCTGGCGGGCAAGCGAGAGTCAGTCGGGAACGTCCTCGCCGCCCTCCTGGGCGTCGTCACGCCGTTTTGCTCCTGCTCCGCAGTGCCGTTGTTCATCGGCTTCGTCGAGGTCGGCGTACCGCTCGGCGTGACGCTCTCCTTCCTCATCTCGGCGCCCATGGTGAATGAGATCGCGCTCGTCCTCCTCTTCGGCCTCTTCGGGTGGAAGGTCGCGGCCCTCTACCTCGTCACGGGCCTGACCATCGCCATAGTCGCTGGCTTCATCCTCGGAAGGATGAAGCTCGAGCGGTTCGTCGAGGCCTGGGTCTACGAGTCGATGAAGGCCGAGGCGACCTTCGAGCGCGAGCACCTGGGGTTCACCGGACGGGTGAAGAAGGGGCTGGAGGCGGTCCGGGAGATCGTCGGCAAGGTCTGGCCGTGGGTCATCGCCGGCATCGCCGTCGGCGCAGGGATCCACGGTTACGTGCCCGAGGGTTTGCTGGCGAGCTTCATGGGCAAGTCGGCGTGGTGGTCGGTGCCGGCTGCCGTCCTCATCGGCGTTCCCATGTACTCCAACGCGGCGGGAATCATCCCGATCGTCGAGGCGCTTCTTGGCAAGGGCGCGGCCCTCGGAACGGTGCTCGCCTTCATGATGGCGGTGATCGGACTGTCGCTGCCCGAAGTCATCATCCTCCGAAAGGTGCTGCGCCCGCAGCTCATCGCCGCGTTCGTGGGCGTGGTCGCGACCGGCATCCTGCTCGTCGGCTGGCTGTTCAACGCGGTGATCTAGAAAGGTCGCAGGTCATGAAGATCCAGGTGCTCGGGACGGGCTGCGCGAAGTGCAAGCAGCTCACCGCCAATGCGGAAAAGGCCGTCGCGGAGCTCGGCCTGGGTGTCCCGGTCGAGAAGGTCGAGGACATCCGGGAGATCATGAAGTTCAGTGTCATGAGCACGCCCGCGCTGGTGGTGGATGGAAAGGTGAAGGCGACGGGCAAGGTCTTGACGCCGGAGGCAGTCAAGGAGTTCCTGCGGGGATAGCGTGTGACGATGAGGATCCAGATTCTCATGTCTCCCGGGTGCGGCCACGGAGCACGCACGATCGAACTGGTCGCCGAGGTCGTTCGGAAGTCTTCGATTGATGCCCAGGTGGAGACGATTTTGGTGGAGTCGCGCGAAGATGCAGAGCGTCTCGCCTTTCCGGGGTCACCAACTGTCCGGGTGGTTGGCATCGACATCGAGCCGCAGGCCCCGACCCGGATTGGGTTGGGTTGACGGCTCTACGGTCTCGCGGGCGTGCCCCCGCGATCACTGATCGAGGCAGCGGTCGCGTGATGGCGCCCGTCTGATCGAAAGTAAGGTCAAATGCCCTGCGCTGTCATCAACATGCCGGAGATGTTTCATGTGACGACGAGGGCATCCAAGGCTGTCGCCACCTGAAGCGCGTCCAGCGGGCGGCCATGCCCTTCGAGCATGGCGCCGTGAGGATTACTCACTTCAGGGTTGCTGCCGGCGGCCGTAGGCTTCACCTGCGAATTCGCCAACGGGCCCAGCCCATGGCGGGGACCGCTACGGTCGGGGAGGGTGCAAAGCTGGTTCGCCCCGTCACTTTCAACCTGGCTCACTCGGAGATGAAACCATGAAGATCCGGACCGTCGTCGCTGCATCGCTTCTCTGCCTGTCGACACTCGCCCTGGCCGACGATGCGCCCGCCAAGGGGAAGGTCGTCGCCGTGGACGGGGACAAGGTCACGATCGAGGTGGAGAGCGGAAAGGGTGCCCAGCTTCCGGTCGGCACCTCGGTCGAGGTCAACCTGAAGGAGAAGAAGAAGGAGCCGCCGAAGAAGGGGGCCGCCGCTCTCCAGGGATGCTGATGCACCCCCCAGGCCCGGCCGAGGAGAAGCGATGAGGCGATTGCAGAGCGGCAAGTTGACGGCCCTGCTGATCCTGGCCCTGTTCGCCGGGACGGCGCAGGCTGGGCCGGCCGGCATTGGCCAGCGAGACACCATTGCAGCGAAGGCCGGAAAGGCCCGGACCATCGCCGAACTGGCGGCGATGTACGACTCGAGCTCGTGTGTCGATTGTCACCAGGACGCACACGACCAGTGGGCCGCATCCCCTCACGCGCGCCCCCTCTTCGGAACGGGACGAACCGCAGCAACCTTTCGCACGGCCATCACCAACGGCCTCATGGCGTGGCCGTACTCCGGCGTCAAGGTCCCGAAGGATGTCAAGGTTGAGCACCTCATGGGGTGCGCCAAGTGCCACCTGCCCCAGCTCGCCGACGCCACGGACGCGGTGGCGTCCGAGCTGGCCGTGAGCCTCTTCGCCTGGGCGGATGCCGTGGGAAGCGGGGACGACGCTGTGCGGGAGCGGGAGGAGAAGAAGCTCCTGAGCCTGAACATCAACTGCCTCGTTTGCCACAACCGCAACGCGATCGTCCACAAGTGGACCGACGGATATCCGCAGAAGGGCGTCGTGTACGGGAGCCACGACGGCCCGCACGACTCGGCCGGGTTCCCGAAGCTGGCCCGCAGCCCCATCATGAGCGAGTCGATCCTCTGCGGACAGTGCCACGGACTCGGGCCGAACCTGGAACTCGACAACCCGACGCAGTGTGGCACGGGCTACGGCAGCTACCTGTGGGCGTACCGTGCCGAGGGCGGACGGGAGACCTGCCAGGACTGCCACATGCGAAAGAGCAAGCTCGGGCACAAGATCCTGAGCTACAGCGACCCTGCCATGATCAAGGCGGCCCTCGACTTCGAGGCCGATGCCGAGGGCATGTACTGGCGCGACGGGACAAAGGTCAGCGCCCGCGCGGTGGTTCGCGTGGCCATGACGAACCGGAGTGGCCACAGCATCCCCGATGGTTGACCCACCCCCAACCGACTGGTCCTGTCGGTAAGCGCAAAGACGAAAGACGGCAAGGAAGTCTTCACCTCCGAAAAAATCTACATGCCGATCCCCCAGCAGTTCGGGCGCGGTGACCGCATGGGAAGGGGCCCGTACGAGAAGAGTGGCATCATCGAGGACAATGGCCTCCCACCGAACAAGCGGGTCGAGGAACGGTTCGAGGTTCCCTTCCCGATGAAGGAGGTGGATGGAGGCCGCCAACCGTCCGTGTACGAGCTGGATGTCCAGGTGAAGCTCTGGTACCTCCCGTTCGGGACGATGGATACGTCGCCGCACCTCTGGCGCGAGTTCTCGACCACGGTGGCCGTCAGCAAGCAGGGAAAGTAGGGATTGAACGATCTGGCCTCCTCCCGTCACCACCTGGAGTGATGACGGGAGGTGACGCTCGCGTCGGGTACCCGGAGCGTCAGGAGTGCCGGAAGGCTTCGAGCCAGCGCAGGGCGACCCTCACCCCAGGGCGGGAAGCGGCGTCGCGGCACGCCCTGGTCCGAGGCGTTCCAGGACCTTGCCGACGAAGGCTGCCGCAGGCCCGATGAGCGCACCACCCCCCAGTACCAGCGTGCGCTTGCGCACGTGCGTGAACCCCGGGATTCGGTGCTCGCGAAGCCGCCCCGAGGCCACGTGCGCACGCACAAGGTCGCTGGAGATGAAGGCGACGCCGCGACCGTCCATGAGCGCGTTGACGATGACGTGCAGGTCGTCGAATACGACGACCTGCCGGAACTGCTCGATGGTCTTGCCCATGTTGGCGAGGTTGTTCTGGAGCAGGGTGCGGGAGCAGCACCCCTCGCTGCGCGTGTAGAGGGTGCTCGTGAACATCCGGTCGAGGGTCGTCTCCGGGCCGCCAAGTCCAAGCGCGGGAGACGCTGCGAAGACCATCTCGTCACCCACGAGATCGACGGCATCGAAGCCAGCAAGGTCGAGGCATTGGCAGTGCTCGATGACCGCCAGTTCGTACCGACCATCCTTCAGGCCAGCGAGGACCGCCTCCGGCATCTCGAGCACGAACTTTAGGTCTCCGAGTTCCGCCTGGGAAAGCATGAACTCGCGAAGGATCTCCGGGAGGTGGACCACGCCAAAGGTCGGAGTGCAAACTAACGCGATCCCCTTCCTCCGCTCCATCAGGTGGAGCTTTGAGAGGAGGTCTCTCTCGATCTCGAGGATCTTCTGGGCCTGCTCCAGCACGACGCTCCCTGCGGGCGTGACCTTCAGGACCGGCCCCGAGCGGTCGAGCAGCGGCTGTCCGTACTGGTCCTCCATGAACTTGATGCGGCGGGAGGCCGCCGATTGCGTCACGGCCAAGATCTCGGCCGCCTTGGTGATGTTTCCGGCTCTGGCCACCTCGACCAGCGTCTTCAAGTAAATGGATTCCATGCTTTCGATCTTGCGCTCGCACGCCACATGCGTGAACCGCATGCCGGCATGAGAATCACTCACTTCATGTGTATCCCGTCTGCGCCTAGGGTTCAACCAACTTGGATGCGACGGTGTCCCGCCAGGCAGGCGGTGCGCCACCCACGAAGAGGAGGGGTTCATGTTCGGATTCACGATCGGCGCGCGGCGCGTCTTCCTGTGCGGCGCCACGGCCACGGTGCTGCTGGCGGGGCTCTCGGTGGCAGGCTGCACGAAGACCTACGAAGATCCCAGCGCCGAGTTCTACGTCCAGGATGCCGAGGCCCAGACCCTCGTGGAGCCTGCGGCGGTGAAGGCCTGGGTGGACAACGGGTGCAAGGTACCGGAGACCGGACAGCGGGTCGTCATCCTCGACTGCGTTCCCAACCCGGCGGGCGTGTTGCCGTACTCCGACACCGAGAGCTGGTTCGCCGGAGACAAGACAAAAATTCTGGCGAACATGGACAAGATGTACGGCGGCAAGCTGAGCCCGCAGTACAAGAGCTTCAGCGGGATGGCCGACGCAATGTACGGCCACATCCCGGGCGCCATGCCCAACGTCTCGCACGAGGGCTACGAGGTCACGCCCCGGAACGACGGTCCGATCCTGGCCGACCACGAGGTGGGGACGGGCGCCCTCATCGACCAGATGCTGCAAAAGGCGGGCATCACCAAGAACGACGTCCTGGTCTTCACCACGTCTCGGTACGACTATCCTGGGTTCTGCGCTGCCCGTCTGTTCTGGACCCTGCGGTACTGGGGCTTCCCGCGCAACCAGCTGAAGGTGCTCAACGGCGGCAACAAGGCCTATGCCATGGCCGGGTTCCCGCTGCAGAAGGGCATCACCCTGCCGTCCATCAGTCGCTCCTCCCTGAGCGTCACCGACCTCCCGAGGAAGTTCCTCTCCGAGCGCATCGGGCTCGGTGAACTCATCGCGCTCGTCGACAGCGGACGGACCGTCCTCCCAGCCGTCGACCCGAACCAGGTGGTCGTGCTCGACACGCGCCAGCCTCCGGCCGCCTATTACTTCAAGGACGCGGATGCGAACCAGATCCCCGATGTCTTCCAGGTGAACGGATACGCCTACGACCCCACAACCAAGCTCTTCAACGGGGGAACGATCACCTTGAGCGAGGTCCTCTTCGGCGCTGCCCATCTGGCTATCCCGTTCGACCCCGTCAACAACCCGCCCATCAACCTGGCGGCACCACCGGCAAGTACATACTTGGCAATCCACGGGATCAACGGTGGCCCGCTCGCCATCCCGCTCGGCGCCAAGGAGGCGGCGTTCGAGGGCATCGTCCGGGGCGCCAAGGTCACGAAGACGCCGACCTGGAACATCACCGTGCCCTCGCTCTCGCGAGCCGACGGCGGCTACAAGACGAAGGAGGAACTGCTCCCAGTTTTCGCAGCTGCCGGCATCGACGGCTCCAAGCCAATCGTCGCGTACTGCAACTCGGGCGCCCTGGCCTCCATCTACTACTACGTGCTGAAGGAGATCTGCGGGTTTCAGGACGTTCGCATGTACGACGGCTCCTGGCAGGAGTGGGCCAACCTGGCCGCCTTCCAGCCGGTGGACACGACGTACGTGGTGAACGACGACTACACGGTGTTCCCGCAGTACCCGAAGTCCTCACCCTCGGTCGTCTTCTTCGCAGGTCAGAACCACTACCTCACCTGGGACCCGATCGGCCAGCAATTCAAGGACAGCCAGACCGGCGCGGTGGTCGGCGCGGACAAGGTCGCCAGCGGCGGACTCCTCGGCGGCAATGCCACCTGGGACACCATCACCCGATCCGAGTTCGTGATGTTCCGGCCGATGGCCACGATGCAGGGACCGGCCCTCAACTTGAACGGCACCGCCAACTACCGGAACAAGACCTACAACAGCGCGGTGGACTGGCCGGCCATCCAGACGTACCCGGGCTACCAGGGTACCGCCAACAAGATCCGCGAAGAGGACGAGGCCTACGTCGGCTCCACCTCCAGCTCCGGCGGCGGTGGCCCGACGCCATTCGTCCCGAAGGGCGGCGGCTGCTGATCAACGACTTCGGCCAGGCGGTCGCCGCGGTCAGGCGGCCGCCCCCACGACCAAGGAGCTCGACATGACGTTCTTCAAGGCGATTGTTGGCGCCCTCGCGGGCATGTTTCTCTTCGCTGCACCGGCACTGGCCGGGCCCACCTGGGAGTTCGGCGACGAGAACCAGGGCAAGCTCCAGCTGGAGTACAGGGGCCAGTTCCAGCTCGTGTACCGGGACACCGGTGCGGGTCCGGACCAGACCGGAAGCGCCACCGAGTTCGTCCTCCGGCGGGATCGCATCGCGCTGATGGGCGCCTGGGGGGAGCACTTCAGCTTGTACTTCCAGACCGAGTTCTTCGACAACTTCGCCATCAGCCCGATCGGGGTCAACAATGGAACGGCGCCGCTGTTCTCGGTCCTAGACATGGCGCTGCGCTTCAAGGTCGTCGACGAATTCCACGTGTGGGTCGGCAAGTTCAAGTACTCCTTCACGCGCGAAAACCTCGAGGACTGCTTCGCCCCGCTGACCCTTGACCGTTCCAACTTCATCATCGCCCCCTACGTCGCGACACGGGACTACGGAGTCGCAGTGTGGGGCAACCTCCTGAACGGGCTCCTCCAGTACCGGGTCGACGCGATGACCGGTGCCAACGACGCCGCCGTGTCGCCGAAGACGGTGCTGCGGTACTCGGGGCGCGCACACGTCTCGCTGCTCGATCCAGAGCGCTACTACGGATACAAGGGGACCTATCTCGGTAAGAAGAAGGTGCTCACTCTGGGCGGCGCCTACCAGTACGAGGCCGGGGTCGCCTTCTCCGACACCGTGAACTCGAGCGGAACCGTGAACTACCAGGCGTGGACCGTCGACGGGTACTTCGAGTACCCCGTGCCCGATGTCGGTACGTTCACCGCGTCGGTCGCCTACGTGAACTACGACCTCGGCGACGCCTATCTGGGCACCTCTCCCAGCCTCGGGACGTCCGGGATCGACGGACAGAAGAACGGTGGGTACGCCAAGGTCGGATACCTCCTGCCGATGGTGCCGCTGCAGATCTTCGGCCGTTACGAGCAGTGGTCGTTCGCCGAGCTCAAGGGATTCTACAACCAGCGGCTCAACTACTTCGCCGGGGGCGTGAACTATTTCTTTCACGGCCAGGACCTCAAGCTCACGGCCCAGTACTCGTACGCGGACTTCGACAAGGTCGGCCTCGTGAATGGCGTCCTCACCTCCGACCTCAACACCCTCGTCGTGCAGCTGCAGCTGATCTTCTAGGTTGTGCGGAGGAGTCCGCGACCTCCACGAGTTGCGGCCAACTGGTAGGATAGCGGCAATGCGAAGTGGGAGCGCGACGGGTGGTGGTGCCATGGACGGCCGCCGCCCGTCGTCGTTTTCTGACGCCCTGTTCCTCGCCGCCCTGCTGCACCTGGGCGCCTGTGCAAAGCAGGAGCCGAGCTCCCGTTGCGTGGACTGCCACTCCGGGCTGGAGCCGGTGTCGGCCACCCATACGGACTGCCTCGCCTGCCACGGCGGTGACGGGGGCGCGCGCCAGAAGGACCGTGCGCATGAGGGGATGCATGGGCACAAGAACCCCTCCGCTCCCATTGTCTGGCAGAAGACCTGCGGCGCGTGTCACCCGCTGCAGTTGAAGCGGGTCCGCAGTGCGCTCATGACCACCAACACGGGCATGATCCGCAATATCCAGGCGACCTGGGAAGGCGAGGACGGACTGACCTACGCGGCCCAGCCAGCCGAGACCTTCGATGCGGAGGGGAGGCCGCTCTCCCTGGCCGGCGTCGCCGAGTTGCAAGGCCTCTCCGGCGAACTGTACCGGAAGTTCTGCTCCCTGTGCCACGTCGGGCTCCAGTCCGACGAGGTGTACGCCGGGAGCCACGCAGCGGGTTGCGCGGCATGCCATTTTCCCTACAACGAGACCGCCACGTACGAGGGCGCCGACAAGACCGTGCGGGACCGCTGGCCCCTGTCCGCAACGCACGCCATGGTGCGCCTACCGGACAACCGGGTCTGCGCCCGATGCCACAACCGCAGCGGCCGAATCGCGCTCTCCTATCAGGGGCGAAACGACGGGAACAACGGCCTGGTGCCGACACGCAACGGGGAGCCGGGCCCCGAGATCATCTCGGGCGCCCGCAACGCCACGGCCATCGCACCGGACATCCACTTCGAGAAGGGGATGGACTGCATCGACTGCCATACCTCGCGCGACGTCATGGGGGACGGCTACGCCTACCAGAACCTCTACGCGCAGGTGGAGGTCGCGTGCGAGGATTGCCACGGCAGCCCGACGGAGCGGCCGCGGGCGGCAACCATCACCCGCGAGAACGACGAGGCGGTGCGCGAGTCGGCCAGCTACCGCGCGCCAGCGCGGTCTGGCATGGAGATGCTCCTCACGGCGAAGGGCCGGAAGTACTCGAACGCCTGGCTCGAGGCAGGTACCGTGATCGTCCAGTCGAAGCGCAGCGGAAAGCGGCACGAGAGCAAGGTCATCACCGCCACGCCGGAGCACGCCATCGTCGGCCACGAGCGGATGGAGTGCCACGCGTGCCATTCGCGCACCGTCGTCCAGTGTTACGGGTGTCACACGACCTACGACAGGACGAAGGTCAGCCGCGACTTCATCCGGGGCGCCGACACGCCTGGCGAGTTCAGCGAGACGGAGGACTATCGGACGCTATACCCCTTCCCCCTGGCGCTGAACCAGCGCGGGCGCATCTCCGCGGTCACGCCAGGGTGCCAGACCTTCGTCACCGAGATAGGCGCTCGCGGTGAGCCGATTCGCGAGGAATACGTCTCCCAGTTTAAGGGCAGGAGGCAACTCCGCTTCGCCCCGTTTTTCTCGCACAACACGGGCCCCAAGGCGATTGGCTGTACCGAGTGCCACGCCAACCCCGCGTTCCTCGGCTTTGGACAGCACGTGGTCGAAGGGACCAGTATCCAAGGCACCCTCCTCTGTGAGCGGTCGGACGAGAAGCCGCTCGACGGCTACCTCACCCTGAAAGACGGCCGCGTGCGGGCGTTCGCGGCAATCACGCGCGAAAACTCGCGGCCGCTCGACGGGCCGGAGGTCCGCAGGGTTTGGTCCGTCAACCAGTGCCTCGCTTGCCACGACGACGCCAAGGACCCCATCTACCGGAAAAAGCTCGACTACGCGCGATTGGAGCGCTGCCTGGGGAGGCCTCGTGCCCCTTGACGCGAGGACCGCCGTTCGAGCCGTCGCCGCTTCCCTGATCGGGATGGTGGCCCTCGTCCTCGCGTTGCCGTCACCGGCCTCCGCGGTGGACCCGTGCGTTACTTGTCACGCGACCTCGGTGCGCGGTGCGCACGCCGGCGTGGCGTGCGTCGCCTGCCATGTAGGGTCGGGGGACCTCCGGCGCGTGTCTGCCGGCCCCACCGCCCCGGGCTGTGCCACGTGCCATCCTGGTGCGGCCGCGATCTTCCAGGGCCCCATGGCCCGCCGCGACGGCGAACGCACCTTCGCGGCCAAGGCCTTTGGCCGCCGGGACGACCACTTCTTCGAGAAGAGTTGCGCAGGCTGCCACGTGAAAGACTGTCTCGATTGCCACGGGGCGGACGGGCACGCCATCGCGAAGCCTGGCCGGGAGGGATGCCATTCGTGCCACCGCGGCTACTTCATCGGAGCCGACTACCTGGGCCTGGCACCGCGCGAGGACAGCCTGCGCTACCAGCGCGGGCCCGCCGTCGACGGGGAGCGCTATCTGAAGATGCGTCCGGACGTCCACGCCGAAGCGGGACTCCGCTGCGGGGCTTGTCACTCCATGGCGAGCCTGGCCGCAGGGCAACGGGCATCCAAGACGTGCACAGACTGCCACCAGCCCAGCATGAAAGTGCTAGAGCACCTGATCGGTGGCCACCTCCAGGCCCTGGAGTGCTGGGCGTGCCATTCGGCATGGGCGGCCCAGGAGTACGGGAGCTTCTTCGTCCGAGTCGCCGACAGCCCGGCCGCCGAGCACTTCAGCGTGAGGCGCCAGGCGGGGAGCGAGTACATCCGCAGTGCCTACCTTCGCCGACAGGATGCGCCGCCGCTCGGCCGCGACCTGACCGGGAAGGTCAGCCCAATACGGCCGCAGTTCCTGATCTACTACAGCGACCTGCGTGCCCGCGACGCAGAGGAGAACGTCCTCCTGGCCGCGCAGTGGAAGGCCTTCTTCCCCCATACCATCCGGCGTGGCACGGTCCTTTGCGAGGGTTGTCACGGAGCTTCCCGCCGCTTTCTGGTCGAGCCGCAGGAAGCACGGATCTACCTGCCCGCCGTGGATGGCCTGGGCTTGTCCTCATTCTGGAGCCAGCAGGGCCAGACGATGTCGAATGGACGTTTCTTCACCCCGGACGAGGTCAAGCGGCTCGGGATCAAGAGCAGCGCCTACCGCCGAGGTACCATCGAGAAATGGAAGAAGCTCGTCCAGTCCGTCGACGGCTCATCCAGGCGCTGATCCTGGGGGCCGCCGCTGTGCCGCTCTGGCGCTACCTGACGCCCAGCAGGGCGCCGGCGCGCCGTGTATTGCGCATGGCGCGAGCGGAGGTCCCTGCGGAGGGGGCCCTCGTCTTCCGAGAAGCCCGGGTGGCGGTCATGCGACGGGAAGGCGCCTTCTTCGCGCTGGACCTCGCGTGCACCCACCTCGGCTGCACCGTAAACGTGACACCTCACGAGCTGGTCTGCCCGTGCCATGGTAGCACCTTCGCCATCGATGGCGCGGCGCTCCGTGGCCCCGCAACACGGCCGCTGGCGCGCCTGGAGCTCCGGGAAGACGGCGAGCACCTCGAGGTCCTGCTGTGAGCGACTCCGGCATGGTTCGCGG
>Ga0315283_10002324_pt1 | contig 15833 bp, 15 predicted proteins | sample YL17G09_0_MG_FD_204541 | JGI IMG/M metagenome (GOLD analysis project Ga0315283, IMG submission 204541) | Sediment microbial communities from Yellowstone Lake, YNP, Wyoming, USA - YL17G09_0 | ecosystem: Environmental > Aquatic > Freshwater > Lake > Sediment | place: USA: Wyoming | collected... | reverse complement strand
GTAACTATAATGTCATCTTTTTTGATATGGGTTCTGCCCCATGCATATGCAACTAGATTTATTGCCTCAGTTGTTCCTCTAACAAAAATAAGTTCTTCCCTATTTTTCACATGGATAAAATTTGCAATCTTATCTCGTGTAGACTCGTAAAGTTCAGTCGCTTCTTCTGCCAATGCATAGACAGCTCGGTGAATATTTGCATTATGGTTTCTATAATAATCAGTGATAGCATCAATTACCTGATTTGGTTTCTGTGTTGTAGATGCATTATCTAAATACACAAGTGTCTTGTTATCCCTTACAGTTCTTTGCAAAATAGGAAAATCTTTTCGTAAATTTTCAAAAGATGTCTCTGCACTTTGCATTTCTAAACCTCCACGTAAATCTCGTTTTGTTCTATTTTAACATTGTATGTTTTTAGTGGTATTTCTGCAGGAAGATTTTCTGGCTTTCCGTTTTGTAAATTAAAAACAGAAAGATGTAATGGGCATCGCACACCTTCTTCGCTGAGAAATCCTGTTGAAAGATCAGCGTCGGCGTGAGTACAGATTAGATCAGTTGCATAGATTTTTCCTTTTTGATTTGCCAAAAGAATTTTTTTATCATCATGAGAAAATCCAAAGAGTTGACCAGTCTTTACTTGATCTAATGTACAAGCTTTAATCCATTGAACCAAGTTTATCACCTATACTTGTAATGTTGCTCAATTTCTGAATCTTCATTGTAACGTGTTTCTTCAATTTCAACAAATTTTGTCAGTTCTTCATCAGTGTTAATTGTCAATTCACGTGCATCCCATTTAGATTCAATCAAGTAAGCAATCCATGCTCTGACTTGATAGGACATTTTTCTTGATAGTGGTTCCAAAAATCCTTCAATAATTGTTCTTTCAGCCTCTTCTTTAGTTAGACAACGGGTTCTAAGATAGAAAACCTGTTCCTCATCAATTTGGGCAACAGATGCAGAATGAGTTGCTTTTACATCATTAGTGAAAATTTCTAATCCAGGAATGGAATCTGATTTTGCGTCTTTATCAAGCAAAATGGATCGACCTGACAAAAACGAATTTGATTTTGTAGCTTTTTCTTTTATTCTAATCATCCCCTTGAAAAGAGATTTTGATTTATTTCTTAGGATGGATTTTTCGACAACTCTGCCATCAGTAGATGGACTTTCATGATTCACATTTGTTTGAATATCAAAAGATTGTTCATTGTTTCCAAATATTACTTCAGAATCATTAGCAGAGGCGCCGGTTCCATTAAGAAAATATTCTATTTTATATCTAGAAAGCATAGATCCAAACAAGCCAGAATACCAATTAACTTTAGAATCTTGTCCCAGATCAGTTCGTCTAGTAGAGAAATTAACCGTAGTTTGATCCATCATTTGTAATGTTGTAATATCAAGTTGCGCGTTTTGGGCAATGTTTGTGTTTAGCAATTCAAGATATGCTTGTTGCTTTTCTGCTTTAGAAGAATACAATTCCTGAACAATGGTTGCCTTGCTACTTTCATCTGCAAAGATAATATTTCTAGCAATAGTAGAAATTCCATCATCAGATAAGCAAGATAAAATATGGATTGGTTTTTCCAATACCAGATTACGTGGTATGTGAATAAAAATTCCAGAATTAAATGCTGCATTATTTAGTGCAGTAAATTTATCTTCTTTAGAGTTTGATGCATCTAGTGCTTTTTTTACTAGTTCTGAATTATTTTTTATTGCATCATTAATAGAAGTAATAACTAGTCCTTTTGATTTTAACTCATCAGAGATATTGATTTTGTGGGTATTACTGCCTATTTGAATAATGCATGTTTCTTTTTCTAATTCATGTAATCTTTTTTGAAGAAATGCAGGTATCGTATTAGTAGTAGATGTTGAAAAGGAAACTTGTTGAGGATCCATTTTTTTTGCATCAGTGTATTTGTTGTATAGTGGCGATGTCTCAATTGGCAAAGCATCATAGATAGTTAAGGAACTCTGTCTGTATTGTTTTAACCAGTCAGGTTCATTTCGCGATGAAGAAATTTCTTCAACATGACGAGAATTAATTTTTGAAAGTGTTTCTTGAGACATGATTAACCTAAATTGAAATTTAGTGGTTTAACCCACTGAGTCATCCATCTCTAGCTTGATGAGTCTGTTTAATTCTACAGCATATTCCATAGGCAATTCCTTTGTAAATGGCTCCATGAATCCATTAACAATTAGAGATAGTGCTTCTTCTTCAGTGAAACCTCTAGTCATGAGATAGAAAATTTGTTCATCTCCAATTTTTCCCACAGTTGCTTCATGTGTAATTGTAGCATCTTCTTGATTAATTTCCATGTAAGGATAAGTATCAGTTTTTGATGTATCGTCTAAAAGTAATGCATCGCATCTTACTGTAGCTTTTACATTGGTTGCACCTTTTGCAACATGAAGCATTCCTCTGTAAGTGGATCGTCCGTCTAATCTACTGACAGATTTTGACGTAGTTTTTGATGTAGTGTTTGGTGCTAGATGAACCATTTTAGCACCGGTATCTTGGTGTTGTCCTTTTCCGGCAAAAGCAATAGATAGTGTTTCACCATATGCTCTCTCACCCATCAAATAGATTCCAGGGTATTTCATTGTAAGTTTACTACCAATGTTACCATCAATCCATTCCACTGTTGCACCTTCATATGCATAAGCACGTTTTGTAACTAGATTATACACATCGCTACTCCAATTTTGAATTGTGGTGTATCGTAATTTTGCATCTTTATGTGCTACTAGTTCAACAACTGCTGAATGTAGTGATTCAGATGAATATACGGGGGCAGTGCATCCTTCAATGTAATGAATTTCAGAACCTTCATCAGCTATGATCAGGGTTCTTTCAAATTGTCCAATATTTTCAGCATTAATTCTAAAGTATGCTTGTAATGGCATGTCAACTTTGATTCCTGGTGGAATATAGATAAACGAACCACCGCTCCAAACTGCACTATTTAGTGCTGCAAATTTATTATCTTCTGGTGGAATTATTTTACCAAAATATTTTTTGAAGATTTCAGGATATTGTTTTAGTGCAGAGTCAGTATCTAAAAATAAAACACCTTGTTTTGCCAAATCTTCTCTTAGACTGTGATAAACAACTTCGGATTCGTATTGAGCGCCAACACCTGCCAAAAATTTCTTTTCAGCTTCTGGAATTCCTAATTTATCAAAAGTAGCTTTGACCTCTGCTGGAACATCATCCCAGTTCTTTTCAGTTTTTTCAGTTGCCTTTGCATAATAGTAGATATTTTGAAAGTCAATATGACTTAGATCTCCTCCCCAAGTAGGCATTGGTTTTTTCATAAAAATTTCATAAGATCGTAATCTAAAATCAAGCATCCATTGTGGTTCATCCTTCATTTTACTAATGGCAATAACAGTGTCTTTTGAGAGACCCTTTTTGCTAAGATGCACATACAGATCAGTTGAATCTTTAAAATCATACTTTGAATAATCCATGTTTAATTTTTCAGTAGACATGAAAATCATAACATCGTTATATTATAAATACATGAGGAAAAATAGGCACAGCTAAATAGCTTGAGCTAAACTTTAGAGTTTAGCTAAAGTGAGTCTATCGTAAGAATAGTTTTGAATTATTTAATTTCATGTGAAGGCTTTATTTTTCTAAAGTGAGCATAAATTCCCACATCATAAATAATCTTTAACAATCCTCCAATTACAAATGGTGCAGAAAACCATAGGGAGTGAATTATTGCACCAGTTATAGACGGACCAATAGATTGAGCAATATTTCTGGAAGTATTTGTTATTCCAGCAGCAGCTGTTCTCTCATTTTCCTCAACAACTGCAACAATGTATGCTTGCCTTGTTGGCACATCCATCTGAGACAAACTCATTCTAGCCAAATACAACACTAATGCAATATGAAAAGTAGGAGCGATTGCAACTAGAACCAAAAGAATGTTTGATGGAATATGAGTAAAAACCATAGTTTTAATCAATCCAATCCGATCTGCAATTTTTGCTGCAAAGAAAAATGAAATTGCTGTAAATACACCTGCAACTGAAAAAATTATTGATAGTGTTGTAAGATCAACACCAAACTTTGTAAAAAACCAAAAAGCAACAATACTTTGAATTACAAATCCACCAGCAAACGAATCTAATGCAAATAATGATGACATTTTAAGGACAATTTGTTTTGACTTGGGCGATAGATTTGATGAAAATGTTTTTGAATCAAGTGTTTTTTTAACCTCAATTTCTTTTGAAAAGAAAAAATAAATTATAACAACAGTAATTCCAGCAAGTATGTAAATCAAAAAGAGTGGTTTGAATGAATCGATTGTTGAGAAACCAAAGTGCTCTTGTATGATTTGTGGCAAAGAGGATAACAAAATTCCTCCAGCCATAGCAAGAGTTCCAATTATATTGTAAAGTGCAAAAACAGTATTTCTTTTTTTGATATTCTTTACAGTTTGTGGGAGAATTGCTTGCTCTAATGATAAAAATGCACCAGTCTCTGAACCAGTTACATTGATTGTTCCAATAAATGCAGCAATTATTAGTGCAAAATAATTTTCAGTGATAAAAAATACACAGCCTGAAACTGCCATTAATGATGCATAAATTATCAATACTTTTTTTCTTCCAATACGATCTGCAAAAAAACTAGAAAATAGGTTGAAAATTATGCTATTTACCAGAGTGGCAGATAAAATAAATCCGATTAAAAGTCCATCAAATCCAATCAGGCTCAGATAAATTGCCAAAATCATGCTCAAAAATCCATAAGAAAACGTTCGAATTATCCTGGCAGAAATTATTAATTTCCCATCTTTTGTTAACCAGTTTAAAATCAAGTCATCTAATCAGATATTGAATCGTAATTAGCCTTTTACTCTTAAAAGAGATTGTAATATCACAGATAATGATATTTCCAAAATATCATTATAGGTACAGATAATTTTTAGATAATCTAGATATCATTATTTTTATCACAATTTTGCTTAAGGGATTTAAATTAAAAATAAGAATAACCCAGAACAGGTCATCATATTATAAAATAATTACAACAAACGTAGAATAAATTTAAAATTAATTTTGTTTTGCAGATGCTTTTGCAGTTGGAGGTGCGTTTACTGGATCAACGGTTATTGTTACAGTGTCAACACCTTCTCTATTATTACTATCAAATGCTTTTAGTTCAAAGACTAGAACTTTGACTTCACCATTAGCAACAGTTGGAGATGTAAATGATGGAGTTACCGAAGACATTGATGATAATACTACTGGTTCACCAGAAACTTGTGTCCACATGTAGGAGAGTTTTTGGTTTTCAGGATCATTGCTCTTGCTACCATCTAATGAGACTTTGACATGTTCATTTACAATTTGATCAGCGCCAGCATCTGCGACAATTGGTAGATTCAATGTGTTTACAACAGTAATTTTCATACTATCAGAAGAGGATAATTGGCCATCAGTTGCGCTACAAGTCATAGTAATTACTTGATCATTAACAATTGTAGGAAGTTGTACTGTAGTACTTAGAGAACCAGCATTAGCAATCACAACTTCAGCACTAGATGAAGACCATGCAACATTAATCATATCTCCATCAGGATCAGTTACAGAGCATAACAAATTCAATGTAGTGTTTTCATTAGCAGTTTGATCAACACCTGCATCTACAATAGGTGCACTGTTGGCTGGAACTACCATGATAATTAATTGATCAGAACCGCTACGATTTTCAGAGTCGGTTACAGTTAATTGGAATACCAATCGTTTAGATGCACCAGAAACTACAGATGGTGCTTTAAATGAAAATGATGGGTTGGTTGTATCAAATGAGACAGTGTCACCTGAAATCTGTTTCCATGAATATGTTATAGGATCATTCTCAGGATCAACACCCAAGCCAGTAACAGATACATCAGAGCCACCGACTACCTTTCTATCTGGACCAGCAGATGCTCTTGGTGGTAAGTTAACAGTGTTAATTGTTACAACTACACTATCTTTGTCAGAGTTACCTTGAGAATCTGTAACTGTTAGTTCAAAACCTAATGCTTCAGATGCAGTGTTAATGTTAGGAGTAAAGAAATAGACTGTACTTGAAGGTCTTCCATAGACATCAACTTTCATTCCAGATGTCTGTGTCCAGGAATATCGTAATTTATCATTATCAGGATCAGTACCAGTTCCAATTAATTTTACATGAGCATTTTCAGTTACACTTTGATCTAGACCTGCATCAGCCATAGGAGAGCCATTTGCAGGAATCACTTTAACTAATGCCAATGCATTTGCCCAACCATTTCCAGCAGAATAGCCGGTAACTTGGAATGATAAAATCATTTCAGTTTCACTAGGAAGTTCAGGTGCTGTAAATTGGACAGATGAACCAACGTAAGAATCCAATTGCACACCAGTGCCAATTAGTTGAACCCAAGAATAGCTGATTGGTTTTCCATTTGCGGTTTCTCCAGTTGCACTAAGTGTAACTGTTTCTCCCTCTTGGACAACTTGCATTGGACCAGCTTGAATTGAAATTAATCTATTTGAAAGAAGACCAGAAAGTGGATAAACGCTGACAGTGTCACTTGCAGATCCACCAAATCCATCATCGACAGTTAGTTGGAAAGTTAGTGGATTGGTTTGAGAATAATCAAGAGTGGGGGATAGTATTGTAAGATATTTTCCATGGGTGGTAGATAATTCTAGGGGTTGACCGGATACTTGGGTCCAACTATAAGTCAATGAATCGCCATCAGGATCCAAAGCACTGCTAACTAGAGTAACTACATTAACGGTTTGAAAAGTGACTTGATCTTTTCCTGCACTAACCATTGGAACATGATTAACAGGGTTTACAACTACTTCGACTGTATCAGAACTACTTGCACCTGATGGGTCAGTTACTGTAAGGGTGAATGTTAGAACTTTAATTTGACCATTTACTACATCTGGAGCCATGAATTGGGGCTCGGCCACACTAGATGATGATAAAGTTACAGGTTCACCATCGATTTGTACCCATTCAAATATCAGAGTCTCATCATCAGCATCAACTCCTTCACCAACTAGGGTGACAATTCGATTTTCAATTACTTCTATAGAATTACTAGCAGCAAAAGAGTAAGATACAGTACCAGCTAAAAACAGACTAAAAACTAATGAAAATAATACAATATGTGAATTCACTGATTAATTGTAAAATATTTGAGATATATTAACTATACAGATAACTTCTATGAAGTCAATAGATCGGAAAAAGGGCAAAACTGGATCGATAATAGCGAAGCAAAATAGATCTAGACATCACACATACATTGGGATTATTCATAGTCCGCAGACAGGACAGTCAAAAAATAAGATAGAAAATAGTTCAGAAAAACTATTCAGATAGAAAGAGATTTTTGATAGTATCAAAAGCGCCAGATACAGTATGAACTTGAGCAACAATGTTGTGTATATTGAATTTTTTTAATTCATCAGATGTAAAGGGTCCAATTGCAACAACAGATAGTTTTTCTAAATTACTTAACAATGAATCAGAATCATAATCTTTTGACATTATTTCAAAAAATGCCCTAACAGAAGAAGCGCTTGTAAATACAATTCCATTAACTTTATTTTGTGAAAATAATTCCCTAAATTCATTCCATTGGGTTGTATCTTTAAATGCACAGACATCATAAAGATGAATCTCATTTACATTAATTCCTATTTTCTCCAATAGTTCTTTCAAAAATGCTGTAGATGCTCCGCTTCTAGGCACAATTACTTTTTTTCCTGCAGCATGTAATTTTGTAAATAATTCTCCAACACCAACTGATGAATATGTATTTGGCATGTATGCAACTTTAATTCCTTCATTTTCTAATGCAATTTTTGTTTTTGGACCTACTGCCATGACAATAGTGTTTGCTACTGCAAGTTGCAATTTTTCAAATTTAGAAACTTTTTTTGCAGTATCAAAAAGGAGTGTAACTGCCTTTGAACTCATAAATACAGAATAATCAGGATTGTATTGTTTTACAGAATTCAAAAACTCGTCTACAATTTTTTCTCCCTTGCTAACTAGTTCAATAGTAGGCAACGAAATTGGTCTTGCATTATCTCTAGTTACTAAATCTATGAATTCAGAAGAATCATCTTTTGAACGAGTTATTGCTATAGTTTTTCCTTTAAGCATTTTTTCGCCATCCTATGACACTAGACAGATCTACAACTTTGCCTATTATGATATTAGTTGGAGGTTTGATTTTATTTATTTTTACAAGTTTTGCAATATTAGATACCGTTCCAATAATCATTTTTTGTTGTGGAGTTGTGCCGTTTTGAATTACAGCTACAGGTGTTTGTTTATCTAATCCACCTGCAACAAGATGCTTACAAATAACATCGATTCTTGAAAGCCCCATCATAATTACAATAGTATCAACAGATTTTGCAAGACGTTTCCATTTGACTGATTCATTTTTCTTTTCGGGATCCTCGTGACCTGTAACAAATACAACTGATGATGCATACTTTCTATGAGTTAGCGGAATTCCAGCATAAGTGGCAGAACCAATTCCAGATGTAATTCCTGGAACTATCTCATATTTTACATTATTTTCTTTGAGATACTCTGCTTCCTCCCCGCCTCTACCAAATATTATGGGATCACCACCTTTTAGCCGAACAACATTTTTCTTGGATTTTGCAAATTTTACCATTAATTCATTAGTGTTATTTTGATGAGTTGTATCATCACCTACTTCCCTTCCAACGTATATTTTTTCAGCAGATTTTGGAATCATGGAGATTATTTTTTTGCTTACCAGCCTATCGTACAATACAACATCTGCTTTTTGTAAGAGCTCAACTGCCCTCAAAGTAATTAATTTACTATCTCCAGGTCCTGCCCCAACAAGATACACCTTACCGGTCATTGTTTATTCCATTCCTCCACTTTTTTTCTCCAATTTATTGCAAGATCATTTACGCCTTTCTCGCGTAGTTCCTCACCTACACTCTTACCAAGAGATAACGGGTCATTTTTGTTTCCAGATTTCTTTACAAAAAGCGATTTTTTTCCATCTACTGAAAAAGCAGATACGCTCAAGGTCATTTGATTTCCATTGGATTTAGCATATGCACCAATTGGGAATCTACACCCAGAATCAACAAAGTCAGAAAGAGATCGTTCTGCCTCGATTTCTAATCTAGAGTCAGCATCTTCAATTTTTTTCAACATTGAAATTGTATTAAAATCATCTTTTCTTGAAACTATAGCTAGTGCACCCTGTCCTGGAGATGGTGAGAAATCTTCAATAGATAATTGTGTAAATGCTACATCTACACCTAATCGTGTAATTCCTGCTTGTGCAAGAACAACTGCATCAAAATCTTTTCCAAATACTTTTCTAATTCTTGTTTCGATATTTCCACGTATTGGACGAACTGTAACATCAGATCTTTTTCTTGTTACTTGTACAGCACGTCGCAGTGAGCTTGTACCAATAACTGCACCAGGTTTTATAGAATCAAGATCAGTGCCATCAGATGAAATAAAAATATCATTTACTGTCTCTCTTTTCGGAATAGAAGATAGCATCAAGTTTTCAACTAATTGTGTAGGTACATCTTTGAGACTATGCACTGCAAAATCTACTTCATTATCTGCAACTGCCCTATCAATTTCTTTTTCAAATATTCCTTTTTGATCAATTGTAAATAACGGTCTTGCATCAGTATCGCCTTTGGTCTTTATTGTTTTGATCTCAAATTCTGTATTATGGTTTATTTTTTTTAGTTCTGAAATTACCCAATTAGTTTGTGCAAGGGATAATTGACTGCCTCTTGCACCAATCACATATTTCAATTCTTCACCGATTTTAATGCAGTACGATAAGCATTAATTGTGTAATTCAGATCAGTTTGTGTGTGTGCATCAGATAGAAAAACAACTTCAAACTGAGATGGTGCAATAAAAATACCATTTTTTAATAAAACAGAGAACATTTTTTGGAATTTTTTTGCATCCGCATTCTTAGATGATGTATAATCTATGACATGCTTGCTTGTAAAGAAAATTTGGAACATTGACGATGTAAAATTGATTTGATGTGGTATTTTCATGTCAGTAGCCATATCACCTATCGCGTGAGTAAGTAACGTATTATACGCTTCAAGTTTTGAATATAGTTTGTTTTTTATTTTGTTTATTGTTTTTATTGATGCAATCGCTGCGCTGACTGAGATGGGATTTCCAGCATACGTGCTGGCTTGGTAAACTTTACCACCTGGTGAAAGCAAATCCATTATTTCTTTTTTTCCACCTATTGCTGCAATTACAAATCCATTTCCCAATGCCTTGGCCAAAGTGGTAATATCGGGTTTAATTCCAAAATGTTGTTGTGCACCACCAGGTGATACTCTGAATCCAGTTACAACTTCATCAAAAATTAGGGGAATGTCGTTATCTTTTGTAATTTTTCTAACTTTAGAGAGAAAATTATTTTCAGGTAAAATCAAACCCATATTAGCTAAGATTGGTTCAATTATAACTCCAGCAACATCTTTGTTTTTTGTTATGGTTTTTTCAAGTTCTTCAGAATTGTTATACGGTACAACAAGAGTATTTTTTGAAACCTCGTCCAACCCACCCTCAGATATTGAAATTCCATTGTGTGCAGAACCAGAACCTGCTTTTACTAAAACAGAATCATGTGCTCCATGATAGCATCCTTCAAACTTTATTATTTTTTTCTTTTTTGTAAATCCACGAGCTAGTCTTATAGCAGTCATTGTAGCTTCGCCACCTGTATTTACCAATCTAACTTTATCAATTGAAGGAAAATTACCAATAATTAATTTTGATAGTTCTATTTCAGACTCAGTTGGAGTACAAAATAAAGTTCCTAGGGTCAATTGTTTTGATACAGCATTGAGAATTTCTTTTCGTCGATGTCCTAAGAGTAATGCACCATACCCATTACAGAAATCAATGTATCTGTTTTTGTCTTCATCCCAGATGTAAGCACCGTCTGATTTTTTGGCAAAGAATGGATATGGTTCAAAATACCTAACAGGGCTGTTTACACCTGATGGAATTACTTTTTTGGCATCATTGAATAATTTTTGGGAATTAGACAATAATCAATTGGAGTTTGGGTCATTATTATTCGTAATAATTCATAGGTTATTTTCGTGAATGAAATTTGTTTCGAAATAGAAATGCAATGATAATAGTTCCCACATAAGGTGCAGTCCAGTATAGCCACAAATTATCCACCACTCCAGAGAATAATGCAGGAGCTAATGCCCTTGCAGGGTTCATAGAAGCACCGGAAATAAAAGCCAAAAAAAAGATGTCCAGGCCAACAATTCCACCAATTGCAATTCCGCCGAATCCTTTGAGTCCTTTTGTGTAAACTACGGTAAAGATTACAGCCATGAGTAAAGCAGATGCTAAAACCTCAATTAAGAATATCAAAAATAATGAAAAATCATAATTGGGGGCATTTGCTCCAAGATTTGCTCCAGTACCAATAAAACTCATAACAAATAGAGAACCAAGTAAGGCCCCAATAATTTCTGCAGCAAAATAATATGCGATTTGAATTTTAGAAATATGTCCTGTAATGTAATAACCAATTGTCACTGCAGGATTAAAATGCGCTAATGAAATTTTTCCAAAAGAGTAAATGCCTATTATTAATGCAATAAATGGTGTAACTGCTGCAAATGCAATCCCTAATGTTCCACCTGTTTGCACATCATAAACAATAGAGCCAGTTGCAAACACAATAAGAATAAATGTTCCAATTAATTCAACGGTGAAAATTTGTAAGTTTGAATATGACATTAGACATTTCCATCAAGGGATTTAATTAAAATCATCACCTTTGTTTTTATCTGATCACGTATTTTTCTTACTTCTTCTATTGATTTTCCCTTTGGATCTGGGATCTGCCAATCAAGAATATCTTTCATAAATAGAGCAGGGCATGATTCTTTATCTATACATCCCATGTTAATTGCCTTTTCAGATTCAGATATAATTTGTTGTGAGATATGTTTTGGTGTTTGATTTTCAATGTAAATACCAATTTCTTTCATTGCTTGTAAAACAATTGGATTTACCTGAGTACTTGGTTTTGTTCCGGCACTTATTGCCTCAAATCCTTTTGGCATGTATTTTCTAAAAAATGCTTCGGCCATTTGGCTCCTTCCAGCATTTTCAACACAGACAAAAAGGATTTTCTTCATGATAGTGTAAGAGAGAATTACTTTATTGCTTTTATTACAAGACTGGTGATTTTTCTGCCGTTTACTTTTTCTCCTTCCATGTATATTTTTTCTTCCAAAATCACCACATTCTCAAATCCGGCTTTTCTTATGCATTGAATATAATTTTCCTTTGTTAATGCACCATCTATGCATGCACACCATTGATCTGAATTAATCTGTCCCATAGATATCTCCATGTCAGTAATTAGATCAGAAATTACCATTCTACCGTTTTTTCTTAAGATTCTATAGACTTCCTTGAATGTTTTTATTTTATCAGTTGTGAGATTTATCACACAATTACTAATCACTGCATCAACAGTGTTATTTTCTACTGGAATATTTTCTTCAATGTCCCCTTTTCTAAATTCAACATTGGCATAGTTTCCTTTTTCTGCATTCTTTCTTGCCTTTTTTAGCATCTCATCAGTCATATCAATTCCAATGGCTTTTCCAGAGTGTGACACCTTATTTGCAGACAAGAATATGTCTATCCCAGCTCCTGACCCAAGATCAACTATAGTTTCACCTTCCATTAGATTTACAAATTTTAATGGTGCCCCACATCCAACCCCCAAAATTGCTTCTTGTGGAATTGATGCTAGATCTTCTTGATCATATCCAATTACCCTAGTTGCATCAACAGGAGAATCCCCACTTTTACATTCGCCAGACATACAACAGCAATCAGAATTACCAGAAACTGCGATTTGGCCATATCTTTTTTTTATATCATCTTTAATTGTTTTAATCATAGGTCAGTTTACAAAGTAAACCATTTAAGTTGTCAAGGAGAAACTATTACAGTTAGTGTAATTATGGAAACTAAAAGAAAGTCAATTCCAATAATTCAAGAAAAATGTGGTTTTGATAGATATGATGCCTCTTCTTTGATGATTGAAACTTCAAAACTCAGGGATATTTTTACTAAAAGAGGCACATTGGAGATTTTGATTCCTTTATGTTGCACAACAAAACCCGTAAGACACAAACAATTCAAGGATGCACTGAAGGGATTTAGCAGTAAAACTTTAGCTACACGATTAAAGGAACTTGAGAAAAATGGAATACTAGAAAGGCATTCGTATAATGAAATTCCTCCAAGAGTAGAATATAATCTCACATCCAAGGGACAAGAACTTGTTGAGTCAATCATCGTATTATTACAATGGATGTTAAAGTGGTCTACAAAATAACTGTAAAACAGATTCTTAAATTTTACAAAATTTAAAAATCATACATAGAAACATTACATATGATTCGATAATCTAAAATAAAATTTAGACAAATTTTTCAATACGAACCACGCCGACATCACTTACGTATGTTATTATGGCATAATCTGAAAACAAAGTTCTTGCTATTTCTTCTAGCACACCAGATAATTTCTCTTCTTGTAATATCACTTCAATTTTGATATTTTTTTCATTTTGAAATCCTTGTCCACGAATGCCTTTTGCACCACTTCCACCAACTTCATAAAACGTGTATCCTGAGATATTATGTTTGTGAAGAATATCGATGATATTTTTCTGTGCAAGAATCTCGCAAGTTATCGTGAGTAATTTTGCATTATAGAGTTTCATTTCCAAGCCTCAACAAAATAACTTCCCAAATTCATCGACTCCATATTATGAAATGTTGTGGATAGTATCAACATTACTGGAAGCAATATCATGATAATATATGGAAATGTTATACCTAGTGCAGATGTAATGTATAGACTGGGTTTTGCCTGTGGAATAGCATGTCTTAGAACTGCTGGCGCTGCAATAAATGATGCACTTGCAAATAATAATCCATACATCACTGCACCACCTATGCTCAGCCCAAGATATGTAGCTATCAAGACGCCAATAGTTCCATTTATCGTCGGTATTGCCAGTGCAAAACCGATCAGAAATACACCGCCTTTTTTTATATCATCGAGTCTATGTCCTGCAACTATTCCCATCTCAATTAGAAATATAACAATTGCACCTACAAAGAGATCCTCAAACACGATCTTTATCGGTGCAAATCCATTCGTGTCTATGGCATAACCAATAACTATACTTCCAAGTAAAATGACAATTGCCTTTCCAGTGATAGATTCCCGTAAGACCTGAAATAATTTTGTCTTTTGTTCTACGGTGATTGTGTCTAGATCATCTGTATTGTCTTTGCTTTTTGTAAATGCCTGTTTTTTAATCTGTGTTTGTTTTGAAATGGCCATGTTTGTCAAAAATATGGCAAGGATAAAGGCAACGGGTTCCAGTGTTGCAAGTATTGCAGTAATGTATCCCTCTGATGAAATGCCTTGGGTTTTGAGAAACGACAATCCGACAGAAAAAGTAACAGCACCAACTGCACCATATGTCGATGCCAATGCATACGAATCAAAGATGTTGAATTTTCCCAGTCTTTTTAGAATTTGATAATGATAAAGTGTCATAAGTATAGACAGCCCTATTGCGACCAATAACGGAATAAGCATATTCTCAAACCCTGTCTTTCTCATTTCAAGTCCTCCGTGAAGACCAATTGCAGCTAGGAGGTAAATTGGCAAAAACTCGGAAATTGCCTCAGGTATTTTCAAGTCAGACTTTATTCTTGCAGTTATGATTCCAAAGATGAAAAACAACACTACAGGTGTCAAAATATTTGCTTGAACTAGTTCTAAAATGTCCATTAAATCATCTCAATTTTATGATGTTGTAAAAAACAACCAGTGCGTAAAACATATTTTGGAGAATGTTATCATCATAAGAATATTTTTTTGGATTGTTGTTATCAATATAAACATAGTATTACTCACAAACAGGAGAATAGTTTTGTCGGGATTGTATCTTTTTAGAATTTAATTTGCAACGATTTATGTTTTGTAAATCTTTAATTTATTTCCTGTCTATGCTTTTTTGTTTTGGAGTATCTTGTTTAACGTTCAGTTGAAAATCAGTCATTCCATCATTGATAGAGACATAGTGCTCACTATGTGGAGATATAATTCTCACTGTGTGTTTTTTCTTTTTTGGTTTCATTTTCTTTTATTATGTCAATATTGAGTTATTGATGAAGACAGACAGATTAAAAATCAAAAATATGTGTTGTAAAATAAGAAATGTGGTAGTTTATGTGAAATAGATCGACATAGACACAAATATTGATTTGTATTAAAATTTAAGTATTTTTTGCGATCAGTCAATTAAAAGTCATAACAAACAGAGAGAATTTTTTTCATAATATTATCAAAATTTAGAAATAACTCACACAAAAAGTTTAATCAAAAGCATTGCCAAATACGAAACTCCAGCACTGGCAGGAATTGTGATGATCCAGGCCCAGACTATTCTTTTGCCTATTCCCCACCTAACTGCAGAAACACGTCTTACTGCACCAGCACCCATGATAGCACCAGAAATTGCATGAGTTGTACTTGCAGGAATTCCAGCATGTGCCAAAACAGCTAAAATTGTCGCACCACTGGTTTCTGCAGCAAATCCCTGATATGGTTTTAGTTGTGTTATTTTTACTCCCATTGTTTTTACGATTCTCCAGCCTCCCAAAAATGT
>Ga0315283_10002322_pt1 | contig 15838 bp, 15 predicted proteins | sample YL17G09_0_MG_FD_204541 | JGI IMG/M metagenome (GOLD analysis project Ga0315283, IMG submission 204541) | Sediment microbial communities from Yellowstone Lake, YNP, Wyoming, USA - YL17G09_0 | ecosystem: Environmental > Aquatic > Freshwater > Lake > Sediment | place: USA: Wyoming | collected... | reverse complement strand
GGACGGCCCACGTACCCAAGGAGCGCCGCGGTGCGGATCGGCAAAGTTTCCATTCAGCCGCTGACCGTACTGCTGTTGTTCATACCGGTCGCCGCCGGGCTCGAGTTCGTGCACGCGAGCCCGGTGTGGGTGTTTGCGACGGCCGCTCTGGCGATCGTGCCGCTCGCCGGCTGGATGGGGCGCGCCACCGAGAGCCTGGCGGAGCGCGCCGGCCCGGGCGTCGGCGGACTCTTGAACGCTTCCTTCGGCAATGCCGCCGAACTCATCATTGCACTGATGGCGCTGCAGCGCGGCCTATACGATGTCGTGAAGGCCTCGATTACGGGCTCCATCATCGGCAACGTTCTCTTGGTGCTCGGGCTCTCCATCGTGGCCGGTGGCACGAAATACGAGCGCTTGCGCTTCAACGCCACGGCCGCGAGCACCGGTGCGACGTTGCTCGCCTTGTCCGCCATCGGCCTGCTGGTGCCGGCCATCTTTCATCAGATCGTCAAGGATCATCCGAGTGCGCACGAAACCGAACTCAGCTTGGAAATCGCGATCGTGCTGTTCGCGACCTACCTGCTGAGCCTGGTGTTCTCACTGCGCACACATAAGCACCTGTACGCCGGTCAATCGGGACCCGCAGACGCGGCCGCAGGCAGCGGCGTCCAAGCGGAACAGGCCAGCCCGGCCGCGAGCAGCGGCGCCCATCCGGGCCACGATGCGGGGCGTTGGCGGGTGCGTACCGCGATCCTGGTGTTGCTCGGCGCCACGGCGCTCGTCGCTTGGATGAGTGAGATTTTGGTGGGCGCGGTCGAGCACACGGCTGAAATTCTCGGGATGACCGAGGTCTTCGTGGGCGTCATCCTGGTGGCGATCATCGGCAACGCCGCCGAGCACAGCACCGCGGTCTTGGTGGCGCGCAAGAACCAAATGGACTTGGCGCTCAACATCGCCGTGGGATCCAGTATTCAAGTCGCGCTCTTCGTGGCCCCGGTCCTGGTGTTCGTAAGCCACGCCATCGGCCGGCCGATGAACCTGGTCTTCACCACGTTCGAGGTACTCGCGGTGGGCGCTTCCGTCGCGATTCTGAGCCTGGTCTCGGTCGACGGCGAGTCGAACTGGCTCGAGGGAGCGCAGTTGCTCGCGGTGTACGCCATCCTGGCCCTGGCGTTCTTCTTCCTGCCCGCTTGAGCACCGGCTGCACGCCCGCTCTTGCACTCCGCCCTTCCAAGCCACACAATTCCAGGAGCTGTCTGCTGGCCGGTTTCGCCCCCGGCCGGTTCTGGAGGGTGATTTCGAATGCGGGTTTTCGGCCAGCAGTCTTGGCCCGTCCGGGGGGGCACTGCCCTCGGCGCGGTCCGCGACGCTGCCCGATCGGCACTCGCCGGCGCCCTGGCACTCGTGCTCTCCGGCTGCGGCGATCACGCCACGGCACCCAACAGCGACGCAAACATTCAGATCGTGAGCGGCCTGGAAAACGGCTGGGTCGGTTCCGGCCACGAAATCCGCGCCCTGCCGGCCGTCGTCCAACGCGATACGTGGGATCGTCACGGCGGCCCGCGCACCACACAAACCACTCGGATTGACGCCGCGGCTTGGCAAGCGCTGGTCGCCGCCATCGACGAAACCGCGCTCGCTGCCTTACCGGAAGTCCTCGGCTGTCCGGGGTGCGCCGACGGCCCAACCGAGTGGTTGGAGGTCCGGCGCGGGGCGTTCCAAAAAAGCGTGCGGTTCAGTCCCTGGGATGACCTCGGTGCGGAAAACGCCGCGCTCCTGCAACAAGTTCGAGCATTGCGCGCCGACGAAGGAACCCCTGAACTCGTTCCGGAACGAGTCCTCGCAAGGTAACAACTGAACCCACGCCAGAAGCGGAACTCGCCCCGGGGCGAGTTGTGGGCGCCCGCGGCGTACCGGCCTCGGGGCGAGTCGTGGCGCCTACGGAGTTCCGGCCTCGGCGCGATGGGCGCTCACGACGGCGAGGATTTCGGCGTCGGTGAGCACCCGGGTGTTCTCTTTGGCGACGCGCAGGATGCGTTGTACGAGTTCCGGTGGCGACTCGTGGCCGTGGGTTTCCAGCCAGTAATTCACGTTGGACGCACCGGACATGTAGCCGATTTCCACTTTTTGTTTTTCGCCCACCATGTGTGCGGGCACGCCGCTGTACACGGCGTCGGCCAACGCCACGTTGCCCTTGCGTAGCGCCTTGATGATCGCCGCCGCGTGCACGCCGGTGGCGGTGCGGAAGGCGTCTTCGCCGAAAATGGGATAGTTGCGCGGGATCGCGGTCCCTGTCGCCTCGGATGCCAAGTGCACGTACTCGCTCAGGTGCTCCAGCGAGCCGTCGTACAGGCCCTCCAGCTTCAAATTCACCATCAACTGGTCCATGGCCGTGTTCCCGCAGCGCTCGCCGATGCCCAGCGCGGTGGCGTGTACGCGGTCGACACCGCTGGCGATAGCCATCATCGTGTTGGGAATTCCCAGGCCCCGGTCCGAGTGTCCGTGCCAGTCGATGCGCACTTCGGGATTCACTTCCGCGACGATCGCCCGCACGTGGTGCAGCAGGTTGCGCACGCCGATAGGCGTTGCATGCCCGACGGTGTCACAGACGCAAATTCGCTTGGCGCCGGCGCGAATTGCCGTCGTGTACAACTGCCGCACGGTCTCCGGATGCGCCCGTGTCGTGTCTTCGGTCACGTACATCACCGGCAAGCCGTTCTTCACCGCAAAGGACACGGCGTCCTCGGTCAGCTTGAGCAAGTGCTCCAGCGTCCAGTCCTCCACCATCTGCCGGATGGGCGACGAGCCGATGAACGTGCACGCTTCGATCGGCATGCCGACGCGCTCGCTAATTCGCACCAGGGCCTCGATGTCGGAAATCACCGTGCGCACGGCGCAATTCGGCCGGATCTTCATCTTGTTGGTGGTGATTTCGCGCACCAAGGCTTCGATTTGCTGCGCTGCATTCACCCCGGCACCGGGCAGGCCGATATCGGCCGCGGCGATTCCGAGGCCGTTCATGAGATGCAGCAGGCGGATTTTTTGTTCGAGCGTTGGGTCTTTCACCGACGGACTTTGCAGGCCGTCCCGCAGGGTCTCGTCGTTCAGCTCGAACTCGGGCTGGTGGCGAAAGCGGAAGTCCTGGAGCTTGTTCCAGTCGAAGATGAGGGCGGGGTCGACGGAATTCATGACGCCTCCTGCAGCACGAACAGCCCGGGGCGGGCGCGGGGGACGGCCCTGGAAACCGCCCGGTTCGAATCGCGTAATTAGTGTTATACGAAGGGGTTGTGCTGTCAAGAACCGTTCTCCGGCGACCCCTGACGGCGGCCCTCGGGGTGACCATTGGCCTTGACAGACTGCGTGTCTCTACGTAGGATTCGAATGCCTCAAGAAAACCCGCCAGCGTTCGCTGCTCGTTGTCCGACAAACCCCTCCGCAGACACGCCATTCAGCGCAGGCACCGGCCTGCGCGCGCTTTCCGTCGATTTTTCAAGGACTTGTGACGGATCGCAAGGTGCCGCCCAGGTGGGGGCGGGGTCAGGGGGTTCCTGGGGACCGGGGCGGGCTGGAGCCGGGCCGCAGCGCTGCCAGCCCGGGTCCGAAGCGCGCCACGATCAGCGCTCCCACCAGGAACGAGACGTCCCGGGGGACGACCCACCAGGCGGACGTCGGCTTGGCGTTCTCCCCAACCTCGAAGCAGCCACAGGCGATGTGCAACCCGCGCGCCGTGGCCGACAGGAACCCGGCCATGAACACCACCATGAGCAGCACCATCCACACCGCGCTCGCGCGCCACCAAACACCCAGCGCCAGCAGCACTCCAATGAACAACTCGAGCCAGGGCAGCACGAGAGCTACGGTGTTCACACCCCACGCCGGGAGAAGTTCATAGGGATGCACCGATGCCGCGAACAAATCCGGCGCCTGAATCTTGGGAATCGCCGCCGAAATGAACACCGCGGCCATCGCCAGGCGGACGAGCAGCAACACGGCTTGCATCCAGCGCGGATATGGGGGTACCGGCAGTTCCCAGCTCATGGTGTCTCGCCGCCTTCCACTGGCAGCTTCTGTTCCTGCCACATCGCCCAGCCGCCGTCCATGACCACTGCTTGGTGCCCGCGCGAGGTCAAATACTCCGCCGCGCGCACCGCTTGCAACGTGTGATCGCTGTAGACAATGGCGCGCACGCCGGCACCCAAGAAGTCGCGGCTTTCCGCGTAGGCCGCCGCCGCGTCCTCGGCCGGGAACGACAACGCGCCGCGAATGTGACTCGCGTCGTAGTCTTCCTTGGCGCGCGCATCGAGAAAGAGAGTCGTGGCCTGGTCCAACGCCCGCGCCGCATCGTCGAGCGAGATCCCCTGCGCGTTGTTTTGTGCCTGCATCTTCAACAACACGGGGTCGGTACTGCGCAGGTCGAGCTTCGCTCGCACCGCGTTCGAGCCAAACCCGGCGGCGGCCGCAGCGGCGCCGATCACGAGCATCTGCAGGACCAGAGGTTTCACACCGCGCTCATTTCACGAGCCCCATGACCGGGACGGTGATTTCGGGCTGCGCGGGGTCGGTGGTCGCAATCGCAATCTTGGCGGTGACGCGTCCGGGCTTGGCGCCGGCCGCGAGCTTCACCCGCACCTGAAACGATCCGTCCGGTTGCGCCTGCACCAGCGCTTCGAGTGCCGGACTCGACGCCTTCGCACCCGTCACCTTCACGCCCTTGCCACCCACCAGCTTGAGAACTCCCAACTCGGAGCCCGCCGCCGCCGATTCGAACAGAATGCGCGCCGGATCCGCGGCCATTCCGCCGGGGCCCTGGCCGCGCACGGGAATCTCGATGCGCGGCCGCGCACTGTCGTCGGTTTCGAGTACGACCTTGCCCGCAAACGGTCCGGCAGGCGCACCGGCCCCCACCTTCACGACCAGCTTCACGCCCACCCGGTCGTCGGTTTGCAGCGGCTCTTGCTGCACGGTCACGAACGCCAAATCGGAGGTGAGCGATGTCACCTTGAAAGGGCGCTCCTTGGCGGCCTTGATGTCTGCGGTCCGTGGCGGCGCGCCGTTGGCGGGCACGGCGCCGAAATCCATCTCCGGCGGCACGACTGCGATGCCCGGCCGCACCTTCATCTTGATGTCGAGCATTACATGCTTGTTGTCGGGATCGTTGGTTTCGATCTCGACACCCTTCAGGATTTCTCCCACCCAATCGCTGGGATCCACGGTCACCCGGACTTTGGTGGATTGCCCCGGCGCGATCGACCACGTGTCGGCTTTTCCGGTAGTGCAGTAGCAAGTGGGCTCCAGTGACTCGATGCCCAGCATCGCGTCGCCGTCGTTGCGCAACGTCCATTCGAACTTCTGCAGTTGGCCGGGTTCGACTTCGCCTTGCTCGAAGTGCGCGGGCTCAACCACCACGGCCTTGGGTCCGGCCCACGCGCTGCTCGCGATCACGAGGGCGCCGGCAAAACCAGCGGCGTGGCGCCGGAACGGCGGCATGCGAATGGGTGCGATCGCGAACGGCATGTGCGGCTTCCTCCTCGAGAAACTCCGTGGCTACTCCGAGCCACACCAAGCAACCACGATACCTTCGGAGTGTAGAGAAAGAAACACTGGGTCCTCAACCCGCCGGAACTCGATTCGGGCTGTTTCCGGGCACGGCAGGGCCCCAACCGTGCCACATCCCCTTGAACACCTCGCCGCACGGGGAGTGCCACGGCTGCGGCACGAGACAACTTGGAGAACCCGGCAGCCCGGAGCGCCCGCCGGGACCGCGGCACGAGACAATTTGGAGAAATCTAGGCGTTCTCGGCTTCGCGGCTGGCCCGCGACAGCAGCATCTCCACGGTGAGAAGGGCCAGAACCAGTCCCACCACCAGTTTGTACAGTTCCTTGCCGTGGCGCGCCTCACGGACCGCACTCGCCACCGAACTTTCATCCTCGATGGTGTTCGCGACCTCGATGCCGAGGTGCTCCGCCAACTGTTTCAGATCCGCGCGCCGCAAGTCGGACTCGCGCGTGTCGACATTGACGGCGCGGGCGATCTTGCGGCCCGCGCCCTCGAATACATAATGCCCGGGTTCGCGCGTGTCCTCGTAGGACAGCACCGCCAGCTTCCCCACTTCCCGCGCCACTACGGCGTCCTTGCGGCCGGACGGTGTGGTGACGGTGAAGCTGCGGCCGGCTTCGATCGCGTTCCGGTCCGCCGGCGTGGAACGTCCGGCGTCCGGGGAGTCCGCAGACGCCGCTCGCTCGGTGGTCTGCAGCGGCACTTCCACTTCGATGCGCTCGCCGACCTTCGACTCGGTTTTCTGGCGGCTTGCTTCGCCGGCCAAATACACCACCGAACGGTGCAACAGCGGCAGGAACATCGGCGACACCGCCAGATCACTGCCGTCCAATCCGCCGTCGAACGCGCACAGCATGTACTTGCCGCTGCCGTGTACGCCTTCCACGAGCGCCGGCGCGCCGCCGGAGAACTTGAGCAGGGGCCGGGCTTCTCCCGCCGACAACAACTCCGCGTAACGCGTGAATTTCACCGCTTCCAGCGTCCGCAGTTCGGTCTCCTTGAATCCCGCCAGAATTCCGGTGGCGCGCAAACCATCCAGGTTCACGAAGCCGTTGCTCTGCTGCGTGACGCCGCGGATCCTCGCCCCGCCGAGTTTTTCCAGCAGCATCCGGTTGACGATTTCCGCCGTGGCGCGCTGGCCGGCGAGCACGAGTAGACCGCCGCCCTCGGCGACGAAATCGGCGAGCGATTGGGCTTGGCTGCCGCTCAGCGTCGCCTCCGACGCCAGGACGACCACCTGGGTGCCCTGCAGATCGCGGCTCGAAAGGCGGCTGGCGTCGGTCTCCTGCAAGGCCAGCGGCGTGTGGCCGGCGCGAGTCGGCGACAACGCTTTCGAGACAAAGAAACTGCCGCGCGCATCGCCCCCACCGCGCACCAGCAACACGTGTAATTGTTCGAGCACCGGCAGCACGAAATAGCGGGTGTCGTCTTCCGGCAAGCGGTCGATGCGCTTCCGCACCGTGCCGGTGCCGGCCTCGGGGTGGGTCGCGACCAGGGTGAACTCGTGCGTTTCGGTCGCGCCGCCGGCGAGCCGCAGGCTCGCCTCGCCCTTCGAATCCCCCGCCAAGTCGACTTGCAGCGCGCAATCGGCCGGGACGTCGGTGGCGTGATTGCGTACGCTGACGCCGACGCGTACCGGCTCGTTCACCAAGACGGCTCCCGGCGGCACGTGCACGGCGTCGACGCTGACGTTCACGAAGGGCTCCACGCCCACGGGCACGAAGGTGATCCGGACGTCGCCCTGGTCGGCCTTCAAGTCGGCGCGGATGCTGTCCAGGTCGACGCCGGCGAAATCCGAAACCACGTAGAGTTCGCGGTTGGGCTCCGTGGCGGATTGCAGCTCGCTCAGCGCCGTCTTCAGCGCTGCGCTCCACTGGGTGCCCCCATGGCCCGGCTGCAGCGCGTTCACGCGCTCGCGCACCAACCCCAGGTCGTGCACCGCGCGTTCGAACTCCGGGTGCGGTGCATCGTCGAACGCCATGACGTTCGCCTGGTCGCCGCGTTCGAGCGCATCCAGCAGATGCCCAGTCATGGTCTTCGCGGCGTCCAGCGCCGTACCCTTCTCGCCCTCGGTACGCATGCTATAGCTGGTGTCGACCAGGAACAACGCGCTCGACCGCGCCTGCGCCGGCAGCAGCTTGGAAAACGTCCCGCGCACCGACGGGCGCGCCATGGCCACCGCCGTGAACACGATGATCGCCACCCGCAGCAACAGCAGCAACAGCCGGCGCAGGTTGAGACTGCGCATGCGCTGCTGGTTCAGGGGCGCCAGAAACCGCAGGTCGCTGAACTCGATGCGCTTCAACTTCCGGCGGTTCAGCAAATGGATGAGGATGGGCACCACGCCCGCCGCGATGCCCGCCAAGAACAACGAGTTCAGGAACGTGAACACCGCGTCACCCCAACTGGCTGCGTTTGTTCAGGTACGCCATCAACGCCCGGTCGAAAGGCGTCGAAGTGGTGACCGGAACGTAGTCGATGCGGTGCTCCCGGCACTGGCGCGACAGATCCGCCATCCAGGCGTCGATCCGCGCCCGGTAGTCCTTCTTGATGAACCAGGGCTGGCTGCGAATTTCTTGTTTGGTTTCCATGTCGATGAACCGCGCTTCGTCCCGAAAATCAAAGCTGCGTTCCAGGTCGTCCAGAACGTGGAACACGATGACCTCGTGCTGGCGGTGCCGGAAGTGTTTCAGGCCGCGGATGACCGCGTCGGTATCGTCGAACAAATCCGAAATCACGATACAAAGACCGCGCCGCCGCAACCGCTCCGCCATGCCGTGCAATGCAGTGGAAAGCTGCGTCCGCTCCGAAGGCGCCGCGTGCTCGAGCGCGCGCAACACCTGGAACATTTGGCCGCGTACCGAACGCGGCGGAATATATTCGCGGATCTTGTCGTCGAACAGCACGAGTCCGGCGGCGTCCTGCTGCTTGATCATCAGGAAGGTCAGCGCCGCGGCCAGCATGCTGCCCCAGCGGAACTTCGAGATGCCGGCGCCGGCGAAAGCCATCGACGCGCTCTTGTCGAGCAGGATGGCGCCCTTGAGATTGGTTTCCTCTTCGAACACCTTGACGTAGTACCGGTCGGTCTTGCCGTACACTTTCCAGTCCACGTAACGCGGCGCATCACCCGGCATGTATTGGCGGTACTCGGCGAATTCGACGCTGAACCCATGGTACGGACTGCGGTGCATGCCCTGCAGGAAGCCTTCGACCACCAGCCGCGCGCGCAGTTCCATGTGCCGCAAACGCGACACCACCTCGGGGTCGAGGAACCCCGAGACGCGACCGTCGCCGGCCGGATTCCGAACCTGCTGTGCCACAGGGGCTCGCCCGCGTCAGAGAATGGAGTGATGCCGGCACGACTTGCGCCCGGCGCGGCGCGTCATTCTTTGATTTCCTCGAACAACCGCGCGATCAACTGGTCGGCGTTGATCCCCTCGGCCTCGGCGCTGAAGTTGGTGACGATGCGGTGCCGCAGGACCGCGGGCGCGATGGCTTTCACGTCCTCGATCCCGGGCGTCGGGCGGCCGCTCAGCACGGCGCGCGCCTTGGCCCCCAGCACCAGATGCTGGCCGGCGCGCGGGCCCGCGCCCCAGCCGACGAATTCGTGGATGGAGCGGCCTTCCGGCGCACCCGGGCGTGTCGCGCGCGCCAAGCGTACGGCGTACGAGATCACGTGGCTGGCCACCGGCACCCGGCGCACCAAATCCTGGGCGCTGAGAATTTGCGCCGCATCGAGTACCGGACGTGGGTCGGCGCTGCGCGCCCGCGTCGTCACCTCGACGATCTCCAGTTCTTCTTCGAGCGACGGATAGCCCACCTTGACGTTGAACATGAAACGGTCGAGTTGGGCTTCGGGCAGCGGATAGGTGCCCTCTTGTTCGATGGGGTTTTGGGTGGCGAGCACGAAGAACGGCAAGTCCAGCTTGAACGTTTCGCCGCCGGCCGTCACCTCGTGTTCCTGCATCGCTTGCAGGAGTGCCGCCTGCGTCTTGGGCGGAGTGCGGTTGATTTCGTCGGCCAGCACGACGTTCGCAAAAATCGGCCCGTGCACGAATTTGAAAATGCGCTTCCCGGTGCCGGCGTCTTCCTCGAGGATCTCGGTGCCCGTGATGTCGGACGGCATGAGGTCCGGGGTGAACTGAATGCGCGAAAACTTCAGCGTCAAAATCCGCGCGAGGGTCGAGATGAGCAACGTCTTCGCCAGCCCTGGAACACCCACCAGCAAGACGTTCCCGCCGGAGAACAGCGCGATCAGCAACTGCTCGATCACTTCGCGCTGGCCGATGATGACCTTGGCGATTTCCTGCTGCGCGGCGTGATGCACGCGCAACAGTTCCTGTACCTGCTCGGAGTCGGACCCGGTTCGGGCCGGGGAATCGCTCACGGTCGGCTCCTCTCCTGCGGGGCCCGGAAGGGCCGCGCGACGTCAAACGAGTGTCGGGCCGCGGACGAGTGGTGCGGCCGCTTCAGTCTCGGGAGAGACTACAACGCCTCTGCCCTAAGAAACCGCAAGGAGCAATCGGCGTTCCCTCGCGACGATCCGCGACCGCGCGACCTGGGGGGCTCGGTGGGGGGTGTGACGGATTGTCTGCCCGGCCAAGGGGCTGCTCCGACAAAATGTCCGGGGCCATGCCGGCCGGGGCCGCCGCCCTGAAAGCAAGGGCGCGGCGTAGAGCGGTCTCCGGTGAGAGAATCCGCCCTAAACGCCGCGTCACCTTCGTCATCCACCGCATCCATGCGGGGCGTTGACCGAAAACCCTGCCTCCATGCAATCCTGGACGACGGGGTGGATTCAGCAAGTCCGGGGCCATGGGTGCCCAGGCGTGTGGATGACGCCTGTACAGCGGTGCTCATGCGTGGGGGTCTCCTGTGGAGAACAGTCTCTTTCGAGGTCGGAGCTGTGGCTCGCAAACCCATGTCCCGCGCGGGATCTGTGGGTTTTCCACAGGATTTGAGGTTTTATCCACAGCGGGTCGGGGGCTGCGGTGCACGTGCGGTGCGGCTCCGGTGCGGGTGCCGTCCGGGTCCCCGCAGGAGGGGGAAAGAAGAAGGGGTCGCGCTTGGCGCGCAACCCCTTCGACCGCGTTTCGTTTCGGACCGCAGGAGGTACGCCAGTTCAAAACGGCCCTCCACGCGCGGTCGAGCGTGCCGGCGTCAGACGCCGACTTTGTCGCGCACCTTGTTCTGAACGCCGGCCTGTCCGGCCACGGACGAACCGACCACGTCGGCCTTGTCCACGGGGCCGACGCCGCCGCCCATTTTGCAACTGCCCTCGAAGAAGACGCCTTCGTCGATGACCAACCGGTGCGTGTGAATGTCGCCTTCGATGTGCGAGCCGCTCTGCAGCTCGATCTTATTCGTGGCGTGGATGTTGCCGATGACCTTGCCGCCGATGACGGCGTTCTTGACGTTGATCTCGGCCTTCACGACGCCGGTCTTGCCGACAACGAGCGTGTCCGGGCAGTTCACGACACCTTCGAACTCGGAGTCGATGCGCAGCGTGCCATCCACTTCGATCGTGCCTTTGAACTTGCAACCCTTGCCCAGGATCGAGTTCAGACGACCCTCCTGGACACTGCTCTCCACCTCTTTCCCGAACATCCGCGTACCTCCTTGGTGGCCGCCGGATCGGCGCCGCGCGTCCATGAGGACTTCGCGTAGCGCGCCGATTTTCTCCAGCAACCCGATCAGTGAGTGTTGCGCCCGTCCTGCGAGGAACGCGATGGCCGCTTGATCTGGCCGAACGTCTGCGGAGGCTACCGATGGTCCACGAAGGAGGTCAATCGAGCACGCCGCCGCACGCCGGTGCTTGCTCGGGCCTTCGCATGATCATTCCAGATACTTCCGCGGATCGACCGCGATCCCTTCTTTCCGGATTTCGAAGTGGAGGTGTGGAGCCGTACTCCGGCCGGTACTCCCCACCGCCGCGACCAACTGTCCTCTCTCGACCCGGTCTCCCAGCGATACGCTGAGACGTGAGTTATGCCCGTACCGGGTCTCCAGTCCGAGGCCGTGCTCGAGAACCACCAGGTAACCATACTCCGGATCCCATCCGGAGAAGGTCACCGTTCCCGCAGCCGCCGCTCGAACCGGCGTCCCGGTGGGTGCAGCAATGTCAATGCCGGGATGAAACCCGGAAGCGTCCTGACTGGTGGAAAGAAAATCTTTCGTGACCGGCCCGCGCAGCGGCCATGAGCGCGGCACGGAGCGCACGAAATCTTCCTGGCGCGCCTGGATCTCCTCGCTCGCGAAGGCCGAACCCGCCACATTTGCCGCCACTGTGGCCACACTCTCCGGCGAAGCTTGCCCAGCAGCCATCAATGCCAGCACCTTGCGGCGCGTCTTGTCGTTGTCCTCGAGCTCGCGCTTGAGCGCATCGATTTGACTCAAGTCGCGTTCGAGGCGGCGGACCTGGCCTTGCAGTTGTGCTGTCTGGCGGGAGGCAAGAAAGTAGTGCCCGTAGGTAAACATGAGCGTGAGGGTGACCAGAAGCAGGACTCCCAACAGCACTCCGGCCACGACCAGCATCTCGACGCGCGCCTGAAAGCTGTATGTTTTCGCGCCACCCTGCGGCACGAGAATCACGGTCAACCGCTGGTTGCGAATCCGCATGCGTCCCCCTGCTGCGCGCCCATGACGTTCCCTCGCCAGCAATTGCGTCGCCGGCGCTGGGGACTATCCGCACGTCCCGCCACTGCGCTCAAAGCAAATACGACACCCCGGCGATTTCAAAAATGTGCTCGAGCTCGCCGGCACTGAAGTATTCGATCTCGATGCGGCCCGCCGTGCCGTCGGCCTTGCGGGCCTGGATGCGCACACGAGTTCCGAAGCGCTGTTCCAGGCGGCGCTCCAATTCCTGCAGCGCCGGGTTCGCGACCGTGGCAGCCGGCTTGCGCTTCGGGGGTGTGCCGCGTTTCGTCTGAATAAGATGTTCGGCTTGGCGCACGGACAGGCCGCGCTCGCGGACCAGCAGCGCCATTTCGCGCTGTTCGTCGAGCGAGCCCGCCGACAGCAACGCCCGGGCGTGACCGGCGGTCATTTCGCCGCTTTCGATGCGCTCCTGGACCTCGGCCGGCAGTTGCAGCAGCCGCAGCGTGTTGGTGATCGCCGGCCGGCTCTTGCCGAGGCGCTCCGCGAGTTCCTGCTGCGTCATCTGGAATTCCTCCATCAAACGCCGGTACCCGCGCGCCTCCTCGATGGGGTTCAGATCCTCGCGTTGGACGTTTTCCAGAATCGCCAGCTTCAACGATTCCCGTCCGTCGACGTCGCGAATCAGCACCGGCACGCGCTGCAGTCCTGCCAGCCGCGCCGCCCGCCAGCGCCGCTCGCCCGCCACCAGTTCGAATTCGTTGCCACGCGGCGTCACCAGCAGCGGCTGCAACACGCCGTTTTGGCGCATGGACTCGGCAAGTTGCTCGAGCTTTTCCGCGTCGAAGCGCACCCGCGGCTGGTAGCGATTGGGTCGGATGTGGTCGATGTCGACTTCGTGCGGTGTGGCGTCCTCGTGTGCTTCTCCGGGATGGGTCGCCACGGTTTCGCCGCCGCCCGGACCGGTGGGAATGAGTGCGTCAAGACCACGGCCGAGCGCTCTGCGGGTCATGGGTCCTCCTGCTCGGGCGCCGTGCGCCGGCCGTCACCTGACTGCGCGCCGTCGTCGCCCCGTTCGTAATTCGCGGTTCGAAATCAACTGGCGATGTGCGTGATCACTTCGCGTGCGAGATTCATGTAGCTCTCCGCGCCGGAAGACTGCGCGTCGTAGTGCAAGATCGGCTTCCCGTAACTGGGCGATTCGCTCAGCTTCACGTTGCGCGGAATGACGGTGCGATAGACCTTCTCGCCGTAGAAGCGCCGCGCTTCTTGTGCGACTTCGTTCGCCAGATTCAGGCGGCGGTCGTACATCGTGAGCAGCACGCCTTCGACGGTGAGCTTCGGGTTCAGGTGCTTTTGCACCAGCGAGATGGTGTGCCGTAGTTGGCTCAAGCCTTCGAGCGCGTAGTACTCGCACTGGATGGGAATCAGCACCGAGTCCGCCGCGGTCAGCGTGTTGATGGTGAGCAGCCCCAGGCTGGGCGGGCAATCGATGACGATATAATCGTAGCGGTCGCGCGCTCCATCCAGCGCCGCCTTGAGGCGCGTCTCGCGCGACAACATCGGCACCAACTCGACCTCGGCGCCGTTCAGCTTGCGCGCCGAGGGCACCAAGTCCAAGAACGGCAGGACCGCGGGCTTGATGGACTGCTCGAGCGTGGCGTCGCCCATCAGGACTTCATAGATGGAGTTTTCATCGTCGTTGGGGACGACCCCGAGCCCGCTCGTTGCATTGGCCTGCGGATCGATGTCCACGAGCAGCACGCGGCGCTCGGCAGCCGCCAGGCTCGCGGCCAGATTCACGGCGGTTGTCGTCTTGCCGACGCCGCCTTTTTGATTTGCGATGGCGATAATGCGTGCGCGATCCATGGTGGGTACTGCCCGTCCTTCCTCGTCCCGGCCGGCGCGCGCGCTGCGATGGCCGCGCAACTCCACCGGCTGCAAACATTTATAGACGGTCGCGCCGATGGCGGCAACCATGTTGACACGCCTCCGGCGCAGTGTTTCACGGGAAACCATACGGTGAAACAAGTGTTGGCGTTGCTGGCGCTGTGGCGGCCGGCCGGGACCCGGCCCACGCACGCTGCCGCTCCAGAAACACCAGTCCAGACAGGCGCGGGGTTCGCGCCAGGCTCGCGCCGTCAATGTTTCACGGGAAACCATACGGTGAAACAAGTTTGTGTTGACCGGTGAGGCGGCGTGGCCTATGAATGCCTCCGCCGAGGGGAGCTTGTATGTCGACAACGCTCGAGCTGCCGCCGGCGCCTGACGGCACTCCGGAGGAGATCGCGTTCCGGGAGGGTCTCCTGGTGGGCCTTCTGGTGGGTGAGGGTCATTTTGGCGGCGATGGAAAGCAGCCCCAGATCACCCTGCGGATGCACACCCGTCACGCCCAACTGTTCGACTGGATCGAGGCGAACTTTCCAGGCGGAAAGCGGTTCGGACCCTACACCCACGGCGGCCGCCACTATTTTCAATGGATGGCCCGCGGCCGATATCTGCGGAAGCGTCTGTTGCCGATCCTCAACCGCCGCCTGACGCCGGACGTCGACACCAAGGGCGCGCAGTGCTACCAGGACATGGTGGCCAAGTACCACTTGTCGCCGTTGGTGGAGCAGATGGAGCAGGCCCGGCTGCTGCGGCGTGCGGCTGCGGCCCCCGGTGGCTCAGCGCCGCCCGCCGCCACGCTCGGTGCCGCGTCTCTGGACACCCACGATGTATGACTCGCGGTCGCCCGGGATGCTCTCGACGCGGTATTTCGAAAATCCGCGCTGCCGGAACACTCCGCCGGCTTCTTCGAGCTCTGCCTGACACTTGGTGCCTTTGAAAGTCCAGTGCACTCCGCCGGGCCGGAGGAAGGGCTCCGCGATTTCGGTGGAGTGCTGCAGCGACCCCAGTCCCTTGCCCGTGACCCAGTCGAAGCTGTAGCGCAACTCCTTCTTGTATTGCAGCTTCTGGACGTTCGCCAGGTCCTCGGCCCGGCCCCAGACGATGCTCGTCTGATGCAAGTCGAGCCCGGCGGCCACCTGCGCCAGAAAACGGGCCTTCTTCCGGGTCCCTTCCACCATCTGGATCTCCAGATCCGGAATGGCGATTTTGAGGATCAGTCCGGGGAAACCACCGCCGCTGCCGATATCCAGGAGGCGCGGGGAGCGGTCCAGACCCATTTCCAGTCGCTCTTCCAGAAGAATCCGCGCCATGAACAGACATTCGTATGTGAAAACGTCGACGTGGTCGAGGGTGTTGCGCCTGGACACCAGGTTGATCTCCGCGTTGGTCTCCACCAGGTGCCCAAGGTAGCCGCACAGCAGGGACTCGATGTCTGGAGGCCGGCTCTTCTCCGGCAAGACCTGGACGTGGCGCGCAACGAAGTCTGGAATCCGTTCGAGGCTCAAGCCGCCCCTCCACTTCTGAACGATTTGGACGTTTCCTCGTCGAACCGCCGCAGGTGAACCAGCAACAGCGACAGGTCGGACGCGCGGACGCCGTCGATGCGGCTCGCCTGCGCCACGTTGCTCGGGCGACGGCGCGCGAGCTTCTGCGCCGCCTCGGTGCTCAAGCCTGGAATCGCCGCATAGTCGAGCTGCGACGGGAGATCGCGCGACTCCAGCTCGACGGCGGCCGCGACGGCGCGCTCCTGCCGGCGAACATAGCCGTCGTACTTCACCCGGACTTCCAATTTCTCGAGCACGTCGCTGCGCATGCCCT
>Ga0315283_10002320_pt1 | contig 15844 bp, 9 predicted proteins | sample YL17G09_0_MG_FD_204541 | JGI IMG/M metagenome (GOLD analysis project Ga0315283, IMG submission 204541) | Sediment microbial communities from Yellowstone Lake, YNP, Wyoming, USA - YL17G09_0 | ecosystem: Environmental > Aquatic > Freshwater > Lake > Sediment | place: USA: Wyoming | collected... | reverse complement strand
TGTTCCTGACGGATTGCCGGAAATATGACGTGCCGACGATTATTCAGCATATCAAGGGGTTCACGGCGTGGTATCTGCGAAAGAATTACTGGGATATGGTCAAGCCATATCTCTGGGGCGATGCCTTCTGGTCGGGAGGGTATTTCTACGAATCAATAGGCCGGGTGACTACGGATACCGTCAAATTCTACATCGAACGACAACAAGGAAAGCACTGGATGCACGAGAACCCAGAGGCAAACGGAAATGCCGGTGGGGGGACGAAAACGGGGCAGTCCCGCCTCGACGCGTTTGCCGCGTAGCCCACCCGCATTAATCGCGTACGCCAGCCCTTTCTAAGGGCTGGTAGTTAACTGAATACAATGGGGTGACCCCTGTCTATTTGACATGAAGAATGAACTTAAATATCAAACAAAAAAATTGATGGGGGTAAAAAATTCCCCCTATCAACTCTACGGAAGTTCTTTCGGACCTGCAATGGTGTTCTCGCCCTTGAGCAGGGAGAAGGTGTAGCCCATCTGGATGTTCGCCGCGGCGGGCGGGACCGGAATAGCTCCCTTCAACATGATGCTGTCGCCGGCATTTATTTTTGCATTCCCAACACCCTCGCTGGCCACGTCGTTGTTGTTGAACGTGAAATGCACATCCGCTGGGGCCACATTCAACGCAACGTTCACGGTCTTGGCGCCGGTCGCCGGGTTCACTATCTGCACACGTATTTCGCCGACCTTCTGGCTTCCCGTCGTGATGGAAACGATCCAGTCTATTCCGTTCGGGGCTTTCTCCACTCTCACACCGAGCTGGGTCTCGACCGAGCCGCCGCCCTGGGGCAGCGTCTGGAGGTAGACCACGAGCACACCCGCCAGTACCACAGTTATCGCGACCATCAGGATGGTAGCGATAACAGGCGATACCGCTTCGTCCCTCTTTCTAAACCTGTTCATGTTTTGTCCTCATGCGGATATTACCGCGATAGGGTATCTTGCGTTGAGTGGTATATATATTTGTGCTCTCAAAATCGGTTTTTGTCGATTATGTAATCCGGCTATTGTCGATATTCTTTGATAAACTATTAATACTACGCATTATCCCGATAAACGACGGGCCGCGAACGATTGGTAAAATCAATCCTGTCAATCGGGGTCCCCGTGCCCTGCCATCGTGCTGTCTCCCCGCATCAATGGAACGAGTGGCTCGCCTGGATAACACACGCTGTCTGATTCAGCAAAATGCTGTCACCGGCGTTGATTCTTTATTCATATACCCCGCAGCTTGATGCGGCTGGGATTGTTATTTTTCAGCGGGATGCAGTCGTCGTTGAATTGAATTGGAATGAAAAAAAGAAAAAAGGGAGAGTTTGACTTCTCCCTTCTTCACCTGAGCTCTTGCGGAGCGACCAGAGTGCTTCCGCCCTTTATCAGACCGACCTTGTATCCGGTCTGCATTAGGTTGGCGCTCTGGTTCAGCAGCATGGCGTCACCGGCGTTCAGGTATCCAGGGTCGCTGTTGTCCTGGAGCTGGAAGTACGCGGAGCCGGCCGAGACCTCTCCGGTCACGGTCATGGCGCCCGTCGCAGGGTTCGTCACCTGCAAATAGACGCCACTCGCTGCGCACCTCCCCTGGACGATCTGCATCGTCCAGTTTCCCTGCGTGGTCCTCTCCAGCTTCACACCGAGCGGTGGCACGAGTCTTTCGTCACCTGTGTCGATGCCCTGGAGGTAGACCACGAGCACGCCGGCGAGCACCACCGTTATCGCAACCATAAGGATGGTCGCGATGACGGGTGATACCGCCTCGTCGCTTTTCCTGTACCTATTCATGGTTTGGTCCTCCTGCAGGTTCTTGGCCTGCGCTGGATATTTTGTTGCAGGTAGAATAAATATTTTCGCTCACGGGAGCCGTGATTCCCGTCGGACCTGCATTCAGTGAGATGCTATGCTATTAGGGGATGCGCGTTGCTGAAAAAGAGCCCGGTCACTGGTCCGGGGGGGCATCCTCGCCCTTGATGATGAGCGTTTCGTCGCATACGAGGCGCAGCACGGTCTCGAGCTCTTCGGGCGTCTGCTCGGCGACTGAGAGGATGAGCGTCTGGATGTTCTTTCCCCTCATGTGGTTCACGAAGTAGTGCAGGAACTCGGATAGCAATGCGCGGTCGTTGTGCATCGCCAGGGCGCTCACGCTGTCCAGGAAGACTATCTTCTTGCCCTCCTTGAGCTTCTTGAGCCACATGTCGACCTTGAGCATGATGCTCTCGAGCATCGTGGGGCTCTCGATGTAGATGGTCTTGGCCTTCTCCTCCGACGAGGAGCCCACCATGAACGATATGGTGTCTATGAAATGGATGTTCTCGGTGTTGATGTCCTCTGCGCCGAGCTGGTCCACCACGACACGCACCGGTATCGTGCAGGTGACGAAAATCCCGTTTATCTTCGCCTCGTTGCAGTACATGACAAAGCCCTTTATCACGGGGAGGTAATTGCCGATGTCCGTGACGAGGGAGATAGTGGCCCTCTCGGAGAACCCGGAGAGCTGTTTCTTAACCTCTTCTTCCGCACCCATCTTATAGCGCCACCGGCAGTAAAGACTGCCTGCATATAAATCGGTTTCGGCAGGCGGGTTCCGTATTATTTGGTTATCCCGGGTATGCCCGAGCGCGGCAAATACTCGACGACCGTCGTTGCGCCGATACATATATATTACGTCGAGACCAAATAGCGTGCGTGGCCGGAATGAAGGCGCCATTTATCATTGTTGCGGCCGCGGTCCTGCTGGGATTGCCGGTTTTCCTTCCCGGAGCGGTCCAAGGCGAGGGTGCTGTCCTCCCTCTTGGCGAAAGGGGCTTCCTCCAGGTGGCGGACGACGGCCGGTTCGAGCTCGTGTCCGGCCAGACGGTGGTCGGGCCGTCCTCGCATTGGTCGTTCAGGATGGACGGGCGTGCGCTAGCGCCCGGCACCTCCGCATTCTCCGAGGCGCTCGCCACTCCCCTGAGAGGGGATGCGTCAAATGCGCGGATGGTCCTCCAGAGGAATGGCGTTTTCGCCGAGATGTATTTTTTGGCGGAGAATGGAACGGCACTGCTGATGGCCACCGTCGTGAACGCAGGCGCGAGGCCGGCATCCGTCGGGATGAGATGCGCCCTCGAGCTGCGGGTGCCCGAGGTCTACCTGAATGGATTGGGAACGGTCTGCCGCGAATATTCCTTCTCGCCCTCCAGCGGTTCGACCATTACAGGATTGCGGGGCAGCGCGCAGGCGTTCTCGTGCGTCCTGCCAGACGCACCATCAGTCGCGGAGTTCATCTGCGCTCCCGAATACGCGGTCGATTCGGAATGGGATTTCCCCATCAATCCGTCGCTCAACCTCACATCCTCGACGGGAGTGCTGCTCTTTTGGAGCGACAGGGTGCTCTCGCCGGGAGAGTACTGCCGTGCGACGGTGCAGCTCTCCGCCGGAGCGCCGGAGAACCCTGCGCCGCCCCGGACGGACCTGTCCGTATCGGGCGTCGGAACGTATCCCCCGTACGAATATGAGCGGATGCCGCGCCGCGTGTCCGCAACGTTAAACAACGCCGGTGCCGCGACCACGACCGAGCTGACCGTCCTGTTCATGCGCGACACGAGCCCTCTCTCGATGAAGGTGTCCCCGCTCACCATGAAGGCGAACGACACCGCCCGCCTGGAGGATATCTGGTCCCCGCCAATGGCGGGCAACTTCAGCGTCGGCGCGATATTGCCCTTTGCACTCGATAAAAATCCCGGGGACAACATACTGCTGTGCTCGACATTGGTCCCCGTGAATCCCTACCGCTATGTGCTCAAGTTCGTCGGGGATGCTGTCTCCATCCACAACACATCCTATGCGGGCGGCAAGATGAAGGCCCAGTTCTTCCTCTACAACACAGGTTTCGCCAATGACAGCATCCGTCTCACCGTGGAGGGCCTGCCGGACAGGTGGACAGCCCTGTTCACGGCGAATCTTGTGAACCTGGAGGTGAACCAGATGGCCTACATCTGGCTGACAGTGAAACCGTCGTACGCGGCCACGAACGGAACTTTTGCATTCACGGTCGTCTCGACATCCGTGGCGTCCCAGGAGCAGCAGGTGCTGCTCGTGCTCGTGGATATCGGCGGCGCACCGCCTCCGTCCGCGAACAACAACGGCGAGGCTCCCATACCTATAATCAACCCGACGCAGGGCAACAACACCCCTCCTCCGACGCCCATCAAGCCTTACCCGAACCAGGACGATGACGACGACGGATTCCTTCCGCAGCTGAGCAAGTCCTCACTGGGCTGGGGTGCCCTGACTGTCATCGGGGTCCTCCTCGCGGCATGCCTCATTGCGGTCGCGCTTTACCAGGCCGCGGGCTGGCGCACCCTCAGCGTGATGCAACGGATAATCAAGCGGGCTCTCTACGGCCTCGCACACGGCGACGAGTACCAGAAGGTCATATTCGAGGCATACATGAAGATGTGCGCGCACCTCGAGAAGTACGGCTACACGCGCGGAGAGGCCGTGACGCCCAGGGAATTCGAGTTGGCGCTCAAGCGCGCCCTGCCGATAGACACGAGGTCGATAAAGGTCCTCACGAGGCTCTTCGAGGAAGCGCGCTACAGCGACCACCGGATGGGCGCACGCTCCAGAAGCGCGGCGATACTGAGCCTCAGGTACGTCGAGAAGGAGCTGGGCCGCCTCACGACGTTCGAAGGGCATCACACCCCGTGGGAGAAGCTGAAGCGGCGTATGCTCAAGGGTCAGTGAATCATCTTTTGCTCGAAGGCAACTGAATCATATTGTGCTCAAGGGTCAGTGAATCATCTTTTGCTCGAAGGCAACTGAATCATATTGTACTCAAGGGTCAGTGAATCATCTTTTGTATGCGCTCGGAGAGAGCAGCAGCAGCGCCGGGTATATCTCGAGGCGGCCTATCCACATCGCTATCGCCATCAGGACCTGGCCAGCGTCATTGAGCGCGCCGTAGTTGGACATGGGCCCGTAACGGCCCAGTGCCGGTCCCACGTTGCCGAGAGATGATGCTGACGCCGAGAGCGCCTCTTCCGTGGTCATGCCGACCATTGCGAGGCCCAATGCCACGATGCAGAAAATCGTCAGGTAAACGAAGAAGAAAGAAACGACGTTCCTCTGGACGTCCTCGGGAATGGGCCTATCGCCCAGCGTGATTGGCATGACCGCCCTCGGGTGGATTGCCTTTCGTATCTCGCGGCGCACCATCTTCGCCAGGACCACGAAACGCACAACCTTGAGACCGCCCGCGGTGGAGCCGGAGCAGGCCCCGATGAGCATCAGGAAGAAGAGCACCATCTGCGCCTCGGAAGGCCAGTACACAAAATCGGCGGTGGCGAATCCGGTCGTCGTCATCACGGCGACAACCTGGAACATGCTGTGGGCGAATCTCTCGCCGGAGAATTCCGTGGGATTCCAGCCTGACACTGTCGAAAGGGAGAACCAGATGAGCACGCTCGCTCCGATGATCAACCCGAGATACAGCTTGACCTCGGGGTTCTGCCTGAGCCGGTTGAACTTGCCGGTCAACCATTCGTAATGGACGACAAAGCTCATCCCGCCCAGTATCATGAAGAACGCCGTGATGGCGCCTATCGCAGGTATTGCGTTGTAGTATGCGATGCTGGCGTTCTTGGTCGAGAAGCCGCCGGTGGCAAGGGTGGCAAAGCTGTGGCAGACAGCGTCGAAGGGTCCCATCCCCGCTCCCATCAGGAGAACGATCTCGAGCCCCGTGAAGCCAAGGTATAGGGACCACAGCGTCCCCGCTATCTGGCGCAATGTAGGCTTCATGCGGATGCTGGTGTGGACCGATGCCTCCGCCTTGAACAGCTGGGTCGAGCCGCCCACGAGGCGGGAGAGCACGACCATCGACAGAACGATGATTCCCATCCCTCCGATGAGATGCGTGGTGGCCCGCCACATGAGGATGCTGCGGGGTACGACGTCCTGATTCTCCAGGTCGGGGATCACGGATGCGCCCGTGGTTGTGAAACCGGACGTGGACTCGAAGAATGCCCCGGCCGGGTCCGGGATGGCGCCGCTGAGCATGAATGGCATTGCTCCTAATAGAGATATTATCAGCCATGTCAGGGCGACGGTGATAAGGGCGTCCCGGTCGCGGAGGTCCTCCTCGCCCTTTCCGATGTACATTAGAAGGATTCCTATCAGGGTCGAAATGAGCGCGGGTATGCCGTAGGAGCTTCCTATCAGCCCCTCGCTCTCCCCGAAATACACCCCCGTGACGGCAGGGAGTATCATTGCCGCCGCGAACACGACAAGGATGAATCCAATCACTTTGGATACGGCGCGGTACCTCATTCTCCCCCTCCTAAAGAATCGCATCCGCAAGCTTGGGGATGACGCTTGTCCTCGTGAATATTATCAGGCGGTCTCCGGGGTAGACGGGCGTGTCGCCGTGCGGGATGATGGTCTTGGCATCCCTGACTATCGTCGCAACTAGCGAGTTCTTCGGCAGGCCGGCCTTCTTTATAGTCTTGCCGGCTATCCGCGACTTCTCCGTGACCTCGAATTCCACAACACGGGCATTGCCGTGGTGGAGGACGTGAAGGGACGCAAGCCCCTTCTTGAAGTGAATGTGCTGGAGGATGCTGTTCATTGTTGCGATGGTCGGGCAGACAGCGATGTCCACGCCGACATCCTGGAGGGCGGACCGCAGGTCGGGTCTGTACACAACGGCTATGGTGACCTTGACCCCGTTCTGCTTAGCCATGAGGCAGCTCAGGGTGTTGAGGTCCTCGCGCGCTGTGGCGCCGATGAAAGCATCGACGTCCGTGAGGCCTTCCTCCTGCATGACGTCCTTGTCCGTCGGCTCTCCCTGGATACATAAAGTGTTCGAGAGCGATTCTGAGGCCATGCGGCACGCTTTCTCGTTGGGGTCTATCAGGACAACGTCCATCATCTTCTCGAGGCTGCCTGCCAGATGCCTACCGATTCTGGTGGCGCCCGCTATGACCACACGCTCCGCCTTCTCCTTCCTGGTGACCGTGGGGCTGTAGCCGAAAAGCTCGGCCACGACGGGCACATCCCCCTGCTCCCCGAGGATGGTGATGACCTCGTCCTTGGCCTGGATGACCTCGGAGCCTTCGGGAATGATGGTCTCCTTTTTGCGGAAGATGGCCACGATGTTCGTGTGCTTGGGGAGGTTCATGTCCTTTATCGCAACGCCAACTACCGGAGCATCCGGCCTGATGCGGGATTCCAGCATCTGGACCTGCCCGCCTGCCAGGACGTCCGTGTCCAGCAGGGTCGGCGTCAGGAATATCCTGGATATCCTGGAAGATGTGGCAAGGTCCGGGCTGACGGCCACGTTTATGCCCAGGCTCCTCTCGAGTGCTTCCGATACCGGCTCGTTGATGTAGTCCCCGCTGTTGACGCGGGCGATGGTCTTGGCTCCGTAGGAATGGGCGAGGGCGGACGCGACTATGTTGATCTCGTCCGAATTGGTCACGGCAATGAATGCATCCGCTTTATTAACGCCGGCCTCCTCGAGCTTGGCGGGACTTGCAGTATTGCCCTTCACGACGAGGGCATCGAGGACGGAGGCCCTGTCGGCAGCAGCCTCGTCCGCTTCTATTATGGCCAGCTCATGGCCCTGCTGGACGAGCGACCGGGCAACGGATTGCCCGACCTGTCCCGCCCCTCCTATGATGACATACATCCGCGCCGAAATGTCCCTCCGTTGGATTTAAGGATTGGGATGTTGGCCCTTTCTTCGCATATATTTCCTTTTAGAAAAGAGTATAACCCATACCCATCATGTACCGTACCGTGGAACTGCCCGGTTCGCTCTACCTGGAATGCTCCGAATGCGGCGAGGAGACCTTGCATGAGGTGCTCAAGGGCCGGGCCTCGGACAGAGGTGGCGAGGTCAGGCTGAGCGCGCTCGTCAAGTGCCCTGATTGCGGCACCATACACAGGGTGAACCTCCGGGAAGGGGGCGAACGGCTCGTCAATGCCATCGTCAGCGATCTCCATATCTCGCAGAGGATTCAGGTCCCGCTGGACCCTGCTTCGACGGTCTCGCTCGAGGACACAATAATGATCGAGGGTCTGCCCTGTCTCGTGACTGCCATCGAGGTGGGCGGAAGAAGGCCCGGTCACGCGTCCGTCCCCGATATAACGACGCTGTGGCTGAAAAGGTACGACAAAGTCCGCGTCAAGTTCTCCATCAATGCGGGCAGGCGCACGGTCACACGTGAGCTGTGGGCGGCGCCCGATGAGGAATTCGAGGTGGGCGATGTGTTCAACGTGCAGGACATGAAGGTCCTCGTGCACGCCATCAAGGTCCCGACCCGCAAGCTCCACAGGGGCTCCGCCAAAGCAAGGGACATAAGGCGGCTCTATGGCCGCGAGGTCGATTGACGGAGCTGATAATCACCGTCAATTTTTCGTTAAAAAGACCCATATCGGAGCGTTTCTCTTACAATATATCCCAAATGAAATAATATTTATACCTATATATTAATGCGGAGTTATTATACTATAAATCGAGACAAAAGGTTTAAGATATGAAAACCTGCTCGAAAGACCGCGGTAGTTAGTACGCCGGATTGGAATACCGGGGAAAACCGGGCCGGTCCCCTGGAAGTACGATTGGGCAAGTCAAAGACGGAATAGGTTTGGAACGGGTGTGGGCATGAAAAGGGTAAAGGTCGGGGTTGATGGTCTGGACCAGCTGACTCAGGGTGGCCTTCCGCTGGACACCGTCACGCTGGTAAGCGGACCCGCTGGCAGCGGGAAGAGCCTTCTGTGCATGCAGTTCGCGTACTGCGGCGCTGCCGAGGGAGGGGAGCCTGCGCTCTACATAACACTCGAGGAAAGCACGGAGAGCATCCTCCGGGCGATGGCCAATTACGGCATGGACCCCGAGAAGCTCCACGGGAGCGCCAAGCTCAAGATCATGGACCTGGGCTGGCTCCGGCAGGAGATGAACTCGCAGGATGGGGAGTGGGGCATAGCGGCCATGGAAGGGATAATGAAGGAAGGCGCGACCCACCTCGTGAACACGGACTGGCTGAAAGAGGAATCCCAGGTGGAGCGGGAGCTGGCCGAGGGAATGGTCGGCTTCAGGACCCTCGAGGCCGTCGTGGACATATTCATCAAGAAGGACAACATCAAGCGGCTCGTCATCGACTCCGTTGCCGCCGTCGGCCTGTATTACGAGAAACCGGAGGACCTGCGCAAGGAGCTGTTCCGGTTCGGCAGGTTCCTGAAGGAGAAGAAGCTCACGACGATGATAATCACGGAATCCGTGAGCGCCGTTGCGAACCAGACGAGGTACGGCGTGGAGCATTTCATAGCCGACGCGCACATCGTGCTGGGCCTTCGGAACGTGCGCGGCGAATTCAAGCGCACGATAACCATCCAGAAGATGAGGTTCGGGGCGCACGACATCGGCGTCCATCCATTCAATATCACCGAGAAGGGCATCGACATCAACGTTAGGGAGTACATCCGGTTCTGATGCGGAAGGCTGAAAATGAGCACACAAGCACCGGGGTGGCAAGACTGACGAGATACATGATGGAGCAGGGGGTTACCTACCTCATCAAGGAGGCCAAGCCAGACAACTCCCTCAAGATATTCACATCCCTCGTCAGGAACGGCGCCAAGGGCTTTTGCATAACCAGGGTACACCCGAAGCGCATACGCAAGCGGTTCGAGCTGGGCGACACGCCCATCCTCTGGATAACCACGAGCGAGGTGCCGGACGAGAAGTGCGTGCACCCGTCGGACCTGGCGAAACTGAACATGGCCATAAACGAGACGCTCAAGAAGCAGGAGGACATGGTCCTGCTCCTCGAGGGCATAGAATATCTCGTCACCTACAACGGCTTCGATTCCATCCTCAGGTTCGTGCAGGTCATCAACGACCGCATAATGGTGTCGAAATCCAGGTTCATAATCACGCTCGACCCCGCGACGCTCGACACCGGCAGCCTCCACATCCTCGAACGGGACCTCGAGCCCATCGAGAACCTCGACAAGCTGGAGATAGTATTCTCGGAATTCCCGGGCAGCGCGCCGGAGGTCACCTCGGCAGGCTCGGAGGAATGGAAGGCGCCGTTGCAAGAGCGGATACGTTCCTGGAAGGAGAAAGGCTTCAACGTCGCCGCTCTCGATGCCGCGATGGTCGGCGGCAATGATGATGCCATCAAGCTCTTCGACCAGTACGCCGCTGGCGTATCGAAGGCGAACCAGATCCATGATGAGCTGCGAACGCTGGCCGCGGCCGGTTTCGCCAAGGAGGCCGAGGGCATCCGCCAGAAGCTCGCCGACCCGCTGGCGCTCAAGGATGCCGAGGAAGAGCTGCTCATGGTCCAGGTGGCGGGCGAGAGGCGCAAGAAGGAGGACGCGCGCCGGAAGGGGGACGAGGAGCGCCGGCGGGACGAATACAAGAACAAGCTGAAGGAATGGACGAGCATTGGCTTCGGGACCACACGCCTTTCAGCGGTCCTCTCGGGGCCGCTTGAGACCGTCAAGAATGAGTTCGAGCAGTTCGAGGCGGCCATCCTCAAACTGAAGGAGCTGCGCGAGGAGCTGCTCGTGATGAACATCTCCGGATTCGAGAAGGAGGTGGATGCCATGCGGTCCCGCTTCCTCGAGCCGGACAAGGTCAACGACCTGGAGGACGACATCTTCAGGCTCAGGATACTAATAGAGAGGCGCACCAAGGAGGACCGGCGCCGCAAGGAGGATGAGGAGAAGGTCACCGGCGAGCTCCAGAAGAGATTGGAGAGGTGGCGCTCCGAGGGCTTCGACGTGAAGAAGGTCCAGGACTACCACAAGCGTCCCACCCTACAGGCGGCAGCGGACTTCGAGGCCTTCGAGAAGACCGTCAACGCACTTAAAGAGATAGAGGGTGAGCTGGCGCTGTTGCCGCCAAAGGGCAACGAGACCGAGATACTTCGCATCCGCAACATGCTCAGGAGCCCCGAGAGGTTCCAGGACGCGCGTGAGGCGTTCGCTGTCCTGAGGAAGAAATCCGACACGGGCCAACTTGAATCGCGCCGCGAGGAGCTCAGGCGCAAGATAATGGAGTGGGAGGTCCAGGGCTACAACACTGACACGCTCAAGGACCTCATGGCCTCGGACCCGGATACGATACAGAAGGAGATGGTCCTCTACAAGGTCCATATCCAGAGGCTCAAGGAACTCGAGAGCGAGCTCAATCTCATGGACATCTCGGGATTCGAGGATGACACGGCCGCGCTGCGCGGCCTGTTGAAGAACGTGGAAAAAATATCGGAAGCGGAATCGAGGCTGGCCGAGCTCAGGCTCAAGATAAGGGCCAGGCATGACGACCTCAAAAAGCTCAAGGATGAATCGTCCCGCCAAAAACGCGAGCTCCTCGGAAGGCTCGAGGCCTGGATGTCCCAGGGATATTCCGTGAAGCGCCTCCAGTCGGCCCTGGAATCAGGCAAGGACGTCGAGGCCCTCCGGAAGGACTTCGACTCGTACGAGCAGGACATCGTTCGCGCCAAGGAGCTCTCCGCCAGGGTGCGCACGCTGAAGGTGCCAGGTCACGAGAACGAGCTGGCGGAAATTCTTGCAATGCTGGCTGACATCGACAGGCTGGCAGAGGCCGAGGATGCCCTCGCTGCCGTGCTCACAAAGCTCGAGGCAGCGGACGAAGAGGCGAAGAAGGCGGAGGAGGAGAATGAGCGGAAGAAGCTCAAGGCACGCGAGAGGATAGATGTATGGAAATCGCAGGGGCTCAATGTCACAAGTCTGGAGACGGCCCTTTCGAGAGGCATGGATTATTTCAAGAAGGAGCTCGGCACGTTCAGCCAGAAGGTGGAGAAGGTCAAGGGACTGAGGGCTGAGCTCGAGGGCATCGACTCCAAGGGCTTCGAGGACGATGTCGCTGCCATAACCCGCAAGTTCGCCGATGTCGAGCTGGCGGACGCGGCCGAGGCGGACATCAAGGCGCTCCGCAGCAAGATCTCCGAAAAGGCGGAGCGCGAGCAGATTGCGAAGGCGGCCGAGAAGGAAGAGAGGAATGTCTTCGTCCAGAAGTTCCTCGCCTACGCCTCGCAGGGCCTCATAGTCGAGAATCTGGAGAGGAACATAGACCAGCCTCTCGAAAAGGTGCGCGCTGAGTTCGCACAATTCGAATCAGGGCTCAAGAAGCTCGACAGGGTGCGCTCCGAACTGGACGGGCTGGATGTCAAGGGCTTCGATGAAGATGCGGATAAGTTATTCGCAAAGCTCAAGGACCCGATGCATGCAGACGATGCGGTCGTTCTGCAGACGGAGCTGAAGGGCAAGATAGAGCGCAGCCGCGTGGAACAGGCGGACAAAGAGAAGAGGGAGGTCAAACGCAAGGGAATAATGGACCGGGTCAACAACCTGCGCCAGAGCGGATTCAACGTGGCCCGCATGGATGCGCTCGCGGCGGGCGATGTGGGCGCGCTGGCCGAGGCCTTCGAGACGTTCATGGGCGATGTCAAGTGCCTGCGCACGATAAAGAAGGCCATCGACTCCCTCGACACCGAGGGCTTTGCGGACCGTGTCGAGCAGTTGTCGAAGAAGCTCCAGGACCCGGACAGGCTGTCGGAGCTCGATGCGGAGCTCGAGTCGCTGAAAGCCGACATTTCAGAGATGCAGGCGGCCCTGAAGGCCCGACGAGATTCGCTCAACGAGAAGGTCAATGGGTGGCGCAAGGAAGGCCTCAATGTCGCCAGGCTCAACGAGAGTGCGAATGGCCCGATACAGGCTTACGAGAATGCGGTGGCACAATTCGAAGAGAGCGACAGGGAGCGCCGCGAGGCGGAGGAGAAGCTCAAGGCGCATTACGAGAAATGGGGCCACCCCGAGAAGGGGCAGGTCAAGGCGGTCAAGATTGAGAAGCCCGGTCCCGGCGAGGAGCCGGACGAAGACGAGGCTGATGAGATCGACAAGGCCCAGGAGGATGTGGAACGGGAGGTTCGGAGGATCCGAAAGGCGGGCCTGATGACCCCTGTGGAAAAATCGGAGATGGAGAGGCGCCTGAAGGCAGAGCACCAGACGCAGCTGGCGCGCATGCAGGCGGAGCACAAGCGGAAGCAGAGGAGCCACATCGCTCTGTTCGGTGCCGTCGTAGTGATTCTTTCCCTCGTATTGCTGGTCGTGTTATGGCCGAGCATATTCCCCGGTCCGAAGCCCGAGGGCATCCAGATAGACGGGAAGTTCGAGGACTGGGCCGGCGTTCCCAAGAAATCCGACGCGAGCACGGACCAGACCATCAATCCCAGCGTCAACATCATCCAATGGGCGACCTACGACGAGAAGGGCGCGCTTAATATCTACATCAAGACGGAAGGTCTGATAATGAAAGGCAGGCAGAACTCCACATCGAAGGATTACTACCCCGACACGGTCCGCATCTACTTCGACACCGACGGCAGAACGGACACGGGCTACCAGATAGGGGGTCTGGGTGCGGACATGATGGCCGAGATATCCGGCTACAACAACAACCCGCAGGTCATCTACTACCTGCGCTACACGCAGGGTTCCCAGCCCCCATGGAGCGTCATGGACAATGACGTGGCCGTCAAGGCGGCCCACCAGGAGTTGGAGCTCAAGCTCAATTTCACGAAGTTCGGGCAAGAAAGCATGCCCGTGAACCGGATGTTGATAGAGGTCAGGGATAACCTGGGCAATTACGACCAGGCGTAATGAGAACAGAAAAAAATTTGAATGAGAGAAAAAATGCCCGAAGCCCCTGATAGCAAAAAGAAGAGGGAGGCCGGCGGCGAGCCGGATGGGAAGCCTCAGGGCCGGATAATAAAAAAGAAGACCGTCGTACGACGGACATCCAAGCACGACATGGACGACGCGGTCGACCCCGAGGAGAACCGGAGGGAGCCGAAAGGTCAGACGCCAATTCCGCCTCCGGACCTGCCGTCGATACCTCCGCCCACCGAACCGGGCGAGGCACCGCCACCATCACAGCTGGTTTCAATATCAGCACCGGCCATGCTGGCACCGGTGCCCCCGCCGGAGCCTGAGTCTGCAAAGGACCTCACCGATGAGATCGCCAAGGCGCTATCCGCCGGCGGCATGACCGGAATGGGAGCGGACGGCAAGGACGAACTCACACGGGCCCTGGAGGGAACGCGTGCCGCCCTGGCCCGGCGAATGAAGACGATCTCCGGGGCGGAGCCCGGGGCTGAAGGAGAACTGCCGGGGCCCGAGATATCAAAAGTGCTTCTCGTCGAGCTCGAGGCCCCGCCAATGGCGCCGGAGGGGTCCATCGAGCCGGAGGAGCCTCCGGAGACCTATGGGGGCCGCCCGAGGCCGCTGGCAGCGCCGGAAGCCCTGCCCGATGAAGAACCCAAGGACATGACCCATCAAACGATGCAGGCACGGACCGGTCAGGATGAAATGGATGCCGCAGAGGATGCTGCCACAGATGAGGACGATGCGACGGAGGCGGTCGTGGTGGAGGCCCAGGAGGCGGACAGGGGCGGGGCACCACCGAAGCGGGTCATCCGGAAGCGCGCACCCCTCAGGAACCGTCCCCGCAAGGCGGCCACCGTGGACGATGAGACCGGTATCCCCAATGGTCGGGGAATGACCAACGGCCGCTCCCGCGGCCTATCGAACGGCCGCGTCAACGGATTGACGAACGGCCGCGGCATATCCAACGGCAACGGTTTCCTCAACAAGAGAGGGCTTTCGAACGGCAACGGACTTTCAAACGGCAACGGTTACGTCAACGGGCGGCGCCGAGGCCTTGCCAATGGCCGGGGTTACACCAACGGCCGAGTAAATGGTATCACCAACGGGCGCGGTTTCTCGAACGGCCGCGTCAACGGCATAACCAACGGCAGGGGCATTTCCAACGGCAACGGTTTCCGGAACCGGAAGGGGCTCTCCAACGGCAACGGCCTGTCGAACGGTAACGGTTTCGTGAACGGCCGGCGGCGCACTATCGCGAACGGGCGGGTCAACGGCTCCGTGAACGGAACGGGCCGCCGCGGCTCGATAAACGGGAACCTGATAGACGCGGATGGCCTGAGCAATGGCCGCGGCATCGTCAACGGCCGCGGGATAGTGAACGGCCAGGGGCTCACGAACGGCCGCCAGATGGCGGTCGGGGACTCGGTCCCGAGACGCAGGAGTTCGGCAGGGAAGGTAATGGCCGCCCTGTTCATGGCAGTCATACTGGTCCTTATTGTTGCATACACCGCTCTCATGAGCACGGAAAAGGGCATCAAGGTCGACGGCTTCTTCTCCGACTGGTCCGGCGTGAAGCGCTACAGGGACGACCTTGCGGACCAGAACAACCCCGAGATAAACATCGACACGATGGCCATCAGCATAGACGGCAATTCGGTGTCGTTCTATGTTCGCACGGAAGGGAAGGCCCTCGAAGGCCGGAATGGCGGCGTGGACAGCAGCTACATATTCATAGACACGGACCAGAGCACCACGACCGGATATCTCATCGACAGCGTCGGCGCTGAATACGTTCTGGCCGTAGACGGCTACGACGGACGCGTCACCGCATCGGGCCTTTACAAGTACGGCAAGGACGGCGGCAGGCCGGCAAATGACTGGAACTCCCGCACGCCTGTCGGAGGCATGAGGGCCGCGGTGCGGGGAACCGAGCTCGAGGCCCAGACGAACCTTCAGGACCTCGGATTGAACGCCGGCTCGAAGATAAATGTCATGTTCTATACAAGGGATTCGTCCGGCGGCGAGGACTACGCGCCCGTGGTAAGCTCGGAAAAGGTCTCCGTGCGTGTCCTTTGGGCGCAGATAGGCCCGGAGGCGACCGCCCAGGGCTCCACGAACCTCCCCCTCACGAG
>Ga0315283_10002319_pt1 | contig 15846 bp, 14 predicted proteins | sample YL17G09_0_MG_FD_204541 | JGI IMG/M metagenome (GOLD analysis project Ga0315283, IMG submission 204541) | Sediment microbial communities from Yellowstone Lake, YNP, Wyoming, USA - YL17G09_0 | ecosystem: Environmental > Aquatic > Freshwater > Lake > Sediment | place: USA: Wyoming | collected... | reverse complement strand
CATCTGTCGCAACGAAGCGTTTCACACAGGCACAGGCTGCGCTCAAGGCAGGAGACTTCGGCGGCTATGTGAAGAAGATGAACAAGTCTCACAAGGCTGCGGACGCAACCACACCTAAGTCTGGTTGGAGCGCAGAAGATGATGCTGACACCGGAGTTTTCGGTGGTCCTCTTCCTCACAAGAATCTGTCCAAGGGTCAGCAAGCAGCACTCGACAAGGTTCTACCGAAGCGAGAAGAAGTTTCCCCACAGGAAAAGTATCGCCAAATCAAGGAAGCAAGAATGGCGAAGGCTCAGAAGTCCACAACGACTCATCACAACTTCTACATTGCTCACGAAGACACCGATGAAGCAGCAGGCGTATTAGCACAGAACAAGATTCCCCACAGCGTAGCTGACCACAGCAAGGCACCAGTGGACCACAGCGTAGTCAGCGTGCGTCACAAGCACTATGCTGCTGCCAAGGAAGCGTTCAAGAAGAACGGCATTGATTTTGGAGGACGATAATGAGCGACCTATTCAACAACGTCAAAGTCGGTGACACCGTTCACTACAGCACGCCACAGGGTCAGTACGGCAAGGGCAAGGTTGTCATCAAGCACGAATCTGGTAGCCATGTGGTTATCAATCGCGGCAAGGGACAGCCACAGGTTGTCAACGACAAGAACTACGTCAAGCATGAGCGTGGCGGAAAAGTCATTGGCGCATTGCTTTCCAAGCTTGCTGCACACGACAAGTACATGAAGAGCATCAAGGAAGGTAAGACTGGTTCTACCTTTGACATGCGTGGGTCTGTAGTTCCTCTACAGGCACTCAAGGCTGATCGTGAAGCGAAGGCAAAGAAGGCACTCAAGGCAGGCAACAAGCTTTCGCCTTACAAGCTCGGTGAGCCACAGGACAACGCATCCAAGGCATTCGGTTGGACTAAGACCAATGAAGGTCGCAACTCTGATGCCGATGCTGATGAAGTAGAAGCAAAGCGTCCGAAAGCAAAGGGCAAGACCGTGGCTGGAAAGGACTCTGAAAAGGGTTGGGTTGGACAGTCAAAGGAATACTACGACAAGGTGAAAAAGGTCAGCCGCGCTGTCAAGAAACTGGCTAATGGTCAGATATCCACACGAAACAGTGCCGGTGTGGTGAAGGTTTTTGGTGCGTCAGAACGCAAGAAAGCTAGAGCGTATCAGAAAGAAGACCGTCGCACCGAAGGTCCGTATGGTGGTCATCCGTATGATTGGGATGTGGAAATGCGCAAGCAGGTTTTCGCAGCCGCCGCAAAGAAGGTCAAGCAGAAAGGTCCACCTGACAATCACCGCGACTACAAGCCAAACAAGCTTGGTCCTCCACCTCGCCGTGGAACGACTAGCGAAGATGCTGCGGACGCAGAAGGTCAGGCAGCGCGAGTCACGAAGACGAAGCACAAGAAAAAGTCGAAGCTACATGAGTTGAATAACTCCACACTCACTTCCTATGTGACGAAGGCTATTGCGGATCGTAAGGCTCGCGGTAGTGCTGAACTAGGACGATTGAGAACCAACCGTCCTGAGTATTATGCGAACGACGGCGGCGCAAACAAGAAACTCGACAAGCGTTCTAAGGGCATTAAGACTGCGGTTGGTAAGATCGCAAGCAAGCTTCCCGGTGAGAAAGTCACCGAAGGCACTCGCTCCGAATACGATGCGAACATCAACATGGCTCAGAGTTCCAAACCAACCGCAAAGGGTCACTACCTGATGCGCGATGGTCGTAAGCTTTCCGGTCCTCACTCTCCCGATGAAGCAGTCAAGGCTTACAAGGGACTGTCCTCACAGGGAACCGACACCAAGGGCGTGAAGATCGTTCATGTCAAGGAAGGCGTAGAGACTGACGTTACTGCGATGCTCATGGAAACATTGGCAGTTGCCGGTGTGTCTAAGTACAAGAAGGCGGCTCAGAAGGCAGTCACATTGGCTAAGGCGAAGGGCAACAAGCACGTAGACACAAAGCCAACGCTGAACCTGCCGGATAAAGGCACGGGTGGTCCGGTTGAAGGAAGTGAGCAGGGAGAACGCAATGGAAAGGTTTAGTGAATTCCTGAAGGAAGAAGAGTACGTCCACATCGACGTTGATCTAAAGAATTCGCCGTTGGGTGATATCGAAAAGATCAACGAAGACTTGGATGCCGTTACTGCTAATCCATTCATCAATTCTGGCATGTTCGTGAACTCGGTTCGCGGCACGCTAGAACGCTACGGCATTCTTCTACCCGCTGAATCAAACATGCAGCAGTTGGCTCTAGAGGGTGAGTACATCTACGCACTCGGAGATTCTGGTCAGTTCGTCTACATGGTTCACAACCTAGACGAGAACGGCAGCGTCGAAGGCTATGCCAATATCGTAGACGGCGACGAATTGGAAGACCTCAAGAGTCTACAGGACGACGAGCCAACCGAAGATGTAGAACCACAGGTGAGCGATTGGGCTAAGTATCCAAAGGCTCGCCGGGACGACGACTCAGGAGAGACAGCAGAGTACGCTTAAACACTATGGAACAACTTAATGATGATACTGTGTTGCTTTACGCCATCAAAGCTTATGATAAGCTGAATTACGTGAAGTCTGAATTTGAAGAGGACTACAAGACATTTCGTTATGTCAAGAGACTTCTTCAACGATATCGTGCGACCGGAGAGTTGAAAGAGAATCTGATTCTCAATCATCTTAGCCTTATCTACAATATGTTTGGGATTGAACCGGGAACCCGATTACTGTTCTATAAGATGGATGAGAACGACTATACTAGCTTGAAGACCTTTCTAGTATACCTGAATACGATGCCAGAGATGGTCAGAGGTATCAACGGGAAAGAAATTAGGTCTTCGGATATCCCTGTGGATATGGATGTGGCTAAGATTCTAAGAGTTCTTTAGTTCTTAGAGTCCACCATTCAAAAGCCACACAGTCATTGTACACATGAAACTGGAAGTTGTCAAGAGTAATTAGATGGAAAGCTACAAGTCATTTTATCCAACGTTGAGACAGGCTAAAACTAAGTGGTCTTCGAAGTCCATTGTGTCGAAGCAAGGGGAAGGTCCGTCCCACGATTGGTACGAAATGATGAAGAGAGATGCGAAGGCGAAGCTCGCCTCGTCTATCTCTAAGTCCAAGCTAGGCTCTATCACTCACCAGACCAGAATCGTCCATCCGGTTGTCCACGAAGACAGAGTGGCTGTGTACGACAAGGACACTCAGATTCAGAACATCCGCACGAAGGAAACTGGCGTGAAGCGCAAGAAGAAGTTCAAGCCTTTCAAGCCGACCGATTTCAGCCGACCATCGCTCAAGGTTCATGAGAGTGGTCCGTTTGCCGATCCAAAGGTTCGCGCCAAGTGGCAGCATACTCACGGTAAGCCAAGCGAAGCAGTAAAGAAGCGTGCGGTAGCAATGAACAAGGCACCATTTGATCATCCAAAACAGCCCATCGACGCATCCGTAGTCTACCATGTGACTCATACGAAACATGTTGCGAAAATTCAGAAGTCTGGTATAATGCCAATGAAGACCTCTAATTGGGTCAAGGCAGGAGACAAGGATCGCTATGGCGGCGGCGAAGTCTACGCATTCACCCACAAGGATGACGCACACCGTTGGGCAGGACACATGGATTGGAGCCACAACCAGAAGCTAGGCTCTGGCAAGATTTCGATCATCACGGCTCACCGTCCAACAGACCGCAAGTTTGAAGTCGATCACAACGATCCTCTCACTCAGTCTGGCAGTAAGGGACAGTGGATCAAGACACAGGGTTCGATTGAACCACATCACATTGTATCGGTGGAGAAGTATATGCCGAAGAAGCTAGGCGAAGATATTGGATTAGGTCTTGCTGCCGCAGCAGCGGCACCTGCCGCAGTTGGTGCCGCAGTAAATCTAGCCATGTTTAAGAAGTTTGGAAAAACGAAGAGAAGTCTACTTGACAGAGCCGCCGATAAGGTGTCATCTTTGAAAAAGAAGAAAACAAATGAAGCTTCAGACAAGCTTGGCAAGCCAACTCCATCAGTGGAAGAGATTGCTGCGAAGCACAACATCAGCGTCGATCAAGTCAACGCTCAAATCAAGAAGGGTATCGAAGTTGAAAAAGAACACACGGCTGACGAAGGCATGGCTCACGAAATTGCTCGCGACCATCTTGGCGAGTTTCCTGATTATTACGACCGTTTGGGAGCTATGGAGAAAGCTGCTAAAAAGTCCGTCAAGGAAGAAACCTTCTCCAAAGTGAAGTCTCGCAGATGGCGCGGCGCGTTGGGTAAGTACAAGATGATGCAGAACGATCCTCCTGTTCCAGCGTCGAAAACTCCATCCCCAGTTCCAATCGGCTACAAGAGATTCAAGGACGGTAAGTTCAACGTGCTGCGTAAGGTTGAAGAGGATGTAGAACTGGTCGAAGCTGCCGGTGATGGCAACCCATCGAACAACAGGGGAGTTCTTCACGAACTTCTAGTTGGCTATCATCTGCGCGGTGGCAAGCACATGGAGAAGCACAAGGACGTAAACGGCGACTCTCCTAAGCAAGCACACGATAAGGTCAAGTCGAACATCTCACCAGAAGAATACAAAGGTGTCAACCACAGAGCGAAAGCAGCCGCAAAAGATATCGCAGCTACGCTTGGAAAGCATGGTAAGGTTCACGATGTACACTGGACTTCCAAGCCGGGAGACATTCAGCGTTCCACCGGAATCAAGGCTTCTCAAAAGGAAGACGCTTCGGATATCGTTGTTCACACCAAAAAGGGTGGACAGATCAAGCATCATGGTGTGAGCCTCAAGGTCACAGACTCCAAGACAGCCCACGTACCGGTTTCGAATCCCGGTCTGGAATCCACCCATGGTGGTGAGAAGATTCTAGCGGCACACCGCAAGGCGATTGTCAAGGCACACCCTGCCATTGGAAGAATGTCAAACAAGGAAGAGCGTAAGGGATACATCCGTGCGCATCCTGCCGTACAGAAGAAAATTCAGGCTCTACACTCTCAGGTTCTACCTAAGTTTGCGAAGCACCTGTCTTCGAAGCTCGGAGCATTGCCTACTTCGCAGTTGGCTGACCATCTGCGTAAGCACATTCTCAAAGCCAACCCAACACCAATGCAGAAGGCGGGTCATACTCACCTACGTCACACGACGCATGGGGCGGGTGGTAGCGCAAGCTACGGCTTCTCACATTCCGATCCATCGAAAGATCACGAACACATTTTGAAAGACCACAAGAATATCAGCGTGGCGGCTTCCGGAACGTCTGTGATTTTCTCTCACAAGGGAACGCCATTTGCGCGTCATCGTTTGAAGCTACAGTCTCAGTCTGATCCTATGTCCACAATCAAGGGGTCTGGCGAACTCATAAAGGGCAAGCGTTCTTTGAAGGAAGGCTATGATCCCGACAAGGAACAGATCAAGAACCGCATCGAAGCACATAAGTCTGTGGCTGAGAAAATGGCGAAGGAACACGGCGAGCAATCGCACGAAGCCGCATTTCATCGTGCGCTTGTAAAGCGTTATGAGAAAGAACTAGGTGAGGGTGTAGAGCCTATTGACGAAGCAGCCAAGAAACTGACGAAGAAGCAAACGAGAAAGTCGTGGCAAGCAATGGCAGTCCGTGCGAAGAAAAGCAAGAATCCAAACGCTGTCCGTGACGCACTCAGGGCGCACTCCAAGCTTCGCAACGAGGATGTTCCTAACGGTGTCGGCGGTGGTATGTCGCCAACCATCGGCGGTGAAGGCAACATCCAAGGTACAGACCCGATCATGGGCAAGCCGATTCGTCGCAAGAAGTACGCAGGCAAGCAAGTATTCGTGGTCGATCCTACCACCTATCATAAAGCCTACCTCGGCAAGCGCAAGTTCGAACACTACGAGAAGTATCTAGAAGGCTCTCCAATGGCTGACGAGATTCGTGAGTTCGCTCGCACGAATTGGGACGAATCAATCATCATCGAAAACGAACAGACCGGGGCGATGGTATATCTGAAATATGGAAGTAAGTGATCATGAAGTCGTTGGAAGAAAAGAAACTGCTTGCGCGGATGGCGCGGAACATAGGTCAGCCCGATCTATCTCTGGAAGAGAGCATTCGAATTGAAGAAGAGCTAGACAAGAAGCTATTTCGTCCTATTCCAATTCTAGTAGAGAAGGCTGAACCGGTTCCTATTCCTCTTGTCGAGGTTGTGCCACCACCACCACAACCACCGAAGGCGTTTGAGCCAATCGGAACTATTCCCAAGGTTCCCGCAGAAATGATGCGTGCTGAAATACAGGGAATGCGTCAACAGATGAAGGATATCTCTAATCGCGTCCAGTCGCTATCCTTTGGCGGCGGCGGAACTGGTGCAGTTCGCTTTGCTGCTCTAGACGATCACCAATATCCTTCCGACGTAAGAGCAATCATCTTCGATCCCGCAGGACCGGTAATAGACCCACCAGACGGTTCTATCTCATGGAATCCAGATGAAGAGTGTCTTGATGTTCATCAACCCGATGGCACTACGCTACAGGTAGGTCTGGAACAATACACGCGCGTCCACAACGACACCGGCACTACACTTCAAGCAGGTGAACTTGTCATGTTCGTGGGTGTTGAAGAACCCTATCCCGGCGTGGTCGAACACTGTCCGATGGTAGATCGCTTTGTTGCGAATGCCACATACCCACCAATCTACATCGTGGGTGTGATGACTGAGGCTGTCGCCAATGCTCAAAATGGTAGAGCAACCACATTCGGTAAGGTGCGCGACATTGATACTACAGGAAACACCGTTTCAGAAACGTGGGTGATTGGCGACCTGTTGTGGGCGCATCCGACGACTCCCGGCGCGTTGACTAAGGTTCAACCAACGGCTCCGAACATCGTAGTCTCAATTGCAGCCGTACTTCACGTAAGCAACACAGCCGGTGTATTGTTGGTTCGACCAACCATCTATCCGCAGCTACACACTGGCACGTTCTATTCCACTGTAGCTCAGACTGCGGCAGTAGCAAACACAGCCTATCCCGTCACTTGGAATGCTGATGGTATGAAGTGTCCTCATGTGAATCGTGCGAACACCAGTGAAATTGTTTGCTCACATCAGGGATTATATCAATTCGAATTCAGGCTCCACCTAGAAGCACCGAAGAATGTTTCTGGTCGCGTCTGGATTTGGGCGCGTGTCGATGGTGTAGACACACCTAGCTCGACTACTGAATTGTCGCTACAGGGAAGTGGTGCCGTCGAAGCTAGAATGTATCCATCGTGGTCATTCGTTCAATCACTGGCGGCAGGTTCTAGGTTTGAATTGATGTGGGCAGCAGACAGCACTCAGATTTCAATCTACTTGCCCACCACAACAGCCTTTGCTCCTGCGGCAAGACCCGCAGCCATTCGCGTAACACAGGTAAATCTCTAATGCTAACCAAAGACAAGCTGATTCAAATTTTCCCCAACGCAGCCACCACTCCGATGAATCTGGACGAGATTGTTGAGGCACTGAATGCCTCGGCAATGCTGAACACGGTTCCTCGCATGGCAGGCTTCGTTGCGCAAGCCGCACATGAGTCGGGTCAGTTCACTAAGGTTCGCGAGAATCTGAACTACTCAGCCGAAGGTCTACTCCGCACCTTCGGTAAGTATTTCACACCAGAACTCGCAGCGCAGTACGCTCGCAAGCCTGAGAAGATTGGCTCGCGAGTCTATGCGAATCGCATGGGCAACGGACCAGAGATTACTGGTGAAGGTTTCAAGTACCGTGGTCGTGGGTTTTTCCAGATCACAGGGAAGGAAAACTACACCGTTTGTGGGGCATCAATGGGTGTAGACCTTCTCACCACGCCAGAAGTGTTAGAAAGAACCAAGCCTGCAATCGCGTCAGCCCTATGGTTCTGGAACTCAAAAAACCTAAATAGGTATGCTGATGCAAACGACATTCGCGGAATGACGAAAGCTATCAACGGCGGTTACAATGGACTCGATGAACGTACACACTATTACCTAGTAGCAAAGAAAGTCCTGTCCACATAAACCCCGGTGATCGCGATGGAAGATGATGATCTAAAACACGAACGATGGAAAGAGCGAAGAGAAGCTGAATCCAAGATCAGTCGCTACTGGCGACCTGCGATGGGCTGGATGTACATGACAGTCTGTATCTTCGACTTCATCATCTTCCCGGCTCTATGGTCGATTGGATTGGGTTGGGTTAAGCAGCCGATAACTCAGTGGAGTCCACTGACGTTACAGGCAACCGGTTTCTTCCACATGGCAATGGGTGCCGTTCTCGGTATCGCCGCATGGAAGCGCACCGAAGAAAAACTGAACGATAAGATTTGAGGTGAACTATTATGGCACTGATGAATCCAATGAATCTAGTACCGCCGCAGTACAAGCTGCTAGCGTACATCATAATCATCGTAGTGGTGCTGTCCGCTGCGTTTGGTTTTGGATACAAGACCGGTCATAAGTTCGCTAAGAACCACTACACCGCAATCATTTCGAAGATAGAAGCCGACGCCGCAACTCTACGTGCAGACAAGGCAGAACTACAAGGCAAGCTCACCGCAGAGATTGCAAACATCAAAGAGCGCATCGTAACAAAGTACGTTGACAAGGTAAGAGTTATCAAGGAGAAGGAATATGTCTATCGTGAACAAGCTACTAATAACGTCCCTGATCATGTCGAGCTTTCTAATGGTTGGGTGTCGCTCCATGACTCCGCTGCCGGAAATACAGATGCCGACAGCACCCGAAGCTCTGATGACACCGGCTCGGGAGTTGCAGCCAATCAAGCCCTCGCAGTCGTCGCAGAAAACTACGCAGCCTGCCACGCCAACGCCGAACAATTAACCTCCCTCCAAGAGTATGTACAGGAAGTACAGAAAGCGGTAGAGGTAGCTAACAACGCAATCAGAGACAGGAATAACAAATAATGGATTTTCCAACCCTTGAAAATGTCGCAGAGCATATTGTATTATACGGTGGAGCAGTCATGGCAATCTTATACGGAATTAGACGAGTATATACTACCGCACGCAACGTAGAGAAGTTGGTTGAAAGTTCAACCAAAGTCCGCGAAGAAGCGATAGAGAATCGCGCTGCTATCAAGAGTGATCTTGATGCCAATGCTCAGTTGGAAAGCGAACGGTTCCACTCACGCGATGAAAAGATTGGTATTCTTACCAACGGTCTCGATCAGTTGGCAAACGAACTGCGCGTGCATATCAAGCAGGAAGAAAGCCGCGACTTGATTCGCGACAAGCAGTTCGCTCAGTTGACCGGTCATGTCGATGAGATTGTCAAGGAACTGCGTCCGAACGGTGGAAGCTCTGTGAAGGATGTTATCAACAACACCAACAAGCAAGTCTCCGATATCCACACCCGCGTTTCGGTCATCGAAGAGTGGAAGGAAAATGCGAAGGGCGTAATCAAGAAGGGTGTTAGACTTCCGACTAAGAAAACCAGACGAGTAAGAGCGAGTAAGTAAATGCCAGTACAAAAGAAAATCACACCAACAGGATTGATTTCATCCATCCTCGGACTTGCCGCATTCGGCAGTCTGTTGTTTGGCGTGAACAATCACTTTGTTTCCAAAGCCGAAGCGTCTGATATCGTTGCAGCGCAGCAAGCCGACCGCGTAGAGACAGACCTCAAGTTGCTTGAACTTGAAATGGAGTTTGTCGAGTCCAAGTTGGAAGATGCTGACACCAACGATGACGACAAGAAAGAACACGCGAAGCGTCTGGAATACCTCAAGAAGCGTCAAACCGTTCTTGAGCAGTACCAATTGGAATTACAGAAAGATTAGCTTGTAATTTGCCGCCAACTGTGGTATCATATCATGTATGAGTATCTACGTTGACCGCAAATACATCGGGATGATCCAATACAGATTAGACGGCTTCGTTCAAAAGAAGCCCGATCTGTATAATTTCCGTTGTCCCTTCTGTCTCGACTCTAAGAAGAGTAAGACAAAGCTGCGTGGATTCATCTACAAGCTCCAAAAAGTCGAAGCCTACGCCTACCGCTGCCACAACTGCGGTATGTCCATTTCCTTTGGGCATCTATTAGAGTTCATCGACGGCAGCACATATAAGCAATACGTATTAGAGAAATACTGCGAGGGTGGCAACAAACACACCCCGGTAGAGAAACCGACGTTCGCGAATCTGAAAGGAAACGCGGCTGAATACTTCCGGAACCATCCGAAAAATCTAAGCATTTCAAGTATCTACAGTCTCCCCGAAGACCATATCGCGAAGAGCTATATAGAACACCGACTCGTTCCCAAGAAGTTCTGGACGGAAATCTACTACACCGAGAAGTTCTTCGACTTCCTGAATACCGATTTCCCCGACCATGGCAAGACCGAGAAGGAATGCCCCAACGATGCTCGCATAGTTCTGCTCTACACAGACCAGAATGGCTATGTGACTCATGTGGCAGGACGAGCGTTGAGTAAGGATAGTGGACTTCGCTATGTATCCATAAAGGTGAGTGATGCTGACAGAAAAACTTTCGGAACACATCGACTTGATCTACAACAACCCGCCTACGTGGTTGAGGGTCAGTTTGATAGTCTCTTTCTTGACAACTGCGTGGCTAGCGGTGATTCTAATCTTGTTGGTGTTGTGGACCATTTTCCTACCGGAGATTGGACAGTGGTTTTCGACAATGAGCCACGCAACAAGCAGATTGTACATGCCGTTGAGGTAGCGATAGATAAGGGATACAAGGTCGTTGTGTATCCCGACACGATTGAGCAGAAAGACATAAACGACATGGTACTTGCAGGTGTTGACGTAAAGACGGTTGTTCGCGAAAATACTTTCAAGGGAGCGATAGCAATGCTGAAATTTTTAAGGTGGAAACGAGTATGAGAAGTAGTGACATTGGTGGCGATTACGTGATGGACCCCGTTCCAGAATTTGTGCCAGAGATTGTTCTAGTTGAGGGAGAACTCTCCGTCAAGGAAGTGATTCCTAATCCGAACAACGTAGATATTACGCAGTACGCAGTCGCGGAAGTTCCACAGGAATTACAGGCATACCATGGTGTTGATCTTGAAGTGGAAATGATTGAAAAGATCGACGTTCTCAACGGCGGCTTTGTCCGTCTTGTTGACTGGATGGGTGATGACCTCTCCATCGTGCGCTCCGCAAGAGTCTCCTACGATGCCGACTGGCGAGAAGGTGATGAACAGAAGGACGCGAAGCTTATCGCGTACCTGATGAAGAACCGTCACACTTCCCCATTCGAATCGGTGTCCTTCTCATTCGAAGTCAAGGCACCCATCTTCGTATTCCGCCAGTGGCATCGTCACCGCACATGGGCATACAACGAAATCTCCGCACGCTACACCGAACTGGACGAGGGATACTACATCCCTGAGTTGGATCAAATCACCACTCAGTCCGCATCCAACAAGCAGATGCGCACGAATGAACAGCATCCGATGGCGGCTAATCTACAGCGTATCATTGAGAGTCAGTGTAATGCTTCCTTCGAACAATACCGTGGTTTGATTAGACAGGGTTGCCCTCGCGAACTCGCACGCTCAGTCCTGCCAGTCGCAGCCTACTCGCGCATGTTCGCAACCGTGAACCTGCACAACCTGTTCCACTTCCTGCGGCTGCGGCTGCATGAGCATTCACAGTATGAAATCCGCGTCTATGCGGAAGCCATGCTACAGTTGATTGAGCCTATAGTACCTGTAGCCGTAAAAGAATTCAAGAACACACTCTAAGGGACTATCATGACTTCACGCTTACCCTCCATCTATCAGGATTACATCCACATTTCCCGTTACGCACGCTATCGCGACGAACTAGGTCGCCGGGAGACTTGGGATGAAACGGTTGACCGCTACATCAACCACTTCAAGAAGTACACGGAGAACAACAAGAAAATCCCATGGGAAGAACTTCGCGCCGGTATCCTGAACCTAGAGTCGATGCCATCCATGCGTGCGATGATGACAGCCGGTGTCGCTCTAGAGAAGGATCAGGTCGCAGGCTACAATTGCTCGTATGCGGTCATCGACAATCCGAAGGTCTTCGATGAAATCATGTACATCCTGATGTGCGGTACCGGAGTCGGCTACTCGGTCGAGTCCCGCTACACGAACAAGCTACCGGAGATTCCAGATGAAATCCACTCAACAGAAACCACCATCGTCGTCCGCGACTCCAAAATCGGTTGGGCGACTGCTTACCGAGAATTCATTAGTCTGCTATATTCTGGTAAGCTCGCTCAGTACGATGTATCAAAAGTTCGTAAGGCGGGTGAGCGGCTCAAGACCTTCGGTGGACGAGCATCGGGACCAGAACCGCTAGTTGACCTCTTTGAGTTCACTCGCAAGATTTTCGACAAGGCGCGTGGGCGCAAGCTGACCACCCTAGAGTGTTCCGACCTTGTGTGTAAGGTCGCAGACATTGTTGTGGTGGGTGGCGTTCGCCGCTCCGCACTGATCTGCCTGTCCGACCTGAACGACGACTATCTGCGTAACGCGAAGTCCGGTCAGTGGTGGAACACCGATGGTTATCGTCAGCTAGCGAATATCTCAGCCGTCTACGAGCGCAAGCCGTCGATGGACACGTTCATGCGTGAATGGGTTGCTCTCTACAATTCGAAGTCGGGTGAACGTGGTATCTTCTCTCGCGCCGCTTCCCAAGCGGTCGCAGCCAAGTATGGTCGTCGTGACGAGAGTGTTGAGTATGGCACAAACCCTTGCTCTGAAATCATCCTGCGTCCTGACCAGTTCTGTAATCTGACTGAGGTTGTCGTTCGCGCCGAAGACACGCTAGAGACACTGATGCGCAAGGTTCGCCTTGCAACGATTCTCGGCACGCTACAGGCTACGCAGACCAACTTCCGTTATCTGTCTAAGCGTTGGAAGAACAACACCGAAGAGGAAGCACTTCTCGGCGTATCTCTAACTGGCATTATGGACAACGAACTGACGAATGGCAAAGCCGGTGACGGTTGGCACAAGTCCCTCCAACACATTCTCACCACTCTTCGCGAAGAGGCTGTGAAAGTCAACAAGGAATTTGCCAAGATTCTCGGCATCAATGCCGCAGCAGCCATCACTTGCGTCAAGCCATCCGGCACCGTGTCGCAGTTGGTTGATTCAGCATCGGGTATCCATGAGCGTTTCGCACGATACTACATCCGTCGCGTCCGTGGTGACAAGAAAGACCCGCTCGCTGACTTCATGGTTTCCCATGGCTACGTTGCCGAAGAGGACTTCTATGGCGCAGCCCGTTGGGTGTTCTCGTTCCCTATGAAGGCACCAGAAGGTGCGAAGGTGACAGCCGACGTAACTGCAATCGAGCAGCTTCAAATGTGGAAACTCTATCAAGAGTTCTGGTGCGAACACAAGCCGTCGATCACGGTCTACGTGGGTGAAGACGAATGGTTCGAAGTCGGCGCATGGGTGTTCAAGAACATCGACGTTCTCTCTGGCGTTTCCTTCCTGCCGCGCGATACTGGCACCTACCGTCAGGCACCGTATGAGGAAATCACTGAGGAGAAGTACAACGAACTGTTCGCTGCACAGAACCTAAATATCAACTGGTTGGACTTTAAGGAAGGTACCGACAACACTGAGAGTGCGAAAACCCTAGCTTGCTCTGCCGGGGTCTGCGAAATCTAAACTGAGGTTATTATGAATTTAGTATACAAAGCCTTGAATGGCGGTGGATCGCTCCACCCACTCATTATCCCAAATGAGTTCAAAACAAACGGTACGGCTCAACTAAACCCATCTATCTACGTAGATGGGGATGAAGTGCTTGTCAACATTAGACATTGCCAGTACACCATCGTCCACTCCGAGAGAGGGAAGTTTCAACACCAGTTTGGTCCGTTGACGTATCTCTGTCCGGAAGATGACATGACGCTGACGACCACCAACTATCTCGCGAAGTTGGGTGATGATCTAAGCATCAAGAAAATCGCAAGAGTAAATACTTCCATCCATGACGTAAAACCCATTTGGGAATTCGTCGGTCTGGAAGACGCTCGCTTGTTCCGTTGGGAAGGCAAACTCTACCTCTGCGGCGTGCGGCGCGATACCACTGTCAATGGGCAGGGGCGCATGGAACTCTCCGAGATTCAGTATTCGGGTGACGAGGTTCGCGAAGTTACACGGTGGCGCATTCCGGCTCCCGGTGCAGACAACCAATACTGCGAAAAGAATTGGATGCCGGTCATCGACATGCCGTATCACTTTGTCCAGTGGAGCAATCCGACTAAGATCGTCAAGGTCGATCCGATTGCGAAGACGACTGTGGAAGTTACCCACACCGAACGCTGCGTTGAAGCACCTTACGAGTATCGTGGTGGTTCGCATGTGATTCCATTCGGTGAGTATCGAATCGGTATTGCCCACGGACTCACGAAGTTCTGGCGTAATCCAGACGGTAGAAAGGACGGCACCTATCGCCACAACTTTGTGGTGTGGGACAAGGACTGGAACGTAGTCAAGTATGGCGGTCTGTTCTCGTTTATGGATGCGTCGGTTGAGTTCTGTTGTGGTCTGGCTGAGTACAAGGGAGATTACCTGATCAGCTTCGGCTTCCAAGATAATGCGGCGTTTGTGGTAAGAGTTCCACGGCGCGTAATTGAGGGATATGTCAATGAAAAGTAATCTACAAGAAATCGTCACGACCTTCGCTAAGGATTCCGAAAATCCAGAAACCAACTATGCGTGTGCGCAAGCCTACGAAGAGCTAGGTCAAACGTCAGCCGCAATCGGATGGTATCTTCGCACAGCCGAGAGAACCAACGACAACAACCTAGCCTACGAGTGCCTCTGCCGCATCGGTCTTTGCTTTGAGAAGCAGACGAAGCGTGGTAACACCGTGCGCGTGTTCTACAAGCACGCCCTTCTTCTGTTGCCGAATCGTCCAGAAGCCTACTACTTGCTAGCTCGATTCTATGAGCGTAGCGGTGATCATGTTTCGGGATACATGTATGCTGAACTGGGTCTGAAAAACGCAGACTTCAATCAGGCTCCATTGCGTAATAGTGTCGAGTATCTCGGCAAGTATGTACTGGTCTTTCAGAAGATGGTTTCGTCGTGGTGGTGGGGTAAGGTTGAGGAGACTCGCGCACTGATGGTGCAACTGCGGGACGAATACAAGTACGTGATGGACGAAAATCATCGCCAAGCAGTCCAGAGAAACCTGAACAACTTGGGTGTCACTGGTGACTCGCACGTTCTGCGCCCGTACCACATCTGGCAATCGTCACAGCTTCGCTACAAGTTCAAGGACTATGACAAGGTTGTTCGCAACTTCTCACAGGTCTATCAGGACTTGTTCACGCTGTCGATGTTGGATGGTAAAAAGAAAGGAACCTATCTGGAAATCGGTACTGCCGGTCCTGAGTATGGCAACAACACGAAGCTGCTAGAGGAAATGGGTTGGACTGGTGTTGGTATCGAATGGGATGCCGGTCTCGCGAAAGCCTATGCCGCAGACAGAAAGAATCCGGTTCGCAACGAAGACGCACTCAAGGTGAACTACGTCAAGCTGCTATGTGAAATTGCCCCGGTGGGTACGACGATTGACTACCTACAGTTGGACTGTGAGCCTGCTTCGACCACCTACGATATCATGACGAAGATTCCGTTCAACCTCTACAAGTTCGCGGTCATCACGTATGAACATGACGACTACGTAGACATGACGGGACAGTATCGCCAGAAGTCGCGTGAGTTCTTGTCTTCGCGTGGCTACGAACTGGTGGTCTCGGATATCTCGCCAGACGGAGTTTCGAACTTCGAAGACTGGTGGGTACACCCTGATCTAGTCAGCCGTGATATCATCAACGTGATGAAGGACA
>Ga0315283_10002315_pt1 | contig 15851 bp, 21 predicted proteins | sample YL17G09_0_MG_FD_204541 | JGI IMG/M metagenome (GOLD analysis project Ga0315283, IMG submission 204541) | Sediment microbial communities from Yellowstone Lake, YNP, Wyoming, USA - YL17G09_0 | ecosystem: Environmental > Aquatic > Freshwater > Lake > Sediment | place: USA: Wyoming | collected... | reverse complement strand
AAGAGTTATTTAAAAGTTTTCCTTATGGGACTGATGCGTTTGGTGCCTGCGAAAAGCTGATTAATAACCGATGTTCGGTCTATGAAGATCGTCCTTTGGCCTGCAATATCGCTGCTTTGGCAGATATACAAGGTATATCCCGGACTGAATCTTTCAAACAAGCCGCTCAAGCCTGCAATTTTATGATTAAGAACGCTGGGTTGGACGAATCTTTCTTAATAAAGGAATTATGATCAACAAAACGACTCAATATACTGTTAATAAAATGCCGTTTTACTCCTCTTACACAACTTATGGTCGTTTGGTAAACCGTTTACGGGATTTATTAGACCACCGTGGAGTTTCGTCGTTCAAATTAAGTAAAATTTCTGCTCTTTCTCCGACTACAACACGAAAAATTTACACAGATGAGAAATATATACCCTCTCCTGATGTTATAGAGCGTATTTGTTTAAGTTTAGATATTCAACCTGGCGATATTTTGCAGATTGCGCCTAAACTAGAAACATCGGTAGCGGTGTGTTCTGGTGTTCTCGCCTCAGGATTATGAATTAGCAGCTCGCATTCTGGGTCTTCCTGTCCCCCGGACTCCTGCTGAACAAGCTGCCGCAGCTCCCATGGTTTCCGTGGTGATCCGGAATTTCCACCGCGCTGCCCCACCCGTTCCAGGTCACGAGGGTGAAGGCATCCAGACCGGAGCTACTCGTTCGTTAAATTCTTATCCTGCAAATACTCAACCTGAAGCGCGAGTTGATCTGGGGCGTCGGTTGCAAGCTGGTGTTACTAACCCCAGTGATGTAGAAGAAGTTGAAGAACTGATTCACGTTCTGCTCAATAACCCGCAGTTGATGCAGATGTTTATTGAGTTTATTCAGAGTCAAAACGAAGACTCATATGACAGTGGGGAATATCTGAGTCGGCAGCGGCCACTGGAGTACGACCTTCCGAACTTCGGCGGTCAATATTCAGTGTTAAACGCTCCGAGTAGTTCTTCGATTCCTGCGTCTGAACGTTATCAAGAGTTGGGTTGATCGATGAACATACGTCAGCAGCAGTTACAAGAACGCGATGTTCGGCGAGGAGCGCCTGAACTTGATCCCATATCATTTTTATCTATGTATCTGGAATCTAATTTTCCGCAAACTGCTGCTTATCAATCTGCTCAGCAGAAACTTGCTGGTATTTTCCCGCAAGCTAACCCTAACGATGTAAACTATACAAAGAAGCCGTTATCCGGCACATCGTTTGATAACCCGGCAAGTTACTGATGGCAAACGGTATTAATCAAGTTGACAGCTTAAGCGGGCTTTTTAATAAGCTTGTTTCGGAGTTAGGTGGAGATACTGCGAAGGCTTCTCAGATATTTGGCAAATATTTAAATAACCCAGATGTGTATGAAAATCTCGTTAAGCAAGGTGCTGTAAAAACAGTTGTTCCTTCTGTAACGAGCATTGAGTCAATGCTGGCTTCAGCAATTCCCACTGCGGCCACAGCTGGCATTGCGGCTCCTATTGTGGCTGCTGCGCAAGGCGGTGGCGGTGGACTACTAGCTAGTCTTGGCGGTTTTGCTACAGCTACAGGGGCTAATTTTATCGCTGAGAAATTAGCTAACTCTGCTGCTGGAGTCGCAGGACCTACTAGTTACGCCACGGCTGAACCTACCGGTGCTAGTAAGTATTTAGTGTCCCCAGAAACGGGGATGTCGTATCAACAATATTATGAAAGTGTTCTGCCGCGTATACGCGCAACTAATGCTATTTTCCGTGCATTAGGTCAAGCGGAATTACCTGAACCCGAAACTCCTCAAGAGTTCGTGCAGCGCAGTGCTGATGTTTTAAGTCAACAACAAGAGGAAGCAACAAATCGGATGATTCGTCAAACACAAGCAAATCGTGAATTTGATGTTGCAATTCAATCTTTAGCTACTCAAGGACAGGTTGCTACTGAACGAGAAAAATCTTTAGGGGCTGTACAGCGTCAGCGAGTAGAATCTGGTTATAACGCAGCATCTAATATGTTGAATCAAGCTATTAAAGATATTGGTGCTCGCGAGCGTTATGAAAATAACACTACGCTGGCCCAGCTAGCGCAACCTGTTTGAGGAAATAATCATGCCATCATCTGCAGGTTTTTTTGGTTCATTACAAGGCATACTTAAAACAGCAGCCCCTTACGTTGCTGGGGGCCTTGCTGTTGGAATTCCCACTCTCCTTGCTGGTCGGGGTGAAGACGAAGAAATTGGGAGTGTTAAAAAAGATACTGGTTTAGGTTTAGATACATATTATGCAGGAGAAAACTATGGGTATCAGTCCCCTGGTTCTTTCTTAAAAATTGACCCTATGCGGGCTGCCGATGAGTCAAGCGAACAAGCTCGCATCCGCGCTGTTCAAGATCGTATTCGTGGGGATATTGCAAGAGCACAAGCAAGTTCTCAGAACCTCCCTAAGTCTTCTCCTGATACTGGATCTTCCGCTCCTGGCGGAGGGGAAGTAGTTCCTCCTGCTGGCGACGCCGGTCAAGATAGAAAGGGAGGTACGCTTCCTCCTCCTGCTACACCCGGCCCTAAGCAAGGGGAGGAGAAAGGCCCTCAGGATATCTGGAAGGAAATTGTTAAGCAGCTAAATCCTGAAGTTGCTAAGCAACGTGCAGCTATCGATACCGAGAATGCGGTTCGCCGTATGCTCGTTACTAACGCTTTGTCGATGCGGCAATCGCGTGAAAATACCGCACGTCAAGTAGAACTAAAAAATATTGAAGCGTGGAAAACTTTGGAGCAAGCTCGCATTGAAGCAAATACTCGGCAAACAATCGCTACAGCGCAAACAATTGCGTTATCTTTGACCCCCAACCAGGGTTATTCTCAAGCCCTAACTCAGGCTTATAGCGCTGGTCTTAGGCCCTTTGAAAACTTTAACCTAAAGTAAAACAATGCCATTTCCTGTTGCTGCTATAGGTGCTATTGGTGCTCTTGCGGGAGGGGCCGGAAGTCTTCTTGGTGCTGTAAGAGGTGGTGGTGGTCAAGGAACTGATTATTCATCTTTGTACGCCACACAGTTAGCTCCAGGAAATACGAAGTTAACCATTGCCGGTCAAGAACTTGCAACCTTAATGGCTCCCTATACAGGGACTGAAGCAGCGCAAACAAAAATTTTAGGTCAACAAGCTTACGATCAATTTACGCAAGCTGTCCAAAAAGAGCAAACTCAAGCTGGTTTGCAGGCGGGTATTGCATCACAGTATGCAAGCAATGCTATAGGGTTACAAGATTTAGGTAACAAAGCTAAGCTCTCCACAGAGCTTATGGGCCCTGAGGTTGCCTCAGCTTTAGCTAAACAGTATGGCGAAGCTGTTCAGTCTTTACAAGAAAAAACTTTAACCGGTGAGACTTCGCTATTAGCTCCTGCGGCGCAAGCATTTGCTCAGGCTGGTTTATCCGCTCAAACAGCTAAAAATAAACAAGTTAATGATTTAATGTCTAGCAATCTTCGCATCGGGGAGCGACAAGAAGATACCCGAAATGCTCTTGCGCTCCAACGTGGTCAGATTGAGGGTCAATTAGCGCTTAAGCGTTTTGGTGCAGGTATGGCTTTAGCTGGTCATCAAGCCTTTACATGATTCAATCTGAAATTGGTAGTTCGACCACTGTTGCGGGTTGGTTAGCTAGTTTAGAAAAATCTCAAAAAGATTCTTTCGTTTATTACGCTAAAAACTCCACGAGTGATATTGAAGCGTATTTATTTGCAAGGTTTTTAAAACCGTCGTACACCGGTAGCATTTCGGATATTACCGCGTGGATACAAGAGAAATACCCCAAGGAAGATTTACGTAAAATTCTTCTTAATGAAATTGATATGTTGAATTTGGATCTTCAAAACGTACGTCAAATGACGACCACAGGGATGCTGGATTACGCAACAGCAGCAACTAAGATCGCCTCGTTGCAGAAAGAACTTCGTTCGCATATTCAAGCTGTTCGCGCTATTTCAGATGGCCTTGACCGACGCGGGCTTTTATTAGCTGGCGCGGATCGTTGCCTTCGGGAATTAATGCAGACTTTTGATGGTCAACCAGCAATACAGAATCTGTTAGATGATTCCGCATTGTTGGTGTGGTCTACGCTTGAGCGTGAAGAGAAGTCTTAATCGACTGGTTGCATTTCCCGCATAACGGCTTCTAACGGGCAGCGGAAAATACCCATGAAAGCATCGTTAACACCTAGAGCCATAACTAAATTAGTGCCTTCTTTATATGCACCAAAAGGTAAAATTACAGCTGGTTGTTTTGATACGGGATTGCCTGCATAGTCAGTCCAACTAATAAGTTGGTCGTTTAACGAACCAGAGAACAAAGGCTTCCTTACCGCGTGGGTAACCTTGGTGAAGGTTTTATCCATCAAGTAAGCACTTAGGTGATACAGCAGATAATGCTGACCATTGCGGTCACATACTGTATGCTTCCAGTGATAAAAAGTTAGATAAGCGTAACCCAGATTAATAGGTGGAAGCGAATTAAACGTTGGTGCGCCACCTGTAACTTCATCCAAGATTGAAGAATCAATCTCGATAGCTTTGCCGTTTTCCCGCTCAATGGTTATGGGCCGGGTTGAGTACAAGCACCGTAGTTCATCCTTATGACTGAAGAAACACCAATTTTTTTCTGGTGATCCTTTTTTCCTGTTTTTTCCGATTGGCGGAATTACTGCATTAGTTGCTTCACAAAATTCATTAATGTAAGCAACAACAATTTTTGGATCATCAAATAATTTTTTGCCGCCTTTGTTGTACCGGCTTGCGTAGGTAGATCCAACAAACTGTACGTAAAGTTCGTCATCCGGTCCTACAAAAAGCCGAGGATCTTCGTAACTTAACCGGTGAGGTTTAGACCGGAGTTTTTTGGCTCCGACGATCGTGTCATCGTCCCTCAAGATCCCAATGTAAATTTCTGTGGGAGCGTTATTTAGATAAAAATAATTATTGTCATATTTAAAACCAAAAGGTTCGGGTTGTGTCCTCCACGCGATGTAGGTTTTTCCTTTGTGTTTTTGGATTGATGGGCTGAAATTAGCTACAGCACCCTCGGGGAGACCTTTTGAGATCCGAGTAAATTGGCCGTTTAAAGCGCGAGCTTGCTCATAAACGTCAGGGATTCCTTCCTGAGGAACGCGTAAAGGAAATAGTACTTGACTGTGAGCGTGATAAAAACGATGTGTTGTTTGCATTGGATCACTCCATCAAATCTTTAATGGCGTGCGAGAAGCCCGCAGCCACGTTTTCCCAACGGTATTCCGGACGCTGAGTTACGGCATAGCAACAATCAGCAATTTCGTCATAGAAGTCTTTGTCGTAATACAGTTTGTTCAGTTTCGTGACAGCATCATCCACGCTGATTAAACCGCGTTCGACACCAAGATCTTTATCGGTTACCCACGTGGCAATATCAACCAAGAGGGCAGCTTCTTCCCAGATGTCACCACAAGCTGTGTGATTCGGGACTACTTGAGGTTTGCGGCAACTTGCGTGTTCAAAGGGAACTAAACCCCAACCTTCTCCGTCCGCCGTATTGATGCCAACATCACAGCTGTTATAAATTTTGTTTAGCAGTTCATCAGAAGGAGCATCCATATAGTTGATGTCCTTTGATGTAAGAATTAATCGTTTAGCGCTATCTAAGTCATATTTCCTCATTTCGCGATCGAACAAGGGTACGACATCCCAGCCCATATCCTTTGCTCCCATGTGCAGGTAGAGCATAGTGTCAGGTTTATCCGCTGCAAACTTGGCGAATGTCTGGATTGTTAGGTCAATCCGTTTTCGCGGTTGATTGCGATTGGCGTTTAAAACAATAAATTTATCCTTTGGCAGACCCAAGGCATCGCGGGCCTCGTCTCTGTCCATTGGCGTAAATTTGCTTGTATCCACCCCGTGAGGTAGCACCCCTAGTCGCTCAGCTTTAATTCCGTGCTTGAGGATCCTGTGAGCGGAATTGATGGTGAAGGTGATCGCCATATCCCATTCGGGGATGTTGCGCAGCATATCGCTGTAGTACATCTCGCTATCGATCGGGAAATAGCAGATGAATTTAAATTTCAGTTCGTCCTTCAGGAACTGGCATCGTTCCCACACCTGATTACAGACCCAAATGTCTTGCAGACATATAAAGACATCTGGTTTAATTTTGTTTAAAAGTTCCGGTAAGCGAGGGATACCAAAACGATCGCCGCAGTGTACGTTTGCTGCCGGGTACGCTTTAAACGGATAATCGTGTGGATCGCCGCTGTAGTTAATTGCCAGTACGTGTACTTCGTGTTCTTTCGCTAGATGCTCTAGGACACTATGCGTCACACGAGCAAAACCTGTATTACAACATGCGTCGCCGTACCAGAGAATTTTAGCCATTCCTGAAGTATCGTTCAGATACGACTAATATAGCGATACTGTCAACTTAGTGATATGCCCAGCAAAGAAACTTTTGCATATCGCCGTGGTGCACAACTACGAGCAGTGCGGGCTATGGATGATACTTCCACTGTAGTAGATACTATATACTCTAAAGCTACCAGTGATTTTCATACGTTCTGTACGCTGTTAGATAAAGCTCCTCAGAAACATATGCTGGAGTGGTACAGCCACTTGATAACAGGTGAGTCAAATAAATATCTAATCGATATAGCTGGACCCAACCTAGATATTCTTGCCCCCCGTGGGCCCCTGCATCCCTCAACCAAAGTTGCAACCCCTTGTGGTTGGCAAACTTTAGACAAAATATGTATCGGAGATTATGTGTATGGAGATGACGGCAAGCTAACTAAAGTCTTAGATGTTATAAATTATGACGTAGTAGATACGTTTAAAGTTATTTTTTCGGACGACACATACATGATTTGTGACGATTCTCACCGAATCGATGTTCGACGCATGGGAACAGATAAAAAAGGAGAATATAAAAAACTTACTTTACAAGAAATTCGTACTTTTGTAACTACTGGTATGTCCGGTAATTGGCGTACTGGAGTCAAACGGACAGTACGAGTAGCTGAGTCAGGTGAGACCCCTTGGTTGGATACGCGAGGTTACGCACGCTATCAAGTTCCTGTTACTCAAGCGGTCGAATATCCGGAAAAAGAACTCCCGATTCATCCTTATTTGCTAGGTGTTTTACTCGGCGACGGGGGTTTAACTGATTTATCTTCGATAAATATCACAACAAAAGATAGGGATATTATTGATTTTATAAGTACAGTTTTACCCGAAGATCATAAAATTGTAGATACTTCTTATGCGTCACGAAAATATTCTTATCAAATTCAACTTAAAAATTCTGGTTCAAAAGCTCCGGTTATTGATGGTAGACGCGGTGGATTTAAGAAAAAAATCTCTGAATCTTTAGAGCTGTTGGGATTACGCGGTAAAAATTCTTTAGATAAAAGTATTCCCTCGATTTACTTACAAGGTTCAAAAGAGCAGCGCGAATGGCTTTTACGAGGTCTTATGGATTCTGATGGAACAAAAGGGAAATTAAAAGTAAAAGGAGGACTTGTTTTTGGCTCATCTAGTAAAAATCTAATTGACAATTTTTCTGAACTTGTCAGGTCATTAGGAGGAGTTGTATCGTATTTTAAACCATATTATCCTCACTATTATCGTAATAAGCAAAAAATTATTAGTAAAAATCTAGCATACAGAGTAGCTGTGCATTTACCCGAAGATGTTAAACCTTTCTATTGCACTAGAAAATCATCCATTTATTTAGGTCCAGCTGCACCCAAGAGCAACCGTGGAATCGTTAGAAGTATTAAAAATATTATACCGTGTGGTAAAAGTAAAATCATGTGTTTAAAAGTTGATAATAAGCAAGAAAGATTTTTAATTAATGACTATGTAGTTAGTAGTAATTCAGCAAAATCTACCGTACTAAACCTGTTTACTGCATGGATAATTGGGCGGCACACGACGGCTAAAATGCCACTGCAGATTATTTATGTTTCGTACAACATCGCTACGGCTATTCCGAAAAGCCGCATTATTAGACAGATCATTGACTCCCCTGAGTACCGCAAGATCTTCCCCAAGGTCAAGCTGAAATCGGGTATGCAGTCGGATATTGGTTGGTCGATTGACTTTGATTACGCGGGCATCCCACGGGTGGGTGACGAAGAATTTACGCTCAGGGCTGCGGGCCTTCGGGGCTCTATTACCTCTAAACGCGCCCACTTGGTCATCGTGGATGACCCTATTAAATCCAGCGCGGACATTAAAAACCCGACCATTCGGGAGGAGATGAACAACAACTGGTCATCCGTTATCGCGCCGATTATTTTTGAAGGCGGACGTTCGATTTGTCTGGGTACTCGATTCCATCCGCTGGATATTCATAAGACGATGTTCGTGCCTGAGAAGGGGTGGAAACAAGTTACCCAAGAAGCCATCACCTACGACAACAAGGGCGAGCCTGTCAGCTATTGGCCTGCTCAGTGGTCGGTCGAGTATCTACTAGGTCAGAAAGAACTTGATCCTGTTGCGTTCGCGTTCCAATATCAGCAGCAACCTGTTATGACTTCGGATCTGGTTGTGTCGCCAGATCTGCTAATTAAAGGCGAAGTAGTAACTGAATTCGACAGTTTAGCCGTGGGCATTGACCTCTCGGCAAGTAAAAACGAAACGAGTGACTACACCGCGTTTGTTTTAGGCGGACGCTTAAAAGACAAGTACTACATCATTGACGCGCACCAGTGCCGTTCGATTGGAAACTTAGAAAAAATTGATTTGCTGTGCGATATGTTGTTGGAGTGGGGAATTTTAACAAATCATGAGGGTACATTTTTGCCGACATATTCAACTATTACCTTGGTTGTTGAATCGGTTGCTTACCAAGCTTCATTGGCGGCTGACTTAAGACGGGTTTTGATAAACGATCGTGAACTCGGTAATTTGCATATTCATGAAGTTAAAGGTTTCAGGGGCGACAAAATTGCCCGTTTCCGAGGGACTTTAGGTTTGCTAGAAAACAAGAAAATCACGTTCAATAAATACCGAAAATTTGACGCTTTGTTTGATCAACTGATCAACGTCGGGGCTACGTCGCACGATGACCTTCTGGACGCTTATACCTGGCTGATTCAGTACCTGCAACGAAGAGGGCAGTTCTCAGTGGAGTATTGATTTTTTCTTCGTGGAACAACTAAAGTCCGAACAGTCTCTCGGCACTGCCGAGCCTCGCGATATGTCTAAGAAAATTTGGGTTGCAATTACTGCCCATAATCCCTTGCAACGATTAAATCCTTTAATCAATGTTTTAAGCGAGTATCAGAAATTTCAGCACGAAATCTGTGTTAATATTTACGTTAATTATGAAGCTCAAGAAGACGTACCGACACTGGAGTCGGTGCTTGAGCAGTTCAATAACTTAAAAATTAACGTTAAAGTAGCGTCACTTGAATACCAAAATTGGTATTTGACTTGGGCACATAAGACTGACCTTGCTCATGCCATCCTTAATAGGCAGGCAGATTTTTATATTTATCAAGAAAACGACGTTTTGATTCGTCGCGATAACTTTGACTACTTTATGAAGTGGAAACCTGTTTTAAGTCGTTACAACTTAGAACCGGGTTTTGCGTTATTTGAAAATTTTGACAATAAACGTGTTCCAATTGGCAATTATGAAAAATGGTATTTGACAAAAGAAACACCGAATGTTTGGCACGACATTGGTTTTACAGTGCCCAAATTATTAGTTGTTGATTTTGAAATTGATTTTTTTGTGCAGTTAGGTAGCCCTTACTATTGCGGAATGATTTTGGATCAACGTGACGGGGAAACTTATATTCGGTCAGATAGTTACGACCCTGAAAAAAGTTACATAAAAACAGGAATTAGAAATTGGCCTATTGCTGATCGAAGTTCTATGGGACTTGCTTTTGAAAATCCTCCATCTAACCACGAACATCGAAGATGCGTTCCTGTTGTTGGGGATAATGGAACTTATAAAATTTTAGATTGCGGTTTGATTCAGCACGATGACAATAAGTACTCTGCCCGCTTGAAAGAACAACATGGCGACTTATTATCCGTTGAGGAAATGTTGGTTTTTTGAACTTTTATGGTTGATCAAGTTAAAGATCCTGTTCGTCCGGATTATTACGTTCGTAACGGCATTGAGTGTTATGAAGTGCAAAGAGCTTCTATGGGACTCATTAAATATCAAGGTTACCTTGAAGGATGTGCGCAAAAATATTTATGGCGATGGGAAAATAAAAACGGAAAGGAAGATCTTCAGAAAGCCGTAGAATATTTGACTACACTATTAGAAACACTCGAATAAAATGGACGTTCGTGCTTTCGGGTCTGTTTACGGTCAGACAGCTTCACTTCCCTACGCAAGTGGATTTTCAGTTAGTGCTTCAGGTCTAAATTTAACGTTTGCAGCTTCTAGAGCAATATACGTAGAAACAAATACTGTAAACCAGGATAAAACACTTACAGTAACTTTAGCTGATACAAAAACACCTATTACTTTTCATCATATTAGAACTAGTCAGTTAATCCCTATTTCCGTAGTGTCGATCAGCGGCACCTCCACGGTAGATCATTGCACTGTGCTGTATTAATCATGGCTGACGATATTGCTAAGAAAAAAGATCCCGAAAAATGGTCGCGTGCTAAAGCTAAAGCACGAGCAAAATTAGGGGGACATAGTGCGCGAGCTATGCAGTTAGCGACTAAATACTATAAAGATATGGGAGGCGGTTATTCCGGTAAAAAATCTTCTTCTAACCGCCTTAGCCAGTGGACAAAAGAAGATTGGCAAACAAGGGAAGAACATGAAAAAGACAAATAAAATAACCATATGACTGACTTAGCTCGCGAAAAAGGTCGAACCGAACGTTATTTACCTCGTGCTGCTTGGGCTGCGTTAACGCCTGAGGAACGTCGTGCAACCGACGAAATTAAGAAAGAGGCTACATCTGGTTCAAAACCCGTGGGAACTCGGGTTGAAAATACAAAAAAAGCTCAAGAAGCTCGCAGGAAAGCTTCTAAGTACATCAAACAAAACTTAAAAAAATAAATGTAGACTAGTTATAGATCTGTTTTTTTATGGACTTAACTACCTTACTGACATCGCTGGGTGGTAAATCAGCTCGTTCTTCTTGGCGTTCAAGAACATTACCTGAGTCTTCAGATTTTGCTCAGATGCTCGCAACCGATTCTTCTCCCGGTCAAAATTCACTTATGGCGCAATTAATTGATCAAACAAAAGATGAACTTATTAGCAAAGCTCTTCTAGCTCGTGGAATTATGAAATAATATTGTTTTAAAGTTTATTATTAGTAAATACAGAAAGAAATTTATGGGCCTCTCATCTGCTTATAACCAAGCTGGTCAATTTTTTGGCAAAGCTTACGGCGACATGACTTCTGCTACGAATAACCAAATTCGTTATGGCGGTCCTTTTATGGAAGAGGATCAATCCGATTCGCAAGACGACACCTCTTATATGAGTGGAGCTGTTCCTCCTCAGACGGGCACAACTCCTGCGACAGAATCAAATACATACAATCTGGAATCTGTTAAACGTCAATTAATTGAGTCTGCAAAAAACCGGCAGCAAAATCGACCTTCTAATGGGCACATAAATATTCGCGCAGGCGGCGGTTCTAACCCCGCCATAATGAGCTAATATACTGCCAGTCGAAATACTGTTCCGTGCTGTTTGACTGTTTTTTATATTTTGACGAAAAAGAGCTACTAGAGCTGCGGATAAATATTCTTAAGGATATAGTTGATGCTTTTATCATCACAGACGGGAACCGCACGTTCCGTGGCGACCCTAAACCTTTTACGTGTTTAGAGACAATCAGAGAGCTAGGGCTTCCTGAGGAAAAAATTCAAGTTCTCCATGTTGAGCTTCCCACGATGGAGGAATGCTCCATTCCTTGGTCAAGAGAACACGCACAACGGGATGCTCTAGGTGTCGGGATGAGGATGTGCCCACCCGATTCAGTATTTTTCTTCAGCGACGTGGATGAAATCCCTAAGCCGGATCGTCTTTTAGAAGCTGTTGATTTAGCTCAAGCGCATCGTGATCGCTGTGTGCGACTGTCTATGCCTATGTTTTATGGTCGAGCTGATTTGCGTGTGCGTGATCCGAAAGGAGATGGAACAAAAGCCCCGGATAATTGGACCTGCGGGACTGTTGTCCTAGCGGAACACCTAGAAAAAACTCCTTCTCAGATTCGCATGAATCCGAATGACATTGTTCTAGGTGACTGCGATGCCGGGTGGCATTTTTCGTGGATGGGCGATGCTGAGCGAATGAAACGTAAGGTAACCTCGTTCTCTCACTGCTTCGACGACATCCCGAATGCAGTTGCTCCGGCTTACAGCGACGAAATGTTAACTCACTTAGAAGCTTATAAAGCAACAGCAGGCGGTACAGATCCTCTAGGTCGTGCAGATCACATTCTGGAGCCGTACCCACATGAGCTTTTACCGCCAGAACTGTTTAAACTAGAGCGAGTAAAGAACTATTTACTGCCAAATGACTAACCAAATGCCTAAAGAATTACTGGAACGTTTTAAAAAAAAGGGAGAAGCCGGTGAAAATAGCGAAACTGATGAAAAAAACAAAAAAATGGCTCGGATCGAAGCTCTTCGTAAGGCTAAGAAAGCTAAAGTAAAACGTAGCGCTGATAAAGAAAACTCGGGCAAGTAATCTCTGCCTGAAAAACTCGGATAATAGGTCATGGCAGACAACTTAAGCATTCGCAGTCGTTATAGCGACATTCTTGAAGCTTCTCGCACGCAAGATCGAAGCAAGCAATCTGCCACCTTGGTGGTTTTGAGTCATTTGCAGCAGATGACGCTGCTTATGATCAAAAAAGGTGTTCTTTTTTACTGCGAACAGGATACTTATAAAGCTAGGAATAAGTTTATTGACTCTTTGATGTCTTTAAACAAGATTGATATTCGTTTCCCGAGTATCATTCGGAATTTTTTAATAGATGGGTGCGGTTTATTTTATTTTCGTCCTGATCCCAAGTTAAAGTATCAGATTTACTTTTTTTCAAAACATCAGTACCGTGTTTACCACGATGTAAACGGTGAAATTGAAGAAGTTGTAATTATTTACAGCTATAAAGTCAGAAACTCTACTTTAGGTTTGCCTGCAGATACTTATGGGCAAAATAAACGCTACGTTCGTATTTCAATAACTGTAAATCAAATTAGTGAGTTTGAATCTAATAGTGAACTTAGTTTTGAGTTAGAACCAGGCACTGTTTTAACCCCAAAGAACAGCCGTAAAAATGAGCTTGGTTTTATTCCCGCTGTTGAAGTTTTAAATAAACCAAATAGCAGTGGGACTGAAGGAGAGGGGGAATTTGAACCCTTTATGGAACAAATCGTGCTGCATGACAGCATGATGCAGAATATTGCTAAGAATATTGAATTTTTTGGCAATCCTACTCTGATCAGTTCGCGCCCACGCAGCGATCTTGTCGAAGCTTCGGATTCTGACCGGACTTTCCGTCCCACAATTAGTAGTCAGAGCGGATTTAGTGGGCGAGATACTCCGTCTACCCGTGTTTCTGAACCTTTTGGTTCAAGCTCATTAATGGGCGGGCTACGTGTGCCTCGCGTTATTGCCAACGTTGAGCCTTCAGACCGCGTGGGCTATATGACGCCCGACCCGGTTAACGGGGATATGAACCGTTATTCGCTCTTACTAAGAGAAGAAATCCGTACCGCGTTAGGTGGTGTAGATGAGATCTCAATTTCAGCAGGTGCAACTGCAACTGAGATTAAAGGTCTAATGGGTCGGGCTCAAGCTACGGCCCTTCGTAAAAATAAAAGTTTTCTTTCGTATGGTTTTTGTCGCTTGTTGGAGATGATTATTTTTCATCAGGAACAAATTTTCCGCGAAAGTTTTATCCAGGTAATGGGGTTCGAAGCTCCCAAACCACCTAAGGAAAATACCCCAGAAGCGCAGGAAAAGTATCAGAAAAAACTAAGCAAGTACGAAGCCGAGATTGACGCGGCAATGATATCCGCGCTGCAGCAAAACAAAGTCCCACACGGGGTTTTTGGCTTACCTTCTGATGGAGATCGCGAGGTTTCCTACCGGTTCCAAGGGGATGTTTATGAGGACACGGCGTACGACATTAACCAAAAATCTATTGTCGTTCGAAACCTCCAAGAACTTGGTGTGGATAGCATCGAAGCTCTTAAATATCTGTTCCCCGATAAAACGGATACAGAGCGTGCTGAGATGCTGAAAGGATTTCCTTTCAGAATGATTCAGCAAACACAGGGCGCAATGCAACAATTTCTATTATTATTAAATCAGATGTTGCAAGCGCCACATCCACTTTCGCCGAATCAACCGCTTGCGGCTGACCCTCGGCTAAACATAACGCCCTTGCTTTATAGGACGTTTGACCACCTTGCGCAAGAACTGACTTACTCGGGCAGCTATGAGCCAGCAGATCCCAGCTTCGATCCCGAGCCCGGCATCCCCGGCGGTAGCGGCCCCTTCGGCGGCGCCTTCGGCAGACCAGGGCTCAACAGCCTACCCCCAGTGGGTAGCCAATACCCAGGTGGCACCTTCGGCAACTATGCTGCAAGCGCCGTCGCCGGCAACACAGGTTACGGTCCCTTCTACCAACAACCAGTCCAACCAGTATCCGTCAACGTCCTTCCCGTCCAACCCATGGGAAGCGGCGATGGGCAGTCTGGAACGGGTGGTTTCACGGATCTCCCCGTCCCCCAGCCAGGCAGCACAGTATCCGCAGTATCAAACGGCACCGCAGGATACTCAACTTTACAGTCAGAGTTTACAGGCCCAGCCTTATCTGTACCAGGCTCCTACGGCTCAGCCGATCTCGTACAACAACGAGTCTACAACCCAGACTTCTTATCCGACTTCTACGGAGCAGCAGTCAAAGGCCCAGTTAAGTCCAGAAACCGTCGCCGTAGTTAATCACTTCGGTATTGACGCTCCTGGAATCCTTAACCAGTATTCCGTTGTTCTCGAAGATGCACTGATTGCTCAGCATGAAGTGCTCGACGCAGCCGTTTCTCGTGGCGCTGCCATGGAGCAGATCCTGACAAACCCTGATCAACTTGCTGATTACACCAATCGGTTCTTTACCGAAGTGTATCCTGTTGATGCTGATGTCAGCGAACAGCAGTCTTACCAGCCCCGTTACGATCAGCTTCCCGCTGTTCCCGCTTCGGCTATGGCTGGCGCTCCTGCTGCAAACAGCGAGACTCAGTGGAACGGTTTCACGGACACCATGAACCGTAACCCTGAGCAAGCTTGGCGCGTTCTGTCTCAAATGAGTCCTGATGCGTTCCGCAGCAAGCTCTTGTTCATGGACGCTAGCTGATTACTTTCCCTAATTAGTGCTTAAAACCACGGAACCTCGTTCATAATTGAACGGGGTTTTTTATTTAAGCTTGTGCGTCACGTTATTCCGTCTATTTTTTGTTCACTAGATGATGATCTATCTACTCAACAATTTAAAGACTATGAATTAATTGCAGAAGCTATTAAATTTGCTGCTTTAAACCCTATTTTTCCTGATTTTGAATACGCAAATATTTTTCCGGGTGAGCACTACCGCATTCTTGCCGGCCTTGTAAAAGTTCTAAAACCTTCTACGTTGATTGATATTGGTACCTATAGAGGTTGTTCTTCTAGGGTAATGCTTGACTACAGTGAGCCTGAAGCTGCTGTAAGTACTTTTGATTTATATGATTATCAAAGTTTTGATTGGACGGTTTTAACAGAGCAAGATTTCTCCCGTGGGCGACTTACGCAACATCTCTCAGATCTTAAAAATGTTTCTGAGT
>Ga0315283_10002313_pt1 | contig 15856 bp, 17 predicted proteins | sample YL17G09_0_MG_FD_204541 | JGI IMG/M metagenome (GOLD analysis project Ga0315283, IMG submission 204541) | Sediment microbial communities from Yellowstone Lake, YNP, Wyoming, USA - YL17G09_0 | ecosystem: Environmental > Aquatic > Freshwater > Lake > Sediment | place: USA: Wyoming | collected... | reverse complement strand
GGCAATGCCAACCAAAAGCACAGCGACAAATCGTTCAAATTTTTCTTTGGGCAATCGTTCAATGACATTTTTTGCCGACCAGGTTCCCAAGACCATCGCTAATCCCATGAGTACCGCTAGAAACCAGAATTCGTGGTCAAGAGCAATATACTGTTGGTATACGACGGTTTTTACCGCATGCATCGCCAATGCGGTTGTCGCTTCGCTGGCGACATAGGCAACCGGCGGCAAGCCTAGTGACAGGAAAATAGCCGCCCCAAGTGGTCCAGCGCTGCCGACTAACCCGGACAGAAAACCCACGATACCACCGCTTACACATAGCAGTCCTGGTCCTGGGGTGAGTCTAAGCTTACCAAGATATTTGAGTGCGACAAACAGGAGAATGGTCGCTCCGATGCATCGGACCATAATGCCCTTGGGAAGTTGAATAAACGAAAGCGCACCAAGGATACTGAACGGAACCGCACCCAGTAAAAACAGGGCTACCGGTTTCCAGTGGATTTGCGGGAAACCGAAGCCAGCCCTCGAAAGATTACCGACAAACTGGGCGACGGTCAGGAGCGGCACAGCCTGCGTAGCGCCAACAGTCTCCACAAGTAATGGCAACAACAAGAGTGCTCCCCCAAATCCTGCTGCACCAGAAATAGCCGCCGCAACAAACGTAGCAAAAGCAATGAGCAAAATTTCATACATAGCGTTTGAAGAACATAAAATAGCAATTAAACTGCCGCGAAATAACCCTATAAACAGGTTAATCCGCACCTCATTGGTCCCGGAGATTGACTTACTACGGAGAAAGAAAAAACCTATCTGTTCCATAGCCAATATTTCAGTTGTCCGATTGTCAGCAATGTGACAAGCAACAAGGATGTTGGAGATGCCTTGCGCCACTTGGTGTCAGTACAATTAGTCAGTTGTACAGTTCTGGAATAGCGCATTAACGCTGAATATACCGCAAATATTTAGGATCATATACTCTGGTTGGCTGGTAGCCTTACCCTTTTCATTTTATAGGCACAGGGATTGCTTGTATTTTCGATATGTACTTATGTATATTACGAGGCTGCGCCAGACAATGCTTGATTGGACGGCTATATTTCCAGCACACCTATTTTCACAACGATAAGGAAACTATTTATGAATCTCGCCAAACTTTTGCTATGCGTCTGCCTCACCTTTTTGTCTATATCCGCACAGGCAGAAAAAATCACTATTGCTGCGGCCTCCGACCTCAAATTTGCCATGGACGAGATCGTTTCTACCTTCAAGAAAGCCAATCCGAATGATGAGGTAGACGTAGTTTACGGATCTTCCGGTAATTTCAACACCCAAATCCAACAGGGTGCTCCCTACGATCTGTTCTTTTCAGCCGACATTAGTTTTCCTCGTGAGTTGGTTAACAAAGGTTTTGCCGCTTCCGATGTAACGCCCTATGCTTTTGGCCGTATTGTTCTTTGGAGTGCGAGTCTGGACGCAACCAAGATGACACTGAATAATCTCACCGACCCGAACATCACCCGCATAGCCATCGCTAACCCGAAACATGCGCCATATGGCAAGCGAGCCGAAGAAGCCCTGCGTGCTTCAGGACTCTGGGAGAAGATTGAACCCAAGCTGGTTTATGGCGAAAACATCGCTCAAACCACTCAATTCGTGCAAACCGGCAATGCCCAAGCCGGTATCATTGCGCTTTCGCTAGCAGGCAGTCCTGAACTGGTGAAAAAAGGGGGCTACTGGCTAATTCCCGACACTTTGCATAAACCGTTGGAACAAGGCTTTATCATCACCAAACGCGCAGAGAGCAACGAAACGGCTAAACGTCTGGCCAACTACATGATCAGCAATCCCGTGCGAGAGGTAATGACTAAATACGGTTTCGTGTTACCTGGCGAAGTTATCGGTAAGTAAGACAGGGAAAAATCCATGACTACACGTATCCGTAGCGGCCAAAGCTTCATAGCCGGATCGCTGATTGGCATCTTGGGCGGCTTAATCGGTTTAGGCGGGGCGGAATTCCGTCTGCCGGTTCTGGTAGGGATATTCAAACTGCCTACCTTGGAAGCCATTATCCTAAACAAAGCCATGAGCCTAGTGGTCGTCAGCGCCGCGCTGGTTTTCCGAGCCAAGCAAATTCCATTCAATCAACAGTTGGCACATGTTGATGTCACCTTGAATCTGCTTGCTGGCAGTCTTATCGGCGCATGGTGGGCGGCTGTTCACGCTATGACCCTATCGCAGGCCTGGCTCAACCGCATCATTATGATCTTATTGGCAGGGTTATCGTTAGTCATGTTGTCAGAAGCCTGGTTTGATTTACATAATGGCGTTACCACACTTTTTGATGCTGGGCTGTTGCGTTGGGTAGTCGGGTTGATTGCCGGTTTTGGCATCGGCGTGGTGGCTGCACTGTTGGGCGTTGCGGGTGGAGAGCTGCTAATTCCCACTATCGTGCTGCTCTACGGCTTGGACATCAAACTGGCGGGCAGTCTGTCCTTGACGGTGAGCCTGCCCACCATGATTGTCGGTTTCGCCCGCTATACACGCTCGGATGCCTTCTCCGTACTACGGCATGAACAATGTTTGTTTCGTTGGATGGTGGCGGGGTCAATCCTGGGTGCGGCAGTAGGCGGTTTGTTGTTGGGATTTATACCGACGAATCTGCTGATGACCCTACTCGGTTTGGTCTTGCTTATTTCCGCCGTAAAGACTTTCCAGCATGCCCATTAAAGGAAACACTCTTCATGATTTTGACTGATAGCGATCTTCAAGCCGTGTGGCTGACTGTCCGGTTGGCGGGCATCGTCACCCTGATCCTGCTTATGCTCGGCACCCCTATTGCCTGGTGGCTAGCGCGAACCAAAGCCTGGTGGAAAGGACCGGTTGGCGCAGTCGTGGCCTTGCCATTGGTGCTGCCGCCTTCCGTCCTCGGTTTTTATCTGTTGCTGGCAATGGGACCAAATGGACCGGTTGGCTATATCACCCAAACCATGGGACTTGGGCTATTGCCCTTTACCTTCTGGGGTCTGGTCATCGCGTCCGTGTTTTACTCGTTTCCTTTCATGGTACAGCCTTTGCAAAATGCATTCGAGGCGATTGGCGACCGACCACTGGAAGCCGCTGCAACACTTCGAGCTTCACCGCTGGATGCCTTTTTTACCGTTGCCGTCCCCCTCTCATTACCGGGTTTTTTGACCGCTAGTATCCTGACCTTTGCTCATACGGTGGGCGAATTCGGCGTGGTGCTGATGATCGGCGGTAATATCCCTGGGATTACCCGTGTCGCCTCGGTACAGATTTATGATCATGTCGAGGCATTGGAATACGCACAAGCCCACCGATTGGCTGCTGTGATGCTGGTTTTTTCCTTTCTGGTGTTGTTGTCGCTTTATGTTTGGCGACCCAATCCGAAAAAAGGGTGATGGGATGGATAACATTACGGCTCGCTTTAAGGTCAATTGGCCCGGCTTTACGCTCGACGTAGACCTCACTTTGCCAGGACGCGGTGTGACGGCGTTGTTCGGTCATTCAGGTTCCGGCAAAACAACGCTTCTGCGCTGCCTCGCCGGACTGGAACGCGCACCACGAGGATTTCTTAGCGTCAATGGCGAAGTTTGGCAGGATGAAAAATGCTGGATGCCGACGCACAAACGTCCGTTGGGTTACGTTTTTCAAGAGGCCAGCCTGTTTCCCCACGGTAATGAGCAACTTGCGCTATGGCATGAAGCGGGTTTCCGGTGTTCAGCAGTCGAGCCTGACCCAGGCTATTGAATTGCTGGGTATCGGCCATCTACTGGATCGCAAGCCGGATCGTCTTTCCGGTGGCGAACGCCAACGCGTCGGCATTGCACGAGCGTTGGCAGTTAGCCCTCGCATTCTGCTAATGGACGGGCCCTTGGCCGCTCTGGACCTTAAACGCAAGCAAGAAATTCTGCCCTACCTTGAGCACTTGCATGACGAGTTGAATATTCCCGTGCTGTATGTCACTCACTCACCGGACGAAGTGGCACGACTGGCGGATCACCTCGTTGTTTTGGACAATGGTCGGGTTCTGGCTAATGGCCCATTGGCTGAAACCTTGGCACGGCTCGATTTGCCCATCCGACTTGGTGAGGATGTCGGCGTCGTCATTGAGGCCAGGATTGGTTCAATCGACGACCACTGGCACTTGGCTCGGGTAGACTTTTCCGGCGGGTGTCTATGGACACGGGATCACGGTTTACCGGTCGGCCGCAGAGTTAGGGTTCGTGTGCTAGCGCGAGACGTCAGTCTGGCCCAAGAACACCCTGGGCAAAGTAGCATTCAAAATGTACTACGTGGACGGGTCGACGCCATCGCCAATGATGAACATCCCGGACTGGCGCTTGTGCGAGTTCAGGTTGGCGAGTCTATCTTGGTTGCTCGGCTAACGAAACGTGCGGCCGCCGAACTTGATTTGGCTTTAGGGCAGGAATTGTGGGTGCAAGTAAAATCGGTAGCGTTAATGGAATAAGGGTGTCAATTTGAGGTATACCAATACGGCACAATGGTTTTTGCTCGCTGACTAACGGATGGTTGCGCACTCAATGAGCCAAACCTAAGCAGCATTAGTACGCCGAACAGTCTTGGCTTTCAAGCCGAAATGTCCCAAATACCTAAAGCAAGACTTATTTATCAAAATGCTTAAATTTTGCTAAACAGCATTGTCCTGACGGATTCCTAAATTCACATGCACACTCGCCGGATTTGGTGCGTTGAATGACAAAATCTTTGATCGACTCTGCATGGTTGGCACTTATCGCTGATAAGTATTGGTCAGTATCTATATCGAAACAATAACAAAGCTTGTCGTTCTGAATCTCTTGGTAGGTTCGTAAATGCTGTTTAGGAATACTGTTACCGGCGATTGAAAAGTAAGCAGTCGTGCATTGTTTCGATGGGCAAAAATAATAAGTATCGAAAGCGATCCTTTGATTCTCGGGAAATCTTACCTGATGGTAAAGCGTAGGCATTCCGACACTTTTACAAACCGAACCACACCCAGGGCAATCTTGCGCAGTTTTTGCGGGAGCATTCGGACAACAGCAATCAGACATAGGCTTATCCTTGTTTTATTTTATTGAGGGTTTGGCCGCGCGGTTGCCGGATAACCGGCATCTGTTGTCGCCTTAATCAACGCGTCATTGCTGGTTTTTTGAGGATCAAAAATGACCACCGCCGTTTTGGAATCATAATCGACACTCGCCTGTTGCACACCTTCGACTTTCTGCAAGGTTTTTTTGATGGTGATTGTACATAGGGCGCAGGTCATGTTTTGTATGTCCAGCGTCACCGTTTGCTTGAGGTTTTGTTGTTCAACACTCGCTTCAGCGTGGACTGCCGGCATTAACAGACATATTGACGACAAACTCAACATTAACAAACTGGTTTTAATAGTCATATCGATTCTCCTCACCCCATAAAAAATGGTGCAAACCAGGGAAATGCCAGAAGTATTAAAATAAATGCGGACCCGATCCAAAATAGCATGCGTTGTCGGCGTTTAACGTCGGACATGGCACAGGTTTCGCCCTCTTCACACTGAGAGGGCGTCAAATAGAGCTTGCGAAAACCCAACGCTATAAAAATCAGGGTTAGAATGATAAAAAAAGGGCGGACCGATTCCATCGAGGTTAGCGTGCTTATCCATGCGCCGCCAATTCCTAAAGATAAAAGCAACAGAGGGCCGACACAGCAAACCGATGCGCCAATGGCGGCTAATACGGCGCCTAACCCCAGCCAAGAGGATTTGTTATACGGTGTTTCAGTGTCTGTTTTCACAAAGGACCTCGCCAACTCAACAGTTATGAACTTTAGGAAGGAGTCTAAACCCTGTTCCCTAGAACAGAGTCAAGCGAGCGGTGGCGTTTTTAAAAAATCAGGGTTAGCCGAAGTGTTATCTCTAAACGCGTCAAGAATGGCGCATTGTTCGGATAAAGCCGTCTGTTGACAGTTATCGACCAGGATTTCCAATACCTGACGGAGGGCCATTAACGCTTTTATTTGTTCATTGATTTGCTGACATTTTTGTTCGGCGAGTTTTCGAACATCGGCACAATGTGCACCGTCAAGCGCTAACAATGTGGCAATTTCCTTTAACGTAAAACCGGCTTGTTGCGCACGTTTGATAAACCGGATTTTAGTCACCGCCTCGACTGGATAGTCCCGATAACCGCTGTCGGGTTTTTCAGGTTCTGCCAACAAACCAAGTCGCTGATAGTGGCGGATAGTCTCAATAGTTACTTCGGTTTGTTTGGCCAGTTTGCCAATAGTCAGAGGCATGTTGAACAATTTCCATAAAATTTAATGATGTTACGAATGTGTACCGTCAGTAGACTCGTCTATAGGGCGACACTTTAACAGTTCGTTTTTCCCAAGGCATAGCGGCGGCCAAATGGCGTAAAGCTGTTTTCTAAAGTACATAATTTTTGATATTATACCCGCTACTTATTATATTATTTTGCTTATGCATTCTAAATTCGGTTTTCTAAGTTACGAAATCAGCCACCTCATTCGTCAGCGGTTTAACAAGGAAGCGGAAACGATCGGCTTGACCCATGCCCAATGGCGAGCTTTGGTGCATCTGTCCAGCAATGAAAACTGCCGCCAAATTGATCTGGCCGACATCCTCGAAATCAAACCGATTACGCTGGTAAGACAGATCGACCTGCTGGAAGAAGCGGGGCTGGTTCGGCGTAATAAGGACAGTGAAGATCGGCGTGTTTATCGTCTCGAACTCATGCCCAAGGCGCACGCTGTCATGCAGCAGCTCTGGGATATTGCCGACGCGGTAGAGGCACAGGTGCTTAGCGCCCTGACGGCCAAGGAACAAGAACTTCTAACCTCACTGCTTGAACGAATCAAAAACAGCATTAACTCTAATTCAATGCCTGAAGATCCTACGCTCGATGATTAGCCCACCTTAGCATCATTCAATTCAAGACTCTGCCATAGCACGCTGGGCAGCCTTTATTTCACTTGCTTTGCTTAAATCCGATGCGGCATTGTCGATGTCCGTGCTTTTTATACCCATAGGAATACTATGCTCTTTTTATCGAAAAAACAGGACTGGTTAGGCAACATCCGCGGCGATGTCTTGGCCGGTCTGGTCGTTGCCCTGGCGCTCATTCCCGAAGCCATTGCCTTTTCCATTATTGCCGGCGTTGACCCTAAAGTCGGACTGTATGCCTCGTTTTGTATCGCGGTGATTACCGCGTTTGTCGGTGGCCGCCCCGGCATGATTTCGGCGGCGACCGGTGCGATGGCCTTGTTAATGGTGACCTTAGTCAAGGACCACGGCCTGCACTATTTACTGGCGGCTACCTTGCTGACCGGTGTGTTGCAAATCATTGCCGGTTATTTAAAACTCGGTGGCCTGATGAGTTTCGTTTCGCGTTCGGTGGTGACTGGTTTCGTTAATGCCTTGGCGATATTGATCTTTATGGCGCAGCTGCCGGAGCTGACCCACGTCACCTGGCATGTTTACGCGATGACGGCGGGCGGACTGGCAATTATCTATCTGTTTCCCTATATTCCGGTGATCGGTAAATCCTTACCTTCACCCTTGGTCTGTATCGTCGCGTTGACTGCTATCGCTCTCTATTTGCACCTGGACATTCGCACGGTCGGCGATATGGGGGCATTGCCCGACACACTGCCGGTTTTCCTTTGGCCGGACGTGCCATTGACCTTGGCAACCTTACAGATCATTTTTCCTTATTCGGCAGGATTGGCGGTAGTTGGTTTGCTGGAATCGCTGATGACCGCCACTATCGTCGATGACTTGACCGATACGACCAGCGATAAAAATCGCGAATGCAAAGGCCAGGGGCTAGCCAATATTGGCGCCGGGTTACTGGGCGGCATGGCCGGTTGTGCGATGATCGGCCAGTCAGTGATCAACATCAAATCCGGTGGACGTGGACGCTTGTCCACCTTAATTGCTGGCAGCTTTCTGTTGATCATGGTGGTGTTTTTGGATGCCTGGATTTCCAGAATCCCGATGACCGCTTTGGTGGCGGTGATGATTATGGTGTCGATTGGCACCTTCAGTTGGCGCTCACTCATCAATCTCAAACACCATCCGCTGTCCACCAATATCGTGATGGTGGCAACGGTGATTGTCGTGGTCTGGACACATAATCTGGCGTTCGGTGTTTTTGTCGGCGTGTTGCTGGCCTCCTTGTTCTTCGCCAACAAAATCAGCCATTTCATGTATGTGGAATCAAAACTGGATGAGGAAAATAGCACCCGAACCTATCGCGTATTCGGACAAATTTTCTTTAATTCGGCGGATAAATTCAGCGCGGCTTTTGATTTCAAGGAAGCCGTGGAAAAAGTTGTCATCGATTTACACCGCGCGCATTTTTGGGACATCACCTCGGTCACCGCGCTGGACAAAGTCGTGATCAAGTTCCGCCGCGAAGGTGCGGACGTCGAAATAATCGGCATGAACGAAGCCACGAGCACTCTTATCGACCGCTTCGGCACACACGATAAACCGGAAGAGATTGAAAAAATCATGGGAGGTCACTAATGAACACTGATACAAACCTCGTTCTGGCATGCATTGACGGTTCTTCACTGACAGAAGCCGTCTGCGATTACGCCGCCTGGATAGCGCAACGGGTCGATGCGCCGTTAAAGCTACTGCATATGATCGATCATCATCATGAGGCCGCCGCACTCTCGGACTTGTCCGGCAATATCGGCTTGGACACACAGGAACACTTACTCGAAGAATTAACCGCCGTCGAACAACAGTATGGCAAGTTACGGCTGCACCAAGGCAAGCAACTATTACAGGCCGCCAAGGAACGTGTTATTCGAAGAGGTATCGTCGAGCCTATTACCAACCAACGCCATGGCAGTCTGGTTGAGTCACTGATTGAGATTGAAGACAGCCTCCGTGTGCTGGTCATCGGCCTACGCGGCAAGGTCCACGAAAACCAGCCGGACAAACTGGGCGCAAAGCTGGAGTCTATTATCCGCTCATTACATAAGCCTGTTCTGGTCGTTAACGACGCGTTCAAAGCTCCGCAACGTATCATGATCGCCTATGACGGCAGCAAGGCAGCGGATAAAGCTGTCGAAATGGTCGCAACCAGCCCGCTTTATAAAGGCCTGACTTGCCATCTGGTGTGCGTTGGTAAAGATGAGTCAGCGATGAAACAATTGCTTGAGACCGCCGCAAGCAAACTGACCAAGGCTAGCGGCATTGAAGTCATCACTCAAATATTACCCGGCAAGCCAGACCAAGTACTTTGTGAATATCAGGACAAACACACTATTGATATGACTGTGATGGGAGCCTTCAGCCACACCCGTATTCATGACCTGCTGTTGGGAAGCTTTACCGCCAAGATGCTGTTAAACACTCACAAGCCGCTATTGTTATTGCGATGAATCCCGAGCATCGGGGGCTCCATCAAGATGCCGGTGCCCGGCAAGGTGTAAAGCGTTTGCAATAAGTCGAGTGATATTAGTTTTACTTTGAGATATGGCCTAGCGGTAGTTTCACACGATTTTTAACGGGTTAACACATAACGTCGAAAGTCACCGGCGAGAAGCTTTCGGCGCATCCGGTGGACTGTTGGGTTGGGCGGTATTGACTGGCGTGGCTCCGATGGTTTGCTGAAGGCTCAGCATACTTTCATGGCTCACCTGAATGGCGCCGCGTCTGGCCCTGTCCAGGGCGATCAGCATCACCAGAGCGAATGCCGCTAGGGTGACCCGATGCCCGGCAAGTCCAGATGCATAGCCGAGCGTGGCCGTTGTCAGCTCGATCGTCGCGAACATCAGGACAAGCACGATTTCCGGTACGTGTCGATTCAAAGCCGCATTCCTTGTTCCGGATGTATCGATGAGTTCATTCAACGATTGGATGAAGAGCCCGCTGATGACTATACTGCCGTCCAGTTGCGCTGCCCTCACTGCATGGTTCCAGAGTTGTGCCTCCATCAATTTTGCCTGGTGCAGCAGCGATTTCTGCAATTCGGGTTCCGTTGAATCGACGCAGCCTTCCTGAATACGAACATCCAAGTATTGGCGGCGCAGTGCTTACACCTCATCTTGCATTCCTCCGGGAAGAAGTTGCGCCTTGAGATACGTGGTTTCGATGGCATTGGCTTCGGACACGACCGTCTGGCTACGATCATCGTAGCGTTGCAGAGCCGCAGAGAACGTGAAAGCCAGCAACAGCGCTAGCAAGCCCAGTATGGCATTGGCTTGTGTGATCGCTTCAGTCGCGCTACGCTTGTTGACGACGACCGCTTCGAAAGCCGATTTCCATGGCAAGCAGCATGAAAATAAAGAAACCTGACACGATCAAGACGCTGCTTTGGCTGTAAATCATTTCCCTCATGCAGATATGGCTCTCCTAGTACGCGAGGTCGCCTAAGTGGGTGTAAATGAATAACTGACCGTTTTGATTCGTTTCGATATAATGGCGGCATGATTGATGTCGCGGTTATAGATGGTATAAAGAGGAAATTTAATCGCCTGGAATCTGAGTTAGATGAGAGGGGTCGTCGTTGTTGGGCAGCGAACGAAGCACTCGAATTGGGGCATGGCGGAATTAAAGCAGTCGCGCAGGCAACGGGTTTAGGAGAACGCACTATCCGTCGAGGGTGCGAGGAGATGCGTCAAGTTCGACCTACCGCAGGTCATGATAAACGGCGGATTCGGCAACCTGGAGGCGGTCGTAAGTCACTACCGGCTATTGACCCTGATTTGGTCATGGCATTAGAAGCGCTGGTCGATCCCAACACGCGGGGCGCTCCGATGTCACCGCTACGATGGACTTGCAAGAGCACGAGGAAGCTGGCTAAGGCTCTTGCTGAGCAAGGACACGAGGTGAGCCATACCCGAGTGGCACAACTGTTGGCGGATTTGGACTATAGCTTACAAGGTACACTCAAGACCTTAGATGAGGCATCTCACCCGGATCGAAATAACCAGTTTCGCTATATCAACCGTTGCGTAAAGGTATTTCAGCATGCCGGGCAACCAGTGATTTCGGTCGATGCGAAAAAGAAAGAATTAGTTGGGAATTTTGCTAAAGCGGGGCGCGAGTACCGTCCGCAGGGACAGCCGGAGCAAGTTAAAATTCATGATTTCGCCGACCCTCAGTTGGGCAAGGTTTGCCCTTATGGTGTGTATGATCCCACGCACAATCAAGGTTGGGTCAGTGTAGGGATTGATCACGACACAGCCCAATTTGCGGTCGAATCTATCCGTCGCTGGTGGGAACATATGGGCAAAGAGTGCTATTCCCAAGCGCATGCTTTACTAATCACTGCGGATGGCGGTGGCAGTAATGCCAGCCGCAATCGGTTATGGAAAGTGGAATTGCAAAAGTTCGCCGATGAAACTGGTTTGGTTATCTACGTGCGCCATTTTCCGCCAGGCACCAGCAAATGGAACAAGATCGAACATCGGATGTTTTGCCATATCACTGAGAATTGGCGAGGGCGTCCGTTGATCAGTCACGAAGTAATTGTGAATTTAATTGGTCACACGACTACGGATACTGGACTCACAATTCAAGCTGAGTTGGATGAAAATACCTACCCAACTGGGATTAAGGTGAGTGATGAAGACCTGAAGAGAGTCAACCTCTTACCTGCTAGGTTTCATGGCAAAGACTGGAACTATGCCATTAAACCGATATTCCGCACCCCTGTTACCCGGAATTAGCATATAAGCGAACATAACGCTCGCCGAGTAGTTTAAGCAGTTGATAGTGGTATTCATTGCAATTCAGTATGACTTCTCGACAACTGTCGATTAATAACACATGGATGCCCGCGAAAAATTGAAACACCCAACGTGCAGTAGGCTTTGCGGTAGTGGTTCCAAGTTGAGTGGGAAACGTTTGTTGGTGCTGTTGGAGCGATTGCCGGATGCGGTACTCCAGAGCGCCATAGATTAAAAGACAGAGAGTCATAATCATCATGAGCGCCATAATCCGCTTCGGCGACTTGAGAAACAGGGTATTCGCCATAAACCAGGGATCCTTCAAAAAGCGAAAGCCGTGTTCGACTTTTTGTTGGCCTGGCGTATAGTAATCCAGCATCTCTTCATGGCAGAGTTGCGCTTCCTCCAGTTGGTTGCTGGCGATAATGAAACAGCTTTTCTGTTGAATCTTGCGGTGCCGTGTTTCGAGAACAGAGGCGACACCTGCTTCAATGCGATAGTTGACAGCATCGGGGGGTTGACCTTTACGAGGACGCCCTTTGCCTTTGAAACTGTTCACTTCGACGATGCGCGGATCGTGCAAGGCGACGACTTTCAGCGTCTTTTGCAAGTGAGCCAAGGCGGCCTCGGCATCCGCAACGCAGGCAAAAGAGCGATTGGTTAACGTATTGAAGACTTTGTACTCGGCTTGGCTTTGCTTCAGGTGTTGTTTGTTGACCGTTTGTTCGGCACGCCCGTGTGCGGCTTGGGTGTAAACCACTAGCCAACGTTGCTTAACGCCGGCATAACAGGTACCTAATTCCGTGTAGGCTCGTTCTGGCCGAGTCTCCAGCCACTCGCCAGAGACCGCCAAAATTAATTCACGGGTTCCTCCAATGGTTTCGGGAACGCGCGTGATCCAAGGAAAACCGCCAAGGTCTTGCAGGGTTTTTGCCGTATACAGCGCGCTGTCAGCAACGATCAGTGAGAGACCCACGCCGCCGTGCAACTGTTCCAGATGCGCGTTCAGCGTTTCACGAAAACTCGCTTTATCGCTGCTGTTGCCACTTAATGCGTCCATCCACAGCGGGATGCCCGCCTGATGTTCGCAAATCAGTTGTAGGATCACCTGATTCAAGTCCGGCCGATGGTCACGGCTGTAGCCCTGAGTGATATGAATAACGCCTTCCGGCACGTCCTCTTGGCCGCTGTTGTAGACACCATCAACATGAAAGCTACTGGTATCTATGTGTCCGACTTTGCAGGATAGCCCCAAGCGTTTGACTGCTTGGGCGGCCATTTGGCCGTACAGTGCTTCCGGGCCATAAGCGTAGATCGCATCCAGCGCCCTTCCCAAGGCATCATCGTTGAGATGCTCCGCTGCTACGCCTTCACCCAGCAAGCGTTCGACCGGTTTATCCTTAAAAAAGTGCGGCATCAGGTACAGCGCTCGATTGACGAAGCCAAGGCCATTTAAAACCATGGCTTTGACGCATAGGCCCACCGAAACTTGTCGTTGCTCATGATCTTGTTTGATTACGGTATCGATCAGTTCAGGCAGACCCAATTCGTCAATCATACCCGCTATAAGGCCTAGATGATCCAAGTTGTAACTACTATAAGGTGAGTCTTCGTTCAATGTCTGTTTCCAAAGTACGTAATTAATGCGCCCAGTTTAATGTATTTTTTATCTGGTGGGGGTGCGGAATGTCGGATTAAATCTCAACAATCGAGGAATTGAAAGCGGCCAGTTATTTATTTACACCCACTAAGTGATTATAAAGTTTCCGCATATTTTCCGTGCTTAAGTCCTTCGCAGCAATAAAATTATACTTTTACCCATTTTTCAAACTATATATCGTCCTAAAATAGCTAGTACAGAAAAACTTAAATTCACCAGAATTAATTAATAATTTATGTCATTGAAATAGCTATTAAATAAGAATTTCCTAGCCTTTTATTTTTCTGGATTATTTAGAGGGGTTATTTAGAGATTGTTGTACTAGATATACAGTTTCTGAGATCATAACAGGCATCTTGTTTACCCGGATTATTTGGAGTTCTATTGAAATAAATTGACTGTCTGCAACTGGCTGCCGGTAGTGCCAGTTGGTTCGCTAAACGACGATCTGCTTTTCCGTGGGTATGCCGTCATTCGAAAATCTGGATTGAATGTCTGCAAGAGGTCGTTTTCAGCACGTCACGAATGTCCGGTTTAGGGTAGCGTAAAATCATAGCCGACCGGCAGTTATGGGTCGACAGCAGGCGATGAGAAAACAAAAAATTGCTCGTTGCGAGTGGCTGCTTTGATTTTTTTCAGGTGGCAGGTTTGTATCATAATTGGTGGCTATTTTCCCTGGAATATATACAATCCCGTTCAGAAAACGGGTGCAAAGATTATTGACGTGACACGCTCAGCCTTGTTTTTATTTCATCAGTTCGCGTGAATTGCACTGACGTTTGTCGTTATCATAGCTGGATACACAGATAAATCCCGTGGAACTTTAGACCCGTTTTTTGATTAGCACCCTATGATAAATAATAAATTCTTTTTTTTGTCCGTTCTGATCTTTTTATTTACGACAAATTATTGTCCTGAAGTTTGCGCAGCAAAAGATGAATTTGTCTATGAACATCAAGGGGAAGTTTATCGATATTTCGTCTCGAAAACTGGCGAAAACTACACATTTAAATTCGATAGAAATCCAGGTGACATGAGTGAAAAAAATAAAGCTGTTCATCATGTGCTCCAGTCCCTATATGACGATCCCACTATTGAAAAGAATTATAGTCAACACTATATCAAGGAAAGAGCCAGGTGCTTTGTTTTCGATAGTAATTTTTACACTTATACAGCCTGCTTTCTACCCAATGAATTCTCCAAAAGTAACCGTGACCGCTTTTGGGGCTTCGTAACCCAAATACCTAACTGGAGGTGGCTGGTGACAAGGAATCTGCTGCCTGCTGCACTGGCATTTGGCTTGATCTTTTTTATATTCACTAAACGAAAAAATGGTTGAGGTATTACGCTGGGAAACAAAGACAATGGCAAACTCCCTGGAAAATCTGATGAAACAGGGCTTGTCAGATAATTATTGGAATGAGTATATTTTCCAGGCCTATGTGAATCACAAACCAGACGTTATTTATCTTAAAGGGTTGCCTGATGTCAGTTCATCCAGACCCCATCACACCGATGTGCCCAAGCATGCATTAATATTACCGGATAGCCCTTTATCATGAACAAATAGCTTTAACCGGCCGTCGATGAACACCATTACCGAAGTTTTGTCTGGTATTGTCAGCAGGGTGACTTATCACAACCCCACGACGGGCTGGTCGGTACTGCGTGTGCAACCCTTTCAGTCGCCACAACAACAAGAAACCGTCACGATTCATCAAACTAAAGTCTTTGCCGGTGCCACCATGGAATTTCGTGGCGCTTGGACCATCGATCATAAATACGGCCGGCAATTCAAAGCCACCGAAGCGATTGAAAAGAAGCCTGCAACGACGGCCTCTATTGAAAAATATCTAGGCTCCGGTCTCATTAAGGGGGTCGGTCCGCAAACGGCAAAGAAGATTGTTAAGTATTTCCAGAAAGAGACACTGGATATCTTTGAAAATGCTATTCACCGCTTGACTGAAGTCCCGGGCATAGCCCAAAAGAAACTGGACATGATTGAGCAGGCATGGACAGAGCATCGTGCGATCAGAGACGTGATGATGTTTCTTCAGGGCCATGGCATCAGCACCCTGTTTGCGGTGCGCATTTACAAAGAATATGGCGATAAAGCGATAGCGATGGTCACAGAAGATCCCTATCGGTTGGCGAATGATATTTATGGGATCGGCTTTTTCTCTGCGGATAAAGTGGCACTCAGTATTGGCTTAGCGGAAGACTCCCAACCACGCATGCTGGCTGCTATCAAACACGCGTTGGCCGCCAGTCGTGAGCAAGGCCATTGTTATCTGACCGAGCCACAGATTAATACCGGCATCATTGAACTCATTGACATAAACCTGGGTGAACGGCTAAACGATTATCTGGGCTTAATGCAACAAGCCGGTCAGCTTTGTACCCGACTCCTTAACAAAGATACTGTGGAAACCATCGGCTATTACTCAAAGACACTGTTTTATGATGAAACCGCTGTGGCTACCA
>Ga0315283_10002312_pt1 | contig 15864 bp, 17 predicted proteins | sample YL17G09_0_MG_FD_204541 | JGI IMG/M metagenome (GOLD analysis project Ga0315283, IMG submission 204541) | Sediment microbial communities from Yellowstone Lake, YNP, Wyoming, USA - YL17G09_0 | ecosystem: Environmental > Aquatic > Freshwater > Lake > Sediment | place: USA: Wyoming | collected... | reverse complement strand
TTTCCGTGAGACCTTTCCCGGCCGCAATCATCGGGAACACGTTTTCCGCCTGGTCCGTGATGAAGTCCAGGAACACCAGCCGATCCTTCAGCTTGAATGCCTCCCTCAACGCGCCGTCGACGTCGCCGGGCTTCTCGATCTTCATGCCGACGTGCCCGTAGGCTTCGGCGAGCTTGACGAAGTCCGGCAGCGCATCCATGTACGACTCGGCGTACCGGTTCCCGTAAAAGAACTCCTGCCACTGCCGGACCATCCCCATGTAGCGGTTGTTGAGGTTCACGACCTTGATCGGCAGATGGTATTGCTTGCACGTGGAGAGTTCCTGGATGCACATCTGGATCGACGCCTCGCCGGTCACCGTGACGACGGTAGCCCCCGGGTTGACGAGCTGCACGCCCATGGCGGCGGGCAGGCCGAAACCCATCGTGCCGAGTCCGCCCGAGTTGATCCAGCGGCGCGGCTTGTCGAACTTGTAGTACTGCGCCGCCCACATCTGATGCTGGCCGACGTCGGACGTGATGAACGCGTCCCCCTTCGTGAGTTCGTAGAGCTTCTGGATCACGTACTGCGGCTTGATGAGCTCGCTCTTGGTGTCGTACCTCAGGCAATCTCTGCCCTGCCACCCCTTGATCTCGCTCCACCACGCCTTCAGCGCAACCGGGTCGGGCCGCTGCGGCGAGGATTCGACCAGCTTCAGCATCTCGTCCAGAACGTCGGCGACGTAGCCGACGATCGGCACATCCACCTTCACGCGCTTGGAGATCGACGAGGGGTCGATGTCGATGTGAATGATCTTGCGGTCGGCGCGGAAGAAATGCTGCGGATTGCCGATGACGCGGTCGTCGAAACGCGCGCCGATGGCGATCAGCACGTCGCAGTTCTGCATCGCCATGTTCGATTCGATGGTGCCGTGCATGCCCAGCATGCCCGTGAACTGCGGGTCGGTGCCGGGAAATCCGCCCAGCCCCATCAACGTGTTCGTGCACGGGAATCCCAGCAGCCGCACGAGCCGCGTCAACTGCGGCGCCGCGTTGTTGAGCACGACGCCGCCGCCCGCGTAGACCATCGGCTTCCTGGCATCGAGCAACAGCTGCACCGCCTTCTTGATCTGCCCGGAATGCCCCTTGGTCACCGGATTGTAGGAGCGCAGCGATACCGTCTTCGGGTAGCTCCACTCGGCTTTCGCCTGCGTCACGTCCTTGGGAATGTCGACGAGCACGGGTCCGGGCCGGCCGGTGGCGGCGAGATAGAACGCCTTCTTGATGGTTGTCGCTATGTCCTTGGCGTCCTTGACGAGGAAGTTGTGCTTGACGCAGGGCCGCGTGATGCCGACGGTATCGCACTCCTGGAATGCGTCCTGACCGATCGCGTGTGTCGGCACCTGGCCCGTCAGCACGACCATCGGGATCGAGTCCATGTAGGCGGTCGCGATGCCGGTGACGGCGTTGGTGACGCCAGGACCGGAGGTCACGAGGCAGACGCCGACCTTGGTCGAAGACCGCGAGTACCCGTCGGCGGCATGGACCGCGCCCTGCTCGTGCCGCACCAGCACGTGCTTGACCTTTTCCTGCTTGAACAGCTCGTCGTAGATATTGAGGACCGCTCCCCCGGGATAACCGAAGACATACTCGACGCCTTCTTCATGGAGGCAGCGGATGACGATTTCCGCACCCGTCAGTTGCATGGCTGTGCCCTAAGCAAAAATGGTGGAATCCTCCGGCGCACACGGCGCGCGGGGCCTGGCTACATGTCCTGGCGCGCGAAGGGGATAAACGCGCCCACCAAGGCTTTATCGGGTAGAAAGCCGCGATCTGGAAACACCCGTCCGAACCCCTGGGGTACTCCGCCGACGCTCGTGGCATCGCGAAGGGGGCGCAAACGGCCGTTATTGCAGCACAACATCGGCCGCTTTCGGCCAAGCATCAACGTTACGCGTGGCGTCCCCGGCGGTCAAGTCCGTTGCACCGCACAACGGACGAAGCCGCCCCGCGTCCTATAATGGTGTTTCCTCAGCGGACGGACCTTGCTCTGGCCACCCACCAAGAAATTTCGGCCTTTCTGGCAGAAGTCGAGCGCCGTGCATTCAAGCAGGCCATGTTCGCCGTCCGCGACGAGCACAGCGCGCTCGACGTGGTGCAGGACGCGATGCTCAAGCTGACGGAGAAATATGCGGAAAAGCCAGCCTCCGAGCTGCCGATGCTGTTCCAGCGGATATTGCAGAACACGATCCATGATCATTTTCGGCGCCAGAAGGTTCGTTCGACGTGGACAACGCTCCTGTCGGCGCTGGGGAAAGGTGATGAAAAGGACGAAGATTACGATCCGCTTGAAACTTTGTCCGCGAAATCCGACTCGAACGCGAACGCGGATCCCGCGCAACTGTTCCAGCAAGGTCAGATTATGGCGATCATCGAGCAGGCGCTCGCGCGGCTGCCCGCGCGTCAACGGGAAGCCTTTCTGCTGCGTTACTGGGAAGAGCTGGATGTGGCGGAGACCGCTGCGGCGATGGGTTGCTCGGAAGGAAGTGTGAAGACCCACTGCTCGCGCGCGGTTCACGCGCTGGCCGTGACCCTCAAGGCCAAAGGGGTAACGCTATGACGACCAAAGATCAATATTTCGCCAAGAAAATAACCACTTACCTTGACAAAGGCACAGCCGATCTCAAGCCTGGAATGGCCTATCGGCTGCAATTGGCGCGGCAGAAAGCATTGGCGCAACTCGCCGACCCGCAGCGGATTGCCGGACTCCGGCTCGCCGGCGCGAACGCGAATGGCGGGTCGGGGACCGCCGGTGGCCACCGCAGCTTCTGGGCGAGCGGCCGGCTCTGGGTCGGGATCGCCCTGATCGTCGCGGCGAGCTTCGGCTTTCAGCAGTGGCAGGCCTATCAGCAGTTGAACGACATCGAGGAGACGGACGCGGCGATCCTGTCCTCGGACCTGCCGATCGATGCCTACGTGGACCGGGGATTCCAGAATTGGCTGAAACGCGTAAGCGACGAATAACGCACGTTCTCGTATTGGCTATCGCGCTCGCGACCTTCCTGGCGGCCAGCGCATTTGCGCAACCGGTCGGCATCCGCTCGCCGGCGTTTGCCGATCTTCCCGCCGCCGAAAGGCAGTTTCTCGCCCCGCTCGCCCCGGACTGGGACAAGATGGACGCCCCGCGCAAGCAGAAATGGCGAGGTATCGCGCAGCGGTATCCGAACATGGCGCCCGACGAACAACAGCGCGTGCGGCAGCAGATGGGCGCGTGGGCGCAGCTGTCGCCCGAACAACGCAAGTCGGCGCGCGAACAGTACAAGACGCTGAAGACGCTCCCGCCCGAGAAGAAACAGGAAGTCCGGCAGCAGTGGGAGCAGTACCAGAACCTGCCCCCGGAAACCAAGCGCGAACTCGCCGCCAAGCCAGTGCCCGCGCCCGGCACGACGCCCAAGGTGGCGCCGCGCGTCCGGCCCGCCCCGGCGGCGCCCCCGCCCCCGCAGCTTGCGCCGGGCGGCACTCCGCCACCTCCTCCGGCACCGTCGCCCAAGTAGATTTCACGTGCCGCGCGGCACGCCTGCGGCGCAACCGGCCGCGGCGGGCGATTTGCGTCCGACGGCGCCGCGCGTTGCACCGACCTCGACGGCTGATTCGTCGTCCGCTTGCTACGCCGCGGGCATCATTTTCGGGCGCGCGAGCGCGACGCCCGCGCTGATCAGCACCATGCCAGCGATGGCGAGCGCGTCGAGCGTCTCGCCGAACATCAGCGCGGCCATGACGGCGGTCACCGCCGGGACGAGAAAGAACAGCCGCGCGACGTTGGCCGCCGCGCCGTGGCGCAACAGCCAGTAGAGCAGGCTGATCGCGCCGACGGACAGCACGACGACCGACCAGGCGAGCGCGAACGCGAACGCCGGCGTCCATCGCACGGGCGTGCGCTCGAACGCGAGCGCGATCGGCAGATAGACGAGCGCGCACGCCGCGAACTGGATCACGGCGCCGGTGCGCAAGTCGACATGCGAACAGAACCGTTTCTGGTAGAGCGTGCCGACGCTGATGGCGGCGAGTGCGACGGCGATGGCGGCGAGTCCCGCGAGATCGCCGGTCGGCTCCAGCTTGTGCCGGACGACTAGCCAGACGCCGAAGAGCCCCAATGCGAGCCCTAGCCACTGCCGCGGCACGACGTGCTCGCCGAGCCAGCCGCGCGCGATGACGACGGTCAGGATCGGCTGCAGACCGACCAACATCGCGGCCGTGCCGGCGGGCATGCCGCCCGCGAGCGCGACGAACACGCCGCCCAGATAGGCGCCGTGCACGAGCCACGCCGAGACCGCGACGTGCCCGGCCTGCGCCAGCGTTCGCGGCCACGCGGCGCGCGTGACCAGCGCGACGACCGTCATCAGCACCGCGACGAGCGCGAAGCGGTAAAGCAGAAACGTGAGCGGAGGCGCGTACGGCAACCCGTATTTCGCCGCCATGAAGCCGGTGCTCCACAGCAGCACGAACAGGATGGGAAACGCGAATTGCCGGCGCGCATGGACGACGTCGGTCATGGCGATCGCGGCCAGAGGCAAGTCCGACAGGCTCCGAGGCCGGCGCGGTAAACCGGGATCAGAACTTCGGCCCGCGCATCAGGATCTCGATGATCACGTTGCAGTCATTGGGTACATCCTGGCCGGCAGGCACGCGGTCGAGATTCATCGGGAGTGGCGGGATCGGGCAGGGGAACCGGTCATGATTATACGGACCATGACAACCCCACGGCCGGTTGTATCATCGCAGCCAGGATGGAATACCGCGTCCGCCGGACAATCTGCAGGAACCCGAACGCCGCGCCTTCCCGCATTCGCCAAGGGTCGCGGTGGCTGACGGCGCTCGCCACGCTCTGCGCGATCGCGCTGCCCATCGAGGTCGCCGGACAACCGAGCCTGGAGTCGGCACCGCTCCCCGCGCCTTTCTCCAGGGACACGCCGGGGGCGGTGCCACCGCCGTGGGAGCCGGTCAAGCTGACCGACCGCAAGAAGCCGACGCTCTACACGCTGGTCGACGACGGCGGAATCGTCGTGCTCCACGCGAAAGCGGTCGCCGCCGCCAGCGGGCTCGCCCAGTTCACCGTATTCGACATTCGCAGCGCGCCGATCGTCGAATGGCGCTGGAAAGTGAGCGCGCTGATCGACGGGGCGGACAATCACGTCGCGGCAAAGGAGGACGCGCCAGCGAGGCTCCTGTTCGCGTTCGACGGTGACAAGTCGCGGCTGCCGCTCGTCGAGCGGGCTATCTTCTACGTGACGGAAACGCTCTCCGGCAAGGAGCTGCCTTACGCGCTGCTGCAATACGTTTGGGCAAACAAAGCCCCGGTCGGTGCCGTGATCGAGCACCCGTACACGCGGCGCGTGCGGATGATCGTCGTGGCGAGCGGCGCCGATGGCGTCGGAACGTGGCAATCCTTCTCGCGCAACGTCTACGACGATTACCTCCTTGCCTTCGGTGAGGCGCCGGGCAATCTCGTCGGCATCGGCGTCTTGACCGACGCCGACAACACGGGAGGCTCGGCCGAGGCGTGGTACGGCGACATCCGATTCCGGTCAGGGGACCGCTAGTCCTATCGGTCGCGGCATTCGGAACCTCCGATCGATTCCCGCGCGCGGGAACCCGCGAGGTACGCCGATCCGTAACGGACGTAGATTTGCGCCGCTTGCGCAAACATCTCGTGCTCCTCCGGCCTGACTGCGCGAAATGCGCACGCTGGCCGGCCGGCCCAGATCCAGCCCGCCTTGACCACGGTCCCGGGCTCGACCCACGCGCGGGCGCCGATGCAGCCGCCGTCCTCGACGACGACACGATCACCGATCTGCGACCCCATGCCGACGAGCGCACGGTTGCCGATCCGGGCAGCGCCCAGGCGCACGTTGTGCCCGATCGTGGCGTCGGCGCCGATGACGAGCGGCCCGCGCGCGGCGTCGGTGACGAGCAGCGAGTTGTCCTGCACGTTGGTCCGTGGACCGATGGCGATCCGGCTTCCGCCGGCGACAACGGCGCAACCGAAATAGACGCTCGCTTCGTCGGCGACGACGACATCGCCGGCCAGGACCGCGGTCGGCGCGATGTAGGCGCGTCCTGCCCGCGGCGCGTGGCGACCGTCGTGCGCCGTGCGTTCGTCCGCGCCCGCGGACACGAATGCCCCCATGTCGAGCGGCGGCAGGTCGGTCGCCGTGACGAGCGCCGACGTGACCCGGTGGCGAATCGCAAACGCCGCCTCGGCCAATTCCTCGGCATCGATCTCGCGTACCGGTGTCGCCGGATTGCCTTCGTAGACCCACCCGCCGGCGAGGCGTTTGCGCGGCGGCACGAGGCTGCCCGCCGTGATCAATGCACCCGCGCCGACGTGTGCGCCGTCCATGACCACTGCGGCATCGCCCACCACGACGCGGTCGTCGACCGTGCAGGCGTGCACCAGAGCGAATCGCCCGACCGTGACATCGTCGCCGATCACGGCCGGAAGCACGCTGTCGGCGATGTGCACGGTCGCCCGCTCGCCGAAGTAAGCGTTCGCACCGATGCGCACCCAGTCACCATCGGCTCGAAGCGTCGCGTAGTCGCGCAGCACCAATCCCGGACCGGTGACGGTGCGGCCGACGATCGCCGCGGTTGCGGCGCAGTTCATGGGCAACGCGATCGAAGGGGCGTAATCGAGATAGGGAATCAGCATCGGCTGCTCCGTTTGCCGGCGAGACGGGCAGGAGCCTGTCGTCGACAGACTCCCGAGCTGTCGCAATGGGTCTCAAAGCCCGCGACGCGGCCCGCGGGACTCGGGCGTTGTTCGAGCGCGACCGGTCGCGCACGGCAACCGGCGCCGGGCAAATCCAAAAGCGCCCCAGACCCCATCTAAGATACGCTTGTTCCCGCGCTGGAGGCTCCATGAAACGCGTCATCCCGGTCCTGCTGATCCTGGTCGCCATTGCCGTCGCAGTCAGCCTCGCCTGGCTCTATCTCGTCTGGACTTTTCCGCGCGCTGGCGGCGATGCGCTCACCGAGCAAAGGTCCCTTCCTCCGTTCAACCGGATTGTCATCGAGGGATTCGCCGACGTGATGCTGGTTCAGGGCGGCGCCGAATCGGCGAGCGTGGAGGCGTCCTCGAGGCAACTCCCGCGTGTGCGGGCGCAAGTGAGCGGCGGCACACTCACCATCGGCAACGACCGATCGCACCGCTGGTGGACGGACTTTTTCGGCGGCGGTGCACGCCCCGCGCGCGTGACCGTAACCTTTCGCGAACTCGAAGCCATCAGCGCGTCGGGTGCGGTCAAGGTTCGCGCCGAGGGCCTCAGGACCGAACGGCTCAAGGTGTCCGCATCCGGCGCGACAGCCGTGAAGATCTCCGGCCTCGACACGAAAGAACTGTCCATCAGCGGATCGGGCGCCATGAAAATCGAGCTGGCCGGGCGAGCCACCGAGCAGAAGATCGCCATCTCGGGCGCCGGCGACTACCGGGCATCGGACCTCGTCAGCGACGATGCGCGGGTCACGGTCAGCGGCGCCGGCCGCGTGGTCGTCCAGGTGGCAAACACGCTGAAGATCGGCCTCTCCGGCGCGGGGAGTGTCGAATACTTCGGCAATCCGAAAGTGACGCAGCAGATCAGCGGCGCCGGTCGCGTAAAGCGGCGCGACGCGGGAACGCCGTCGCCGGCGATCGCCTGGAAATTCGAACCCGGCGATTGCGCTGCGCACGCCGTGTCGTTCGCATCGCAGCAAAGCGAACTTTGGCCGGCGTTCAGGCGTCCGTCTCCCCGCCCTCCGGTCCGTAGAAAAACACCCAGACCAGGAAATCGTCGCTGAACTGCTCGAAGCGGTGCACGACTCCCGCTTTGACGAACAGCACGTCGTGCGGCGCAAACGGATGGCGATGCCCGCCGTTGACGAACCAGCCGGCGCCGCGCACGACGACATACGCCTCGTCCCGCGTGTGCGGCTGCTGCGGGTCGGCGCCACGCGGTGCGTAGAGCTTGACCTCGAGCGTCCCGTGTTCGAAGACGGCCGCCGAGCGCTTGCCATCGGGCGCAGGCACCATCGCCACCGCTTCGGCGAGCGTGATCCGCTCGCATTCATCGGGCTGGAGGTTCGCGGTAAGCTTTCGCATCAGTGCAAAGTGACCCCGGCGGAATCGGGCATCGTATCGGGCTTGAACAACAGCGGCAACCCCGTCTCCGCCGCCCGGTCGGCATGCACGCCCGCCAGTGCGCGGATGTCCGTCACGCGGCAATCGCGCAGCAGGTCGACGAGCATCGACGCCACGTCGCCGACGCGGTCCTGCGCATAGAGAGGGCAGCGGAAGCCTTCGGCGGCGCGCGGTTCGAATGGCGAGGACAGCGAAAGCCGCAGCTCGCCGCCGCCCGGCGCATCGGACGCGCGATGGGCGCTGATGACCGCCGTCGGCTCGCCAACGGTTCCGCGGAATTTGCGTATCGCGTTGCTGGCGAAAATCTGCGCCGACACTTCGCGTTGTGCGGCCCGTCCATCCGAGACCGCCGGGAGCAATCGGCGCGGCGCCCGCGGCAGCGCGAGCACCGACACCGGGCCACGCCCGACCTGGCGGATCAGTTCCTGCGTGAACGGGACACCCCATTGGCCGACATCGACATCGGCCAGGAGGTCGGCGCCCGGTTTCGCGATCGCGGTGCCGACGAGAAAACGCAGGTGCACCGCCTCGCGCGCCGCATGAAACGCGAGCGGCGTCGGCAAGAGCGTGCGTGGAGGCAGCGCCGAGCCGGGCGCGAGGGCGTCGGGCAAGCGCCGCCACGCATGGATCGACGGCAGCCGCGCGATGTCGATCGCGTCGGCGGCAACGAGCACGTCCGCGAGCGCGAGGGTCCGGTTGCCTTTGAGCGCGCCGAATTCGCCGAGGATCGCCGCAAGCTTCGCCGGATGCTCGAGGATTCCGGGGAGCGCACCGTCGTCGCCGGTGGTCTCGAGGCCGGTGACAATCACCAGCGGCAGCGCGAACACGGTGACCGCGAGACCCGTGTCGCCCGACACCGCCCCGTCGCGCCACGCGGCGTCGAGCGCGCGCCAAAGATGTCGCGCCACCGCAACCGACGGCGCGCCCGAAATGACCGCGGCAAGGACTGCGCCGTCATCCTCCAGTCGTGCGGCCATCGCGGCGCGCAACTCGCGGGCGAGCGCGTCGGAGCGTTGCCCGGTCGCAGCCTCCAGGCTCGCCTCCGCCAGCGCGTAGAGCGCGCGCGCCGACGCCGGCGCGGACGCCACGTCGGCGAACGTGCGGGGATCAGGGATCACAGGCAGAACGGCCCCTGAGCGAGCGAAGCGGCGCCGAAGAGCGCGCGCCAGATGCCGACGGCGGCAAAGCCCGCGAGGAGCGCCGCGGCGGCGTAACGGACAATCCGCCTGTCGAGCCATCCTCGCGCCCGCGAGACCACCCAGCCGGCAGCGAGCAGATTGGGCAAAGTGCCGAGGCCAAACGCGAGCATGACCAGGGCACCTTGATGGGCGCCGCCGGCAAACAGCGCGATCGGAAGCACGCTGTAAATGAGCGCGCAGGGAACGAGGCCCCAGACCATGCCCAGCGCGTAGCGCGCGGCCACGGATCTGGCCAGGACGAGCGGACGCACGGCCGGAAGGAGCTTGCCGAACAGCGCGCTGCCGGCATGCTGCACCCATGCGAACCCGTTGCTCTTCCATGCGATCGCAAACGCCAGCGCGAGCAGGAACACGTTGGCGACCAGGTAGAGAATGCGCAGCAGCGGCACCCCGTCCGCGGCCGACAGCAAAGCGCCACCGGCGCCGCCTGCAGCAGCGCCCAGAAGCGCATAAGTGGTGATCCGGCCCGCGTTGTACGAGAGCTGGCGCCACGCAAGAGCCCCTGCCGGAAGCAGGGGAGCGGATCGCGCCTCGACCGGTGTCCCGCCGCCTCCCGCCATCACCGCCACGAAGCCGCCGCACATCGCGAGGCAATGCGCTCCGCCGAGCACCCCGGCGAGCCAGGCACCGATCAGCGCCGTCAGGGCCACGGCGGCCTGCCCCCGCCAATCGGGGGTCCACGGGAGGCAATGCGGCAGAGTCGCCCCGGCTCGCCCGACGGCAGGTGGGGCATCAACGACTATGCTCCTGTTCTTTCGCGAGAAATCCCATTAAACTCAGGCGGTTTGTTCCGGGTCAACGACATGTTCCACCGTATCGGCCAACCGCCATGGCGCTCAACGTGAAACCCGTTCCCATAGTGCCGGCACCCGCCGGCACCATGTCGCCTGCGCCGGTCATCTCGATCCGCGATCTCAAGACCCATTGCCAGACTTGCAGCATGCGCGAACTGTGTCTGCCGATCGGTCTCTCCAACGACGAGTTGAAACAGGTCGACGCGTTGATCGCGCACCGGGTCAAGCTCAAGAAGAACGAAACGCTGTATCGCGCCGGGGAGCCCTTTCACGCGCTGTACGCAATCCGGATCGGGTCGCTCAAGACGACCGTCCTCGCCGAGGATGGCCGCGAACAGATCGCGGGCTACCACATGCTCGGCGAAATCATCGGGCTCGACGGCATCGGCACCGACCGCCACGGCTGCGAGGCCATCGCCCTCGAGGATACCGAAATCTGCACGCTGCCATTCGCCAACATCGAGGATCTCGCGCGGGCCCTGCCCACGCTGCAGCACAACCTCCACCAGCTCATGTCCAAGGAGATCACGCGGAACCAGGGCGCGATGCTTCTGCTTGGCAGCATGCGCGCGGAGGAGCGCCTCGCCGTTTTCCTGTTGAACCTGGCCGAACGCTACCGCTCCCGCGGCTATTCGTCCACCGAATACGTGCTGCGCATGACGCGCGAGGAGATCGGCAGCTATCTCGGCCTCAAGCTCGAGACGGTGAGCAGGCTTTTCTCGCGGTTCCAGGAAGAAGGGCTGATCCAGGTGCAGGGCCGCTCGGTGAAGCTGCTCGACCCGGGCGCGTTGAAGCGGATCGTCGGCCAGCGCGGCTGATGTCCCTCTCAGTGCACGGGTCGCGCTCACCAGAGCGGTAACCCGCCCGCGGTACAGCGCGGGACGCGCATCGGGGATCGGGGCCGCCATTGCTGCGGCATGACGGGTCAGTGGTTCACCCCGTCCGGCGCGCGTTCGAGCAACACCGTGAGCGCGGACGATGCAATTCCCATCCCCCAGAACCCGAAGAACCCCATCGTGTAGATCGCCTCGCGCGACAGGTCGAGCGTCACGCCGAAGACATGCAGCTCCAACGGGTCGAACATGGTGAAGAATATCCCTTCCGCAACACCGGCCACCAGGAACGCGGGCCAGATCACCCGCATCAACCGCCGCGCAAAGACTTCGCTCAATTGCATCGCTGCCTCCCCGATCTTCGGTCGCGTTGCAGCGTGACGGCTCGCGCGACCCCGACGCCATCCGTCTTCAATCCACGGCTCGTGCCGTGCCCAGACGCACCGCGCGCACTGCGCCGCCAACCTCCACCGTGGGCAACCGCCACAGGTCGGTCTCGACCGATACGAGCCAGCGTCCCGGCGGCGGCGGATCGATGCGGCCGGTGTACGAACCGTTGGCGCCGCGCGCAAGCGTCGCCGTCCGGTCCAGTCCCGCACGCGTTGCATGGGTGAGTCTTACCCGCACGGTCGCCGGCGTCGCCGCGTCCACCGCGCTTCCGGACAGCGCCAAAGCCACAACACCGTCCGGTCCGACGTCGAGCACCGCACCCAGCCCCAACGCTTCTCCGCGGCCCGAGCGCTCCAGTTGCCTGTTGATGAGGAGGCCGCGCCGGTAGTAGTCGTCGGCGACCACGCCATCGTCGGTCGACCAGGCGAGCCATGCGGTGGCGAACCCGGCAACCACGACGATCGCGGGACCGGCGATCAACAACCACGGCCACCGGTCGCGGTACCAGCGTTGGGCGGGATCCGGGACGGCCATGGCGAGGTGGCGCAATTCCGGTGTCATCAGCGTGGAAACAGAAACGTGGATTTCTCGCGCCGCGAGAGCTTTGCATCGCCGATGGCCTCCACCACGAATTCGATCCGGTTCGCGCCGGGCTTGCCCGCCTCCGCCGGCGCCTGCAGCCGAACGGGCACCAGGCGCGACGATGCGCCGGCGACCAGAACCGGTTGCAGGACGCCGACGACCGCGATTCCCGGCACCCCGTCGGCGGCAATCGAAAACCGCTGCGGCACCTCGCCCGTGTTCATGATCTGCAAACGGTACACGTTCTCGATGATCCCCGGCGCCGTTTCACGCGCGAGCGCGCCGCGATCGCGGATCACGTCGACTTTCAGCGCGTCGCGCAGGTAGAGCGACGCGCCCGTCGCCGCGGCGATCGTCGCGACCAGCGCCATGTAGACGAGCGTCCGGGCGCGAAACACGCGCTTCCACATCGTCGCGCTGTCGTAGCCGTTCGCCAGCGCATTCTCGGTCGCGTAACGGATCAGGCCGCGCGGATAACCCCTCCTGTCCATCACCTGGTCGCAGCCGTCGATGCACGCGGCGCAGCCGATGCATTCGTACTGCAGCCCCTTGCGGATGTCGATGCCGGTCGGGCAGACCTGCACGCAGACCAAGCAGTCGACGCAGTGCCCGAGGCCCGCCGCCTCGGGATCGACCTTGCGACTGCGCGGGCCGCGCGGTTCTCCGCGGGCCGTATCGTAGGTGATGACGAGCGTGTCCCTGTCGAACATCACCGACTGGAAGCGCGCGTAAGGACACATGTACTTGCAGACCTGCTCGCGCAGGTACCCCGCGTTGCCGTACGTCGCGAGGCCGTAGAACAGGACCCAGAAGCTCTCCCATCCACCGAGGTTGCCCGGGATCGCGGCCAAGAGCGGCCCGAACGGCGTGAAATAGCCTACGAACGTGACGCCGGTCCACAGCGAGATCGCGAGCCAGATCGCGTGCTTCGCCGCTTTCCTGCCGATCTTGCGCACCGAATTCGGCTCGCGATCCAGGAGAATCCGCGCGGTCCGGTCGCCCTCGATCTTGCGCTCGATCCACAGGAAGACCTGCGTGTACACGGTTTGCGGACAGGCAAACCCGCACCAGAGCCGGCCGGCCATCGCCGTGAACAGGAACAGCGACAACGCGGCGATGATCAGCAGCACGGCGAGGTAGATGACGTCCTGCGGCCAGAACACGATGCCGAAGACGTAGAACTTGCGCGCGGCGATGTCGAACAGCACGGCCTGGCGGTCGTTCCAGGAGAGCCACGGCAGACCGTAGAAGATGATCTGCGTGGCGAACACCATCGTCCACGAGGCGTTCGCGAACCACCCGGTCACCGCGCGCGGGTAGATCTTCGTCCGGATCTCGTAGAGCCCGCCCTCCGCATCGGAAATCGCCTGGGCCGTCGGAATCGGAATCGTCTTGTCGGGGGAACTCACGAGCGGAGCCTAGTCGGACACGGTCGCCGATGCAAAGTCAGGCCGCACGCGAGACCGGGCGCAACGCCGGCGCGCGACCCGCCCGGCGGGCGCGCGTACCCCGGAACGATCGTCGCAGCGGCTATTTGCCGGCCGGCTTGTTGGACAAGCCCCAGACATACGCGGCGAGGATCTGCACCTTGCCTGCGCCCAGCGTGTCCTTGTGCGCGGGCATCGGCAAGTGCTCCGCGTCCAGACTCAGGTGGCGGCCCTTGTTGATGCCGTCGGCGATGGTCGCCTCCGAACTGCCGTACAGCCAGATCGGGTCGGTCAGATTGGGCGCGCCTACCGCCTGGTTGCCCTTGCCATCCATGCCGTGACAGGCGGCGCAGTTCTGCTCGAACAGCGGCTTGCCGATTTGCGCGCGCGGACCGTCGTGCGCGAGGCCTGACAGCGAGCGCACGTAGGAGACGATGTTCTTCGTCCCGTCCTCGCCAATGACCGCGCCCAGCGCCGGCATCACGCCCATGCGGCCGTTCATGATCGATTCGCGGATCGTCTCCGGCGCGCCGCCGTAGAGCCAGTCGCTGTCGCGCAGGTTGGGGAAACCGCGGCTGCCGCCCGCGTCCGAGCCGTGGCATTGCGCGCAATGATTGAGAAACAGCCGCTCGCCCATCGCCCGCGCCTGCGGATCCGCGGCAATCTGCTGCAGGTCCGTCGCCAGATACTTGTCGTACAGCGGCTTGGTCTTGGCGTCGGCGGCGGCGCTTTCCTGCGCGTGCGCATCGGCCGAAGTCCAGCCGAAAACCCCGGGATTCCGGCCAAGACCCGGGTAGACGATCAGGTAACCGACCGAGTACAGGATCGTGATCCAGAAAAGCCACATCCACCAGCGCGGCAGCGGGTTGTTGTACTCGGCCAGGTCGCCGTCCCACGTATGACCAGTGAGCTCGGCCGTGCCCGGCGCCGGTGCGCCGGGTCCCGTCCTGACCTTGATGCGGCCAGTCGCCAGGAGCAGCCACGCGCAGTAGCCGATAGAACCGGCCGTGCCGATGATGACCCACCAGTTCCAGAAGCTCGAAGTGAAATCGCTCATTGGTGTGCCCCCACGCTCGTGGCTGTCGCCGTTACGCTGCCCCCCGGGGGGGCGCAATTCCGTGTGGCCTCCGCGTGCCCGAGCGCCATCGCTCGCAGCCTGCTGTCAGCCGCCGTCCGCGCTCGCGGACGCGCTTTTCGAGCCTGGGCTTTGCCCCGCTCGCGCAGACGTCTTCGGGTCGGCCCGGCGGCGCTCATGACCGCCGTTCCCCGCGGTTGTCGTTTCCGCCCGCAGGTTCGTCGACCTCGTCAGGCAGCGCGAACGGCGCGTTGGCTGCCTCGTCGAATTCCCGTTTTCGGCCGCCGCTGTACGCCCAGGCGACGATGCCGAGGAAGGCGAGGAACGTCAGCACGGTCGTGGCGATGCTCACGATGCCATAGGCGTTCATCGGTCACCTCGCGTTCTTCATCGCCAGGCCGAGCATCTGCAGGTACGCGATGAGGGCGTCCTCCTCGGTCCGATTCTTGAGGTCGGCCCCCGCCTTCGCGATCTCGTCGTCCGCATACGGTACGCCGACCCGGCGCAGCGCGCGCATCTTCGCCTCGATATCCGAAGGGCCCGCCGGCGTCTTCGCGAGCCACGGGTAGCCGGGCATGTTCGACTCGGGCACGACATCGCGCGGATTGGCGAGGTGCACCCGATGCCAGTCGTCCGAGTAGCGTCCGCCCACGCGCGCGAGATCCGGGCCCGTACGCTTGCTGCCCCACTGGAACGGGTGGTCGTAGACGAACTCGCCGGCCACCGAGTAATGTCCGTAACGCTCGGTCTCCGCGCGGAACGGCCGGATCATCTGGGAATGACAGTTGTAGCACCCTTCGCGGAGGTAGACGTCGCGACCCGTCAACTGCAGCGGCGTGTACGGCTTGACGCCCGCGACCGGCTCGGTCATCGATTTCTGGAAGTACAGCGGGACGATCTCGACGAGCCCGCCCACGCTCACGGTGACGATGATCAGCACGATCATCCAGCCGATGTGCTGTTCGATGAATGCCTGGTCGATCTTCATGGTCGGCTCCCTGGTCCTTGCCCCGAAACCGCCCGATCAGGCGCGCGCCGCCGCACCGGCATCGCCGGCGACGGGGATCGGCGCCTCGACGCCCCTGCTGCCGGCGATCGTCCGCATCATGTTGTACGCCATGATCAGCATGCCCCCGAGAAAGAGCACGCCGCCCACCAGCCGGATCGCGTAGAACGGGTACGTCGCCTTCACGCTCTCCACGAACGCGTACGTGAGCGTGCCGTCGGCGTTGACCGCGCGCCACATGAGGCCCTGCATGACGCCGGCGATCCACATCGATGCGATGTAGAGGACAACGCCGATCGTCGCGATCCAGAAATGGACGGTGATGAGCCGTACCGACCACATCTCCACCTTGCCGAACATCCGCGGGATCAGGTAGTAAATGCACCCGATCGAGATGAATGCGACCC
>Ga0315283_10002311_pt1 | contig 15871 bp, 15 predicted proteins | sample YL17G09_0_MG_FD_204541 | JGI IMG/M metagenome (GOLD analysis project Ga0315283, IMG submission 204541) | Sediment microbial communities from Yellowstone Lake, YNP, Wyoming, USA - YL17G09_0 | ecosystem: Environmental > Aquatic > Freshwater > Lake > Sediment | place: USA: Wyoming | collected... | reverse complement strand
CGGATCATCAAGGATCGCTTGACCCGGGAAATGGGCCTTTCCGTTTTCTGGGATGAGGATCAAGATCCCGTCAGCGAAGGGAACCCAGCGGATGGACCGGCAGACCTCATTTTAGTCCTGGGAGGGGATGGAACGTTGTTAAAGGCCGCCCGTCTTTACGGCGGCCAAGGAACCCCCATCCTGGGGGTCAATCTGGGGGGGCTGGGTTTTTTAACGGAAATTGCCTTGGAGGAATTCTACTCCATCCTGGAAAAAATCATCCAGGGCGATTTTCAAACGGAAACCCGGATGATGTTGAAGGCGCATATTATTCGTCAGGACCAGGTCCTGGAATCCACCGTTTTTCTCAATGACGTGGTCATCAATAAGGGGGCTTTAGCCCGGATTATCGATCTGGAAACCAGTATTGATAACCAGTTTTTAACCATCTACCGAGGGGACGGGTTAATTGTCGCCACCCCTACCGGTTCGACCGCCTATAACCTGGCCGCCGGAGGGCCTATCCTCCACCCGGCCTTGCAGACCATCATCCTTACCCCGATCTGTCCCTTTGCCTTGACCAACCGCCCGATTATTCTTCAGGACCACTCGGTGATCGATATTCGCCTCGGGGCCAAGGCCCGGGATGTCTGGTTGACTATTGACGGGCAAATCGGCCATCCTCTGGCGCCGGGAGACCTGGTCCGGGTCCAAAGGGCGTCCGGGCAAATTACCCTAATAAAATCTCCTTCGAAAAATTATTTTGAAATCCTGCGCGCCAAACTAAAATGGGGATAGAAAGGAGTCGCCTTGCGAGGTGATCAATCAGGTCAGTCGATACTTGCGTACGGGAGCCGGTTTAAAGATCTTAACCAGAAAAATCCCGGCGATAAATCCCCCGATATGAGCGTACCAGGCTACCGATCCCCCTTCGGTTCCGGCATTCAGGAGTTGAATGAGGAACCAAAAACCGAGGACCAGGACGGCCGGCACCTTGATAATTCGAATAATGATAATAAAAATAAACAAGGTGGAGACATTCGTCCGGGGGAATAAGATCAGGTAGGCCCCCAAGATGCCGGCGATGGCGCCGCTGGCTCCAATCATGGGGATGGTGGCGTTAGGGGCCGAGAGGATATGGAACAAGGAGGCGAAAAAACCGGAGATTAAATAAAACAAGACAAACCGGAAATGGCCGAGAGCGTTTTCAATGTTATCCCCGAAAATCCAGAGGTAGAGCATATTGCTGGCCAAATGGATGAACCCGCCATGGATAAACATGGAGGAAAAAATGGTTAAGATGGGCGGCAAGGCGGTTAGATAGAGGATGTCCTTGGCCAGAGGGTGGGTCAGGTTATAGGGGATGGCCCCATAACGAAAGATCAACGCTTCCAGATGGAGGGCGGGTAAGGTGAGTTGATAGATATAAACCCAAACATTGACGGCAATGATCCCTAAGGTTATAAACGGAAATCGCTCAATTGGATTATCGTCTTTAAGTGGAATCATCAGCCTTTTTCTCGCTTTTCAGGAAATTAGCCTTTCTCCCTGATTTTACCTATTGAATGGTTCAATCAACTATTCTTTTATCCGTTCCATTTCCCAAGTCAAGGGTTTTTTTGTCCCTTGAAATTTCCCCCCCAATCGGGGTAGAATAAAACATGAAGCAAGTTCACATTTCCACTTTCGGCTGTCAGATGAATGACCGCGATTCGGAACTCATGGCCCAAATTTTAGCCGAACATGATTATCAACGCACCGATCGTCCGGAAGAGGCGGACTTGATCCTGATCAATACCTGCAGTATCCGGCAAAAAGCCGAGGAAAAAGCCTATAGCCTGTTGGGGCGATTGAAAAGCCTAAAAGCCACCCGGCCGGACCTGATTATCGGTTTGGGGGGCTGTGTGGCCCAGCAGGAAGGGGAGAAACTTCTGGAAAGGATCCCCCACCTGGACCTGGTTTTTGGTACCCGCTGGATCAGCCGGCTGCCCGGGCTGGTTAAGACCGTGGAAAATGAAGGGTGTCGTCTTTCCCAAACCCAAATGGAACCGGCCGTGGCTTACCAGCCGTCCTCTTCGACGTTTCGATCCTCACCGATCAAGGCCTCGGTCACTATCATGCAGGGTTGCAACAACTACTGCGCATATTGCGTAGTCCCCTATGTTCGGGGCCCGGAGGTCAGTCGGCCCAGCCGGGAAATTCTGCAAGAGGTGCAAACCCTGGTTGCCCAGGGGGTGAAAGAGGTCCTGCTTTTGGGACAAAATGTAAACTCCTTCGGCCGGCCCGGGGAAGAAGGCCGGGGGTTTGTTCAACTGTTGGAACGATTGGAAGAGGTCAAGGGCCTGGAACGGATTCGTTTTACTACGTCCCATCCCAAGGACCTGTCGCCGGGCTTGACCCGTTGTTTCGGACGTCTATCCAAGTTGTGTGAACACATTCATCTTCCCTTTCAGGCCGGATCCGACCAGGTGCTGAAAAGCATGAACCGGCGCTACACCCGTGATCTTTACCTGGAACGGATCGCGTCGCTCCGGGACCAATGCCCGGGGATCGCCATTACGGCCGATGCCCTGGTCGGTTTTCCCGGCGAGACCCCGGCCGACTTTGGGCAAACCCTGGAGTTAATCCAGTCTGTACGGTTTGACGACTTGTTTTCCTTTAAGTACTCGGATCGTCGACCGGCCCGGGCCAGCCATTTTCCGGATAAAATTCCGGAAGCCGAGAAAAGCCGAAGATTATCGGAATTGCAGGGAATTCAAAAAAAGATCACCCTGGAGCGGAACCAGGCCCTGGAGGGCTCGATCCAAACCCTGCTGATGGAAGGGCCCAGTAAGAAGTCCGACCGACAATGGATGGGCCGGACCCGGACCAACAAAATTGTTAACCTGTTGTTATCAGATATAAAAATAGGTACAATCCTATCGGTAAAAATCGATAAGGGGTACGCGCACTCTTTCCAAGGGACGATGATCCCTCCGCTTCAATAAGGAATCACGGGGAGGCCCCATGTTGCTTCGTATGAAAGTGTATGGTTTGACGATTGATCCCATGACCAATAGCCCCATCATCATACTCAAGGACCTGGAAGGGGACAAAACCCTGCCGATCTGGATCGGTTTGCTGGAGGCCACGGCGATTGCCAGCGAGATGGAAAATGTCAAATTCTCCCGGCCCATGACCCACGATTTGTTGAAAAATCTATTAGATCAATTGAACACCCGGGTGGCCCGTATTGAAATTTGCGATCTGCGGGATAATACCTTTTACGCCCTGGTTTACTTGGCCGCCCAAGACAAAGAGCTCACCCTGGATGCCCGGCCCAGTGATGCCATAGCCCTGGCCCTTCGTATGCAGGCCCCTATATTTGTTGACGAAGAAGTCATTCAAAAATCCAAGGCCGTTGATTTGGGGGCTAAAGAGGAAATCCAATCCGATGACGGAAAAAAGTGGACCGAAGTCCTGGAGGGTTTGGACCCAGATGACTTCGGAAAATATAAAATGTAGCTGCCGTTGAATGCGCTTCGCCGGACCTTTAAACCCCTTGACCCTTCCGAACCCTCGCTGGTGGTCCACGGTTTTCCCTTTAATCCTTTACAGCCTGGTCATTTTTTATTTTTCCTCCCAAACCCGCTTTTTTATCCAGCCCCCGGAGTTTTTTTCTTCGGATAAGTTATATCATTTTTTGGAATACACCTTCCTGGGAATCCTGGCCGGCCGGGTGATCCGAGCCTATGCCATTGATTTTAGAGCTTTATCCCCGGTGGGAGTGGTCACGCTTTTTTGTCTGATTTATGGCGCCGGAGATGAATTCCATCAGTGGTTTGTCCCGGGTCGCTGGGCCACGGTGGGCGATGTCCTGGCCGATACTGTTGGAGGTTGGGCCGGGGGTAAGCTTTATTTCGTTGTTTTTGGGGTGATTTCGGCAAGGATTCCAACCAAAATTATTTGAATTTTTGGTTCAGATTAAACCCCCAGGCCCGGGTCGGACACCCGCTCGAACCTTCGAATCCTGTGCCCCTTGAACAATGTTTTTGGTTATTTTCATAGTGAATATTGACTAAGCACCCAAAGCAGACGAGGACCTCATGATTGATTTGCATAGCCATTCCCTGCTAAGTGACGGGGTACTTTTACCTTCGGAACTGGTACGCCGGGCCGAAGTCCGCGGTTACCGCTACTGGGCGATCACCGACCACGCCGATCGGTCGAATCTGGACCACGTGGTCCCCCGCCTGGTCCAGGTCGCCCGGGAGCTTAACCGTTACCGAACCATCCAGGTCCTGCCGGGCATCGAATTAACCCATGTGCCCCCGGAAACGATCGGCGAATTGGCGGCCTGCGCCAAGCAATTGGGCGCCCGGCTGATCGTGGTCCACGGGGAAACCATCGCCGAACCGGTCCCTCCCGGGACGAATCGGGCGGCCATCCTGGCCGGTGTTCACCTCTTGGCCCATCCGGGCCTGCTCACGGCCGAGGAAGCGCGTCTGGCGGCTGAAAAAGGGGTCTATTTGGAGGTGACTTCCCGAAAAGGGCACTCGTTGACCAACGGGCATGTAGCGCGGTTAGCACAGCAGTATAGTGCCCAACTGGTGTTGAATTCTGATACCCATGCCCCCGGGGATATCGTTTCCCTGGATCAGCGGGACCGGGTGGTCCAGGGCGCGGGGTTGGGATCGGAGGCCCTGGCCGGAATGGATCAAGCCGCGGTCGATCTGTTTAACCGCTTGATTGAAGGACTTTGAATATCCAATGTCCAACAAGGAATATCCAATATCCAAGTGGGGATTCACGTTCGCTCGATAAATGCGAACAGCTATGTTTGCCGGAATCGCTGCGGTCCTGCAAATCGAAGGGTTTTTCCTTCCTACTTGGACATTCCTTGTTGGATATTGGATATTCGGTTTCTTAGTATTTTTTTTTAGTTGCGGAAGGCCTTCAACTTCCCAAGTCGGCTTCGACCATTTCGCGGATCATTTCCTCAAAGGATATCCGGGGTTGCCAGCCTAAAAGACGATGGGCCTTTTGGGCGTTGCCGATTAAGTCCACCGGTTCCTTTTCCCGGAAAAAAACCGGGTCTACCTGCACATAGTCCTGGTAATCCTTTCCAATACCAGCAAAGGCCGCGGAGAGCAGGTCTCGAACCGAGTGGGGGACCCCGGTAGCAATCACGTAGTCATCCGGCCGTTCCTGCTGCACCATCAGCCACATGGCCCGGGTATAGTCCCGGGCATGGCCCCAGTCCCGGCGGGCTTCGAGGTTGCCCATATGGAGCTTGCCGGGACGGCCTTTTTTGAGCCCGGCCACAAACGAGGAAACCTTGCGGGTGACGAACTGAGAGCCACGCCGCGGCGATTCGTGATTATAGAGGATGCCGTTGGAGAGGTGCAGCCTGTAATGGCGGCGGTAGAACCGGCAGAGGTGGAATCCCGACAATTTCGACAGGCCGTAGGCCGTGCGGGGCTGAAAGGGGGTCTCCTCCTCCTGGGGGGAATAGGGGGCGTCTCCGAACATCTCGCTGCTGGCGGCGAAATAGATCCGGCAGCCGTTGTCGATCTGACGCAGGGCCTCCAGCAGGTTGTGGGTGGTATAGAGGTTGGCATGCATCATTTCCCGAAGGTTTTCGAAACCGGGGCTGACATAGCTTTCCGAAGCCAGGTGATAGCATTCCTGGGGCTGAATCTCCCGCAGGACCCGGAGGGTGCTGTTCAGGGAATTCAGTTCCACGGCATGCAGGCGGATCCGGTCCAGATAGGGTTGGAGGTGAGCCAGACGCATCTCCGGATTCTCCAGCGCGGCCGGGCGGACGATGCCGTGTACTTCATAGCCTTTATCCAGAAGGAGTTCTGTGAGGTAGGAGCCATCCTGTCCGGATATGCCGGTAATCAAAGCCTTGGGCATAAATGAAATCCCTTTCTTTTCCCTTAAGGTATCGGCCAAGAACCTGCTCAGATTAGCAACCTACCCCTGGCTTGTCAACCCTGTCCGGAAAAGCGGTTTGACTTTTCTCCCCGGCCTGACTATGCTTTCTTCCAGTTCACCGCGTCCTCCGCGCCTCCGCGGTGAACAATCCTTTGTTTTTCTTAGCGACCTTGGCGTCTTTGCGGTGAATAGCATCATGGCCTACAGCCCTCTGAATATAGGCGTCATCTACGGCGGGATCAGCGAGCAAAAGGTCGGCATGGACCATTACCTGCACCAGGTCCTTTTGACCATGAAATTGCTGGCCCCGCACCATCGCTATACCCTGATCGATCATCGGCGGCAGGCCAACGCTTTTCGGGAGCAGTTCGGGCAGGTGATCATTCCTCTTCCCGCAGGACCCCTTTCCGTCAGTCGCTGGAACCTGCTGGAAGTCCCGAAAGTTTTACCCCAATTTGATCTGGTTTTTTCTCCCGGCCTTTACGGTCCGGTGCGGATTCCTTCGGGCGTTAAAGGAGTTATGGTAGTTCATGATGTGGTCCGCTATCTCTTTCCGCGCTTCTTCGTCTTTAACCCGGTGCAGAAGCTGCTGGATCGTTGGGCCTACCCGGCCATGCTCCGCAACTACCATCACCTGATCACCGTCTCCGAATCCACCCGCGACGACCTGGTCCGCTTGTTCCAGGTCCCGATTGAAAAAATCACCGTCACCCATCATGGGGCTGATCCTCAATTTCGACCGAACAGCGACCCCTCGGCCTTTTCCGGCCTGCTCCGGAAGTATGGATTGCGCCGGCCTTTCATCTTGTTCCTGGGAACCCTGGAACCCCGTAAAAATCTGATGGCCTTGTTGCGGGCCTTTGCCCCGCTAAAAGGACGGGTCCCCCATTCCCTGGTCCTGGTGGGCCAAAAAGGCTGGAAGTGGGAGGGAATCTTTGAGGCCATTAAGACCCTGGGTTTGGAAGAACGGGTCCGCTGGACCGGCTATGTGTCCGATGAAGAACGGGTGCTTTTTTACAACGCCGCCGATTTTTTTGTCTATCCCAGTTGGTATGAGGGCTTCGGTATGCCCCTGCTGGAAGCCTTGCAGTCGGGTTGCCCGGTGATCGCCTCCCGGGTCAGCGCCCTGCCCGAAGTAGTGGGCGAGGCGGGGCTGCTGATCGATCCCTCCAGTCCGGAAGAAATATCCCAGGCTATTCTCCGCCTGGTCGAGGAGAAGGGACTCAAAGAACACCTCCGCGAGGCCGGACTGGTACGGGCGAGGCAATTTTCCTGGGAGGACAGCGCCCGGAAGACATTGGAGGTCTTTGAAACGGTCGCCGGCAAAGAATAGCCAAAATCAAAACGTTTTGGTTTTGATCATTTGGATTTTGGACATTCGTGCTTGTTTCGGATTTCGTGCTTCGAATTTCGAATTTGTGGTTTAATAATCAACGTTTTTTAGGTGGACCTTGCGCGTTGCCTTCTTAGGAGATCGTTTGGGTCTGGCCACCGGCGGCAATTTATACGTCGCCCGGGTGGCGCAGGAACTGGTCCGTCTGGGGGTGGAGGTATCCCTCATCACCCTGGTGCCGCCCCGGGATATCGTCTGGGACCCGGCGTTACGGGTGATTTCCAATTCGGCCGACTTCACCTTTGGCCGATCACCTGAAAAGGGGAAGTGGCTCGCCTTTCTGCAGGCCAAGTGGGCCGCCGTCGGGGAATTAAGGAAACTGGTGCGGGAGCCCTACGATATCCTCTATTCAGTGGGCGGCCCTTCCAACATCGTCAATCACCTCTGCCGGACCGGACCTTTTCGGCCCCGGGCATCGGTGGCCGCCGTCTTCCACCTCTTCCGGCAGGCTCCTTGGCCCCGGTTTCTGCTCACCGCCGATACCTACCGCAAGCCTTTTCAAACCTGCTATCATTCCTGGGGAGACCACTTGGCCAAAGAGTTCACCGTGGTCACCGTTTCCCAATACTGGCGGAATCGCCTCATCCGCCGGGGTTTTCAGGCGGACCGCATCCGGGTTATTCCCGTGGGCGCGGAAACCGCGGACTGGCCTCGTTTCGACCCGGAGGAGGCCAAGCAGAAGCTGGGCCTTACCGGCCGACTGGTGGTCTACACCAGCCCCCTGCGGCTGAACAAAGGAATACTCCAGATCCTCCAGGCCGTCCGCGTGATCAGGGACCGCTTCCCGGAGGTCCTGGTGCTGGCCACCGGGGTGACCGACCGACAGACTCAGGAACAGGTCCGCCGGTTTTTGACCGAGCAGCGGTTACAGGATTTTTTTCGTTATGACGGCGTGGTCCCCCGGGAAGCCGTTCCCGGGTATCACTACGCGGCGGATATCACCGTCCTGGCCTCCCAGGAGGAAGAAGGCTGGGGCATCTTCCTGCTGGAGGGTATGCTTTCCGGTAAGCCGGTGGTCTGCACGGCTTTGGGCGCCATGCCGGAACTGGTCGGGGACCGAGGGATCGTGCTGAGGGAAAACACCGTCGAAGATTTAATCCGGGGACTGGAACAGCTCCTGGCCTCTCCGGAACAACGGCAGCGCTTGGGCCGGGCCGGCCGGGCCTTTGCTGAGGGCTTTTCCTACCCGGCCGCGGCGCGAGCCCATCTGGAATTGTTCATGGAGCTATTAAATCCTTCGTAGGGGCAGGCCCCTGTGCCTGCCCTGGCCCGGGAACCATGCAACAATGGGAGATTAAACGCCCACGAGGATGGGCAACCACGGGGATGGGCAACCACGAGGATGGGCAACCACGGGGGGTTGCCCCTACGAAGGCGACGTTGATTTCTTCCAAGCTCGGGTAATCTCTCGGAATAGGGGCCGCAGATTCAAGCGGTTCATCCACCCGTAAGTCCACCAGACTCTTTTCTGGCGGTAAAATAGCAAGGGCCAGTAGCCTTTGGGAATATATTTAAAGTAAAAATACCAGTCATTAAAGATGGTGCTTTCCAGGTAGGCTCTTGGTAAAGGGTTGCGGCTGCCCCCCCGTTGGACCATGACATGAAAGACTTCGGCCCGGGGTTCGTATAGAATCCGGTAGCCTTTCCGGCGGATTTGCAGGGCGTAATCCACCTCCTCCCACAAGAAATTCCCCCAATAGTTCAAATCAAAATCCCCGACCTCTTGCAGGACTTTTTTGCGGATAGACATGTTGCAGCCGTACAGGGTGGGCACCTCGCAGCGTTGGTTGGTGGTGAAGTTCCGGAGGTAGGCCCCGCTGCGGGTCAGGCGGGCGGCCCAGGGTTCGTCGTTCTTCTCGGCGCCGTCGTACATGATCCGGCCGTTCACGGCCCCGATGGAGGGATCTTCATAATTTTCCAGATGATGCCGGATCAGATCGGGCTGAAAAAGGACGTCGTCGTCCAGGAAAAGCACGATTGCGCCTTGGGTCTCCCGGATGGCCAGATTACGGGCGGCCGTGGTGGAAGGGGGCGATAGGGTCAGATGCCGAATGTCCTGACCCTCTCCCTGGAGATAGGCCTGAACTCTGGGGAGGGGGCGGGTGCTTTGGTCCACCACCAGGATTTCCAAAGGCCGAACCGTCTGGTCCTTCAACAGGCGCAGGACATGGAGCAGGGACTCTTCCCGGTTGAGGGTGCAGACGACGACGGATACGGTTGGCGGTGTTGCTTCCTTCATGGCTGAATGGGGCGGGCGACCGGCCGGTCGCCCCTACATAAAAGCCTGCGGCACATCAAATATCGCGCAGCGATAGGGTCTTTGGTTTTTTTTCTCTTCCATCTCCCCTCTTCCATCTTTTTCTCCGTCGCAGCCTCCGAACAGTTGCTGCCGGCTATGCCCTATGAGTTCCAGAAAAAGAGCCTCCATCTTTTCAGCCACTTTTCCGACCTCAAAACGTTCCCGGACCTTGGCCCACCCGGCCTCGCCCATTTGCCGGCGTCGATCCGGATTATTCAACAGATCGAGGATGGCCTGGGCCAGGGCCGGCGGATCGTCGTAAGGCACCAGGGTCCCGTCTTTTCCTTCTTCCACCATAGACGCCACGGATGGGATATTCGCCCCGATTACCGGTTTTTTTTGGGCCCAGGCTTCCAGGAAAACCACCCCGAAGCTTTCCACCTCGGAGGGCAGGGCCAGGAGGTCGCCAGCCGCCAACAGATCGTTCTTCTCCTGTTCCGGGAAATTATCCAGGGACCGAAGACGGGCATCTTGTCCAACCGGCAGCCGGTCCATCAGGTCCTTAAAATAGGGGCTTGATTGACCGGCTAAAAGGAAAACCGCCCGCGGGGTTTCGGCCCAGACCCGCGGCATAACCGAAAGCAGCGTCTCGATCCCCTTTCCCTCCACCTTGCGGCCTAAGAAAACGATCAGCGGTTCGTCGGTCCAGCCCTGGCGGCGGCGGAAGGCCTGGCCGTCCCCGGGGATCAAGGCTGTCGCGGAGAGGCCCTGTCCAAAAATATGGATTTTTGTAGGGTCGATCCCTTGGGAAACCAGGAATTTTTTTTCCGGCTCCGTATTGGTCAGAACGGCCGAGGCCTGGGGAAAGATCCATTTCAGGATCTTCAGCAGGGATTCATTCATCTGGGCTTCGTGGATATGGGGCTGTATTACCCAGGGGCAGCCCAATTGTCTGGCCGTCTGCCAGGCATAGTAGGGGGTGGCGGTGGGGAAGGGAACGGCATAGAGGATATCCGGGTTCAGCTTTCGCGCCCGCCGGATCATTTGGGGAAGGTGGGGCAACTGGGTCCGATACCAGAGCGTATCCCCGGAGGGCAATCGACTGCGCCAGCAGAGGGCACCCAATTTGGCTAACAGGGTACGCTGAAAAGGAGGGAGACGGACTCGGATAATCCGGATCCCTTCCCGGGTTTCTTCTTCCGGCAGGGAGGGATGAAATTGGGGGTGCTGAAAATCCTCCAAGGCCAGTTGATTGGAAGTGAGCACCGTGACCCGATGACCCCTTTTCACCATTTCCCGTGAAAGTTCAAGCAGGGCCATCTCTGTCCCACCATGGGCCGGATGGAAGAGGTGGGTCAGGTTAAGGATGTGCATCTATTTTGCCGGGGGGAAATGGGCGCTGATCCGTATCTGAACTTCCGGTTTTTTGGGGTGGTCGGTGGAGCACTTGATCACGCCGGAATAAGACCCTTCCCGCTGAAGATTGGCGATCTTAAGGCGGTAGTGTTTGCCCGGGACAACGGTTTCTAATTGGGCGTTGATTTTTTCTTTCAAATTATTTTCGACTTTTAAAACCCTAAAATCCTGCCCGGTGGCCACCAGGTCTACTGTCTTTTCTTCAGCGGATTGGGCGGCCGGGGAGAATTGAACGAAGGAACCCGGGCGCAGCTCGATATGGGGGCGGACCTTGCCCTGGAGCATGATCTGGAAGGAGGGCTGCCGGGGGTCATTGCTGATAATGGCGGCGTCCTTCCAGACCTTACCTTGATACCCTTTAAGGTCGACGTTTAAGGTAACCTTTCCCTCGCCCCCCGGCGGGATGACCCGGTCAAAGCGGGTCACGGCGCAGCCTCAGCCGGGGCGGACGTCGGCAATTTGCAGGGCCTCGGCGCCTATATTCAGTATTCTAAAGTCATGGCTGATGATCTCGCCTTCCCCCAATTCCCCAAAATCAAAGCGGGGTTCGGGAACCTGCATTTGGGCGTTGCCGGCCCAGAGGACCCCGGCCCAAACCCAGAGCAGGACCAGGGCCAATCCGGCGGGCCATTTGTTTTGAATGCGCATGATGGGGTGCCTCGTTACTGGTTACTGGTTGCAGGTTGCTGGTTGCAAGCTACGAAAACCGATACCGGATAAAAGCCAAAAATGATATCGGTTACTGGTTCGCATGATCCTTCCTTCAAGGTAGGCAGAGGGCGGGCGACCGGCCGGTCGCCCCTACGAAGGGTCCCCACCCAGTGAATATCGAGGCCTGGTGTTTTTTCTTCCATCTTCCCTCTCTCTTCTCTCCTCTACCCTCTCTCTTCTCGCTCAATATCCCCGCTGGCAGACCTTCTCCAAATCGGCCCGGGCCATCAACCGGGCCAACTGATCGAATTTGACCTTGGCCTCCCAGCCCAGTTTGTCCTTGGCTTTGGCCGGATCGCCGATTAGAATATCCACTTCAGTGGGGCGATAATAGACCGGATCAATCCGCAGCAGGACGGAACCTACCTCCGGGGGTTTAGCCCGTTCCAAGGGGATCGCCGGTTCCCGATGTCCGTTGGGGCCGTTTGGCGGAGTGAACAATTCGCTCTCCAGGGGCCCCGGATTGATCCCTGCAAGGATCCCAACTTCGTCGACCCCTGAGCCCCGCCATTCAATCTCCAGGCCGACGGTTCGGAAGGCCGTCTCGCAGAACTCCCGGACCGAATGGGTTTCTCCGGTGGCAATGACAAAGTCCTCGGGCTGTTCCTGCTGGAGCATCCGCCACATGGCTTCCACGTATTCCGGGGCGTACCCCCAGTCCCGCTTGGCGTCCAGGTTGCCTAAGGTCATTTCCCACTGGACACCCAACCGGATCCGGGCCGCAGCCCGGGTGATCTTACGGGTCACGAAAGTTTCTCCCCGGCGAGGGGATTCATGGTTGAAGAGGATGCCGTTGCAGGCAAAAAGGTTATAGGCTTCCCGGTAGTTGACCACAATCCAATACCCGTAAATTTTGGCGACTCCGTAGGGGGAGCGGGGGTAAAAAGGGGTGGATTCGTTCTGGGGGATCTCCCGCACTTTCCCGTACAGTTCGCTGGTGGAGGCCTGGTAGAACCGGGTCTTAATGCCCGTGTTCTTGATGGCATCCAAAAAACGCAGCGTTCCGATGGCGTCCACCTCGGCCGTGTACTCCGGGACCTCAAACGAAACCCGGACATGGCTCTGGGCGGCTAGGTTATAAATCTCATCGGGTTGGACCCGTTCCAGGATCCGGTTCAGGTTGCTGGAATCGGTCAGGTCCCCGTAATGAGTGATAAAGGTTTTGTCAAAAATCCCGGCATCACTATACAGATGGTCGATGCGGGCGGTGTTGAAGGAACTGCTGCGGCGGATGATGCCGTGTACCTCGTAGCCTTTTTCCAACAACAGTTCGGTCAGATAGGACCCGTCCTGCCCGGTAACCCCGGTTATCAATGCGCGTTTCATGAATTAGTTCTTAATCCGTTCTTGGTTCATAGGATTTTAACTGCGTGATAAAATGAATCTATCCTACCCTCGGGAAAAAATCAACTTGGAATCTCGGCCAAAAGAAAATATGATAGGGTTTGAAATCCAATTGTGAACCGAGGACCAGACCCATGAAAGATCTTAATGCCGAACCGGGAACGGATTTCATCCGCTCCATCATTAACGAGGACTTGAAAACTGAAAAGTATGGCGGCAGGGTTCATACCCGTTTCCCGCCCGAGCCCAACGGCTACCTGCACATCGGCCACGCCAAGTCGATTTGCATCAATTTCGGGATCGCCGGCGATTACCGGGGCCTCTGCAACCTCCGCTTCGACGACACCAATCCGAGCAAGGAGGAGGTGGAGTATGTGGAAGCCATTCAGGAAGACGTGCGCTGGCTGGGTTTTGGCTGGGACGACCGCCTCTATTACGCCTCCGATTACTTTGAACAGCTCTATGAATTCGCCGTTCAGCTTATAAAAAAGGGTAAGGCCTACGTCTGTGACCTCGGCCCGGATGAGGTCCGGCAATACCGGGGGACCCTGACCGAACCGGGAAAGGACAGCCCTTTTCGAGACCGTTCGGTCGAGGAAAACCTGGACCTGTTCACCCGGATACGGGCCGGGGAATTCCCCGACGGCTCCCGCACCCTGCGGGCGAAAATCAACATGGCCTCCTCCAACTTGAATCTTCGCGACCCGGTGATGTACCGGATCATGCACGCCGAACACCATCGCACCGGCCAGCGGTGGCGCCTCTATCCCATGTATGATTTCACCCACGGCCTCTGCGATTCCCTGGAAAGGATCACTCATTCCATCTGCACCCTGGAGTTTGAAGACCATCGGCCGCTTTACGACTGGTTCCTGAATGAACTGGAGATCTATCATCCTCAACAGATCGAATTCGCCCGGCTCAACCTCAGCTACACGGTGATGAGCAAGCGAAAGCTCCTGCAACTGGTGGAGGAGGGCCTGGTCAGCGGGTGGGATGACCCCCGGATGCCCACCCTCTCCGGCCTGCGCCGCCGGGGGTACACTCCGGAGGCGATTCGGGATTTTTGCGACCGCATCGGGGTGGCCCGGCGGGACAGCCTGGTGGACGTGGCCCTGCTGGAACACTGTTTGCGGGAGGATCTGAATAAGCGGGCCCCCCGGGTGATGGCCGTGCTGCGGCCGCTCAAGGTGGTGCTGACCAATTATCCGGAAAACCGGGTGGAGGAATTGGAGGCCGTCAATAACCCCGAAGACCCGGCCATGGGGACCCGGAAGGTGCCTTTTTCCCGGGAGCTCTATATCGAACGCGACGACTTCCGGGAAGACCCGCCCAAGCAGTTTTACCGCCTGGCCCCGGGCCGGGAGGTCCGTCTTCGCTACGCCTATTTTATCACCTGCCAAGAGGTGGTGCGGGACGAGAAAACGGGAGAGGTAGTCGAGTTGCGCTGCACCTATGATCCGGCCACCCGGGGCGGGGACTCGCCCGACGGCCGTAAGGTGAAAGCCACCCTGCATTGGGTTTCGGCAGCCCAGGCGGTTCAGGCGGAAGTGCGCCTCTATGACCGCCTGTTCCTCAATCCCAACCCCGCGGGAGCGAAAGAGGGAGGCGATTTCAGGGCCTCCCTGAATCCCCAATCCCTGGAAGTCTTAAACCCCTGCTGGGTTGAGCCCGGATGGCGAGGGACCCAAACAGGGAACCACTACCAGTTTGAACGCCTGGGATACTTCTGCCCTGACAAACTGGATTCCACTCCGGGAAAACCGGTGTTTAACCGCACGGCCACCCTGAGGGATACTTGGGCCAAAATCGAGGGGAAACAGAAAAAGGAAGCCGGAAAATAATTTGGAACCTGCCGGCTTAACCTTGGAATCTTACGTCCGGGAAGGGATCGATGAATACCGACAGAAATCGGAGTCCCCATTCCCCGGAATCCTTTCCCTGAACATTTATCCCACCTTAACCGGCTTTACAGGATTTCGGCCGGGGAACTCGGGCGACCCGATTGTTCTGGAGGAAAAGGGAGATGAACTGATCCTCCATCTTTGCCGGGAACTCCTCCGGGCGGCCCCCGAGCGGGCCATCAAAGGCTGGTTGCATCATGTCCTGGGCCATTACCAGTTAAGTAAACAAAGGGCCTTTTCACCCTTTAATTTTAGCCGGCAAATCCTGCCCCTGTTCCCGGTCACCGGATCGGCGGTCAATCTGGTCCGCCAAATCGTTGAAAGGCTGAAGAACGGTTTGGAAGCTTTTTTAACCATCCGCTGGATAGCCGCCATCGGCCTGGGGGAGGAACAGGTTTCCCTCTTTTCGTACCGTCTTAAAATTCTGGCGGAAGGAATGGAAACATATCATCTGGCTATCCCCCATCCCTGGATTCGGGCGGCCTGCCTGTCCGGTTTTCTCCAGCACTTCCTGGCCATCACCTGCCTGGAGGGGCAGGATTTATCCGCTGCCCGGGAATTGAAGAGCCAATGGTGGAGCCGGCACGCCCGTCTCCTCCGGGAAGACCAGGCCCTGCTGGAAGAGATGGCCCTGGTGCCCCTGGAAAGAGGGGCGCGCCCATTTCCCGCCTTGCTGGCTGAACTTTTTCAATTGCTGCGTTCCAACCTTTTGTCCGGTCCGATAAAAGATAACCCCACCGGGACCTGGCATTAATACGAAAAAAAACAGGGTCCGAGGATTCAAGGATCCAAGGGGTCGAGTGTAAACCTTATTCTGTCCTAAGAGTAGTCACTTGAATCCTTGGCCCCTCGAATCCTAACCTCTTTTCAGGCCTCGCAGTGCCCACCGCGGGATTCTCTCTGTTTAGAAGCCCTGTTTGGCCATATAATCGGCCAGGTCCGCTACCCGGCAGGAATAGCCCCACT
>Ga0315283_10002310_pt1 | contig 15872 bp, 8 predicted proteins | sample YL17G09_0_MG_FD_204541 | JGI IMG/M metagenome (GOLD analysis project Ga0315283, IMG submission 204541) | Sediment microbial communities from Yellowstone Lake, YNP, Wyoming, USA - YL17G09_0 | ecosystem: Environmental > Aquatic > Freshwater > Lake > Sediment | place: USA: Wyoming | collected... | reverse complement strand
CACCGGGGGTGTAGCCCGGTTCGAGCATGAGAAAAAGACGGAAGCCCAGCGTGAGGTCCGGCGCGTCCGCGAAGCGGAGGAGCTGTCCAGCCGTCTGGCCCTGGTCTCCCTCACCGCCGCGGTCCAGGCCGGGGAGGACGACCGCCTGTTCGGCTCGGTCACCGCCCAGGACATCGCAGAGCTCCTGGCCAAGGAGGGCTACGAGATAGACAAACGTAAGATCCTCATCGAGGAACCGATCAAAGCCCTGGGGGTCTATACAGTCCCCGTGAAGCTGCACAATGACGTGACCGCGGAAGTTAAGGTCTGGGTGGTGAGGCAATAACCCCTCACAGGCAAACCTGATCCGAAGACTGTCCCCCTCAAGGGGGCAGTCTTTTCTTTAATGGTCCTTTCCGTCCCGTAGACCATCAGGCTGGAAAAACAAAGTGGTTAAACATATCTAACAGACAGTTTATCAGTTACTTGCCACGTAACTCCTTTAACCAGAACTTCCTCCAAACTCTAACTTAAAAGGCGTAAACCGAACAAAGCCAAGGCGTTTTAAGCGCCAATGCCGAAGACTTCCCGCTAAGTTCCCACCAATTTGACGCCAATTTCACGCCAACTTCTCGCCAATTTCACGCCAATTTCCCACTAATTTACCGCCAACTTCACTCCAATTGAAAGAGCAAGGGGGGAGGGCGGTCCGGAGAGGGGATAAGCCACAAGCAAGAGGGTAATTCCCGGAAGGGTCGGAAACGAGAACGGGGAGTCCTTCGGGCAAGACAGTCCTCATCCCCTCCGGGAGAGGAACCCTGGTTTCCCATAAACCTAAAAAAATGAAATTTCACGGCAGAACCACTTGACTTTTCCGTTTGAATCCCCTATAATGTAAGACCGGTAATTACCCGGGTCCCGACAAAGGCAAACCCCGAGCGATCGGGGGACGCAAAGCTACGGGTCCTGTGGGTTCAAGGACCGCCGAGCTGCCGAAGACAAGTGCGTTGAAGTCAAACCACTTGCCTGATAATTCGGCGGTGGTTTTTGTCATTCCCTGCATCGGGAACAAGTCCGAATGGGTTTTTCAAATCGAACAGGAGGAAAACGATGAGAAGGTGGTTTGTGCTTGGGTTGGTCGTTCTGGCGCTGGCGGTTCCGGCTCTGGCCGGGAACCGCGATTTCACGGCCCGGGTCTACATCCCCCAGGAGTGGTGGCGGCAGGAGTCGCTGCTTACTATTCTGAACGAAGAGACCGACGTGGTCTATGTGGAGACCTTCCAGTACCTGGATGCGGTGATGGGAGAGGCGACGCTGAACAAGATCGCGGCCCTGGGCCTCAAGACCGAAATCCTGCCTCCCAAGCCGCCTGAGCTGATGATGAACTTCGGGTTCTATTTCAAATACGCCCAGGTCCGGGACACCCTGCGAGCCTGGACGACCCGCTACCCCACGATCTGCCGGCTGGACAGCGCGGGGCCGTTTTACGAAACCCCCAATAAGTTCATCTACTTCCTGACGGTGGCCAATCCCCTGACCGGAAACACCAAGCCGGCGGCCTTTTTCAACGGGGCCACCCATGCCCGGGAGCCGTTGGGGCAGGAGATCGCCCGGCGTTACGCCATGTGGCTGCTCCAGAACTACAACCGGGACTCCCTGGCGACCTGGCTGGTGAACAACCGGAAGTTCGTGTTCGCACCGGTGATGAACCCGGACGGCTACGTTTACAACGAGACTTACGTCTCCACAGACGGATGGCGGAAGAACCGCAGGAACAACGGCGGATCCTATGGCATAGACCTGAACAGGAACTACGGGTACAAATGGGGCTACGACAACTCCGGTTCCAGCGGCACACCGTCCAGCGAGCTCTATCGCGGCACCGCCCGCTTCTCGGAGCTGGAGACCCAGGCGGCCCGCAACCTGTTCATGGCCAACAAGTTCCGCGCCGGTTGTGATTACCACACCTACGGGCATTACAACATGTGCGCCTACGGGTACGCCAACGTGGTCCCGGTTGACATGACGATCTTACAGGAAGTTCTGGACACCATCAACAACAATAACAACTACGGGACCAGCCGGACCGGTCGGATTTACTCCGTGCTCTATGCCGCCAATGGGACCAGCGTGGACTGGGAATATGCCGATACCCTGGAGGGTGGTCAGCAGAAATTCATCGAATACGCCATCACCATCGAGGCTGCGACCAGCGGGTTCTGGCAGGGCAATACGGACTCCACTTTCATCCGCACGGAGTTCAACCTGAACTTTCCCGGCCAGCTGTACCAGTCCAAGACTGCCGGGGTCTACTTCTACCGGCGGAACCTCTATGTGGACGACACCACCTCCAGTAACGGAAACCGCACCGGACGCCTGGATCCGGGAGAGAACGTCAATCTCTGGATGACCGTGCGCAACCACGCGGTATCGCGGGTGGACTCCGCGGCGAACATCACCGCGGTGCTCCGCTCCCTGGATACGGCGCTTGTGGTCACCCAGCCCAACGGCAGCTTCGGGAAGATCCTGCGCCAGGCGACGGGAGATAACCGCACGGCCAAATTCGGCCTGAGGGCCAGCCGGGGCGCCCCGCAGGGGAGCTGGAAGAAGTTCCGGGTGGAAATGACTTCCTGGGACGACGGGAACACCATCATGCAACCCCTTACGGATAGTCTCCAGATCGGAAACACCCCGGTGGCGGTGGAGGAATTGCCCAGCCCGGATGAGCTCGTCCCCTTCGCCCTGCATCCTGTGCGGCCGAACCCGATGGCCGGGAACGGGACGGTCCGGTTCTCCCTGTTAAAGGGAGGAGAGGTTTCGCTGGTGGTCTATAACGCCCTGGGGCAGACAGTGCGGACCCTGGCGAACGGCCGATATCCCGCCGGACATCACACCACAGCCTGGAACGGCCGGGATGAAGCCGGTCGCGCCGTGGCTCCGGGGGCCTATTTCCTGAGGCTCAAGGCGGAGGGCCAGGAGGCGCTGGGCAGGGTGGTCGTCGTAAGATAGAGGAGTAAAAGGGGGTGGGTTGTCCCGATGATAACCCGCCCCTTCGACAGGAACTGTATCAATATTTTTTGAAACTCAGGGAAGGAGGCGAAAGCCCAAAAAGAGAAAAAGGCAATCCGGGCAGAACCGTTCCGAGTCAACCGACACTTTTAGGAAAGGAGAAAGCCTTGAAGAAGTTCATTGTTCTTTCGCTTACCCTCGGACTGGCCGTCGCGGCGTTCGGAGACATGTGGATCGCCCCGATGGGGACCGGGACCTTCACTTCGGCCCCTGACCCGAACGGACGGGTAATCAGCTTCTCGAACGGGATCGTGTTCGACACCCGGCAGGGGGAGCCCGCTCTTCTCGCAGGATATCGTTCGGAAGCGAACGGAGTGTATCTTGTTCAGTTCTCCGGGCCCATCCAGGAACGCTGGGTGGACGAGCTTTCGCAGTCCGGTGCCATTGTTTACTCCTACATCCCGAACTACAGCTTCACGGTTCGGATGGACGACAAAACCCTGACCAAGGTGCGGTCCATGAAAGAAGTCGCCTGGGTAGGGACCTACCAGCCAGCCTACAAGGTGGCGGATGCTTCCCTGATGAACGCCCGCGGCCAGGGCACGATCGTCATGATGCTCTATCCGGACGCGGACATCGAAGCCGCGGCCTCCAAAGTTCAGAACCTCGGCGGGGCCCTGAGGGAGAAGACCGTTTCCTACATTGCCAAGGTCATCCGCGCCGACCTGGACCTCTCCAGGGTTGCGGCCCTGGCCAACCTGCCCGAGGTCATGGCGCTCCACTCCGGGAGCGGAGAACCCCAGTTCCACAACAACAACGATCAGTGGGTCTGCCAGCAGGGCTGGCGGGCTGTGGCCCCAGCGGACACCAGCTTGACCTACCGCCCTATCTGGCGGCGGGGCATTCGGGGCCAGGGGCAGATCACCTCAGAACATGACTCGGGGATCAACTTCAACGTCGGTTCCGGACATTGCGCGTTCCGCGACCCCGCAGTGCCGATTACCGCTGCAGGTAACTTCGTTACCCACCGCAAGGTTGTGGCTTACAAAGTCTTCGGATCCAATGCTTTCGGTGATGCAGCAGCTTGCTCCTACCACGGGACCCATACTTGCGGGACCACGGCGGGGAACGACACCATCGCCAATGGGAACGGGCCGAATACGACCGATGGGATAGCCAAGGATGCCCGTATCAACTTCACAGACATCGCGGATGCTAACTGCGGGCTTCAAGTCACAACCGACCTCACGACCTTATACGACATGGTGGGGACGGGCAACTCTGCGGGACCGGTCCACCAGCATTCCGGTTCCTGGGGTTGGGGCGGCTCCGGGGGTACCTATCAACTCCAGGAAGCCTCCACCGACGCCTGGCACTGGCGGAATAAATTGGTGCTCCCGATTTTCTCGGCGGGGAACGCTGGCAGTGGCGCTAACACCATCGGACGTCCAGCCATCGCCAAGAACGTCGTCACGGTCGGGGCCACGGGGAACAGCACCTCGTCCAATACCATCGCGAGCTTCTCCTCCCGCGGTCCGGTGCAGGACAATCGCATCAAGCCGACAATCTGCGCACCTGGAAATACGCCGGGTGTAAATTCAGCAAGCGGCTCCACCGCTTGCTCCGACCAAGCTCTGCAGGGAACCAGCATGGCTTGCCCCTCGGTGAACGGCGCGCTGACCCTGGTGCGGCAGTACTTCCGTCAGGGTTGGTATCCCACCGGAAGGCCGAGAGCTGCGGACACCCTGCTTCCTTCCGCGGCACTCCTCAGGGCGATGACCGTGTGTTCCGGCGATTCTGGAGTTTCGGGCTACGTACCTCCGGAATTCAATGCCGGCTTCGGCCGCCTTGACTTGGACTCAGTGCTCTACTTCGACACGCTAGGCACGGACGCGCGGAAACTGGCGGTCATCGACAACCGCGCCGGCCTGGCCTCGGGAACCTATATCCAGTACCGCGTGAACGTCAACGATTCCACCCTTCCCCTGCGCGCCGCCTTGGCCTGGGTGGACACCGCTGCGGCCGTGAACGCAAACCCAGCGATCGTGAACAACTTCAGCCTACAACTCACCAATCCCTACGGCGTGGTCTACCGCGGGAACAAGATGACCGGCTGGCGCTCCACACCGAACCCCACAGGCTGGGACAGCGTGAATGTGGAGGAGATCGCCCGGATCGTGAGTCCGCGGCGGGGAAACTGGGACATCCGAGTGTACTCCCAGAACGCACCGCAGGGCTCACGGGTGTGGTTCGGCCTCGTGCTCACCGGGGGATTGGCCCCCGGAATCTCGGGGATCGGCGGCGAGCAGGTCCTGGAGAAAACAACGGTTTCCAAGTTCGCACTGGGCAAGGCGGTTCCCAACCCCACAAGCGGGGGAACCCGGATCGACTACGCCCTGCCCATCAACGGGCAGGTCAGCCTGGGGATCTACAACACCACGGGTCAGCTGGTGCGGGAGCTGGTGAAAGGCTCCGTGCTGGCCGGCCACTGGGCGGTGACCTGGGACGGCCGTGATGCAGCAAGCCAGAAGGTCCCGGGCGGAGTGTACTTCTACAAGCTGGTGGTGGACGGAGGCCAAGCCTTCAGTGCCGCCAAGAAGGTCGTGCTTTTGAAGTAGCTTCATGATGGAGCGGGGCCTTGATTCTCAAGGCCCCGCTCTAAGATTTATTGGCAAGAAAATCGTCGGGCTTTCTCTCCTATGCAATAAAGGAGGATTATGATGAAGAGGTTAATGGTTCTGGCGCTCGTGCTGGGCCTGGCGGGCGCGGCGTTCGGGGATATGTGGATCGCCCCGATGGGTACGGGGACCTTCGCCTCGGCTCCGGACCCCAATGGCCGCGTGATCAGCTTTTCGAACGGGATCGTTTTCGACACCCGGCAGGGGGAGCCCGCTCTTCCCGTGGGCTACCGGTCGTCTGCCAGCGGAGTTTACCTCGTTCAATTCTCAGGGCCTGTCCAGGAGCGCTGGGTTAACGAGCTCTCGCAGGCCGGGGCGGTGGTCTTCTCCTACATCCCGAACTACAGCTTCACGGTGCGGATGGATGAGAAGGCCCTGGCAAAGGTCCGGGCGATGAAGTCCGTGGCCTGGATTGGAACCTACCAGCCGGCCTACAAGATCGTCGAGTCCCCGCTTTTCTCCGCGCACGGCCAGGGCTCGGTGGTCATGATGCTCTATCCGGATGCCGACATCGAAGCCGCGGCCTCGAAAGTTCAGAACCTGGGCGGAGTCCTGAAGGAGAAGACAGTTTCCTACATCGCCAAGGTTATCCGGGCGGACATTGACCTGGCCAAGGTCACGAACCTGGCCAATCTGCCCGAGGTCATGGTCCTCCATACCTGGAGCGGACCTCCTACAACGGCAAACACCCAGGACCAGTGGGTCTGCCAGATGGGGTATCGGGCCACGGTGCCGGCGGCTTCGGACTTGACCGTTCGACCGGTTTGGCGGCGGGGAATACGCGGCCAAGGGCAGATCGCCGGTGAACATGATTCCGGGCTGAGCTTCAATGTCGGCACCGGACACTGCCACCTCCGAGATCCTGCGGTGCCCATCACGGCACGCGGGGATTTTCCAACCCACCGAAAAGTCGTGGCCTACAAGGTTTACGGCGCTGCCGTGTGGGGCGACACGCCTTCCTGCTCCTACCACGGCACCCATGTGGCCGGGACGATTTGCGGAGACGACACGATCGCCAACGGAACCGGTCCCGACACAGCAGACGGGATGGCGGACTACGCGCGGTTGAATTTCACGGACCTCGCCGACGCCAATTGCGGGTTTCAAGTCACCACGGACCTCACCACGGTATGGGATACCGTAGGACGTGGAAACTCTGCCGGGCCGGTCCATCAGCATTCAGGGTCCTGGCGCTGGGGTAGCTCTACGGGCATCTACCTCCTCCAGGAAGCCAGCACCGACGCCTGGCACTGGCGGAACAAGAACGTCCTGATGATCCAGGCCGCGGGTAACGAAGGTTCAGGTGCAATGACCATCGGGAATCCGAGCTTGGCCAAGAACGTGCTGACCGTGGGGGCCACGAACAACAGCACCCAGTGCAACACGATCGCCAGTTTCTCCTCCCGCGGGCCGTCTCAGGATAATCGAATCAAACCCACGATTTGTGCCCCGGGGAATACCCCGGGCATCCTCTCGGCTAACGGAAGTGGGGCCTGTACGTACACCAATCTTCAAGGGACCAGCATGGCAACTCCCTCGGTGAATGGTGCTCTGACCCTCGTTAGACAATACTTCCGCCAGGGGTGGTATCCCACGGGCAGGCCCAGGGCAGCGGATACCCTTCTTCCCTCCGCGGCCCTGATGCGAGCCGCAACTATCTGCTCCGGGGATTCGGGAGTGGGAGGATTTACGCCTCCGGAGTTCAACGCCGGCTTCGGCCGCCTGAATCTTGACGCGGTGCTCTACTTCGATACCTTGGGCACGGATGCCCTGAAGCTGGCCGTGGTGGACAACCGCACGGGCTATGCCACCGGGCAGTACGTACAGTACGCTGTGAACGTCACAGATTCCACCCTGCCCCTTCGCGTTGGCTTGGCCTGGGTGGACACTGCGGCAGCCCCGAGCGCGAATCCTACCCTGGTCAACGACCTGAACCTCGAACTTCAGAACCCGGCGGGGGTGACCTACCGCGGGAACCAGATGGCGGGTTGGCGCTCCACGCCAAACCCCGCGGCCTGGGACAACCGCAACGTGGAGGAGATCGCCCGGATCGTGTCCCCGCAGCGGGGGTTGTGGTACGTCCGCGTGCGGTTCAACAGCACCCCCCAGGGGGCGCGGGTGTGGTTTGGCCTCGTGGTCACCGGGGGATTGGCCCCCGGGATCTCGGGGATCGGCGGCGAGCAGGTCCTGGAGAAAGTAGCGGTTTCCAGGTTCGCGCTGGGCAAGGCTGTGCCGAACCCCACGAGCAGCGGGACCCGGATCGACTACGCCCTGCCGGTCAACGGGCAGGTCAGCCTGGGGATTTACAACACCACGGGCCAGCTGGTGCGGGAGCTGGTGAAAGGCTCCGTGCTGGCCGGCCACTGGGCCGTGACTTGGAACGGGACCGATGCCTCTGGCCAGAAGGTTCCGGGAGGGGTGTACTTCTACAAGCTGGTGGTGGACGGAGGCCAAGCCTTCAGTGCCGCCAAGAAGGTTGTGCTTTTGAAGTAACTTCATGATGGAGCGGGGCCTCGCTTTACGAGGCCCCGCTCCATCCAGAGAACCCTAAACCAAACGAATCGTTCGAAGGAGGTGAGGCAGGAGAACCTATTCTTGGGTAATTGTTTTCCGGGGTGTCTTTAACGAAGATGAAAAGGAGGAAGCCATGAGGTTGGCAACATGTTTAGTCCTCACCCTGGCCTTTGCCGGGGCGGGATTCGCTGGTGTCGTTCATGAGCCGTTTGCGGCGAAGCTTGGTAATCTACCGGCAGGAACGACGGTCCGGGCGTGGGTGCAAATGAGCGACCAGGTGGATGCGTCGGCCATGGAGCGGGAGCTCCTGGCGCGCGATGCCGGTCTCGATGAACGGCACTACGTGATCGTCAGCGCACTGATGAAGAAGTGCGAAGAGAGCCAGGCCAGCGTGCGGGTCTACCTGGACCGCGAGCAGGCCGCAGGGCGGGTGACGAGCTACCGCTCGTTCTTCATCGACAACAGCTTCGGATTCATCGGCGAGAAGGAAGTCATCCAGACCCTCGCAAACCGTAACGATGTCAACATCGTGTACGAGGACCTTCCGGTCCAATTGATCGAGCCGGTGGCCAAAGGGGACGGGCCCCGGATCAATACCGTAGAGGTCGGTTTACGTGCCTGCCGGGCGGATTCCCTGTGGGGCAAGGGGATCACTGGCCTCGGCCGTCTGACCTTTGACCTCGATACCGGCTGTTACGGGGATGATCGGCAAACAGCGCATCATAACGCATTAAAGAATCGCTGGCGTGGGGCCCGCACCAACGGCGGCTCCTTGGCCGAATCTTGGACGGATGGCCTGGGTTCCCAGGCCAGGCCGCTGGATACCAACGGCCACGGGACCCATACCATGGGAACGATGGTCGGGGCCTACGGGGTGGACACCGTGGGCATGGCTTGGGGCGCCCAGTGGATTGCAAACAACTCTATCAACCAGGGCGTGGGCAGCGGTTTCGACACCGATGTGACCAATGCCTATAACTGGGGTGCTAATCCAGATGGGAATCCGGCCACGAGATACGACGTGCCGGATGCCTGCTGCAACTCCTGGGGCATTAACAGTGGCTTTTCCGGCTACCTGGACTGCGACCGACGCTGGAACACCGCCATCCGGAACTTGGAAGTTGCGGGTTGCGCGGTGGAGTACTCCGCGGGCAACGAGGGCTCCGGCGCCTCGACTCTCCGCAGCCCAGCCAACATCTGCTCCCTGCAGATCCACCCCGAGGCATTCTGCTACGCCGTGGCCGCGGTTGACGGGAACCAGGCCTGGCCCTATCCCATCGCCAGCTTCTCCAGCCGCGGGCCCTCGGACTGCAACAATTCCGTGATCAAGCCCGAGGTCTCCGCCCCGGGCGTGAACGTGCGCTCGTGCTACAACAACGGTAGCTACACTTCGATGAGCGGGACCTCGATGGCCGGGCCGCACGTGGCCGGGGCCTTCCTGCTCCTCAGGCAGTACAACACCGATGCTACCGCAGACACGATCAAGATGGCCCTGATCCGGAGCGCTCGGGACGAGGGCGCCTCGGGGAACGACAACACCTTTGGGTGGGGGTTCATCGACGTGAACGCGGCGATCAACTTCATGCCGCGGCAGCCCAGCCTGGCGCACGCGGGTTTCTGCATCCGGGACACCGTTGGAAACGTGAACAACAACGGCCAGGCCGACCCCGGCGAATGGGTCTTCCTGCGGGACACGATCTGGAGCGCCGGGGGCCGTCGGGCCGCCGGGATCACCGGCATCCTTCGCAAGAAGGTAGCAGCCTACGCCTATCTGACCATCTCGGACTCCAATGCCACCTTCCCGGACCTGGACAGCGTGGGCGGAGCCAACCGCAAGGGCTGGGCGACGGCGGACATGTACCGGCTGCGGGTGGAGAGCACCGTGCCTGCGGCGGACACGTTCATTCCGTTAGTCCAGACCCTGACCTGCCCGAAGCCCGGGGGCGGGACGTACACGGTGAGCAACCTCTTCGTCCTTCGCCGCGGGTTCACGCCCGTGGGTGTGGAGTCGGGAAGCCCGATCTCCATGGAGCTGCCCAAGGCCTATGCCTTGCGGGAGGCACGGCCGTCGGTGATGAGCCGTGAGACGCGGGTGGAGTTCGACTTGCCCAAGGCCGGTAACCTGAGTCTTGTGGTGTACAACCTGGCGGGACAGGTCGTACGAACCCTGTTGGAAGGGACCCATTCCGGCGGGACCTATGAGGTGGTCTGGAATGGAAAGAACGAACAGGGGCTTCGGGTGCCGAGCGGAGTGTACTTCGTGAAGCTGAACGCCGGAGCCTTCAGCGACTCCAAACGGGTCGTGGTCGTGAAGTAAACCTTAACTCTACAAACCAGGGGAGGCGTAACTGCCTCCCCTGGTTTATTTTAGGCCCGCTCCCCAAGCCCCGAGAGGAAAAGGAGGAAAGAAGGCGCAATTACTATTGACTTTTCTGTCAAATTGAGATAGAATTATATGTTTAACTCATATGTCCGCACCTATCCGCAATTTCTGCATTATCGCCCATATCGACCACGGTAAGTCCACCCTGGCGGACCGGCTCCTGGAGGCGACCCACACCCTGGAAGCCCGGGAGATGCGCGAACAGGTCCTGGACGCCATGGACCTGGAGCGCGAACGCGGGATCACGATCAAGGCTCATCCCATCCGAATGGCTTACCGGGCCGGGGACGGGAAGGACTACGTCCTCAACCTCATCGACACCCCCGGGCACGTGGATTTCTCCTACGAAGTCTCGCGCAGCCTGGCGGCCTGCGAGGGGGCCCTCCTGGTCGTGGACGCCACGCAGGGGGTCGAAGCCCAGACCATCTCCAACCTCTATCAGGCTGTGGCCGCCAACCTCGTGATCCTCCCGGTCATCAACAAGATCGACCTGGCCTCGGCCGAGGCGGAGAAAGTCCGGCATCAGATCTTGGAGCTGGTGGGCTGTCCGGAGGAGGATATCCTCCTGGCCAGCGCCAAGGAGGGCATCGGCATAGAGGCCGTCCTGGAGCAGATCGTCCGCAAGGTGCCACCTCCCAAAGGGAGATCGGAGGACCCTCTCCGGGCGCTGATCTTCGATGCCGTCTTCGATGCCTACCGCGGGGCCGTACCCTATATCCGGGTCGTGGACGGCGAGGTGAGGCCCGGGATGTGGGTTTCGCTGTGCTCCAATGATAAACGCTACGAGGTCGCCGAGGTCGGCACGTTCCGCCTGCGGATGGAGCCCAAAGACGCGCTGGCCGCGGGAGAGGTGGGCTATGTTATCGCCGGCATCCGGGATCTGGCCGATGCCCGGACCGGAGACACGGTTACCGAGGCCGACCGGCGCTGCGAGGTTCCCCTGCCGGGATATAAAAAGGCCAAGCCGATGGTCTTCGCCGGGCTCTACCCCACAGACCCCGGCGGGTACGAACTGCTGCGGGATGCCCTTCTCAAACTTAAGCTGAACGACGCCTCCCTGTCCTATCAGCCGGAGACATCCACGGCCCTGGGGTTCGGATTCCGCTGCGGGTTTCTGGGCCTCCTACACATGGACATCGTTAAGGAGCGCCTGGAACGGGAGTTCGGACTCTCGCTCATCACCACGGTCCCTAACGTGGCCTACCGAATCAGAGAAACCGACGGCACCGTGGTGTTTATCGAGAATCCGAGTAAACTACCCGACCCGATGGTGATAGACCTCATCGAAGAGCCCTTCGTGGCGGCCCAGATACTGACCCCCGCGGAGTACATCGGCAACCTGATGAAGCTCTGCCTGGACCGGCGGGGCTCCTATAAATCCATGGAATACCTGGACCCCACGAGGGTGCTCCTCTTCTACGAGCTGCCGCTCGCCGAGATCCTGTTCGATTTCTACGATAAGCTGAAGTCCGTATCCCGGGGCTACGCCTCCCTGGATTACGAGCTCAAGGACTACCGCGAGTCCGACCTGGTCAAACTGGACATCCTGATCAACGGAGATCCCGTAGACGCACTTTCGGCGATCATCCACGAGGAGAAGGCCGTGGTGTGGGGGCGGGAGTTGGTCACCAAGCTGCGCAAGATCATCCCCCGGCAGCTCTTCGAGGTCGTGATCCAGGCGGCCATCGGGAACCGGGTGATCGCCAGGGAATCGGTCAAGCCCCTGCGCAAGAACGTCACGGCCAAGTGCTACGGCGGGGACATCACCCGTAAGCGAAAGCTCCTGGAGAAGCAGAAGGAGGGCAAGCGCCGGATGAAGCAGGTGGGGAACGTGGAGATTCCCCAGGAGGCGTTCCTGGCCGTGCTCAAGGTGGGGGAAGGCTAACCCGTTAAAGTTTGAACCGTTTGGCGGTTAAAAGAAGAAGATGACTTGGTTTAAGAAAAAATCAAAACGGTCGGTCAAGGGCATCGCCAGGGAATACGTCGAGGCCTTCCTGTTCGCCCTGGTGCTGGTGGTGTTCGTGATCAAGCCGTTCCTCGTGGAGGGCTACGAGGTGCCCACGGGCTCGATGGAGAACACGATCCTGGTGGGGGAGCGGCTCATGGCGGCGAAGTTTCTCTACGGGGTGAGGATCCCCTTTACGGACCGGTGGCTGGCGGCCTGGCAGGAATCCCAACGGGGGGAGGTCGTGGTGTTCAAGTATCCGATAGACGGGCGGAACTTCATCAAGCGCTGCATCGGGGTGGCTGGGGACACGGTGGCTATCCGGAACAAGCAGGTGTTCGTGAACCGGGTGCCGTTGGATGAGCCGTATGTCCTCCACAACGATCCTCATACCTATCCGGGGTATAACCCCGAACGCGTAAACCAGGAGGCCTTCCAGGAAGCCTGGGAGGAGAGGAAGTTCCTGAACGTCGCCTACGTGCGGGACAACTTCGGGCCCATCGTCGTGCCCAAGGATAGATATTTCATGATGGGGGACAACCGTGACAACTCGCTGGATTCCCGCTTCTGGGGGCCGGTGCCGCGAAGTCATCTGCGGGGAAGGGCCTTATTTACCTATTGGTCCTGGGACAAGACGGAACCGAATCCTCCCTGGCAGATCTGGCGCAGAATCCGCTGGAACCGGTTCCTCCAGATCCTCTGGGTGAGGGGAGCGTGAGCGGAGGACTGCGGGAGGTGAATGGGAGCGCCCTCCACTCTGGCTCCCCCCCGTCTACACCCTTTATCATCACATGAAAGGGTATATCCTTGTCTAAGAAGCCCAAGAAAGAAAGCCGGAGCGAGGAAAAACCTCCCCGAAAGAAAAGGGGGTTCTTTAGGGATTGGGCGGACTCCATCCTGTGGGCCGTGGGGTTGGCGATCATCATCCGGATGCTCTTCGTCCAGGCCTTCAAGATCCCTTCGGGGTCCATGGAGGAGACGCTCTTGATCGGGGACTTCCTGTTGGTGAACAAAGTGGAGTATTCCCGCTCGATCAACGGCCTGATCCGGGACATCCCGTTTATAGGAAATCAGATAGCGGATGGCATCGTCTCCCACAACCCTTCTTCCTGGACGCGAAAGCTGATCATTCCGGGAATCCGCAAGCCCCATCGGGGGGATATCCTCGTGTTCCGAGCGCCCCATGATAACAAGGATTTTATCAAACGCTGCATCGGTGTCGAGGGAGATACGATCCTCATTCGGGATAAGCGTGTGTTCGTAAACGGGGAGGAGCTGTTTGAGCCCTATATAGTTCATAAGGATCCGCATGTTCTGGGTCTGGATTCAAGGGCCCTGGCCGAGCTACAGCTGGCAGGATATCAACGGCTGTGGGAGGAAAGGCGGTATCTCGATTTGGGCCAACGAGAAGAGTTCATGGGCATGCGAGATCAATTCGGGCCCATCGTCGTCCCGAAGGGAGCCTGCTTCATGATGGGGGACAACCGGGACAATTCCAACGACTCCCGATACTGGGGGCCGATGCCGGAGGAAAACATGAAAGGGAGGGCCATGGCCATCTACTGGTCCTGGGACACTCCGGGGTACGACCCAACCTTTATGTTCTGGAAGAAAATCCGCTGGGGAAAGCTGTTTACGCCGATCTGGTAGGCTTCCCCAATAGGAAGAAAGAGTCATGATTTCCAAGGCGATGATCCGAGAAAACCTGACACGTTGCCTGGAGGCCACCTCCTTCCTGGCGTTGCCCGGGCTCAAGAAGGGAAAGGTTCGGGACGCCTATGACCTGGGGGATAAACTCGTCCTCGTCACCACGGACCGGCAGAGTGCGTTTGACCGGGTTCTGGCCTGCGTGCCCTTCAAGGGCCAAGTGCTCAACCAGGTCAGTGCCTTCTGGTTCGAGGCCACCCGCGACATCGTCGCCAACCAAATCCTGGGGGTGCCGGACCCCAACGTCACGGTGGCCAAGAAGTGCCGCCCTTTCCCGGTGGAGTTCGTGGTGCGAGGCTATTTGACCGGGACCACTGACACCTCGGCCTGGATGCTGTACTCGCGAGGAACGCGGGATGTCTGTGGAAACATCCTGCCCGAGGGCATGGTCAAAAACCAGACGTTACCGAAACCGATCCTAACGCCTACGACCAAATCCGATGAACACGACCGTCCGCTCTCGGCGCAGGAGATCGTGAAAGAGGGGCTGATAGAGGAAGCGATCTGGAATAAGCTTGAGGCGATCGTCTTCGGGCTGTTTCAGCGAGGCGCTGAGATCGCGGCTCGGAACGGGCTGATCTTGGTGGACACGAAATATGAGCTTGGTCTCGATGAAAACGGAGAGGTCACCCTGATCGATGAAGTCCACACGCCGGATTCCTCGCGATACTGGCTTGCCCTATCGTACGAGGAGCGGATTGCTAAAGGGCTTGAGCCGGAAAATATAGACAAGGAATTTCTGCGGCTCTGGTTCAAAGACCACTGCGACCCCTATCACGACAAGGATTTGCCTAAAGCCCCGGACGACTTGGTGGTGGAGCTAAGCTCCCGTTACATTTTGCTCTACGAAATGATCACAGGGAAACCGATTGAAATCGATCTTACGCTTCCAGTCCAGACGCGGATCGCCAAAAACCTTGCCGAGTACCTGTAAGGCTTAAGATGGCAGGCCTTTATATCCATATCCCCTTCTGCCAGAGGAAGTGCCCCTATTGCGGGTTCGCTTCTGCGGTTGAGAACCCAGGAGAGCGGCCGGCGTTCCTTACGGCCCTGAATCGGGAGATGGCAGCTTGGACGGAGGTATGGCACGATGTTTCCTTTAGTTCCATATATCTCGGCGGGGGGACCCCGAGTCTCTTAGAACCGGGGGAATTGGAAGGGGTGATCAAGGGACTCAGGAGACATTTCAGGGTGCAAGGCTCCCTGGAGGTCACCCTGGAAGCGAATCCGGGCACGGTTAACTTAGAGAAGCTTAAGGAATATCATAATTTAGGCGTAAACCGATTGTCCCTCGGAGTTCAGGCTTTTCAGGATGTCCTGCTTCAGAGGATAGGCCGGATTCACTCAGTCCGGGATGGCCTTCAGGCTTTCGGTTGGGGCAGGGAAGCGGGATACGATAACTTAAGCATTGACTTGATGTTCGCACTTCCGGGACAAACCTTGGAGGAATGGGAGGAATCCTTAGCCGGAGCGATTGAGATAAACCCAGAACACATCTCGCTTTACGGACTGACTGTGGAGAGGGGGACTCCCTTAGAAAAAGGAGTGGCCTCGGGCCGTATCCAACTTCCCGGAGAGGATCTCCAGGCCCGGATGTACGAAAAAGCCTGGGAGATGCTGGGGCAGGCCGGTTACGACCATTACGAGATTTCGAACT
>Ga0315283_10002309_pt1 | contig 15880 bp, 13 predicted proteins | sample YL17G09_0_MG_FD_204541 | JGI IMG/M metagenome (GOLD analysis project Ga0315283, IMG submission 204541) | Sediment microbial communities from Yellowstone Lake, YNP, Wyoming, USA - YL17G09_0 | ecosystem: Environmental > Aquatic > Freshwater > Lake > Sediment | place: USA: Wyoming | collected... | reverse complement strand
GGGCGGCGGCTTCCACGTGCCTCCATCGGCGCCGCCGGGTAGGCCATTAGACCTAGACGCCGGATTCGTGCGGCCTCCGGGGTCAGATCACCGGGGTGAGGCGCCGATCAGGTCAGATCCCGGGCGGGGCCGGTCAGTCGCCCTTGAAGTAGGCCAGCAGCTTGCGCAGCTCGTCGCCGGTGTCGGTGGGGACGAGGTAACCGTCCTCGTCCCGGATCTGATCGAAGCGGTCGCGCATGGTCTCGAGGGTCAGCCCGGGGTCGTAGATGCCGGTGGTCAGGCCGATGAAGAAGCGGGCCACCATGCCGCCGCCGCACGAGTAGATCTCGCCGGTGACGGGGCAGTCCTCGTGGGCCAGCCAGGCCACCACGGGGGAGATCTGCTCGGGGTTGAGCTGCTCGCCCATCGCGCCGAGCAGCTCCTCGGTCATCCGGGTGCGGGCGATGGGGGCGATGGCGTTGGCCTTGATGTTGTTGCGGGCGCCCTCCTGGGCCAGGACCCGGGTGAGGCCGACCAGGCCCATCTTGGCCGCGCCGTAGTTGGCCTGGCCGAAGTTGCCGATGATGCCGGCGGTCGAGGCGGTGTTGACCACCCGGCCGTAGCCCTGCTCGCGCATCTTGATCCACGCCGGGCGGGTCACGTTGAACGCGCCCCGGAGGTGGACGTCGATGACCGGGTCGACCAGGTCGGGGGTCATGTTGTGGAACGCCTTGTCCCGCAGGATCCCGGCGTTGTTGACGAGGATGTCCACCCGGCCGTAGGCCTCGACGGCGGTGTCGACGATGGCCTGACCCCCTTCGGGGGTGGCCACGCTGTCGGTGTTGGCCACGGCCACGCCGCCCAGGTCCTCGATCGCCTTGGCCGCGGTGTGGGCGGGACCGGCGTCGCCGCCGTCGCCGGCCACGGAACCGCCCAGGTCGTTGATGACCAGTTGTGCGCCGCGTGCGGCCAGCAGTTTGGCGTGCTCGAAGCCGAGCCCTCCGCCCGCGCCGGTGATGATCGCGACCTTCCCGTCGAACCCGATGTCAGCCATGGCGCCGAACGGTAGTTACGTGGGCCCGACCGCCCGAAATCCCCCCACTACGCTGCGCCCACGACGCAACCGCGGGGGGAGAGGACCATGGTGGATCTGGGCTATCCGGCGGGGCCGGACGAGTTGTCGCCGGACTGGTACACGGTGGCCCTGCGCTCGACCGGCACGATCGACGGGGCCACGACGGTGACCTCGGCGTCGGCGGCGGCCATCGGGGTCGGCATGGGGATCCTGTCGCTGCTGTGGCGGATCGAGCTGGGCTACGAAGGGGGTGAGGGCCCGGCCACGGCCGTCCTGAAGCTGCCCCACACCGTCGTCGGCGCCCGTCAGACCGCCGACGCCTTCAACTTCTACGGGCGCGAGGTCAACTTCTACCGCGAGGTCGGGCCCCGGACCCCGTTGGGCACGCCGGGGCTCTACGCCTCGAACTACGACCCCACGACCAAGGACTTCGTCCTCCTGCTGGAGGACGCCGGTGGCCGCACCCAGTACGACCAGCTCGACGGTTGTTCGGTCGACCATGCACTGGTGGCGGCCGAGCAGCTCGCCGCCCACCACGCCCGGTACTGGGGCGACCAGGCCATCATGGACGCCGCCTGGACGGTGCGGACCTGCGATCCGCCCAATCCCCAGGCCCTGCCGCCCACCCTGCGCCAGTCCTGGCCCCTGATCGAGTCCGAGTTCGCCCACCTCCTGCCCGGGCCGATGCTCGAGGCCGCCCGGCGCATGCCCGAGGCCTGCGTCGAGCTCCTGGAGCGCCTGTCCGAGCCCCCGATGACCCTGCTGCACGGGGACTACCGGCTGGACAACCTCTTCTTCGACCCGGACGCGGCGAACCCCGTCGTGGCCATCGACTGGCAGATCAGCGGCCTCGGACGGGCGCCGTACGACATCGCCTACTTCATGAGCCAGAGCCTCACCCCCGAGGACCGCAAGGGGGCCGACGAGCAGGTGCTGCGGGCCTATCACCGGGCCCTGATCGCCGGCGGGGTGGAGGACTACAGCTACGGGCAGTGCTGGGAGGACTACCGCCTCGGCATCCTCTTCTGCGCCTGTTACCCACTCAACGCCGGGGCCCTGGACCTGGTCAACGACCGGGCCCGAGCGCTGTTCGAGGCCATGCTCACCCGCTCGGCCAGTGCCATCCTCGACCTCGACGCCCTGGAGCTGATGCCGGATTGAGGAGCGGCCGCCCGGGCGATGCTGCTGTGGGCAGCAGGGGGCCGCGCCGGCGGCGACGAGGGACTCAGCAGGCGGCCCGCTCCGGGGGGTCGACGCTGGGGACCTCGCCCACGGGGTCGGTGCCGCCGCCGGCCCCGCCGCCGCCACCACCACCGCCGAGTGGCTCGGGCGGGGGCTGCAGGTCGCTGCCGATGCCGTCGACGTCGGCCCCGGTGACCACTTCGACGTCGGCTCCGGCGGCGATGCCGTCGACCTGCTCGACGTCGGCCCCACCCTCGATCTGGGCGGCCACGAAGCGGGCCTGGGCCTCGCCGCCGGCGGTGTAACGCACGACGCTGTGGCCGAAGTCGAAGTTCTCGGCGTCGCCGGTGCCGGGGGACGTGTCGAACCCGAGCCGATCCAGGCCGTCGGCCACCTCCGTGGCCTCGCCGTCGGTCCCGGTGCCGTTGTGGACGACGACGCTGATGTCGGTGGCCTGGTCGGCGCCGGCGCCACCCTGGCCCCGGAAGATGCCGATGTGCCGGTCGTTGGCCTCGGTGTCCTGCAGGCGCAGGATGGCCGAGCCGTTCACGGTGTCGTCGCTGACGTCGAGGGTCAGGGTCCGCAGGGTGTCGTCGTCGAACGAGCGGAACTTGCGCCCGAGCGCCACGAAGTCGTCCACGGCGAGGTCGCTGTCCATCTGGACGGCGTCGGTGGCGACGTCGAACACGTCACCGAGCAGCAGGGGGCTGGCGACGCCCTCGCTGACCGTGCGGGCGATGGCCCGGCGGATGAAGTCCTGCTGGCGGGAGATGCGGCCCAGGTCGGCCGTCCCGTCGGTGATCCACTCGCCGTCCTGCAGGGTCTCGAGGTGCCGGGACCGGGCGTAGGCCAGGGCCTGGTCGGGGCCCAGGGTGTTGCAGCCCCGGTGGCCGACGAACAGGCCCGTGGTCGTGTCCCGCACGGGGGTGTTGAAGAAGAAGGGCACGCCGTCGACGGCCCGGACCAGCTCCTTGAAGCCGAGGAAGTCGACCTGTATGTAGTGGTGGACGGGCACGCCGAAGGTCTGCTGGATCGTGCCGATCAGCGCCTCCTGGCCCCCCACGCCCAGGGCCGAGTTGATCTTGCCCTCGCCGCCGCCGGGGATGGAGACGAACAGGTCGCGCGGGAAGCTCAGGAGTTGGGCCTGGGACGAGTCGGGATCGATCCGCAGCAGCATGATCGTGTCCGCGAGGATGCCGAGGTCCTCCCGCCCGTTGGTCACGGGGTCGCCGGCGTCCAGACGGTCGGCGCTGTCGGTGCCGACCAGTAGGTAGTTCTGAGCCGAGTTGCCGCCAGGGGCCTCGTCGAGGGTGTCGCTGAGCTCGAGGCGGGGGATCTTGTCGAGCTTCAGATACAGGAACCCGGTGCCGCCGACGGCGGTGAGCAGGCCGATGACGAGGGCCACGTTGAGCGTGACGGCCAGTCGGGGCCCCAGGGAACCACGTCGTCTCCTGGTAGTGGCCACCCGATGACGGTAACGAAACGGCTCAGCCGTTCACCCGCGCCTCCGCGTAGGCCCGCATCGCCTTGTAGTCGACCTTGCCGTTGGGGCCCCGGCCGATGGTGTCGATGCTCAGGACCCGCTTCGGTGCCTTGTAGGCGGCCAGGGTCTGCTTCACGTGGGCGATGACCTCCGCCTCGTCGATCAGGGCGTCGAGGTCGGGCTCGACCACGGCGGTGACCGCTTCGCCGAACTTCTCGTCGGGGACGCCGACGGCGACGGCGTCGTGGATCGCCGGGTGCGACTTCAGGGCCTCCTCGACCTCCTCGGGGAAGACCTTCTCACCACCCGTGTTGATGCAGACCGAGCCCCGGCCCAGGAGGGTGAGCGAGCCGTCGGCCTCGACCATCGCGTAGTCGCCGGGCATGGAGTACCGCTTGCCGTCGATCTCGATGAATGTGGCCGCCGACTTCTCCGGGTCCTTGTAGTACCCGACGGGGACGAAGCCGCCGACGGCCACCCGGCCGATCTCGCCCGAGCCGGGCTCGACCGGCGTGCCGTCCTCGCGTACGACGATGGCGTTGGGCCCGAGCGTGAACGTCGCCGTGGCCGCCGCGGAGCCCCCGCTGGAGATCGACGCCCCCATGTTGAGGGCCTCCGAGGACGAGAAGGCGTCCTGCAGGACCATGTTGGGGTGGTGAGCCAGGAGCGCCTCTTTGGAGGCCTCGCTCCACATCACGCCCGAGGAGATGATGGCGATGAGGCTGGACAGGTCCCACCGGTCGGGCTCGGCGTCCAGGGCCCGCAGCATCGGCTTGGCGAAGGCATCACCGACGATGGCCATCGTGTTGACCCCCTCGCGGTCAACGGTGTCGAGCAGCTCGACGGCGTCGAAGGTGCGGCCGGTGAGGGTGACGACACAGCCGCCGGTCATGAGGGTCATGAGGGCGGTGAACCAGCCGGTCCCGTGCATGAGGGGACAGGCAGGGAGGTGCACGGGGCCGGGCCCGCTGAGCGACCGGCGCATGGCGTCCAGGTCAGGCGCCGCGCCGTAGTGCGGAGCGACGGCATGGGCGTACGCCCGGAAGAGGTCGTCCTGGCGCCACATGACGCCCTTGGGCATCCCCGTGGTGCCGCCGGTGTACAGCATGAGCAGGTCGTCGCCGTCCCGGCCCCAGTGGGCCACGGTTCGCTCGGCGGCCAGGTCGGCGGCGGTCTCGTAGGGCGTGGCCCAGTCCGGGCAGGGCCCGGTGCCGTCGTCCACCCACAGCCACGTTCGGACCGGGACCCGGTCCCGCACGGCATCGGCGGTCGCCGAGAACGTGCCGTGGAAGACGACGGCCACCGCATCGGCGTTGTCCCAGAGGTAGGCCAGCTCGTCGGCGGTGTAGCGGTAGTTGGTGTTCACGGGCACGAGGCCGGCCTTCCACGCGCCCGTGCAGGCCTCCATGTATTCCGGGCCGTTGTGGAGATAGAGGGCGACCTTGGCCTGCTGCTCGGCGCCCGCCTCGAGCAGGGCCAGGGCGACGCCGTCGGACCGGCGATCGAAGTCGCGCCAGGAGATCCGCCGGTCGCCGTGGACCTGGGCGGTGGCATCGGCCAGCGCCTCGGCCACCACCTCGAACGCATCGGCGAAGTTCCAGCCCGGCATGGGTCCCCCTGGGTCGACAGCCTGCGCAGCATACGAGGCCCCTCCTGAGGGTCGGGTGGCCCCCGTAAGGTTCTCGGCCGTGGACTTCGACCTCCCCGGTGACGATGATCCCCGCCGCACGGCTGTGCGCGACTGGCTGGCCGAGCACCCGTCCCCGTCGGGGCGGGACCTGGCCGAGGCGGGCTACGTGGCGCCGCACTGGCCGCGGCCCTGGGGCCTCGAGGCCGACCCGATCGAGCAGATCCTGATCGACGAGGAGCTGGCCGCGGCCGGGGTGCACCGGCCACCGAACCAGATCGGCATCGGCTGGGCGGGGCCGACCCTGCTGGCCGCGGGGAGCCAGGAGCAGAAGGACCGCTACCTGTTCCCGATCCTGTCGGGCGAGGAGTTCTGGTGCCAGCTCTTCAGCGAGCCCGGCGCCGGCTCTGACCTGGCGTCGCTGCGCACGACGGCGGTGCGCGACGGCGACGACTACGTGATCAACGGCCAGAAGGTCTGGACCTCGATCGCCCACGTGTCCAAGTTCGGCATCCTCATCGCCCGGACCAACCCCGACGCGGCCAAGCAGCGGGGGATCTCGTACTTCATCTGCCCGATGGACGCGCCCGGCGTCGAGGTGCGCCCGATCGTGGAGATGACCGGCGCACACCTCTTCAACGAGGTCTTCTTCGACGAGGTCCGCATCCCGGCCGAGAACCTGGTGGGGGAGGAGAACCGGGGCTGGGACCTGGCCAAGGTCACCTTGGCCAACGAGCGGGTGTCACTCTCCAGCGGCGGCGTGTTGTGGGGCCGGGGCCCGTCGGCGTCGGACCTCGTGGCCCTGGCCCAGGCCCACGGCGTGACCGACCCGGGCCTGCGCCAGCGCCTCGTCCAGATCCACATCGAGGGCGAGCTGCTGCGCCTGCTCCGCCTGCGCTCGGTCACCGCCGCCATCCAGGGGGCCCAGCCGGGCCCCGAGGCCTCGATCCGCAAGCTCTTCGCCGACGAGCACGGCCAGCGGCTCATGGCGCTGGCCCTCGATCTGGCCGGGGCCGGCGGCCTGCTGGCCGAGACGGGGCCCTTCGGCGGCGATCAGGACCTGTGGCGCTACGGGTTCCTCTTCGGCCCGGCCCTGACGATCGGCGGCGGCACTGCCGAGGTCCAGCGCAACATCATCGGCGAGCGCGTCCTCGGCCTTCCCGCCGAACCCGCCGCCGACCGGTGAGATGCGGGTCCTGGTCACCGGCGGGGCCGGGCTGGTCGGCGCCACCCTGATCGCCACGGCGCCGGCCGGCGTCGAGGTCCATGCCACCCAGCGGCACGCGCCGGTCACAGGGGCCCGGGCGCACACGATCGACCTGGCTGACCCCGACGAGCCGGTCGGCCTGCTGGCCGCGGTACGCCCCGATGTGTTGATCCACACGGCGTACGGGACGGCCGATCTCGAGCGGGACGTGGTGAGGGCGACCCGGTCGGTCGCCGCCGCCTGCGCCATCCAAGGCTGTGCCCTGGTCCATCTCAGCAGCGACGTCGTCTTCGACGGCGAACACGCGCCGTACGGCGAACACGCGCCCCTCGTCCCGGTCCACGCCTACGGGCGGGCCAAGGCGCAGGGCGAGGCCGACGTGCTGACGGCCGTGCCCGACGCCGCCGTCTGCCGCACGTCCTTGGTTTGCGCGACCGGTCCGCTCGACCCCCGTTCGGCCTGGGTCGTCGACAGCCTGCGGGCGGGGCAGCCCATCACGCTGTTCACCGACGAGATCCGCTGCCCCGTCCGCGCCGACGACCTCGCGCTGATGCTCTGGAACCTTGTCGCCCGGCCCAGGCCCGACCGGGCCGGCCCGTGGCACCTCATCGGCCCCGACGCCGTCAGCCGCTACGACCTCGGCCTCCTGCTGGCCGAGGTGCACGGTCTCGGCCCCGTCGGCATCACCGCCGCCCAGAGCCGGGACCTCGCCGAGCCCCGCCCCCGGGACCTGACCCTGACCGCCGAACGGGCGGCCGTCCTCCCCACCCGGGCCCGCTCCGTGGGGACCCTCTGGCGCTAGGTTCGGGCGCCATGAAGATCAGCACCCAGCTCCGCTATGACGTCCCGCCCGCCGAGGTGGCCAGGCAGGCCGTGGACCTCGAAGCCGCCGGTCTGGACCTCATCTGGGTGGCCGAGGCCTACGGCGTCGATGCCGTCAGCATCATGGGCTATCTCGCCGCCGTCACCGAGCGGGTGGAGATCGCTTCGGGGATCCTGCCTCTGTACACCCGTACGCCGACCCTGCTGGCCATGACCGCGGCCGGGGTCGACGCCCTGTCGGGCGGCCGCTGTGTGCTCGGCCTCGGCGCCTCCGGCCCGCAGGTCATCGAGGGCTTCCACGGCGTGCCCTACGACAAGCCCCTCACCCGCACGCGGGAGATCATCGAGATCTGTCGCCAGGTCTGGAAGCGGGAGCGGGTCGAGTTCGAGGGCAAGGCGTACACCATCCCCCTCCCACCCGAGCAGGGCACCGGCCTGGGCAAGCCGCTGAAGCTGATCACCCACCCGGTTCGGGACCGCATCCCGATCCACGTCGCCGCCCTCGGCCCCAAGAACGTGGAGCTGACCGCCGAGATCGCCGACGGCTGGCTGCCGCTCTTCTACCTGCCCGAGAAGGCCAACGACGTCTGGGGTGACGACCTGGCCCGGGGCGCGGCCAAGCGCGCCGACGACCTCGACCCGCTGGAGGTCGTCGCCGGCGGCCTGGTGGCCATCGGCCCGTCCGACGAGGTGAAGGCCTTCCGGGACTTCGCCCGCCCGATGGTCGCCCTCTACGTCGGGGGCATGGGCGCCCGGGGCAGGAACTTCTACAACGACCTGGTCTGCCGCTACGGCTTCGAGAAGGAGGCGACCGAGATCCAGGACCTCTACCTCGACGGCAAGAAGGAGGAGGCCGCCGCGGCCATCCCCGACGACCTGCTCGAGGCCACGACGATCTGCGGCGACGAGGGCTATGTGAAGGACCGCCTGGCCGCCTACCGCGAGTCCGGCGTGACCATGCTGAACATCACGCCCATCGGCGACGCCGCCGACATCGTCGGCAAGCTCAAGGACTGGACGGGTTAGAAGCTCGCGAGGGTTCCGGCCGGTGGGAAGGCTGCGGAGGCGCCGGCCGGAGCAGCGCCAGCGGCGTTCACCGACGGCGACGCCGGAGTTCGTGAACGCAGTGGACGAACTCGAATGTCACGAGCACTTGAGGATCTCGTCGAAGCCTTCCTGCATGCACTCCAGCAGGACCTCGGGGTCGGGGACGGCCGAGGGGTCGGTGTTGATGCCGATGTTGAGGTCGTCCACGTAGCTGAGCAGCGTGATGTTGGCTGCCGCCCCGGCCATCGGGCCGAACGGGAACTGGCTGATCACCCGGGCCCCGCTCAGGTAGATCGGGAACGGCGGGCCGGGGACGTTGGAGGTCACGAAGTCCACGCCCCGCAGCATGGAGCCGAAGATCCCGGTGGTCACGTCCGGCGGGAAGCGGTTGAGCACATTGGCCAGCGGCTCGGTCAGGGCCAACGCCGGCTCGGCCCGGGCCCGGCCGACCAGGTCCCGGACCACCTTCATGCGGTGGACGGGGTCGACCACGGTCAGCGGCACCGGGAAGCGGGCCGGGGCGAACTGGTTGCCGGCCACGTTCTCGGTGGCCGCGGTGCGCACGCTGATCGGCATCGACATCCGTAGAGCGCCGGCCGGCTCACCGTGGTGGTCGTGGTAGCGGTGCCAGCCTGAGGCGATGGCGGCCACGAAGGCGTCGTTCAGCTTGCCCCCGGCCCGTCGACCGGCGGTCTTCATCTCGGCCAGGGGGACCGTCAGGGTGTGGAACTGCACCGACAGGGAGCGCTGGGTCATCAGCGGGGACAGCGGCTCGCTGGCCGGCGCCAGCAGCCGGGCGGCGGAGCCGACCGTCTCGCCCACCCGCACGCCGGCGCCGACGGGGTCGGCGGCGGTGGCCACGGCGGCCTGCGACAGCGTGCCGAAGGAGCGCTTGGCCACGCCCATGATCCGGCGCTGCTCGTGGGTCAGGGCGTCGAAGAAGCGCTCGACCTGGCTCATCACGTGGACCGCGGGGGCCTCGGGCATCTCCCCGGGCTCGCCGGGGTCGGCCTCGGCGTCGAAGGTCTCCAGCATCAGCTTCACGCCGCCGACGCCATCGGTCACGGCGTGGTGGATCTTCATGATCAGCCCGGCCCGGTCGTCCTCGAGGCCCTCGACCACCGTGAACTCCCACAGCGGGCGGGCGCGGTCGAAGGCCTGCATGCCGATGGGTTCGGCGATGTCGAACAGCTCACGCATGGCCCCGCCGTTGGCGGCATTGACGAAGCGCAGGTGGTAGTCGAGGTCGAAGTTGGGGTCGACCTCCCAGCGGGGAGGCGAGAACGACAGGGCGTTGCCGATGACGCGCTGACGGAGGCGGATGACCGTGCGGCTGGCCCGCTCCAGCTTGTCCTTCAGGCGGGCGTGGTCCGGAGGCCCGTCGAGGACGACGATCGAGGTGATGGTGCTGCGCAGCAGCGGGTCCCGCTCGATGGTCCACATGAGCTTGTCGGCGTCGCTCATGCGGGGCTGGAAGTCGAGGTGCGCGTCGGTCACCCCTCTAGTTGACCTCAAATCGGCGGAGGCGTCACCATCAACAGGTGGGACCACCCAGGCGGTAGTAGCCGCTGAAGGTGTCGTTCTCGGTGTGGCCGTCCACGAAGGTGCGGGTGCGGGTCGTGGTCACGAAGTCGCAGCTGCCCCGCCGATCGACGCTCTGGCCCGTCTGTGCTCCCGTGGCGAACCGGGTCGAGTAGAGGTGCATGGTGACGCTCGTGTCGTCATAGGTCGGCCACATGAGCACGCCGTAGGGCGAGTTGTTGACCACCCGGAACTCCGGCTCGGGGTAGGACACCGTCGACTCGCGGCCGTAGGGGTACCGGCTGAGGTGCTCGGTGTGCATCTGGTAGTTGGGGATGTCGAGGCCGGCGAAGAACGCGGCGTTGAAGGTCGTGGTGGCGAACTGGGACACGCCGCCGCCGACCGACTCGACGTGCTCCCCGTTCTCGATGGCGCCGGCCGTCACGAAGCCGTTCTCGACCGTTCGGGGGCCGACCACTTCGTTGATGGAGAAGTGGCCGCCGTTGGGCGGGATCACGTAGCCCCGCACGATGTCGGCCATGCGGTGGATGTTGGTGACCCGGGTCTCGCAGCAGTCGTGATGGGTGCTGCTGCGGCAGCCGTCGGCGGCGTAGGCGGTGCAGGGGTCGACGTCGGGGAGGCTGATCTCCTCGACGATGCCGAGGCTTCGGGCCCACTCGGCGTCGCGCTCGGGTCGGATCCGGGTCAGCTCGAGGTCCACCGACTCGTCGCCGTTGCGCAGCGCGGCGATGACCTGGCGGGCCGAGCCCGGGGCGCAGCACCCGGTACCGGCCTGGCCGGAGACGATGCGGGGGCGGCCGTTGGACACGGTGAAGCTGGCCGCGGCCGGGGGGTCGCCGACCTCGGGCAGCAGCCCGGGCAGGTCCTCACCGACCTGCTCACGGTCCAGCACCAGCTGCAGCGCGTTCCGGCCCGGGCGGGAGGTGACCCACGGTCCGAGCGTCTCGGGATCCACGTGGGCCGAGCCCCCGCCGGCGTTGATGGTGATACCGCTCTCGGTCATGGCGTTGGCCTCTTCGGCCAATGCCTCGGCCTCGCCGTCGTCGAAGCGGGGCGGGATGTCGGTCGACTCGGCATCGACGACGATGGGGTCCTCACCGGTGACCGCCCCGGCCATGACCTGGTCGATGACCGCCGTCGCCGGGATGCCGTGGCCGGGCTCACCGGGGACGACGGCGAAGCCGAAGCCCGAGTGCTGGATGAGCGGCTCGATGGGGCTGTTGCGCGCCGATCCCTCGAGGGTCTGCAGGGTCTGGCTGACGGGGTTGTCGCGGAGGGTGACGATGACCGGGGCCACGTCGTCCTCGCGGAAGCGTTGGGCCCAGGCGACGGGGTCCTGGCCGATGTCGAGGGCGGCGGCGACCGTGGCGTCCTGGTCGACCTCGGCCCCCAGTTCGCCCACGGTGGTCTCGAGCGTGCGGTCCCCAGAATGGATCTCGACCGGCGTGTCCGGGTAGGTCGAGGACAGGTGGCGGACCCGGGCCTCGAGGTCCTCTTGGCCGAAGCCGCCGATTGCCCGACCGTCGAGGACGACGTTGCGGGCCACGAGATCGGTGTGGATGCGCGTGTCGACGACCCAGGTCAGGACGGCCGCGGCCACGATCACCAGCGGGATCATGAGCGCGACGGCCTTGCGGGCGGACGGGCGGCGCATTCGCCTTCATTGTGGCGTGCGCGTCCGTTGATCCTCTGTCACCCCCGGGATTCGCCCCTACCGGTCCGTCGGTGGGACACTCTCTGGCCCAATTGGTGGCCAGCACGTCGAGAGCGAACGGGGACCATTGCATGAACGGGATCTGTGAGGGCCGGGTCTGTGTGATCACCGGCGCCGGCCGGGGCATCGGGCGGGAGTACGCCCTGATGCTGGCCGGCCAGGGGGCCAAGATCGTCGTCAACGACCTCGGCGGGGACATGACCGGCGAGGGTGAGGACGCGACGGCCGCACAGCAGGTCGTGGCCGAGATCGTGGCCATGGGCGGCGAGGCGATCGCCAACGGGGCCGACGTGGCCGACTTCGACGCCTGCGGCGAGATGATCCGGCAGGCCGTCGACCACTTCGGCCGTCTCGACGTGCTGGTCAACAATGCCGGGATCCTGCGGGACCGGATGCTGGTCAACATGGCCGAGAGCGAGTGGGACTCCGTCATCGCCGTGCACCTCAAGGGCACGTTCGGCCCCACGCGTCATGCCGCCGCCCACTGGCGGGAGCTGGTCAAGGCGGGCGAGACCGTCGACGCCCGCATCATCAACACCACCTCGCCCTCGGGCATCTACGGCAACGCCGGGCAGACCAACTACGGCGCGGCCAAGGCGGGCATCGCCGCCTTCACCGTCATTGCGGCCATGGAGTTGGAGCGCTATGGCGTCACGGCCAACGCCATCGCCCCCGGGGCCCTCACCCGGATGACCGAGAACCTCGGCATGGGTCAGCTCGACGAGGAGACCAAGGCCTCCTTCCACCCGCGCTGGATCGCCCCGATCGTGACCTGGCTGGCCAGTACGGAGTCCGCCGGGGTCACCGGCCGGATCTTCCAGGTGTCGGGACGGGAACTGGCCGTCGCCGAGGGTTGGCATCGGGGACCGACCACCGAGCCGACCGACGACCCGACCGAGATCGGGGCCAAGGTCGCCGCCCTCCTCGCCGACGCCCGACCCAATGCCGACATGGCCGGCAACGACAAGTAGGAGACGAAGCGATGCCCCTGAACCTCGATGCCGTCGGGACCGTCACGGACCCGGCCGAGATGTCCTGGGACTCCACGGACGCCATCCTCTACGCCCTGGGCGTGGGGGCGGGTACCGACGAGCTCCCCTTCGTGACCGAGAACTCCATCGACGTGGACCAGAAGGTGTTCCCCACGATGGCCGTGGTCCTGATGGCCATGGGCGGCGGGGGCGGCATGGCCGGCCTCGGCGACTTCAACTGGGCGATGCTCGTGCACGGCGAGCAGGGCGTGCGCCTGCACCAGCCCATCCCGGTCCACGGCACCCTCTCCAGCACCACCGAGATCACGGGCATCTTCGACAAGGGCAAGGGCGCCCTGGTCGTCATGGCGACCAAGGCCAAGGACGCGGCCACCGGCGATCCGCTGTTCGACACGACCATGTCGGCCTTCATCCGGGGCGAGGGCGGCTTCGGTGGGGACCGCGGCCCGTCCGGCCCGCAGAACGTGCCGCCCGAACGGGCACCGGACCACTCGGTCACCTACGCCACCCGCCCGGATCAGGCCCTGATCTATCGGCTCTCCGGTGACCGCAACCCGCTGCACTCCGATCCGCAGTTCGCCGCCCTGGCCGGCTTCGACCGACCGATCCTGCACGGCCTCTGCACCTTCGGCTTCACCGGAAGGGCCCTGCTGCACACGCTGTGCGACAGCGAGCCGTCCCGGTTCACCTCCATGGACGGGCGTTTCTCGTCCCCCGTGTTCCCCGGTGAGTCCCTTACGGTGAACATGTGGGTGGACGGCGACGAGGCCATCTTCCAGACCACCGGTGACGACGGCCGCGTGGTCCTCGACGCCGGAAAGTGCGAGTTCACCGCCTGAGGAGCCCCACCAGGGCCGGTTCCGTCCGTCGGGTGCTCCGGCAAGGACGTCGCCGGGCGGGTGTTCGCGTCGGTCCGGATGATCGGCAACCACCTGGGCCGGGTCTATGACAAGCTCGCCATCTCCCGTCGGGCCGTGCTGGCCGGGATCCTCGCAGGAGACGACTGATCATGCGCACGCTGACCGCCGAAGAGGCCGCCGCCGAGATACGGGCCGTCGACACCTTGGCCGTCCCGCTCGGACCGGGCCAGCCCATCGCCCTCCTGGAGGCCATGGGGGCCCGCACCGACTGGGAGGACCTGCGTCTCTTCGGCGCGTTGCTGACCGTCCTCAGTGATGTGTTCGCGCACCCGAACGTGCACTACCTGAGCGGGTTCTTCGGTCCACTGGAACGGGCCCTGCGGGACATGGGGGCCAACCTGAGCTTCGCCGCAGCCGACTTCCGACGGTTCGAGCCGATCCTCGAGGCCCTGGCCCCGAGGGTCATGACCACGGCCGCCACGCCCCCGGACGCCGACGGGTGGTGCAGCCTCTCGCTGCACGCCGGAGCGTCGGTGGGCGAGTTGCACCGGGCCGGCGCCGATCCGTCACGGCTGCTCATCGTGGAGGCGAGCCCGCACTTCCCCCGCACGGTGGGGTGGGGGGAGCACCGTCACGCTCTGCACGTCGACGAGATCGACGTGCTCGTCGAGTCCGACCACGTGCCCTTCGTCCTGGAGGACCCACCGCCCACCGACGTCGAGCGAGCCATGGCGGGGCACCTGCGGTCCTTCGTCCCCGACGGGGCCACGCTGCAGACCGGCATCGGGGCCGTTCCGTCCATGGTCGCCACCCTCCTCGCCGAAGGTGACGGGGGGGACTACGGCATCCACTCGGAGATGTTCACGACCGGCCTGATGCGCCTGCACCAGGCGGGCAAGGTCACGAACCGGAAGGGCCAGTTCGAGGGCCGGTCCGTGGTGACCTTCGCCGCCGGGACCCCCGAGCTCTACCAGTGGCTGGACGGCAACGACGAGGTGGTGTTCCTCCCCGTGGACATCGTGAACTCGCCGGAGACCATCGCCCACAACCGTCAGATGGTGACGATCAACGCCGCCCTCGGGGTCGACGTCCACGGCCAGGTGGTGGCCGACACGATCATGGGCAACCAGTACTCCGGGATCGGTGGGCACGAGGACTTCGTGGCCGGCGCCGCCCTCGAGTTGGAGGACCGGGCGCTGCTGTGCATGCCGTCGACCTACCGCCTGGGGAACACGCGGCTGTCCCGGATCGTGCCCTGGTTCGAGGCCGGCGCCGTCATCACCACGCCCCGCCACCAGGTCGACGTGATCATCACCGAGTACGGCGCCGCCGAGCTGCAGGGCCTGACCGCCCACCAGCGGGGCCAGGCCTTGGCGGCCATCGCCCACCCCGACTTCCGCGACGAGCTCCTGGAAGCCGCCGACCGCACCAGCGGCGGCCGTTCCCCCCTGCCGGGCTGAGCCTCACCCGGAGGCCGACTCTTCGGGCGGCGGGGACACCGAGGCAAGGAAGGGTGCCGAGGTCACGGGCTGCCCGTCGGCGGTGCGGGATGCCAACGGCGTCGCGGGGTCCGGCCCCCGCTGCCCCGGTCTCGCTACCAGGACTCGCCGAAGGCCTCCCGGTGGGCGATCTCCGCCACGGGGCGGCGGCGGGGCGGGCCGAGCGGCTTGGCCGGCCAGCCGAGGGGGACCATGGCGTAGGGGCGGACCGACTCGGGGAGCCCGGCGATGGCGCGCACCTCGGCGGGGTCGTAGGACGCGATCGTCGTCATGGCCGAGCCCAGGCCGAGGGCGGTGGCCGCCAGTAGCAGGTTCTGGACCGCCGGGTAGATCGACGAGGACTGCTCGGGTCGGGGCGCCCGCTCGTCGTCGGCGCCCACCACGATCCAGACCGGGGCGGTGGCGAAGCCGCCGCCGAAGGCGGCGCCGACGTCGGCGTGCAGCGCCTCGTCCATGCCTCGGTCGGGGGCCGCGGCCCACAAGCGCGCCATCAGGTCGGTCAGGCGCGCTCGCCGCTCGGCGTCGTGCACGACGATGAAGACCCAGGGTTGGGTGTTCTCGGCACTGGGAGCGAAGCGGGCGGCGTCCAGGACCCGCTCGACGAGGTCGTCGCCCACCTCTCGGTCAGGGTCGAACGCCCGGCAGGCCCGCTGCCGGGCGACGACCTCGAAGAAGCCGTCGGTCATCGGCTCGGGCGAGGGCCTTGGCCAGGATCTCGCCGCCCCGGGCGACGGCCTCGGGGAGGTGGCCGCCCGTGGGGATGTCGGGTGTCGAAACCGGACGCCTCGGCGGCGGCCGCGACCTCGGCCACGGTCTCGAACAGGTCGGCGTCGTCGACGTCGGGGTGGGTG
>Ga0315283_10002308_pt1 | contig 15884 bp, 15 predicted proteins | sample YL17G09_0_MG_FD_204541 | JGI IMG/M metagenome (GOLD analysis project Ga0315283, IMG submission 204541) | Sediment microbial communities from Yellowstone Lake, YNP, Wyoming, USA - YL17G09_0 | ecosystem: Environmental > Aquatic > Freshwater > Lake > Sediment | place: USA: Wyoming | collected... | reverse complement strand
AATGCCAAGCTCCGCGCTGCCGCTGTGCCCGCTCCGCGTCATGTTAATCCAGGCAAACAGTTCCTCGATTTTGTCCAGATGGTCTGGACGGGCCGAAATAGTATACGTGCGTGTCTCACGGTCAGAACGGTCAGACTCACGCAGGCCGATAACTTTTTGGACAGTAGCGTTCACAGCCTAAATACCGGAGTCATATTCCTGGCATATCCAGGAACCACTTCAACCGGTGGTTGTTGAGGAACCGCTTGTAGAGCGTGAATTTGTAGGTGAACCGGCCATCCATGTTGAAAGTCCGATGGATGCCCCGCTCCACCTTGCCGCCCTTCACCTTCTTGAAGTGCATGTGTACGTCACGCGGCGGCTGCCAGACCGGGTTGACGCAGGCCACGCGCCCGATGCGCACCTTGCTGCCACTGACGATGGCGTCCTCAAAGGTGTGGCACATACATTCGTAGATGCGCACAGCCTGGGCATAAGTCACACCGCAGTCCCGCATGAAACGCTGGACGAATTCGCGGCGGGTGACTGGCGGCGATTGAATCATTGCGCAAACGACAGGGGCAAATTGAAATTCTGCTGCGAGAGCTTGGAAAAGAAGATGCAGTTCACCGTGATGGACTTGTTGTCCGGGGTGCGCGTGACGCTGATGGACACCAGGGAGACGCGTGGTTCCCAGCGGGTGATGGCTTCAACAATCTCGCGCTGGGCTACCGCTTCCATGCCGTCGGTCATGGCCTCAAACAACAGCAGGCGCAAGTTGGTGCCGTAGTCCGGCTCCATGACCCTCTCGCCCTTTCCGGTGATGAGCAGCATCTTGACTGACGATGCCAGGACTTCCAGGTCGGTGCCGGTGGTGAAGTTCCACTGCTGACTGTTGGGGAAGCCTGTGTCCTTGGGCAGAATGGGACCGAAAATAATCCGCGTGTCAGGAGCCTTCTGGACCCGAGGCGTCACCACCACCGAAAAGTTTACGCCCTCCACCTGGCGCGTCGGGGCAGCAAAGTTCTGGCCTTCAAGCCGCAAAACGTGATTGCCCACCGAAAGCTGCCGGACAGAATCAATGGACAGAGTGCCGTTGACGGAAAGCATGTAGTTGAACGTCTCCGGCTGCAAACCATCGTTCCAGTCGATGGCTGCCTCCACTGACTGCACCGGCAGAGACGTGTCGTCCTCAACCACCCTGGCCTGAAGCTCGTACAGTATACCGGCTTCCGATGTAGCCCGGACAGCTACTTCAGCGGGCGGATTGGCAATCAAGTCCACCCCGTCAAAATCGCGTATGGAGAGCATGGTTCAAGGTTTCATCCACCTGCGGTAAGGCTTGAAGTCCGCCTTCTCCGCCGTGGGAGCGGCGGTACCATCAGCGTCCTGGGCAGTGACAGGCGGAGCAGCCACAGCGGCTCCATCATCATCCCAGGCCGACTTTTTGGACTCCACAAGCATCTGGCTCAGCGAACCGCCCGGATGCAGCACGCGGTCCTGGCTGTCGCGCAGGTTGGCGCTGCGCTTCAGGTTGAACGGATGCTTGCCGAAACTGGAAATCACCACGTCGTTTTCCTTGAACAACTGCGGCGACAGAACCTCACGAATGGACACCTGTTTGCGCGGCGTAATCGTGACTTGACCTTTGTATACGAGACTGTTAAGGTCTTGGATAAGGCGTTTGCCGTTCGGATGCGATTTCAATGCTTCATCAATCTGCTTCACCAGACGGGCCGAACCAGGCGCAGGCTGCTTTTTGCTTTCCATCGCCCCGCCACCGCCACCACCTTGCGGCTCCTGCTCAATTTCACCTGGCAGCGCCGTGATGAAGACGTTCACCACGTCATCAGGAAGGTGCATGTAGCGCTTGAAGATGGTTTCCACCCAGGCTTCCTTCGGCAGCTTGTACATGTCCATGACATCAGCCAACTGCCCGAGCACGTCGGCCTGCATCTTGAGCATTTCCAGCTTCATCTGTTCCTCCAGGGAACCGATGGGCGGCATCAGGGCCTTGATGTCCAACTGCTCGATGGACTTGCCCTTCAAGACCGCGTGGAAATAGCCCATCCACTCGTAGCAGTTCAAAATGGGCCTGCGAATGCTCTTAATCTTGCGCAGGAACCGGATGTCCTGAGCCAGCAGAGCCTTGCCCGAGGGAGCGTCGCTGCCGGTATCACGCTGGCTGCCGAACCACTGGCGCGGCATGCCAATGATGGAGTAGAAAAGGTCCGTCAGCAACTCAATGTCGTATACATCAGGGACTTCAGCGGTGCCCGGCAGCTTGTTGATGACGTTGTTGAAGCCCTTGGGCTGGGCCAGATAGATGATGGTGTCGAGCGCCAGGGCGTTGTAGTAGCTGACAAAATCCGCCGCGCTGTTCCACTCAGACGGATTGCCCTGCTGCCCGAAGGCCAGCTTGCTGCGCAGCGCCTGCCGCCAGCGCTGGACGGTCTTCATCTGCTCAACAGGCGGCTGCTCCTGCGTGTCGATGGAGATGGCATAGCGGTCAGGCTGCACTTGCGCCCGGTGAACGACCATCTGGTCCACCGCCAGCCGAAGCTTCTTGTAGATGCCGTCAGCCTCGGCAAAAATCGGCTCACCGTGCTCAGAGACGCGCATCCTGAACATGCGGCGGAAGTGCAAGAAGTCCCACGGGTACCACAGTTCCTCCAGGCTCTGGCCGTTGTTCATCGAGACGCGCTCCACAGGCGTCTGATTGTCCGGCATGACGAACACGTCCTCCTTGTTCGGCTTGTGGTTCATCCATCGGTAGCCAATCGCCTTTCGATTCCGTTCCAGCCAGTAGCGGCGAATTTCCATCGGATGGACAAAACTCATCCCGATGATGCCCTCTTGGGGCGCGTACTCCAGCTTCTCAAAGTGGTTGCCGAATGCCGCCAGGTGCCACACCTGCGACTGGATGATGTGCTCCACTTCCAGGCGAGACAGCAGGTCGTTCAATTCTTCTTCAAACTCCTGGTCGTTGCACTGGTACCAGATGGTCCCTGGCGAATTGGCATCAGCCTGCGTGGCCTCGTCGACAATCTCCACCAGGGCGGCAGCAATCAAGTCCCAGCCCGACATTTCCTCCCACAGTTGAAGCATCGACTCAAACGTCGTCGGGCGCTTCATCACCGTGTTGTACTTCGTCCAGATGTCCGGGTCTGCCACCCGGCCTGCTTCTTCAAACTCGCGCCAGAGCCTTTGCTCCGCATCAGGAGTTTGAGCGCGGGGCACCAGCGAGCCGGTGCGGACTCCGCTCGTGCCTATCAGACCCAGGTATTTCAGCAGCCCCGTCGAAGTGACATTTGCCATACGCGTTTAACTACTCGTGAACCAGCCACCTATTTAGAACCGAATCGCCAGCGCAAAAACTGAATACGCTTCCGGCACGACTCCATTTTTCACGTTCTTTCTTTTGATATGGCTAAAACCACGAAAACCAAAAAAGCGAAAGTCCCGGCGAACAAGAACGGGAAAACCAAACGCGCCAGCATGGAGCATGTCGTCTCCTTCCGGCTGACCGATGGCCAATACCAAGCGCTGTCCGCCATTTTCAGCAAACAAGGCATCATGAACGTGACCTCCGTCCGCCAGTTCTCACGCAAACTGGTGGTCGACTACATGGCAGGCAAGCTCAAGTACGCCAACGCAGCAGACCTGCTGGCAGACACTGAATCTTTCAAGGGCTAGTCCCTCCAGCACTCCCTGGTGCGCGGATTCAACCGGAACCGCACATCCACAGGAAAAGTGCTGGACGACTCGTGGTCAGCGCACCGGCAGGGTATGCAGCAGTGCATGCAATCTGCGGACAGTTTCTCCACGAGCACGAGAGCAGGATTAAGAGGCTCCGGCTGGACCGCGCAGAACTGTTGCACAGTGCGCTGGAGCGTGCCCTGCCGGGCTTCAAACGTGGCCCAGGCCAGGGTTGGCGGCAGCTTGGCGGCAGAGTCCCGGATGAACGTGCCCGCTGCTTTCTTGGCGAGCGGCGAAGCCATTTTCAGTACGCGTAATCGTACTCCGTGCCAGGCAGTTCCTTCGGCGTGACCTGAATCTCCAGACCGGTGCGGGCCTGCCCGTTTTTGATGTACTTGACCAGGCGGTGGTTCTTGTAGAAATCAGTCGAGAGCAGACGCTCCAGGTCCGGCAGCACTTCCTTCGGCAGCTTCAAAAAATCGAGTTGAATCTTCACCGACCCGTCTGGGTCGCCCGTGGGGGTGACGCTGGCATCGGCCAGGCACGCCTGCAAGGACGGCACAGAATAGACCTGGAGAAAGATGCGGTTGGCCAGCGTCTTAATCTTCGAGTCAATCTTGTCGCTGTCCGTGCTGGAGCCTCCAGCCATGCTGTTGTTGCCTTTGCCTCCTGCTGCCGCGCCATGCACCATGCCCCCCTCAAGGTCTTCCTCGACGGGGTGGGGCAGTAACAACTGGGCTGTCTGTGCTTCAGTCACGCTCTAAATACGCGCTCAACGTCCAAAGTAGCTGCGCAGGACGCTGGAATACAGCGAGCGGAGCCAACTCTTCGGCAGGCGCGGGCGAACCGGCAGCCACGAAGCTCCGGGCATGGTGACGCTGCAACCCGCCTGGCCGTTGATGTCTAACGACAAAAGTTTCATTGCATCTTACCTGTCCAGGTAGTAGAACAAAATTGCAGCATCCCCGAAAACGCAGCTATAACCATTGAATGTCCAATCTGGAGATGGACCATTCTGTTCTTCAAGTCATGAGACTTCTCGTTTACGGCGACTTACAGGCCACAGATGGAAATGAAGTGTGCTGGGCGGACCCCACCATCACGCTCCAGCACTACCGGGTGACGAAGTTCTACCAAGACATTGCCGACATCTACGCCAAGCACAAATGCGACGGCGTGATTGACCTGGGCGACACGACCGACGACCGCAGTTCCATACCCGTGCCCACCATTGAAGCCGTGGGCGCGGGCCTCGACTTGATTCCCGACAGCAACCTGAATTTCAAGCTGGTCGGCAATCACGAGCAGTTCCTGCGCAACACCAGCATCAACAACCGGCGACTGTTCCAGCACAAGTTCGAGGTCGTCAACCAGACAGACGTATACGACTTCAATGGCGTCACCGCCGTTTTCTGCTCCTACCCGGCCAAGCACGAACTGCTGACCGATTGGCTCGACAAAAATGAACGGCACTGGAAATCGCCCAAGATTCTCTTCGGCCACTTCCAGGCAGTGGGCTGCACCCTGAACAGCGGAACAGCCCTGGATGGTATACCGAAAGAAGCTCTTGAGCCGTTTGACCTCTGCCTGCTGGGCCACATCCACCTGCCGCACACCATCGGCAAGACCATCCACTACGTCGGCTCGCCCTTTCAGCAGGACTGGGGCGAAGCAGGCCAGGTCAAGCGCGTGGCTATCCTGGACACCGAGAAGCTGAGCATCAAATGGGTGCCCCTGGCGGGCTACCCGGAATATCGCCTGGTGAAGTGGGACGAGTTCAAAGACCTGGAGAGCATCGAAGAACACCGCTACCGCGTCGCGCTGTCCTCGCACGCCGAAACGGAAGCCTTCTTCCAGCACGCTTTCTTTCAGAAAGCTGAACCTGTATACGATTATGACGCCATCGAGCCGGAGAAGAAGCCGGAGAACCAGGACTGGACCTTTGAAGGTATCTGCCAGCGCTACATCAGCCTGGTCCCACCAGCAGCCATCGGAGCCGACGTGACGGAAAAGGAACTCCTTGAAATCGGGACGGCTTTGGCCAAGGGGCAGCTATAGCGATTGAACACCAATCACCTGAGACGCGCTGGGTGCTGAGCGCGTTGATACGATGCAGAGAAAAGTCGGCTCGTAGCCGATAAACAGTCAAACAAAAATCGTATGAACCAGCAAAGCTCCATCGGCTTCGGGCCTGACGCAACAGTGTTTGCGGCCTATGCCCAGAACGCCAACGACAAACTCGGTAATCTCGACTTTGTGTTCGAGAATACCGGCCCCAACACGGCGTACATCCGCCTCATGCAGTACGACGGCTCCACCAGTCCTTCCGGCTGGGCTACCATCGACAAGACCGTCACGGCTGCCCCGTTCATAACCGACTGGGTGGGCTTCGCCGTGGCTCCTGGCGGCACCCTCACCCGCAGCTACGTGCTGTTGACCCAGCGCGTCGGCTTCTTCGGCTCCGGCAACACCACCGTCAACATCTCGTCCGTCATCCGCAACAAGGCGGACCTTCGGAACGCGCAGATTGACATCGTGGCGGTTGGCCGCAAGGGCTGGGGCTACGACGAGGGCTTCAACAAGGCCGAGCTTCGCAAGAAGTGGGGCGGCGTGGGCGGACAGCCGAACACGAAGACGACCATCCAGGCAGGCCAGGGCCTCATCAACCAGCCGGACAACACGGGTCCGACGGGTCCGTAATCTTTCGGTTGCGCATAGGGAAGGCCGCTCCAGGTGGGAGCGGCCTTTTCTTTGTCAGTGAGGCAGGAAGAAGGCGGTCGTCGTGATGCCCTGGAATGGAAACAAGACGCCGCCAACATGAAACCGTAAACGAAAAGTCATGGAATAGGGATAATGAGCAGGAACCAATGTACTCGAAAGCTGGCTGGAAGTTCCGTTAGCGGTTCGAGTCAAGTCTCCAATCAGCACAGTTTTTCCAAACAGTGCGTTGTTTGGGTCTGTCCAGCATGTAAAACGCACCGATGAATTGCCGCTCACCAAGTACAGACTGAGCGCATTAAACTGCTGAATCAAATCTGCGCCCAGCATTCCCGACATGTTGATGCCAGTCCACTCCAGCACATAGTCACCCAGGACCAAAGGCATGACTGTGCAGGTCAGGTCCATCAACGGATAATTCGGCAGCTTGATGCTCGTGCAGGTGTAGCTGAACGACGGAGTAGAACCGATGGAGGAAAAGGCGTTAAAACCATTACCCAGCGGTTTAGTGACGAACGTCGCACCGTCATCTTCGGAGACTCGAAATCCGTCAAGCAGGGGGCTGAACAGCGGAGGCGGAGGCGGCGACTCGTGCATCTTGAACGAAATGCCTTCATCGACGCCGACCAGGGAGAAAATCTTGTCCGTCGAGACGGTGCCCGACTGCGAATCAAACGTGCGCAGTTCCCCATCCGACGCCCGGTACTGGCCTGGGCGCTCGATGCCATCAAGCGACGTGACCGTCTGAAGACCGTTGCGGCGCATGTCGCCATCCTGGCTGTCCACGCGCACGGCGTTGCTGCCCGACAGGCCGAAGAACTCCGAGATGCGGAAGAACTCCGGGAAGGTGCCGTCTGTCGTGGTCCAGACATCCATCTCGCCGTGCGCTCCATACGTCTTGCGGCTGGCGTAGAAGTGGAAGGTCATCGACCCGTTGAGCGTCTGGCCCGAGTACCAGTTAAACGGCAGCGGCGGCTTGGCCTCGTTGTAGGCCGCGTTTCTGACCAGGGCGTACTGAATCCCATCCGAGCCTGAGACAGTCACCAGGGCGTCAGGATTGACCACATCGTCCGTCTGCGCGTCCACCGGCAGCGTGCTGAAGACCGTGTAGTCCGAGCGGTTGGTCAGCCCGCAGAAGCCGAGAGCCTTGATGGAGCCTGATTCATTCAAGACCGCCGTGTCGTACTCGCGCAGAGGCGCAACGCGGGGCTGCCAGACAACGACACAGGGACGCTTGAGGGTGCGCACACTAATGCGGCCAAAGTCCAGGTAGATGGTGTCGCCAGGCACCACGTCAATCGTGACTGAACCCCGGCCCGCAGGCAGAAAGTAATTCGTCTCCGCGCCGCCGCGCTTGCGGATGAACGTCTTGTCCGTTCCAGTCAGAGTCAGGCCGAAGGCCAGCACGCCAGTACCCGCCACCTGGCGGATAATCGTCTGCCTGCTCTTGCTGATGACAAAAGCCAGCGAACCTGCCGCCAGGCCATTCAAGCCCGTACTCGTGGCCTTGGCTGCCACACCAAAATGCGGGATGCCCAGGCTCAAACCGTCAAAGGCCACCCGAGCACGGCTGCCCGTTTCAGTAAGCAAATAGGCAACCGAATCACCCCGGTTGAAGAATATGGCCAGGTTGCTGCCCACCGTTCGTGGCGGAGAAACAGATGGCGAATTGTAGACCTGTGGCGTCCCATCAGGCGCGGGGATGCGCATCGCCACCGTGGCAGAACCGCCGCCATCCGCGTTAATGGCATCCACCGCGCCCATGCTGGCCATGAGCGTGCCCAGTTCAGATACCGTCAAACCCTCGCTGAAACCAGGTTGAGAGCCATCTACTTCCACGATGAGCAGATGGCCGTTGGCCATCACACCCATGCCCACACGCGGCGCAGGGCTGTCGCCCACATCCGCAATGGGCACACCGTTCTTGACCACCTGGTAATTGCCTGAAACCGTGTTGTAAAGCACCGCGCTTCCCAGCGGCGTCTGGCCCGCAGGGTCCAGCGGGTCGCCGTATACAACTGCGGCCTGGTTATTCGGGTCGATGTTCAGCGCAGGCCAGCCTTCGGGCGGCGGCGCAATGCGCCAAGCGTTGAAAAATGACTCAAAAACCACGCCATTCGAGGCAGCCACGCCTTCAAGATTCACCGCAACCTGGCTGCTTGGGTAAGGCCAGAACCGGTGAGCATTCACCGCAACTTGCGCTCCCGTCTGCACCAAAAAATCAAGCGTGCTTTGGCGCTCGGTGGATAGCGACCCCGAAGGCGCAGTCAATTGCACGCGCACCCCTGGATTCAACAAGTCCACGTCAATCACGTTGACGCGGTTGAGCCGGGGCGAAACAATCACCTGGTTGGTCACGGACACGCCTGGGGACAAACCTGTGCAAGCCTCATCCTGGCAGTCAGCCACCACCGTCACATCACTGACGCTGACCACCGTGTCTGGCAGCGGTGGTGTCGGCGTATACTCAAAGTTCTCAATCAGGAGGTCGTCGGCAGTCGGCGCGGTGCGATACAGGTGAACGCTCTTGAGCAGGTTGCCTGCGTTGTAGATGCCACCCCAGAACGAAGCTGTGTTCTGGAAGACGTTCACCGTGGCGTACTCGGAGCCTGCCACGGTGAACGCAAGCTGATGCGTCTCGAACGGCTGCTCTTTGCCATTCTCGTACCAGGCGGTGCCGTAGCTGCCCACCGTGACCCCGATGGAAAACGGCGTCGGATTCGGGTCGGTGCGCTGGTTGCCTGCGAAGGTGATGTCGATGGCATAGTCGCCTGCGGTCAGTTCCCACGCCTGCTTGGAAACCAGGGTGCCGAAATTGGTCGTTGGGCTGCCCAGCATGTCCGCGTACATGCCGTTGCCCGGCACCAAGTCGTACAGGGTGTAAACGGGCGTTGAGCCAATCAGGTCAAACGTGCCGCCCTGCGCCATCCAGTTGTTGAAGGTGATGAAATTCAGGCCAGGCAGTTCGACGTTGGCCGTGGTAGCTGTATACTGAAAGGCATAGCAGCTATCGCCGTACTTAACGTAGTCGTGCGGCACCGTGGCGCAGGGATAGACCACGCCCAGGCTGTCGCCTGTGCTGCATATTTCGTATACAGACACCAAGCCGCAGAGCGAACTGTCGGCGTAGGCAAAAATCTTGGTGTTCGCCGCCACCGTGCCGCCGCCCTCCACATAGAGCGAGCCAGCATTCTTGAACACCGGACTGCCGTAGCAGAGGTACTGGTTGGCAGGTGAGGCTACGAAAGGCGCGGGATGGTAGAGCGACTGAACCACGGTGATGGTTGCCGTATACGGAGAGCATGTCTCGGTGTAGCAGTAAACGCCTTGCGGCCCGCAGGCTGGGTCGTGGCAGCCCACAATCGCCGTGGCGATTGCCCCGGAGTTGGCATCCAGCGTCTCCACCAGGACCGGATTGACAAAGCAGGCTCCGTCGAAGTTCACACCCAGCGAGTAGGTCTTGGAGTAGATGGAACCCTCGCTCCAGACGGGCAGCACGTCCGGCGTGGTGCCTGCGTAGCTGACACCTGACTCGTTGATGGTGCAACGGACCACCACGCCGCTGATGCCGAACTGAAAATCCGACAAATCGACCGGCTGAGACATCACGCGGACAAACGTGTCAGTCGAGTTATTGTATACGTCTTCGGTGATGCTGAACGTAAAGAGCACGTCACCCGTGCCTGTCGCCACGTACGCCCGGAGCACCGTGCCCGCCAGGAGGCAGCCGTTGGCCAGGTAAAGTACCATCCGGCCCTTCAGCCGCTTGATGACCTGGACCACGGGCGGCTGGGCTGGCATCTGCAAGGTGAAGTAGAAAGGCCGCACGTCCTCGATGGCGCACACCGCCTTGCCATCAAGCTCGTCAGCATCATCCGCCTCATAGATGGCGTAGCGATTGGCCTCCGTGAAAAACATCCCGCTGTCAGGATTGACCGTATCAGGCGACCCGTCATTGAGCAGGCTCTGACCCGGCAGCGACGTGGCCTCTGGCGTCGAGTAGGAGATGACGCTGCCGTGTGTTTGATACCGGTCCCGCTGGCTGTCCACATCGACCAGGGCATCAACCTCGGTGAAGATGAAAGCCAGCCTGCGCTGGCGCAGTCCTGCTCCACCTGGATGAATGGCGTAGGGGCACTGCTCGTAACGGTAAATCTGGTCAGTGACCGCGTAGCACAGAATCTTCACCCGGAAATTGAACGCGCTGTAGGTGCTGCCGTGCGCGTTGTAGGCGTCGAAAGTGAGCCGGGTCTTGAGGTCGGCTGGCGCGGGCACCGGCACCGACGCCTTGTAGTCGTACCCCAGGCGGCTGTTGTAAAGGCCGTTTGAATAGCCCACCAGGGCGAAATTACCAATCTTGGTGCGGACCACCACATCATCGTCCACGGTGCCGTCGACCTGGAAGACCAGGTGCGTGGTGCCGGGCAGCAGGTTGAAGTCCTGGGTGTAGGATGCCAGGGCGTAAGGCAGCGTCGTGGCGGCACCCGCAGGGCCGGACATGGCATGGCTGTAAAGCGTGCCCAGGAGGACCAGCGAGCCGTCGAGCGACGGCGGAGGCGGCGTGGCCTGCAAGGCGTAGTTCTGCGTGACGAAGATGGTGCTCTCCGCCTGAATCAGCGTGCGACGAATGTCGTGCGCCGAAATCTTGACTGTGTATACACCGTCAATGGCTGCCGCGAAAGACAGCTTGTTTCCCTTTCCGCTGTATACTGGAACACTGTTGCGGTAGATGGTCCATTCCAGGCTGATGGGAGGAAAGCCCTCGGGGTCCGCCAGGTACACTGTGCCTTCCAGCCTGTCACCCACCTGGTAGGTCGACTGGCTCCAATTCACGCCTGCGCGGATGGTGCCGGAACCTTGCAGGACCACGCTGAAGGACACCAGGCCCTCTTCCATGATGCCGTGCTCGTTGCGGGCATAGACGTGGAGCGCGTGGGGAACGGCTGTAACCAGCGCGAAGGAGATGCTGGGGTTGTTGCTCGAAATGACAATTCCGCTGCCGTTGCTGAGAACCCAATGTTCCGCAGGCTTTTCGCGGTTGTTGACGAGCACCACCGGCAGATAAACCAGATTCCCGAGCAGGGAGTCGGGAAACGGACGATTATTAAGACGTAACTGAATCATTTTTCCAGGTTTTGCCTGCTAGGAGCAGGTGTATTGTGACCTTATGCACCCCGAACTTTTCACCTATTTCTCGCAGCGTAAACCCCTTTGCGCGCAAATCTTTGATGACTTCCACGTCTTTCAAACTAAGCTTGGCCTGCCCTCGCCTTGGAAAATCTGCGCGCTGAAAAGCCGACCGGCCCTTCTTGGCCATGTCCGCTGAATTGTCGAGCGCCGTTCCGAGCACTAAATGAAACGGATTCACACAGGCTCGCACGTCGCACTTGTGCATTACGAACAATGAAGTCGGAATGGGGCCGTAGTGCAAAATCCACGATAAACGGTGAGCGTTAAGCGACTTTGAACAGATGCTTGCGGCTCCGTAGCCATCCTTTCTTATGTAACCTTTCCACAGCCAGCAGCCGTCAGTTCGACGCACTCTGGCATCAAACTGACGAAGCGCCTGCGCCAAGTCAGGCAACTCATGCGCACTTTTGCTCACACCTTAACTACCGGCCTTCAAGGAATAAGCGCGTGTTCCCTGGATTCGGATTTGACTCAGATTTTTGCCACGCCTGCGCCTTGTTGTCCCAGGCTTCCCGATGCCCGCAAACCTGGCACTCGCGGCGAACCACATCCCGATTGCCGTTCTTGTGCAGGCGTCCCCAACTCATCTGCCCCGGACAGGGGGCATCAGTCACGGGATGGCTGTGGCTGCTCATTTGCACTTGCTTCGTCTTCGACGACGCCCACCACCCAGTCCTTGAGCGTATAGCCAAACTCCAAGTTGACCATCGTGTCCTTCTGGCGCTCATGTGGCACCTGCATGATGAGGCTGCTGATGCGCCCGTGGTTGATGATGACCTCCTGGCCCTTCTTGGCCGGGATGTTCGCCGTCTGACCCTGGCTGACCAGCTTGTAATGAATCATGTCCGGCGTGACCGTGGCGTCATCGGGGATGACGATGTTGGACTCCGCACGCTGGATGTCCGCCTTGACCAGCACGTAGTCGCCCAGGACGGTGAAGGTGTCGGGGCCGATGACATCGCCTTCGATGGAACCGATAAGCTCCGACTCCAGGACGTGAATCATCTCGGCCTTGTCAGAGGCCAGGCGCTTGTAGACCTGCGCCCATTTCATCACATCGTTGATTTGAAACATGACGGTCTGGCCCTGCTTGACCAGCTTGCAGTCTGCCCCAGCGACCTGGACAACGCCCAGGCGGTGCGTGTCGAGCTTGCCCGCCACGTCCGGGAGCCAGATACGCCCAATGCGCTCTTTCGGCGGAACATAGCTGAGCAGCACGCGGGGTCCAATCAACCTGATATTGTTCATGACCTTTTAGAACAGCTTTTTCCGACCGCCGTGTAGGGCGTCTCCCTGAAAAGTTGATGGCGCTCCGCCGTGCCGCGCACAAACGACTCTCGCTTCTCAAAGACCTCCATCGCCAGGTCCACGTCATCGTTGGGGTCCAGCTTTTTGTTTTCAGCCGTGGCGGGCATCTCCGCGATGCTGATTTTACGGCCCATCGCAGGCATCTGCATCCTCCAGGTGATGTCGATGGCGTCATGGTCAAACAGGAAACAAATCTCCTTCACATGCTTGCAGGCCATCAGCCGGGCGAACTGGAAACGGCTGACATGGTGTTTGAACGCCGCCACCGGCACCACATCCTTGCGCTTCAGTTCGCGCAGCTTTCGCCGCAGCGACAGCACGTTCAGGATGGACTCAACCACCAGGACGATGGGAGCCTCGCTGAAACGAAGCTGGTTGATTCCGTATACCCAATAGGTCGCTCCGTAAGGCACCTGTTTCCGGCTGGGAAACTTCTTGGTTGTCTCCCCCGGCACGTCAATGTAGGTCCGTCCCTGGTAGTAGGGTATCTCGCCGCCGTCCACGACCGGGAAGATGGCAAACGGCTCCCACAGCGGGTCATTGCGCGTGAAGCCCACCTTGGCCCGCAGAAAATCATCCGCCCCCAGGTTTTTGCGCTCAGCCATCTCAATGATGCAGCGGCTGTATACGCTTTTTGGTTCCTCGGACAGCAAGGTGAATCCCCTGGGCAATTCCACCGTGCGCGGTGGCGGCAGGTAAAATTCCTCCGGCTTGGCTGCCTCCAATTCCTCGAAGCTGACCTGCGACACGTCGATGGCGGTCGTGAAGTGATAGCCCAGCCCAGCAGCCCAGGCTCCGAAGTGGCCCCGGTTGTTCTTGCCCTTGTTGCACCGGAAACAGAAGGTCTTTCCTGTGCTGACATTGATGCTTCTGTGCCCCGAATGGTCCCCGCATTCCGGGCACACGATGACCAGTTCCTCTGCGGAGGACTTCTCGCGGACCACGATAAACGTGGACTCAATTTCTCGTCGCAATGCCGGGCCGATGGTCATATACTCAGGACATGAACACAGAACTGTATGACCGCATCCAGACCGCCGAAAAGTTTCAACCCGAGCCTACGACGCCGCACGTACCGCAGGCAGAACAGGCTCAGATGGGGCTGGACTGGGCAGCGCGGCAATCCGAACGACCTCTTGCGCCGCCTGACCCGCAGCCCATGAAGCCCATCGTCCCACTGGCCTAGCACGGTACACCATGTTCAACTTCGGCAGTTCAGAATGCTGCATTTTTCCCTTCAATGCCCATTTTTTGGAAAGTGCAATCCTTGTGATGCCTTCCGTTTTTAGCGCCCCAGGGCGCTACTGGCGCTGAAGTTTGTCAGGTCTGGATGAGTTGTCAGCCAGATTTGGGCTGCTCTGCACACCGTCATTCTTTCTGCATTCCTGAAAGCAGCCAAATGCAGTATAAACTCATTCGGCTGACCAACGTAACCGTTAAAAGCCTGTCCTGAGTGCTTGATGCAAGCTCGGACAGGACCGGCATTCATCATCAGTCTCATCAGCGCCGAAGATTCCCACCAAGCGTCGCGGTGGTCCTCCATCGTGTAAAGCTGAGCAATCAAATCCCGGCTCCACGACGAATTACGCAAAAAGAAATTGCCTAGAGTTACGCCATTGATGTCGTTCGACACAATCATCTGGTAACGGTTGTCAATAAACGACTCCAACCTTGTATCTGTTTTGACAATCAGCGCATCAGCATCCGACCAAAACAGATAGTCGTTATCTGCAAAAGACCTCAACAGCGCCGGTAACTTGCTCCAGGAGGGGTGGCGCAACTTGTCCAGGCTGGCTGTAAAAAGGTAAAAACGATAGCCGTGCTTCTGGCAGTAGTCTTTTTTTAAGCTGGCGGTGATGGCTCCGAAATCTCGATGAGTGTCGTCGTATAGAGTGACAATTCCAATTTTCATAATTTGTGTAGGCTGTCTAACGTAATGCCAGCCAGTCGAAGCTGTCCAAGCAATGATAAGTGGCCAGATGCTTTAACGCCGCCATGAATGCCATCCGCCGAGCTTCAGCGGGCCAACAGGAGAGATGCACCATGAATTCAACTGGTTGAAAATGATAGCCGACAAAAGCCTGACCCGCATGGCGTACACCGTTGCTGACCGACGGCACAGTCTTTATCAACTGCCGCATGGCAGGCTGGTCGTTAGCGGCACACGGTCCCACTCGGTCCTGGTAGTCATAAATCTGAGCAAGAAATGAACGTGCCCAGTCTGAATTACGCACAAACCAGTTGCCAGCGTTGATGCCTGTTTCGTCATCAGGCATGACTACGTGGTAGCTCGCTGCTACGTCAACAAACGGCTCCAGTCGCCTCCAAGGCTGCGCAATCAGCGTATCAGCATCCGTCCACAGCAGCCAGTCGTGGTTGCTGAAAGACTTCAAGAGCGCAGGAATCTTGTTCCACGTCGGGCTGCGCGACGGGTCTAAAATCTCAGTGTAGCTGTAGAAGCTGTAACCGTGACGAGCGCAGTATTCCCGTTTTTGTGCTATTGTGACTTCTGCGTAACACCGAACGGCTTCGTCACTGTAAGTAACAACTCCTATGTTCATAATAATCGGGCAAAATCAAGGAACACGACAAAAAGCTACAGACGTGCCTGGCACAAAAAAAACATCAAACAAACCGTCTATTTCTGCTCGAAGGTACTCTCCAACTTTCAGCCATCCGACAGGGTGCGGTCCCTCACAGTAATCGTGCCAGGCCACAAATTTAGCATCAAACTTGGAGCGCATCAGCGCACGCATGGCCAGGTGCGTATCAGCTTTCACCCCCTCGTACGTGTGATTTCCGTCGATAAACACCATTGATACGTCCTTGAAGTCAGCATAATTAACGAGCTTGCTGTCTCGTAGAATCAATTGCACATTGGGCAGGCCAACAGCCAGTTTGCAGACCTCACCCGTTGCCGGAGTCTCATTCTTTTGCTGCATAGCAGCCATTTCTGCGGTGTCTCCAATATCGACAGCATAGACGACTTT
>Ga0315283_10002307_pt1 | contig 15888 bp, 15 predicted proteins | sample YL17G09_0_MG_FD_204541 | JGI IMG/M metagenome (GOLD analysis project Ga0315283, IMG submission 204541) | Sediment microbial communities from Yellowstone Lake, YNP, Wyoming, USA - YL17G09_0 | ecosystem: Environmental > Aquatic > Freshwater > Lake > Sediment | place: USA: Wyoming | collected... | reverse complement strand
TTATCAATCCTGCTTTGAAAATCTCAGGTGGCAAAGGAATCGTCAGTATCACCACACCGAGTACCACCATTAATGTCAGGAGATCAAAGACGCGCTCCACAACAATCGTCGCCATGGTTGAGGAAATGCGGATCCCGCTTTTTTGCTTAACCAGAAACGGCCGGGTAAATTCGCCAAGGCGGGCGGGAAGGATGGAAATGGTCATAAACCCTATGGCTGTGATTATAAACAGCGGCCACTGAGGATATTTAATCCGTGGCTCAAGAATTATACCCCATCGATACGAGCGAAAAAACAGTACCAGAAGAACGATTAACAGAATGGGAATAGCATACAGATAATTTGCGGATCGAAAGCTTCTGATAACTTCTGAGAAATTAATTCCCCGCACGGCAAGAAACACAAAAATGCCACTAATAATACAACCAATAATAATATTTTTTTTCATATGGATGATAAACGTTTTAACTTGCTACTTTGCAATACCTTTTGTAATAAAAAAGGGGTTATCGGTGAATCAAAAGCTATACAGTACATTTAATCATCTGTACCCGTTCTATATCGACAGCACTAAAATGATACATAAGTAGCAGGGTAAGCTTTAAAAAGTCAAGCCTATTCAGCAAGGAGGCGAGCAAGAAATCATTGTACACATTTTCTCAATTTATTGGTAATATAATTAAAATATATTACGAAACATATATGAATAGAAAAATCTCTGCTCAGAGGTAACGCATGCCAGAAAAGCTGGGAGAACTCCTTGTAAAAAATAATCTTATCACGTCGCAGCAATTAGGAAAGGCTCTTGAGGATCAAAAAGCCTCTGGGGGAAGGCTTGGCGACAGCCTTATAAAACTGGGCCTTGTTCAGGAAGGTGAACTGGTAGGCTTTTTAAGCAAGCAATATGGTATGCCTTCAATTAATCTTTCTGAAATCAAAATTTCTCCTGATGTCATAAAAATAATTCCCAATGATGTGGCGATAAAATACCAGGTGATACCGGTATCCTTGAGAAATTCCACCCTTATCGTTGCTATGGTTGACCCATCAAACATTTTTGCCATTGATGATATCAAATTTCTTACCGGCTATCGCATAGAGCCCATGGTAGCCTCAGAATCTTCAATGGCTCAGTCCCTTGATACGTATTATGGAACCACCAAAGGCCTTACTACGCTTTTACAGGGAATAGAAGCAGAAGAACTCCAAATTGCTGGCGAAGAAGACAGCGTCGACATGAGCAATCTACAGAAGGCGAGCGAGGATGCCCCTGTTGTCAAGCTCGTAAATGCCATCTTCACTGATGCTGTAAAAAAGCGAGCCAGCGATATTCACATTGAGCCTTATGAAAAATTTTTAAGAATTCGTTTTCGTGTTGACGGAATACTCTACGAAATAATGAGGCCCCCTCTCAAGATGAAAAATGCGGTTGTTTCCCGTTTAAAAATCATGGCCCGGCTGGATATTGCTGAGCGTAGACTCCCTCAGGACGGACGCATTAAATTAAAAATGGCCAAGGGGGAGGAAATGGATGTCCGGGTCTCCATTCTTCCCACTCTTTTTGGTGAAAAAGTGGTTCTCAGACTCCTGGATAAGTCGAATTTACAGCTTGATATGACTAAACTTGGCTTCGAGGAAAGCCAGCTCAATGACTTCAAGGAAGCTATTTATAAACCCTATGGAATGGTTTTAGTAACAGGTCCTACCGGAAGCGGCAAAACAACCACGCTCTATTCTGCCCTGAGTGACCTTAATAAGATCACTGATAATATTTCAACTGCTGAAGATCCTGTTGAATTTAACCTGCCGGGGGTTAACCAGGTGCAGATCCATGAAGAGATCGGTCTGACCTTTGCCAATGTGCTCAGATCTTTTTTGCGTCAGGATCCAGATATAATTTTAGTGGGTGAAATCCGCGATTTTGAAACTGCCGAAATCGGGATAAAGGCTGCCCTCACCGGTCACCTTGTTTTAAGCACGCTCCACACAAACGATGCCCCCAGTACCATAAACCGCCTTTTGAATATGGGCATTGAGCCGTTTCTTGTTTCTTCTGCAACCAATCTTATCGTGGCTCAACGTTTAGTCCGCAAGACATGCGCGGAATGTAAGGCACCGGTAACAATCTCCGCTGAATCATTCGCAAAGCTCGGGATACCCCCAGAAGAATATGAGCAATACAAAAACATTACCTTTTATAAGGGAACGGGCTGTGATGCGTGTAACAACACCGGTTACAAAGGCCGGATTGCGCTTTATGAAGTTGCAGCCGTTACCGACCCAATCAAAGAGCTCATTCTGCAGGGTGCATCTACCTTAGAGATTAAGCGCGAGGCAATCCGGCAGGGGATGAGAACCCTGCGCCGGAGCGGTATCACAAAACTTTTAGAAGGGGTAACGTCACTGGAAGAGGTATTAAAAACCACGGTCCGCGATGATTAATTATTAGGCTTGACAAGTAATTTGCTAAGTTTTTTTCTAAAAATATCGAAAAGAACTCTAAAGCAGCAATAGTGCGATTTTTATTGATTTCTACCAACTATAAAAAATCCATTAGGAAGGAACCACTATATGGCGGTTTTTACATGGGAGGGAAGATCTACCCAGGGAGCTCTCCAGAAGGGTTCAATCGAGGCGGCCAATGAAGCTGTAGCACTGCTTTTACTCAGAAGGCAAAATATTCAGCCCGCTTCGATAAAAGAGAAGCCAAAAGATGTTTTAGCAAATTTAGCCTTTTTACAGCCCAAGGTTAAAACAAAAGACCTAATTCTCTTTACGCGGCAACTTTCAACCATGATAGATGCCGGTCTGCCGTTAATTCAGGGGATTGAGATTCTTGCCAATCAGGAACCAAACAAAACTTTTCAGAAGATTTTAAATCAAATAAAAACGGACGTGGAGGCAGGTTCAACCTTTGCTGATGCATTAAAAAAGCATCCTAAGGTATTTGACAACCTGTATACTAATTTAGTGGCGGCCGGAGAGTTAGGGGGCGTGCTGGATATTGTTTTGCAGCGTCTCGCCGCTTACATTGAAAAAAATGAAAAACTGAAGAGAAAAGTAAAGGGGGCGCTTGTCTATCCCTCGACTATTTTAGTTATTGCTGTTGTGGTGGTGCTGGTTATGCTTGTTTTTGTTATCCCGGTGTTTCAGGATATGTTCAGCAGCTTGGGCGGTCAGCTCCCCGCACTCACGCAAGGCGTGGTAGACTTGAGCGCGTTTTTAAGGAAAAATGTTTTAATCCTTATCGGCGCTGCGGTTGCCGCCGGGTTTGTGTTTAACCGGGTCAGGGCAACCAATAAGGGAGGATATTTCTTCGACAAGCTTTTTCTTAAGCTTCCCATTTTTGGCCTCCTGCTCAGAAAAGTGGCGGTAGCAAGATTTAGCCGAACGCTCGGTACCATGATAAGTAGCGGTGTACCAATCCTTGATGGTCTGGATATTGTTGCCAAGACTTCTGGCAATAGAATTGTAGAAGAGGCTATCATGATAACCAAGGTGAGCATCAGCGAGGGCAAAACCATTGCCGAGCCGCTTTCAAAGAGCGGGGTTTTCCCGTCCATGGTCTGCCAGATGGTCGCTGTGGGAGAGTCAACCGGAGCCCTTGACTCAATGCTGGTTAAAATTGCTGATTTTTATGACGAAGAGGTTGATGCCGCAGTAGACGCCCTTACCTCGCTCATAGAACCAATGATGATGATCTTTCTGGGATCAACCGTCGGAACGATGCTGGCAGCTATGTATCTGCCTATTTTTAAGATGGCGGGAGCAATCGAGTAATAATTATATATAATACATATATACATCTTCTTTAGATTTCTGTGAGAGATCCTTATAAATCAGATTGGGGGACTGATGCGTGATAGTAGTATTTTCTGGCACCGACTCTAAAAGCCAGACATTTCCCCCGATAATCGAGTTTTTTCCCACTACCGTCTCTCCACCAAGAATGGTCGCGCCGGCATAAATAATTACATTGTCCTCTATGGTAGGATGCCGCTTTCCGCCTTTAACAACCCGCCCCTGATGGTCCTTCTTGAAACTTAAAGCCCCGAGCGTCACCCCCTGATAGATGCGCACATTATTGCCTATTTCGGTAGTTTCTCCTATAACAATCCCTGTTCCGTGATCGATAAAAAAGTTATCACCAATCTGCGCGCCCGGATGAATATCAATCCCGGTCTTGCTGTGAGCAAATTCAGTCATAATCCGCGGGATCAAAGGTATCTCAAGGTGATAAAGCTCATGAGCAAGCCGGTAAACTGCAATGGCAGCAAGGCCGGGATAGCAGAGGATGATCTCATCAAAATTTTTTGCAGCTGGGTCTCCGTCATAGGCAGCACCGACATCCCCAGTCAATTTATTCCGAACATGGGGTATCCGCAACAGAAAGGAAAGCGCTTTCTGTACAGCTATGGCCGTGAGTTCCTCATCAGTCTTTGTTACCATCTCTGAAAAAGGTTTGAGGCTTTTTGCAATTTCCCGTGACAGGTTATGGTAGGTGGAAACAATCCGCTCCCAGATGTATAGGCTCACCTCTTCCCGACTGATCTCAAGCTTTTCATAATATCCGGGAAAAACAACATTTAAAAGATCAACAACTATTTCCTCTACCGCTTCGCGCGAGGGAAGATTCGGGCCTTCAATGTGATTGATACCCTGATCCTCTTTATAGGTATCCAAAATTTGCTCTATAATTTTTTTAAGTCTATTTTGGGTCATGAAGCTCGTCTCTCCCGAAGGGTGAGATGTCTCTTAGCCGCCGCACAATCGGTACCATTTTTTCTACAATATAGCTTACATCCTCTTCCGTAGTGTAGCGGCTTAAACTAAAACGAATAGAGCCGTGCACCCTGGTAAACGGAACGCCCATTGCCCTTAATACATGGGATGGCTCAAGGGAACCTGATGTGCAGGCAGAGCCTGAAGATGCTGCAATGCCCTCGGCACTCAACAGCAACAGGATTCCCTCTCCTTCAATATACTTGAAGCTGATGCTGGTGGTATTGGGCAAACGGTGCGTGCGGTCCCCATTTACCGAGGAATCAAGGGCTTTTTCCAATAGTTCATTTTCCAGTCGGTCTCTGAGCGCCTTGACCCGCTTCTGCTCCGCTTCCATGTTATCAAGGGCAAGTTCTGCTGCCTTTCCCAGGCCAACAATGTACGGTACATTCTCAGTACCGCCCCGGCGGCCTTGCTCCTGGTGTCCACCCATGAGAAGCGGTACAAAATATGTTCCCTTCCTGATGTACAGCACCCCGATTCCTTTGGGAGCATGAAGTTTATGGCCTGAAATCGACATGAGATCAATATTCACTTGCTTTACATCTATAGGAATCTTTCCGACAGCCTGAACTGCATCGCAGTGAAAAATAGCGCCCCGGCTTTTTACCATTTCAGCTATTTCTTCAATAGGGAAAATAACCCCGGTTTCATTATTCGCCCACATAACACTCACAATTGCGGTATCATCGTCAAGTGTCTCTCGCAGTTCATCAAGGTCTAACTGCCCAAGCTTATCCACTGAGAGCTCGGTAAGACGGTACCCGTTTTTATTCAGATACTGGCATAGATTTCGTACCGCAGGGTGTTCAACGCGCGTTGTTATAATATGCTTTTTATGCGGAACGGCGGCCAGAACGCCCCGAATTGCGGCATTATCACTTTCAGTTCCGCATGATGTAAAAACTATTTCAGATGGATCGGCATTAATCAATTGCGCAACGTTGTGCCGTGCCTGTTTGATTCCCTTTTCTGAAGAAGTTGCCAGGTAGTGCATGCTTGAGGGGTTGCCATAGTGCTCGGTAAAAAATGGCGTCATTGCCTCCACCACCTCGGGAGCAACCGGTGTTGTCGCATTATTGTCAGCATAGACCGTGCGCTTTGTCATGGCTTCACCTCCTCAATGATGATATCCTCGCTTACAAATTCTTTAAGCTTTGACTCCACATATTTTTTCAGGGTAAGCTCTGAACTGGGGCAGGATGAACACATCCCGCGCAGGGCTACCATAACGCGGTCCCCCTCAATATCTATAAGCTCAATATCACCTCCATCAGCTCGCAGCATGGGCTTAATTTCCTTTTCCAGGGTATCTTCAATCAATTTTATTTTTTGAATATTGCTCATTTTTTTTGGCGCCAGCCGCACGGCCTCCTGTTTCTGCTCAACGCCGATAACCCCCGCAATAAGTTTTTCAATCTGGGGATGGCATCTCCTGCAGCCGCCGCCCGCCTTGGTATAATTGGTAACTTCTTCGACCGTTTGCAACCGATTTTCCTTAATCACCCGCACAATTTCATTATCTGTTACCCCAAAGCATTCGCACACCACCTGTCCCTTTCTTGCTCTGAGCGCCTCCACATCTTCCCCCCGGGAATTGGCAATGGCAGCTTCAAGCGCTTCACGTCCCATCACCGAGCAGTGCATTTTCTCAACCGGAAGTCCTCCCAGATAATCAGCAATGTCCTGATTGGTAATTATTTCCGCTTCTTCAAGGGTCTTCCCGACAATCATTTCCGTCAGCGCAGAAGCAGATGCAATGGCGCTGCCACAGCCAAAGGTCTGAAATTTCGCCTCTTTTATTCGGCCCTGGGCATCGAGCTTAAACATCAGGCGCAGACTGTCTCCGCAGGCAAGTGAACCCTCTTCGCCAACACCATCCGGTTTTTCTAAGGTGCCAACATTGCGTGGATTATAAAAGTGGTCTTTCACCTTTTCAGTATAGTCCCACATATAGCTCCTCCTGTTTTATACAATTTGAATTCCCTGTTTTTCAGATAGTGCTTCAAGTACCGCTTTATAGACATCAAAGTCCTGGGTATTGAACAGAACAAACACTACCCGCTCAATACCGGTTTTTGTTTTAAGATGATCAAGAGCTGTTGAGATAGCAATGCGAGCGGCATCCTGTATTGGATAGCCATAGGCCCCGGTGCTTATTGAAGGGAAGGCAATGGATGTCAGACTATTGTTTTCTGCTATCTTCAGACAGCTCTGATAGGCTTTTTTCAGAAGTTCAGGCTCACCAGCAGTGCCATTCCGGTAAATTGGACCAACGGCGTGGATAACATGGGAGGCAGGCAATTTGCCTCCAGTGGTAATAACAGCATTGCCTGGAGGACAACTGCCTATTTCCCGGCATTCTTCCATTATGGCAGGTCCCCCCGCTCGATGGATAGCGCCATCAACACCACCCCCGCCAGCAAGCCGTGAATTGGCTGCATTCACTATTGCATCTGTTTTCTGGGTGGTTATGTCACCCTGATATAATTCAATTGTTGAATTATGTATCTTTATCTCCATACCGCATCTCTTCTCTGCTTGCTTACTTATATCACAAAAATAAAGTTTTTTAAATTTTTCAGCTTCTTTTTAAAACAATTCTCGTAATCTCGCGCGGGCAATTTATGCGTAACGGTGGGCCGATCACTCCCAGCCCCCGGTTGATGTACAGCAATGAATCCCTGTTGCGATAGAGGCCATAATCTCTTTTGTAGATCAGCCTGGCAAAAGAATACCCGTGATTTTCCGGAAACGGGAGAATGATCTGCCCTGCGTGGGTGTGACCTGAAAGCGTGAGTTGTATGCCATGGTCTGCTGCCTCGTCAAATATGGTTGGATTATGGGAAAGCAGCAGCTTAAAGTTTTTCTCTGGAATATCTGAAATAATTTCCTGTATGGAAATATTTTTTTTGTGAAAGTACCTGGTTGCCCAAATGTCATCAACTCCTATGAGATACAGTGAGGCAGAACCATTTGGTGCGTCTATTTTCTCCCACCGATTACGCAACACCTTAATTCTGACGCTTTCAAGATTACTGCAAAGCTCTTCGGTATCGCCGTAAAAGTCGTGGTTACCGGTAATTGCAAAAACCCCTTGTTTAGCCCGCAGCATGCTGAGAGCCTGAACAACCGGCTTTGTATAATGAGTGCCCCAGCTGATTATATCCCCGGTAATAACGATAATATCAGGCTGTAGCTCATTCACTATCTCCAGGTATGGATGTAGCTCCCACCCTTCCATGAAAACTCCTGCATGGATGTCGCTTATTTGCACAATACTGAAACCGTCCATTTCTTCAGGTAAGCTGGAAAAGGAAAGGCTCTGCTCATCTATTTTTAGTTTGGTCCGCCCGACATAGGTACCATACAGAGAACACCCGCCAACGGGAAACAGTACAGCTGAAGACATTATTTTCAGGAATTTCCTACGATCTTCCGGGATTGATGTGCCGGATTTTGTGTCCGGTCTGTTGCTTAACCCAACCGCAGGCCAAGTGCGCCGCCACAGCTGTTGGAATAATATTACGATACTGCTGACAACAAAACATGGAAAAAGAACCAGGCATAACAGCATGTATATGAAAAAAGGATAAATGAGAATATACTTTATAAGCGTTTTAAACCAGGGAGAGAGCGGGTAGCGGTAGAAAAGAAACAGATAGGTGAGGTTTAAAAAAAGGGCATAGGAAAAAGCTGTTATCCAAATTTTTTTGTTCTGGACTGGGCGCAAGCTATAGTAACACCCGTACAGGGTAACCATCTGTACGGCAATAAAAAAAAGTGAGAAGCCTGTAATAATAAAGACCCGCTGCAGTCCCATAGGAAAAAAGGGGTTGGCTCTATTAAAACCAACCCCCCTGGATTATCCCCTAAAATAAATTGCTTTACTTGCTGATACTATCAGAAAGTGTTCTCGTAACTTTGGCGTTAATCTTTTCCCATACTTCCGGCCGCTCCCGCTGTATTTTTTCAGGATCCTTAAGAATGAGATCCCACATCATCTTAGGAGACTTGTACTGGCTCCAGCTGCCTTCCAGCGCATGGCCATGGCACAGAGAGAATAAATAATCAATTTCATCATCTGTGTAGGTTGGAATTAAAGCATAGCCAGATACTACGCGCAGCATTCCTGCATCATTGAATTCGAAGGCCTTGAGCCACCACTGGTTATATTCTTCAAAGCTGCTCTTTCCGTCAAGCTCCTTGGCAATGGCATCGGCTGCCCTGAAGCCGCAGCTCAATGCTCCCTGAGCCTGCGTTTCAACAAATGCTGCTGCATCTCCAATGATTATGGTATTTCCCTTTGCAGGGTTTTTTATGGGTGAAAATGCCTTGGTCAAACAGCAGTGCTTGGCCTCTATTTTGGCATTCTTAAACATAAATGCCATGGGTCCCTTTTGGGTAAAAAATTCAAAGGTCTTTTCGGGTGGTTCTTTGGGGCTTCCCAGAATAATAAAATCTGCCAGATCAAAGTGCCCTTCAGGACCGGTCCCCATAAGGGGGGCAAGGTTTGTTCCATAACACCGCCCCCACCATCCTTTCCAATCAGACGGCTTATAGGTCTCTACATTTGACATGTAAACCGCAAGGACCAAGGCAAAGCCGAAATAGGCGCGCTCATTATTTCTTCCTAATTTTAGTGCTAATTGAGCACTTGCTCCGTCGGCTATAATGAGTTTCTTCGCCTGGATTTTAAATTTCTTAGCCTTGCTCACGCATTTCAGTTCAACGCCTGACGGGCTATCCGTCGCATCATAAGCCGTCGTTTCAGTAATATAGGTGACACCCAGGGCAAGGCACTCTTCGAGCAAGCCCTTTAAAAGTGTTCCCTTGCCGTATTTATAGGCAAAGGGCCGTCCATCCGGCCAGGCAAAATGAACCGCATACTGCTTGGGTGAGTAGTAGTATTTATCAGTGACCGGACAGAATTCTCCGGCGTAATTAACTTCCCAGCCGTTTTTAGTTGAGATTATTTTCCCCGCAGCAGTGTCAACCTTAATGGTATCACCATTGTAATCTTCATCGAGAATAATATGTTCGCTGCAGTACCGGGTAATTTTAGAAATATCTTTGCGCTTTTCAATAACAGCTACTTTCAGCCCCTTTTTATTAGCCCATTTGGCTGCATGCAGTCCGCCGGGCCCTGCTCCAACTATTGCGAGATCATAAACCATTATGACTCCTCCTTCTCTCTATTAAATACCGTTTAGCTGATTGCTCTCGTCGGGCAGTAATCTTCACAGGTATGGCAAGCCGTGCAATTTTCAGTAAAGACATGTGCCTTCTTGTCATAACCGCCCCGGTCTTCCAGTTCCAGCGCGCCGATTGGGCAATTCTCCATACAGCCGCCGCAGCCGAGACATTTTTCTTCGTCAACCACTGGATACTGGCGGCATGAAGCGCAGATGTTGAAAAACTCCGGCAGAAAATTATATTGCCGCGTGATCTTTTGCAGATGGGGCTCCGGAGCATAGGGGTTGCCGCACTTGGTGCAAACCTTGAGTTTATGCTCAACCTGCCAGTTTAAAATTTCCCGCTGGGCGCCAGTTGACGTGCAGCTTTCCGGCGTACAGACAGATGTGGCGGGCAGGTCGTTTTTCTTGATTATCCCCGTGGGACAGATAAAAGCACAGGACCCGCAGGCGATACAATCTTCAGCCGTTTTATGAAACGGAGAATCAACTATCTTATTAATGCCGCTGCCGGCAAACTGTATGGCGCCAGCCTTGACCACTTCATTGCAGGCACGAACGCACAGCCCGCAGAGAATACAATAGTCATTATCTTTTCCCATCTGGGGAGCACTTTCCTTAACACCATATTCTTCAGCAAGCTCTCGAATTATCTTTACATTGGGGCACCGGGCGAGATACAGCTCGACAATCAGCTTTCTGCCTTCCATAACCCGGACAGAATCGGTCTTGACTTCAATGCCCTCCTCGGCAGGATACGTGCATGAAGTTTCAATAGTGGTTCTGCCGTTTTTGCTGACTTCAACAATACACAGGCGGCAGGCGCCATATGGTTTCAGGGCCTCATTTGAGCAGAGCGTAGGAATCTGCATTTCATGCTTACGCGCTGCCTCAAGAATCGTTGCACCTTCTGGTGCGATAATTTTTTTCCCATTAATTTTTAATGTCGCCATAGGTTTTATCCCCTAATTAATAGATAGCGTTTGCTTCTTATGTTCTGTCCTGTAGTTATGCGCCTTTTCTGACCAGTTTGCTCTCCACTTCTTTGGGGAAATGCTTCAGCACGGAGAGAAACGGGATTGCTGCTGTTTTACCCAGAGCGCACGCTGAGGTGTCTGCCATTGCAGCAGCCATGCGCTTCACCAGATTGAGGTGCTCTCTTGTTCCGTATCCCTGCATTATGCTGCCAATAATTTCCTGGAGCCGTTTAACGCCCTCCCTGCAGGTGCTGCATTTGCCGCAGGTCTCATCAACAAAAAAGTCAGTTAGAAACTTGGCCATATCCAGCATGTCCGTGCCTTCATCCATGACCAGCAGTCCCCCGGAGCCAAGCAGGCTCCCGGCCTTGGTTAGCTGATCATAATCAAGCTTGAGATTAAGAAATGCCGCAGGGAGTACGCCTCCCGAGGGACCTCCGGTTTGGAATGCCTTTATCTTTTTACCGGTGCCAGTGCCTTTGCCAAATGTTTCAATGATTGCTTTGATGGTTATGCCCAGGGGAACTTCCACCCAGCCGCTCTGAGCAACATTCCCGGAAAGCGCTACAATTTTAGTTCCGGTGCTGGATGTGGTGCCAATCTTGGAAAACCATTTGCCACCGTGTAACACAATAAGCGGGATATTTGCCAGTGTTTCAAGGTTGTTTACCACGGTTGGTTTTTCAAACAATCCCTTCTCAGCAGGAAAAGGAGGCCGGGGGCGAGGCTCACCGCTTAGTCCCTCAAGAGCATTGAGCAGTGCTGTTTCCTCGCCACACACATAGGCACCGCCGCCGCGCTTCACCTTGAGCGCAAATGAAAAGGTTGTTCCCATGATATTTTTTCCCAAAAGCCCTGCCTGCTCTGCCTGTTTAATAGCTTCTTCCAGCCGCTTCAGGGCAACCACGTACCGGTCATTTACATAAATATATCCCTCGTCTGCGCCGACAGCATAACCGGCCAGGGCCATTCCCTCAATGATGGTATGGGGGTCTGACTCAAGAAAGCTCCGGTGCATGGCGATTTCCGGATCACCTTCGCTGCCATTGCATACTATATATTTTTTATTTTCCGGAGCTTGACGGCATGCCTGCCACTTAATGCCCGTGGGGAATCCTGCGCCGCCGCGGCCCCTGAGCTTTGAAGCAATAACTTCCTGGAGTACGTCCTTGGGGCTCATCTCCGTCAAGGCCTTTGCCAGAGCCTTATACCCATCCAGAGCAATGTATTCCTCAATGTGCTCCGGGCTTATGGTGCCGGCATTTTTACTGACCAGCTTCAGCTGATTCTTAAAAAAATCAACCTTGCGGTATTCCTTGATGCCGGCAGCTGCTTTGGGAAGCTTTCCCTTGACATACTTGAGCGGTGCCATATTCAGGCAGTATGCTTCTTCATCGTGCCGCACAAGCGCCAGATCAGTGAGCACTTTTCCTGTTTTGATTGATTGTACCAGTTCGCCAACACGCTCGACGGTTACATTTCCATAGGTGATGCGCGGCTTTCCGGCTTGAATTACCTCGACAATGGGCTCTGCATAGCACAGGCCATTACACCCTACGCTAACGGCTGCCGCCTTACTTTTTTGTTTTTTGATCTCATATTTCAGGGCCTCAAAAACCTTTCCAGCACCCTTTGAGAGACCACAGGTTGCTGACCCAACCGTGATTCGGGCGGCGGCTGGAGAGAGTAAGTTAATACCCTGCGCTTTTATTTTTGTCAGATCACTGGCTTTCTGTATCTTCATATTTCTCTCTCCTCCTACGCATGCAAAATTTCTGAAAGTTTGGCCCGTGCCTGCTCTCCGCCGTATAACTCTCCATTGACCATGAGGGCGGGGGATACGTCACAACATCCAAGGCATCTGACTTTCTCAAGCGATATCTGCGCCCCATTCTCCGCGACTTTCTGCTCCAGGGTTTTTAACAGCTCTCCGCCGCCCTTTAAATGACAGCCGGTGCCATTGCAAACCGTAACGGTGTATTTTTTCGGAGGAGCGATGCGGAATGCTTTATAAGCGGTCACCAGCCGGTATAGGGCGCTTAAGAATACACTCTTTTTCTGACTCACCAGTATGAGCGCTTCTGGCGGTATATAGCCGCACTGGGCCTGAATTGCATGCAGGATTGAAATTATGGTTTCCTGCCCGCCCGGGTGTTGTGCAATGATCTTTTCCACGACGTTCATGTCAATGTCGCCCATAGTGGAAAAGGCTTTGAGTACGTTGCTTTTAAAAGGCTCAGGCACCATCTCGTGTACTATTTCCATAACATGATTTTCAGCAAAGGGGCCGCCCTTTGATTTTTGTTGGAGTACCTGCATCAGTTTTTCACGGAAGATGCCGCGCAAAGCCTCGGGTACCTCCTGGAGCATCCGTTCAAACATAGCCAGGCTTTTGCCTACCCATTCACCGGTAGCAGCTGCCTGCTGTGTTTGTTCCGGAGTTGCTTCTTTTTTTATGGCCTTTTTCTTTATATTTGCCATCTATCCGCTCCTTTCAGGGATTAATTATTTGCCTAATATCCGTGACATGCCCTGGTTATTCCGGTTGTATTTTTTCACTCAGTTTTTTGTAATCACTTTCAACTGCTGCTTGAGCAGCTTCAATCTGTTTTTCTGAAAGTTCTCCAAACCGATACTGCGGCTTCAGATAATCTGCCAGGGGACGTGGTTTCGGCGTCTGTATGGTCAGGTGATAGGCCGTGCCGGCGCCAACCTCATACAGCGGAAATGTTCTGCTTTCCACTGCCCAGCGCCCAATTTTAACGGTCGTTTCAGGATCAAACTGCCAACCCACCGGGCAGGGACATAAAATATGTATGTAAGCCTTGCCCGCGACTTCCATTGCCTTTTTAATTTTTTCATACAGATCAAAGGGATAGCTGGGTGATGCGGTTGCCACGTATTGAAACCCTTCGGCAACAGCAATAGCTGGCATTGTCTTCTTAATTACTTCATCAAGGCTGCCGCCCGCTTCATTGTCAAAACAGATGCTCAGTTCTGCTGTGCCGGTTTTGACCTTCAATAAAGACGGCTCACTTTTTCCAACCGGCGACTTGGCAAATACGCCCTCAAAAAGTTTCCCCTGCCCCGCCTTTTCCCAGATCGCTTTCTCCATGGCCAGTTCAATGGCTTTATAGGTATGCCGGATGGCTAGTGCAAGGCCGCATCCGGGACAGGCAATATTTTTTTCCGGCACGAAATATTCTTTAAATGGCAAAAAATTAGGGACATAGAGACTGAATTTATCCATAGCTAATCCTCCTTTACCATGCTGATGACACCAAACCAGCATTCGCGATGGCAGATGCCGCACCCTTTGCACTTGTCAGTATCTGCTTCGAAAAAGCCGTCTTCTGTTCTACAAATTGCGCCATCAGGACAGTACACATAGCAAAGTCCGCAGCGTATGCATTTGTCCTTATCCCATTCCGGGGTTGCTTCCCTGCGATCCCCGGGTTTAAAAGGCTTTCCCAGCTCTTTATCAAGAAGCGTGCACTCGATCATGGTTTTTGAAAACTTAGCTGTTGCTTCCAAACGCGTTCTCCTTTCACCGTAATAAATATATATTAGTCTTCAGGAAGGGCGTCTCGCCTGCTCATTAAAGCTCGTTCGGGGCTTTCATGGGACACACCTGTACGCAGGTTTTGCATTCCAGGCAGAGCTCTACATCAATAAATGCCCGGTCCTTAACAAACCGAATGGCTGTGCGCGGACAAAGGTCAACGCAACCCCCACAGCCAACACACTTTTCCCTGTCAACTTGAATCATGATTGCCTCCTTCAAAAAATTAATTTTTTGTTGCTTAATAATTAGAATCGCTGGAGAAGTTTTTTAGAAACCCCTCAACAAAAATATTATTTATGGTTTCAATCAAATGATCAAGGCTATATTTGCTTTCTGAAAGAATATTTTCATTCCGGTAGAGGCTGAGCAGGCAAAAGCGAAAAGAATTGAGCACCGAGAGCAGAAATGCCGGGTCCTCGTTTTTTATTTCACCTTTTTTTATGCCTTCGTTAATAATGTTACGGATTTCCTCAAAAGCCTTTTTCTCCTTTGAATTAAAGATCGAGCGGAACTGGCTGTACTCATCATGCAAAATGTACTTGAGAAGTTTGCTCCGGGTCGTCAGGGTAAAGTTTGTGGTAATTATTTTTTTCAGCTTGCGGGCGGTTGGCTCATTTGCTTTGTAGGCCTTATAGGTTTCCTGAGTTATATAATGATATTCTTCCTCAAGCAGTTGCCGGAAAATATTTTCCTTGGTTTTGAACGCCCGATAGACCGTGGCCTGATTTACTCCTGCATGCCGGGCAATGTCTGCGTAGGTGGTTTTAAAATAGCCCTTCTGGGCAAAAAGCTCTTTAGCAGCAGCAAGGATTATTTCTTTTGTTTTATCTGAAACCTGCAAGTTATTTTTTGTTTTCATAGCAAAAGGTAATGCATGTCTTTTATATGTTTTGCTTGCATGTGTCAAGGGTTTTTGTATGGTTTTTTTATAAATCAATAAAAAGGACTGCAGGGTTTGTGCTGCATCGGCCTTTAGTATAAGTTCCATGCTCTTTAACTTCCCTGTAATTTTATGAGGGTAATTTCTAACGCAAGAGCGATTCTATTCATGGTAAAAAAGTTAAGGTAATTATCCGCTATTTATCTCGCCAGTTCTGCGCCACTCTATGCCTTCTGCTCATATTTAAACGCTCTTCTGGCTTTTTCTCTGCTCACACCTTTTATATGACATTGAAAATGATGCGTGATAAAAAGGAAAAAGGGCAGAATCCAATGCCGGCTCTGCCCTTGGGAAATTAAGCTCACAAAGAATACTTTATAAATACACTGCTATCCCTGCCGCTTTTGTACCCCAGTATCTTTAACTAATCCCCGCCTTCTGCTTCAGCACCTTTACCATATCCGTCTTCTCCCACGTGAAATCCTTCTC
>Ga0315283_10002306_pt1 | contig 15890 bp, 15 predicted proteins | sample YL17G09_0_MG_FD_204541 | JGI IMG/M metagenome (GOLD analysis project Ga0315283, IMG submission 204541) | Sediment microbial communities from Yellowstone Lake, YNP, Wyoming, USA - YL17G09_0 | ecosystem: Environmental > Aquatic > Freshwater > Lake > Sediment | place: USA: Wyoming | collected... | reverse complement strand
CCCACTCGCCCAGGTCCCACAGGCAGTGGTGGCTCACGAACTCCAGGGTGCCGAGCGCGAGGATGTCGGCCACGGCCCGTCGACCGGACATCTCGTCGGGGTACTCGATGACCGATACGAGCGCCATGTGGTCCGCGGAAAAGGCCGTGACCTTGATGTCCCCGTTGTTCTTCGCGATCGCGTCGAGAATCGTCGCGGTCTTGGCGTCGTTCTCCTCCTGGCTCAGGCCCTGCCACTCACCGGGCACCGGCCGGGTCAATGCAAACGAGATGTAGGCCATCGTTCCCCCTAGCGATTCGCGGGCCCCAACGACCCGCACCGGCGAGACCGTAGTGCGGAAAGGCCGGCCCGGCCCTGGCGACGGTCACGACCGTCCTCGGGAGCGGCCGGGAGCTCGACCTCTCCGTCGCGGCCCTCGTCAGCCGGCGTCGAGGGGATGGCCCTCGGGGGTCTGGGCGGCGGCGGCTTGGCGGTGGCGGTCGAGGGCCCACGCGGTGGCGGCGCTGGCCAGGGCGGGGTGGTACTGCCAGCGGTGCAGCTCCCGCTCGACGCCGTCGGGGTCCTGGCCGGTCTCGAACAGGCTGAGGGCCAGACGGCGGGCCCGGCGTCGGGTCTCCTCGAAGCGGTCGGTGACCAGGAGCTGCTCCTGCCAGTCGCGGTGCGCCGACCGCAGGTTCTCGGGGAGGTGGGCCACCTGGCCCCGGTTCAGGGGCGGCAGGCGTCGGCGGACATCCAGGCCGTCATGGCCGACGTTGCGGGCGAGGCCGAACCGGACGGTCCGCTCCAGGGCCCGGTGGATGGGGGAGTGCCGGCCCTCGGGGGCGCCGAGGCCGAGCGTGCGGGCCGTGGCCCGGACGTCGAGGTCGAAGCCCTCGGGCTCCCGGTCGAGGCGATGGGCGACCAGGCGGAGGAACCACGTCGTCGACGGGCCGAGGATGCCGAGCCAGAACTGCTCGACGTAGCGGGACCGGGCGTCGTGGCCGACCCGGTCGATGACCGTGTCGGCCCAGGGGCGCAGGTGCAGGACGGCGGTGATCTCCATGCCCCCGAGTAGAGCATAAGATGTTGTTTCAGTCAATCACAGTATTTCATGCGCTCAGATGTCGAACACGCCGTCCATCAGGAGGCCGAAGCCGGCCAGCACCAGCAGGCCGGAGAGGAGCCGGCCCAACCCGTCGAGCACTCGGGACCGGGCGCGGCCGCCGGGGGGCAGGGCCACCACGGCGGGCAGTGTGGCCAGGGCGAGGGCCAGGACGACCAGGGCCGTCGGTGAGGAACGATCGACCGAGGCGCTCACGGTCAGCAGGGCGAGGCCCGGCGTCAGCAGGGTCGGGAAGGCGATCGGGACCAGAGCCGCCCGCCAGTCGGGCAGCGCCGGCTCCGGCTCGGGGGTCGGCCAGCCGAAGTTCAGGAGCCCGGTGGCCAGCAGGAGCAGGCCCGTGGCCAGTCGGGCGGTGGCCGCGCTGATCCCGACAGCGTCGAGCAGCGGGTCGGCGAACAGGGCCATCGGGGCCAGGCCCAGGAGGGTGAGTCCGGCGCCCAGGCCGGCCAGGTTCGGTGGCGGGATCGACCCGGGCGCGCCGGAGGCCGGGGCCACCGTTCGGCACCGGGGGCCGTTGACGGCACACACGGCGGCGAGGACGAACAGGGGCAGGGTCATGGGTCCTCCAGGACCGGAAGGGCGGCGAGCAGGGCGGACACGGCGTGCTGCTGGTCGTCGATCTGGGTCACGGCCCCGCGGAACCAGGCCCCGTCGAGGCGGGCGTCGTCACTCTGGGTCTGGCGGGCCACCAGCATCCCGGCGACACAGGCCAGGCGCTCGTCGACGTCGTCACGGTCCACCTCGAGCCGGGGCTCCCGCTCGGCCAGGCGACGGATGCCGCCCAGGCCCTCGCCGATCGTCCCCAGCCCGGCGGGCGGGGCGAGCGGGCCCCGGGTCAGGTGGACCAGGCCCGAGGCCCGACGCTGGGACTCGTAGCGGACCTGGAGGCCGAACAGCGCGGCCTGACGTCGGGCGTAGGCCAGCTCGTCCTCGGTCAGCCGGGCGGGCCAGGCCGCGATCTCGTCCCAGCCGTAGGCGCCCCAGTGGTCCGAGACCGGGGGGAGGCGGCGCTCGGCGTCGTCCCGCTCGGTGGCCAGGTAGGTCGAGACGCGTCGGGCCGGGACGTCCCAGCCCTCGCCGGGGAACTCGGCGTGGAGCCGGGCGAGGGCCCAGAGGATCTCGCCGGTGAAGAACGGCGAGCGGGTACCGGCGACCGGCGCGTCGGCGGCGAGGTCCCAGAGGGCGACGATCGCTCCCTCGTCGGTCACCGTGGTCTCGAGGAACCGGCCGAGGTCGGTCAGAAGCTCGTCCTGGGAATGGTCACCGGTAAGGCGGCGGTGCTCGACGAGGGCGGCGACGAGCAGCCCGGTGCCGCCGGTGTCCGCGGTGAACGCGGTGCGCCCGTCGGGGAGGTCGGTGAGGTGGTCCTCGACGAACGCGAAGCCCCGGGCCGCGGTCTCGGCCGCCCCTTCGAGGCCGGCCGCGGCCCCCTGCTCGAGGGCCAGCAGCATCCCGGCGTGGCGGACGTAGTTGTACCCGGGCTGCACCTCGTGCTCGACCCGGTCGTAGCGGTACAGGAAGTGCCCGTCGGCGGCCTGGTTGTCGCCGATCCAGTCCACGCCGGCCTGGGCGGCCGCCCGAGCCTCGTCGGCCGACACGGTGGGACACGACTCCGGCTGGGCCGCGGCGACCACCACCGCCAACCCCGCGACCCAGGCCAGCAGCCCCGCCCCCACCCGCCCCCGCACCGTCGTCCCCACCAGCCATGACGCTACTGACCGGCAGGTCCTGGTTGAGGCCCCGGTCGCCCACCCTTGGTCACCGCCAGGCCGCCAGGAGCGGTTCCCGGTGTCGCGAGGGGCCGCTGACCGCGGCGTTCGCCCGCCGGAGCGCGTCCTACGCTGCGGGGGTCGTGACGAACCGGGGGCGGTGGGTGGTGACGGTGGTCGTGGGCCTTGTCGTGATCGCCCCGGCGCTCCTGGCGGATCCGGGCGACGACTTCCCGATCTCGACCTACCCGATGTTCACCGCCGAGCGGGACCGGGTCGTCGACATCGACACCGCGGTCCTGGTCGACGCCGACGGCCGCCGACGCCTGTCGCCCGAGATCGTCGGCGGCACGGAGGAGATCGTCAGCGCCGCGGTCACGGTGAGCCGGGCCATCGCCGACGGCGACGTGTCCCTCGCCCGCCTCTGCGCCGAGATCGCCGGGCGGGTCGACGGCCCCGGCTCGGTCGAGATCGTCACCGAGCGCCACGACGCCGTCGCCCTCCTGCAGGACGGGGTCCCGCCGGTGGCGGTGACCGTGCACGAGCGCTGCGAGGCTCCGTGAACCAGGTCGCGCCGGCCCGGCGCCTGGCCACGTTCCGGCTACTGACCGGTGGGTTCGCCCTGGTCTACCTGGTCGGCCGCATCCCCTACTTCCTCGACCTGACCCGCCTGCACGCCTCCCGCTGGGTCCCGCCGCTGGCCCTCCGGCCGCTGGGCGATCCGCCCGCCCAGGGGGTCGCCGTCGTCATCCTCGGCCTGGCCATCGTCACGGGGATCGCCTACACGGCGGGTTGGCGGTTCCGGTGGACGGGGCCGGCGTTCGCCGTGGGCCTGCTCGCGGTCATGAGCTACCGCAACGCGTGGGGCCACCTGTTCCACACCGACAACCTCGTGGTGCTGCACGTGTTCATCGTCGGGCTGGCCCCGTCGGCCGCCGCCTGGAGCCTCGACGCCCGCGACAAGACCGAGCCCTCCGACGACGTGCGCTTCGGCTTCCCGCTCCGCCTCGCCGCCGTGGTCACGGTCCTCACCTACGTGGTGACCGGGATCGCCAAGGTCCGCTACGCCGGCGGCGACTGGCTCAGCGGCGACACACTCCTGCACCAGATCGCCTTCGACAACGCCCGCAAGAAGGTCCTGGGCGACGACTACTCACCGTTGGCCGCGGCCTTCGCCGGTCACCCGTGGTTGTTCCGCCCGATGGGCGCGCTCACCCTCGTGGTCGAGCTGGGTGCGCCGGTCGCCCTCCTCGGTCGACGCTGGGCGGCGTGGTGGTCCGGGGCGGCCTGGGCCTTCCACGTGGGGATCGTGGCCCTCATGTGGATCGCGTTCCCGTACCCGCTCAGCCTCATCGCCTTCGCCCCGTTCTTCCGCATCGAGCGCCTCGGGGAGCGGGTCCTCGGCTGGTCGGGTGTCCGTAAGCTGGCGACACCATGAGCGCCGTCGAGGACGCCCGCCGCCTGGTCGAAGCCGCCGAGGCCATCGCCGTGCTCACCGGAGCCGGCATCTCCACCGACAGCGGCATCCCCGACTTCCGGGGCCCCAACGGGGTCTGGACCAAGAACCCCGGGGCGGAGAGGACGGCCACCTTGCAGCACTACCTGGCCGATCCCGAGGCCCGGAAGCGGGCGTGGCGCAACCGCTTGGACTCGGCGGCCTGGGCGGCCCAGCCCAACGCCGGCCACCGGGCGCTGGTCGAACTCGAGCGCCGGGGGAAGCTGCACACGCTGATCACCCAGAACATCGACGGCCTCCACCAGGCCGCGGGCAGCCATCCCGATCTCGTCGTCGAGGTCCACGGCACCATCCGCGAGGTGGGCTGCCTGAACTGCGGCGAGCGGGCCCCGATGGAGCGGGCGCTGGACCGGGTGCGGGCGGGGGAGGAGGACCCCGAGTGCCGCACCTGTGGGGGGATCCTGAAGTCGGCCACGATCTCGTTCGGCCAGTCCCTGGTGGCCGACGACCTCGGCCGGGCCGAGCGGGCCGCCCGGGACTGCGACCTGCTCCTCGCCGTGGGCTCAACACTGACCGTCTATCCCATCTGCGACGTCGTGCCGATCGCCAAGCGCCTCGGTTCGGGGCTCGTCATCGTCAACGCCGAGCCCACCTCGTTCGACGAGCTCGCCGACGCCGTCGTCCGCGGCTCCATCAGCGACGTCCTCCCCGAGATCGTGGGGAAATAGAGCGGCAGGGTCGAATGTTGACCAGATCGCTAGGCTTTTGCTTCCAGCCCGACGAAACGTGTCCACGAGGTCGACGTACCGATGTCCAATTTCCGCGAGCTGCTGAGCCAGACCAAGGCCCGCATCCGAGAGATCTCCACCGAGGAGGCCGAGGCCGCCCGCCAGGCCGACGGCGCCATCGTGCTCGACGTCCGCGAGCCCGACGAGTACGAGCAGGGTGCCATCCCCGGCTCGGTGCACATCGCCCGCGGTCACCTGGAGAGCCAGGTCGAGGGGCGCCTCCTCGACAAGGGCGCCCCCGTGGTCATCTTCTGTGCCGGTGGCACCCGCTCGGCCTTCGCCGCCGAGACGCTCGGCCAGCTCGGCTACGGCGACGTGGTCTCGGTGGCCGGCGGCTTCAACAAGTGGAAGGACGAGGGCCGCGACTGGAAGGTCCCCACCGTCCTGTCGCCCGAGCAGCGCAACCGCTACCAGCGCCACCTGCTCCTGCCCGAGGTCGGGGTCGAGGGCCAGCAGCGGCTGCTCGCGGCCCGGGTCCTCCTCCTCGGTGCCGGTGGGCTGGGCTCACCCGCCGCCCTCTACCTGGCCGCCGCCGGGGTGGGCACCCTCGGCATCATCGACATGGACGTGGTCGACGAGTCGAACCTGCAGCGTCAGATCCTGCACAACATGGACCGCATCGGCGAGCGCAAGGTCGACTCGGCCAAGAAGACGCTGACCGCCATCAACCCCGACGTCGACGTGGTCACCTATGACATGCGCCTCGACGCTGGCAACGTCGTCGAGCTGCTGTCCCAGTTCGACATCGTCATCGACGGGGCCGACAACTTCCCCAGCCGGTACCTGCTCAACGACGCCTCGCTGAAGACCAGGACCCCCGTGGTGCACGGGTCGATCTTCCGCTTCGAAGGCCAGGCCACCGTGTTCAAGCCCTACGACGGGCCCTGCTACCGCTGCATGATCCCCGAGCCCCCGCCGGCCGAGATGGCGCCGTCCTGTGCCGAGGCCGGCGTGCTCGGCGTGCTCCCCGGCATCATCGGCTCCGTCCAGGCCCTCGAGGCCATGAAGCTGATCCTCGGCATCGGCGACGACCTGTCCGGCCGCCTGCTGGCCTACGACTCGCTCGAGCAGTCCTTCCGCACCTTCAAGGTCAACCGTGACCCCGAGTGCCCGGCCTGCTCCATCGACCCGGACGACATCGTCATCGCCGAGTACGACGAGTTCTGCATGCCCCACCCCGTCGGCGTCTGAAACCGGAGCGGGTTGCCCGCGGAGGACCGCGTCGCGGCGCGGGGGTGGCTCTAACCTGACCCGGCCATGCTCGTCGGCGAACGCGTCATCTACCTCCAGCTCCAGAAGACGGGCAGCACCCGGATCACCGATCTGATCCAGGCCACCGTCGGTGCCGAGGAGCGGCACAAGCACGACCGCATCCGGCGCGAGGACCTGGCCGACCCCGAGATCGCGGCCCGGCGCATCCTGGGCTCGATCCGCAGCCCCTGGTCGTACTACGTCTCGCTCTGGGCCTATGGGAGCCGGCGGGCCGGTGGCATCTACGAGCGGACGACGGCGACGCCCCGCATGGACCAGGCCAAGGCGCTGCGGGGCACGCTGCACAAGAAGACGGTCCCGCTCGAGGACCGCGACCGGAAGTCCCGTCGTCGCGTCAAGACGTGGAAGACGGCCTACGGCGACCCCGAGGACCGTGAGGCCTTCCGCCGCTGGATCCGGTTCCTCAACGACCCCGACTACCTGGTGGACGTGGGGGAGGGCTACGGCAAGAGCAGCATCTCGCGGCACTCGGGGCTGCTGACCTACCGCTACATGGTCCTCTTCACCCTCGGCGTGGTGCCCGGCGAGCCCCACCTGGGCGGGCACAACCCCGAGCTCGAGACCCTGGACAAGGCGCGGGCCTACGCCGACGAGCACATCCTGTGCCAGGACATGATCCGCATGGAGCACCTCGCCGACGAGCTCGAGGCCGCACTGATCGCCGCCGGCCATGACCTCACCGACGAACAGCGCGAGGCGATCCACGGCAAGGCCGAGGGCCGCAGCGAGAACCGCACGAAGCACCATCCGGCTGCCTGGTACTACGACGACGCGACGCGGGACCTCGTGGCGGAGCGGGACCGCTTCGTCATCGAGCGCCACGGGTACGAGTTCGGCTGATCCGTGTTCCTCGTCGTCGGCCAACCGGGCTCCGAGGCGCGCCTCGTCGCCGACGTGCTCTCGGCCCACCCGGACCTCGTCGTCGCCGGCCGGGGGGAGCTCTTGGTCCCGTTGGCCTTCCTGCTGCAGCGGGTCTCCGAGCCCGTTGCCGCCCGGCGGCTGGCGGCGGAGTTGATCGTGGCCGACAAGGGCTTCGCCGACGGGATCGGCCGCCACCTCGCTCCCGACGAGGTGGCCGGGGCCTTGGTCGATGCCCCCCTTCGCCTGGGGCCGTTGCTCAGCGCGCTGTTCGACGCGGTCGCCGACGCTGCGGGGGTGCGCACCGCAGGAACGATGCTCTCGGTCCTGGCCAACCCCGTGCTGAACCGAGTCGGGCTCTACGAGGGCGATGTCCGCCTGCTCCACGTGGTCCGGGACGCCCGGGCCGTCGTGGCCGGCGCCGAGGCCGATGTCGCGCCGATCGACATCGCCCGGCGGTGGGACCAGGCCAACCGACTGTTCGGTGACCGGCGGGGCGGTGACCCGGCCACCTACGCCCTGGTCCGCGCCGAGGACTTCCTCAGCCACCCGGAACGGGGCGCGGCGGCCCTGGCCCCGGTGCTCGGGATCGACCCCGCCCGCCACGATCTCCCGCACCGCCGGCTCCCACCGGTGCCGACCCTCGACCGGGCCACCCGGCGGCTGGTCAACCAGACGGCCCGCGAAGGGCTCTTCGCCTTCGGCTACGTCCCCTCGCGCCACTCGCCGCGCCGGGCCGCCATATTCGGCTGGCGGAAGGGCCAAGCCGTGCTCGAGCGTCGACGCAACTCGGTGGCCCACCGCCGCCGCCAGGCCTGGGCCCTGCAGGTCCCGCCCCCGTGGGCCCCGGAGACCGACGCCGAGGCCGTGTCCCCGGCCGCCTGCAACATCTGCCGGTGGACCGGCCCCGGTTTCACCGGCCAGCAGCACGCCGAGAGCGCCGACTGCCCGCAGTGCGGCAGCATCGCCCGGGAGCGGTTCCACCTCCACGGCCTGGTCCCCGATGCCGACGTCGGCCGTTTCCGCCTCCTCGAGACCGCCCCCCGCCTGCATGGCACCTACGCCACCGCCATGGCCAGGTGGTGCGATTACACCGAGCTGGAGCCGGCCCCGGTCGGCGCGCCGCTCGGCCACCTGGTCGGGCTCGACGGCCTCGCCGACGCCTCGGCCGACCGGATCGTCTCGGCCCATGACCTCCAAGCCGTCCCGGACCCCGACGCCGTCCTGGCCCAGTTCCACCGGGTCCTGTCACCCGGCGGGGTCCTGCTGCTGCAGCTCCCGGTCCTCGCGGCCAAGACGACCGCCCTCGAGGCGGCGCCGACGGCCGCGGCGGGTACGGCTCGGTGGGCCTTCGGGGTCGACGTCCTCGATCGCATCGCGGCCGCCGGCTTCACTCCGGAGTTGCTCGTGACCGACGAGTTCGTCGACCTGGCCAAGGGCGGCCCCGACGCCTGGCGCAAGGCGACCAGCAGCGGTGAGCTCGACCTCGAGGGGGTCCTGGGGGCGGCCGCCTCGGCGACCCTGACGCCGGTCGCCGACCGGGCGACGGCGCGCCGCCGGGGCTGGATCCCCGCCGTCCTCTTCCTCACCATTCGGGCGCAGAGGGCCTAGCCGTGTTCGTCGTCTACGGGATGCCGCGCTCGGGCACGACGCTGGTGGCCCAGATCCTCAACGCCCACACCGGCCTCCTCGTCCCCGACGAGACCGACTTCATGGTCCCTGCCGCGCACGCCTTCCGCCTCGTCGAGGACCCCGACCTCGGCCGCCGGCTCCTCGGCGACCTCATCGCGTCGACCGACCGCTTCGATGCCACCCTCGGCCGGTGGCTCACCGCCGACCGGGTCCGCGAGGTCGTGGCCGCCGCGCCGTACCGCTTCGACCGCATCGTCGCTAGCCTCTACGACGCTCTCGCCAAGGCGGCTGACGTCACCTCGGCGGGCGACAAATCACCGAATGACCTGCCCCAGAGTGAGATCCTCGGACAGGCCGGATTCTTCACGGAGCACATCCGGGCCATCCATCTGGTCCGGGACCCCCGCGACGTGATGGTGTCCATGGCACGACTGGGATGGCTGAACGGAATCGATGTGAGCTACGCCCGCCTGTGGCGGAACGCAAACCTGAGCCTGCACCAGCGTCTCGCCGCCCACGCCGACCGCTACCGGCTGGTCCGCTACGAGGACATCGTGGCCCGACCCGTCGAGGTGTTCGAGGCCGTGACCGACTTCCTGCAGGTCCCGTTCGAGCCGGCCATGGTGAGCGAGGAGGCCCGCTTCTCGCAGTTCCCCGAACACAAGGGCATGGCCCAGCACGCCAGCACCTTCCGACCCATCGGCGGGGACAGTGTCGGCGGCTACGCCGGGCTGTTCGACCGATCGACGCTGGACGAGGTCGAGGCCCTCGCCGGCGATGCCCTGTCCACCTTCGGCTACCAGTGAGGACCCCCATCACATGCTGACCGCCACCGACGAACTCTGGGGCTATCGAGCCCTGGTCCAGAACCTGACGAACCGCCAACTCAAGTCGCAGTACAAAGAGAGCCTCTTCGGCAACCTCTGGTCGATGATCAACCCGGCCGCCACCATCGGCGTCTACTCGTTGGTCTTCGGCGTGCTGCTCAAGTTCGGCCGCAACATCCCCGGCATCCAGTACGGCGACCTGCAGAGCTTCCCGCTCTACCTGTTCTGCGGCATCATCATGTGGTCGGCCTTCAACCGGGTCGCCATCGGGGCGATGGGGACGTTCACCACCACGGGCTCGCTGCTGAAGAAGGTGTACTTCCCGCCGGCGGCGCCGATCCTGGCCCACGCCCTGGCCCAGGTGAAGCAGACCATGCTCGAGGGCCTGATCGCCATGATCGTGCTGTCGGCGCTGGGTTACTTCTCCTGGAGCTTCGTGCTCTGGCCGCTACTGATCCCACCGATCGTGATCTTCTCGCTCGGGCTCGGCCTGATGCTGACGCTGGCGAACGCGTACTACAAGGACGTGTCGTACCTGATGAACATCATCACGATGCTCCTCTTCTACTGCACGCCCATCCTGTACTCGCTGGAGCGCATCGGCGACGCCGAGATCTTCGGGGTCAAGGCGACCACGCTGCTGTTGTTGAACCCGCTGACCCACTTCGTCGCCGGATCGCGGGAGATGCTCTACCTCGGCATGGCGCCCAGCGTGACCCGATGGGTCGCCATCTGGTTCTCGTCGTTCCTGAGCCTGGCCCTGGGCTGGGTCGTGTTCGTGCGCTACTCCAAAGACGTCAGTGAGGTCGTGTGATGAGTGACGGGAAGATGGCCATCCGGGCCGATGACGTGTCCAAGCGGTTCCGCCTGGCCCACAACCGGTCCGAGTACCTGAAAGAGGCGATCAAGCGGGCCGAGCGCACCGAGTTCACCGACTTCTGGGCCCTGAAGAACGTGTCCTTCGAGGTCGAGGAGGGCTCGATGTTCGGCATCATCGGCCACAACGGGTCGGGCAAGTCGACCCTGCTGCGCCTCCTGTCGAACATCTACCGCCCGACCACCGGCAAGATCTCGACCAAGGGCCGCATCTCGGCCCTGCTGGAGCTGGGGACGGGTTTTCACCCGCAGCTCTCGGGGCGGGAGAACATCTACCTGAACGCCTCGATCCTCGGCATCCCCCAGAAGGTGATCGCCCGCCGGATCGACGACATCATCGCCTTCGCCGACATCGGTGAGTTCATCGACTCGCCCGTGAAGATCTACTCCAGCGGCATGAAGGTGCGCCTCGGCTTCTCGGTCGCGGTCCACGTCGAGCCGGAGATCCTCCTGCTCGACGAGGTGGTGGCCGTGGGCGACGAGCGCTTCAAGCGCCGGTGCTTCGAGCACATCTACGAGCTGCGTCGCCAGGGCGTGACCATCGTGCTGGTCACCCACAGCCTGGGCCAGGTCCAGTCGCTCTGCGACCAGGCCATCTGGATGGAACGGGGCGAGGTCCGCGAGCAGGGCCACGCCATCGACATCGCCCGCAGCTACCTGCAGCAGGTGAACATCACCGAGGCCGAGGCCGGCTTCGACGGCGACCTGGGCGACGCCGACCTCATCCTCGAAGGACGGGGCGAGCGCCGGGGGACCGGCGAGATCACCATCGAGCACGTGAGCTTCGTGAACGCCCACAAGGCGGTCACCCCGTTCGCCAACTCGGGCCGGCCCCTCGTGGTGCGCATCCACTACCAGGCCCACCAGCCCATCAAGAACCCCAGCTTCGCCCTGCGCTTCCACACCGACTCCGGGACGATGGTGACGGCGCCGAACAGCCGCCGGGGCCGCATCAACACCGGCATGGTCGACGGCGAGGGCACGATCTTCTACAAGATCCCCCGCATGCACCTGACCCCGGGGACCTACCACCTCACGGCCGGCGTCTACGACGAGAACAACCTGCACATCTTCGACCAGCGCGAGCGCGAGTTCGAGTTGCGGGTGCAGCCCGGCAGCGCCAACGACGGTGAGGGCTACCTCGACCTCGGGGGCCAATGGGCGATGCCCACCGGCGGGTCGGAGGAAGACGTCATCGAGCAGGGTGCGGCGATGGGGGCCGAGCGGGTGGACGGGGTCCTCGACGACCGGGCGACCGCCGTCGGCCACGACGGCGCGGCCTGAGGATCGCGGGCATCCGGGCCATCGCCGAGAGGGCGACGAGGTGAAGGCCGGCGGCGGGCCGCGGGCGCGCTTCGCCGCGCTCACCGAGCGGCTGGGCGAACGCAACCCGCTGCCCGCCGGGACGCTGACCGTCGGCGGCGGCCTCGTGGTCAACGGCATCATGTCCTACGTGTTCCTGGGCCTGGCGGCCCGGACGCTGGGCGTGGACGCGTTCGGCCCCTTGTCGGTCCTGTGGGCGTTGATCTACCTCGTCGGGCCCGGGTTCTTCCTCCCCCTGGAGCAGGAGGTCAGCCGCTCCCTGGCCAACCGCCGGGCCCGCGGGGTCGGCGGGGGGCCCCTGGTGCGCCAGGCCGGCATGCTCGGTGCCGCGCTGGTCGCCGCGCTGGTCGCCGTCACCCTCGTCGGGGCCCCGCTGCTCCTGGATCACCTGTTCGACGACCAGGTCCTGATCCTGGTGGGGTTCGTGCTGGCCATCGTCGGCTACTCGGCGGTGCACCTGGCCCGGGGCACACTCGCCGGCCTCGGTCGCTTCCGGGGCTACGCCCTCTTCTTCGTGTACGAGAACAGCCTGCGGGTGGCCGCAGCCGTCGTCTTGGCCCTGCTCGGCGTCGACAACGCCGGGCCCTACGCCGTGGCCGTCGGCCTCGCCCCCGGAGTCGCCATCGGGCTGGCGTTGCTCGGGGAGCACGACCTCGCCTCCGAGGGGCCGCCCGCTCCCTGGGGCGAGTTGGGCGCGGCCCTGGGGTCGCTCCTGGCCGCATCGGTGTTGACCGCGTTCCTCCTCTACGCCGGCGTCCTGGCCGTGGAACTGCTGGCCGACGAGTCCGAGTCGGACCAGGCCGGGGTGTTCCTGGCCGGCTTGGCCGTGGCCCGGGTCCCGGTGTTCCTGTTCCAGGCCGTGCAGGCCGCCCTCCTGCCCAAGTTGTCCGCCCTGGCCGGGGCCGGGCGCTTCCACGAGTTCGGTGACCGCCTGCGCCGCCTCCTCGCCGCCGTCGGCCTCATCGGCGGGATCGGGGTGGTCGGGGCCGCGCTCCTCGGCCCGTTCCTGATCGACATCCTGTTCGGCGATGCGTTCGCCTTGGACCGGGTCGACCTCGCCCTGCTGGCCCTCTCCAGCGCCGCCTTCATGGTCGCCGTGGCCCTGGGCCAGGCGCTCATCGCCCTCGAGGGCCAGTCCCGGGTGGCCCTCGGTTGGCTGGTCGGCGTGCTCGCCTTCCTCGGGATCACCGCCGCCGGCGAGGACCTCTTCCTGCGGGTCGAATCCGGGCTGGCCGGCGGTTCGGCCGTCGCCGCCGTGGTCATCGGTGTCCTGGCCCGCCAACGCCTGCACGGCAGGTTGCGGGCTCATCCGCACACGCTGACCACGATCGACCGGACGACGACGATCGAGCCCTGAGCCGGCAGGCGACCACTCAACGTGGTCGGGGTCGCTCCGATGGGTCATGACCGATGCGTCCTGCTCCTCGCCTCCTGATCGCCGCCTCCGTGCTGGTCGCCGTCGCCCTGCCCGGGGCCGGGCTGGTCGCGGGCGCCGCCGATCCGCCGCCCGCTCCCGGCCTGCCCGAGCTGCCCTCCGTGGCCGATCAGGTCGGGGGCCTGTACGACGGCGACGGGTGCCTGCGCACCGGTATCCGCAGTGACGACGTCGACTGTTCGGTCCGGGTCGACGAGTTGGACGAGGCCCTGAGCCATGGTGGGGCCACCGAGCCCCGCCTGCTCGAGGGGTTCTCGGGCTCCCACTGGCTCGGGCAGGTGGACGGGCGGGGCCCCCGGGTGCTCCCGGGAAGCGTGCGGGTGGGTACCGAGGGTCCCTTCACCGCGTCGGGCTTGGCCCGCAACGAGGGGACCGATGTCCTGGCCTCGCTGGAGGTCACGGCCCGGCTGCTCGACGAGGACGGCGCCGAGATCGACGTCGTCACCGTCGCGAGCCCCGTCCACGATGTCCGACCCGGCGAGCCGGTCCCCTTCGTCCTCTCGTCACCTGTCGGCGCCTCGGCGGTAGACCATGTCGAGTGGCTGGTGGCCGGCGGTGAACCGGGGGACGAGTCGACCCGATCGCTGTCCTGGACGCCGTACTGGGAGCGTCCGGTGGGCGGTGACGCCGTCGACCTCTACCTGTACCACGACGGGCCCGGGAGCCGTCCCCACCTGCTCTTCGGCTCGGTGGCCGTCGTGGGCCGGGCGGGCCTGGACCGGCCCGAGGTCGTCGTCGGCCGCCTCGCCGCGGACGGACGGCTCGTCTCGGTGGCGTCGGCCATTGTCCGGGGCCCCGACGGGTCGCCGCGGGGCCGCCTCGACGCCGGGTCGGCCGCCGACGCGATGGTCGTGGCTCCCACCGACCCGCCGGAGGGCGGGGAGACCCTGGTCTGGGTGCAGGGCTCGTGAGCCACCTGCGCCTCGTCGCCCTGGCCCTCCTCCTGGGGGCGCTGGCCCCGCTGGTCCCGCCGTCCGCGGTGACCGCCGTGGCCCCGGCGGCCGCGTCCCGGACCTTCGGCGACGCTCCCCTCGACGACGTCCGGCACTGGGCGGCCGAAGAGCGCCGATGTGGCCTGACCACCAACAAGTTGGCCGCCATGATGCTGGCCCCGACGTATCCCGAGACGGGGGCGACCAGCGGTCAGGCCCCCTCGCCGATGACGCTGTCCCGTTGGGACGACCAGCCCGGGCTCCACTCCTTCGGCACCGTGGTCGACCAGCGCCGGGCCTTCTGGCACCCCGGCGTCGGGATGTGGCAGTTCGACTCGGCCGGGCTCGGTGCCCCCTTCACGGCCGCCCAGCGCATCGACACCTTCGTGGTCTCGGCCCAGGCCGCGGCCACCATGGCGGACCGGTGGTGCACCAACCCCACGCTCGCCTATGTGTGGGCGCCGTGGTACGGCTGCGGTGGTGGCGGCTCGACCTGTCGGGACATCTTCGCCGCCATCTACCGCCGCTCGACCGACCGGCTGGTGGGCGTGACCCGGGACACCGGCGTGCTGAGGCGGGGTGGCATGACCCGTCACACCTGTACCGGGCCGGCCCGGGCCGGGGAGTTCACCTGCTGGCGGGTCGACCCCCGACAGGCCCAGGGCTACGCCGGGTTCAGCGCGGCCGGCTTCGGGCCCGCCCCCCTCACCGCCCCGTTCTTCGTCTACGCGGCCGGCGGTCGGGAGTACCGCCACTGGCTCCGGGCCGACACCGGCTACCGACGTGGCGTCTGGGCCACCCGACCCCTCGGGGCCAATGCCCGCCACAGCTTGACCTGGCACCGGGGCGACGGTCTGGTCGACCTCGGTGTGACCGGCCGTGGCGGTGGCGCAAGGTCCGGCTGAGCGCGTCGGCCCCACCGGACCAGCGGGTCGGTCAGGCTGTCCGGACGGCTAGCCGAGCGAGGCGCACTGCCCCGGCTGCTCGTTGGGCAGACGACCACCGCAGGTGGCACCGTAGCCCTCGTAGGAGTTGGTCAGGTCCGAGACCGGGGTCCGGGCGTAGAGCAGGTCGCAGTCCGTCAGGTCGCCGTCGAAGCAGGAGTCGGCCAGCCCGTCGAACTGCGGGTCGGTGCCGTACTCGGGGATGAAGTCCGACGGTGACACCGGGTCACCCAGGGTGACGTCGGTGGAGGAATCGGACGAGAAGTCCGAGCTGAAGTCGGAGCTGAAGTCCGACGAGCTGTCGGAGAAGTCGCTCGAGGAGTCGGAGAAGTCCGACGAGCTGTCGGAGGAGTCGCTCGAGGAGTCGCCGCTGTCGGCGAAGCACTCGAGGCCGATGGCCGCGCCCAGCTCGTCGACCTGGGTCTCGAGGTCGGCGTTGTCCTCGGACAGCTGGTTGATGGCGTCGTTGTCGTCGTCCTCGGCCGCGGCCTGCAGGTCGTCGAAGAGCTGGACCCGGTCCTCGAGGACGCCCAGCAGCTCGTCGACGCTGTCGGTGAGGTCATCGGGGGGCGTGATGTCCTGGAGGTCCTCGACGCCGGCGGAGGCGATGTCGACCGCCTCGCCGGCCAGATCGGCCAGCTCGGCGTTGTCCTCGGGGGTGTCGAGGTCGTCGAGGTCGGCGCTGACCTGGAGGCAGACCTCGTCGAACTGGGAGATGAACTCGTCCTCGCTCAGG
>Ga0315283_10002305_pt1 | contig 15891 bp, 17 predicted proteins | sample YL17G09_0_MG_FD_204541 | JGI IMG/M metagenome (GOLD analysis project Ga0315283, IMG submission 204541) | Sediment microbial communities from Yellowstone Lake, YNP, Wyoming, USA - YL17G09_0 | ecosystem: Environmental > Aquatic > Freshwater > Lake > Sediment | place: USA: Wyoming | collected... | reverse complement strand
AGAGAGAAGATCCGCCAGTCCTTCCGGCTGCCCCCGATCTTCGTGGGGCGCACCGAGGACTACACCCGCGCCACGGCTGACACCAGCCGCGCTGTAGCGGACGAGCAGGTATTCGCCCCAGACCGCAACAAGGACACCTTCGCCATCAACCGTTTCGTGCTGGCTCGCTGGCAGCCGCGCTTCCACACCTTCAAGCTCAACAACCCCAACGTCACCGACGACGTCCAGCTAATCACCCTCATGGGCATGGCTGAGCGATCCGGTGGCATGACCCCTCGGCGAGCAGACCGCATCATCCGGGACGTGTTCGGTGAGGACATCGGACCCATGCCACAGGGCGTGCCGCTGGACGTGCCGTTCTCCATCACCTTCGCGCAGGCGCAGTCCGGGCTCGGGCCGTCGGGCGGTGGTGGCGGGGGAAGCAGCGACCAGGCCCGCCGCGTGATCGATGGGATGCTGGACCTGCGCCGTCGCATCGAGAAGGAGCTGGACGACCGCTTCTTCCTGGCTGACGGCTAGGTCTGAAAGGACAAAGCAGATGGACCCGTTTGTTCAAGTGCAGAAGGTCGACCTGGTGGAGGGCGAGGAGCTGATGGACCTGGCCAAGAAGGTCATGGCTGCCATCACCCAGAACAAGGGCAAGACCCGCAAGAGCCTCGGGCTGCTCGGCATCTTCAAGGACCACATCGTGGTGCGGGACTTCGAGGACGGCAAGCTGTTTCGCATGGAGATGAAGCGGGACGACGGGGGCAACGTCCTGCTGGACGGCATGGAAGAGGTCCAGCAGAAATTCGTCCCGCTCAAGCCGAAGGTCCAGCAGAAGTCCGAAGGCCAGGTGTCCGTGGTGACGCTGGAGGAGCTGGGGCTGGACGTGGTGTTCGAGGGTGAGGAGTTGACGGAGGACTCCGTGGAAGCCCTCAAGGCCGCAGCCATCGAGCTGGCGAAGGCTCAGTGGACCGGGGCTTTCATCAACAACTTGCCCGACAGCTCCTTCCTCCATGTCGAGGCTGGGGGCAAGAAGGACGCCGATGGCAAGACCGAGCCCCGCAGCTTGCGCCACTTCCCCGTGAAGGGCGCGGACGGCAAGGTCGATCTCCCCCACCTCCGCAACGCCCTCGCCCGCATCCCGCAGTCCACGCTCCCCCAGGCCGTGAAGGACAAGGCCGTCGCCGAGGCCCGCAAGCTGTGGGAGGCCGAGCAGGGCGACGAGGGCAAGGGCAAGCAGGAGAAGCGGGCAGAGGGGCTGTGGCACGGCATCCTGTAGACCTGGCGCTCCTCACGGTCGAGGAGCTGTCGGATCTCCGTGACGCTACCGACGGTCTACTCGGCCGGGTGGTGAAGGTCAGCGCTCGCCGTATCGCCCTCGCCGTAGAGAGGAAGATGGGCGCGGGGATCACGCAGGCGTGGAAGGCTGCAGCGTCCTCCGGCCTTCGGACGGGCATGGCCAAGCTGGTGACCAAGCCCTACACCCCGAGCGCCATCGAAGCCTTCCTCCATGCCATCGGGCTGTCGCTGGCTGACCCCCTGACCACGCAGCAACAGTCCATGGTCGAAGGCAACCTGCGCTCCATCTACAGGATCAGCAAGCAGGACGCCGTCACCGCAGCCAAGGGCACCTTCGTGTTCGGTGAGGCTGACCAGCTGGCCATCGCCGCTTCTGGCAACCAGCAGCAATTCTGGATCGGAGGCTTCTATAACGACCAGCTCTCCACGCGGGTCTCGGCGGTCAGCCGGGACGTGCTGCTGGAGCAGGGGCTCAGCCACCGGGAAGCTGGCCCGGTGCTCAACAAGGCTCTCCAGCAGGAGTTCGGGCTCGTCCCTGGGGCTCTCCGCTCAGGGTTTGCACCGGAGGTCCCCGCTCGGTACGCGGGCAACCCGGACTACTATTTCCAACAGGTCTCATCTGTCGCCGGTCACCAGTCTCGGATCTTCGGGAAGATGACCGGCTACCAGGACGCTGGCGTGAGGCGTGTCCAGTTGATCAACCCGATGGATGAACGCACAGGCGAGGTCTGCTTTGCTCCGGGAACGCCCGTGCTGCTCGCTGACGGAACGCAGGCTCCTATTGACTCGATCTTGCCCGGCACGCGGATTATCACGGGCACCGGGCTCCTTCGGCCTGTGAAAGCTGTATCGCGTAGACTAGCGCACGAGTGGGTTACGCTGACCTCGTTCGGTGGTCGTTTGACGGTCACCCCTAGCCATGAGATCATGAGTAGGGCCGGATGGAAGCCGGCTGAGCGGGTGACTGATGCCGATCAAGTGCGGGTGCATCAACTGCGGGGCAGCTTTTACGGTGCCGCCGAGCAGGGTCGAGAACAAAGCATGCCGATTCTGCTCTCCGACGTGCTACCAGGCGTACCTCCGCAAGACGTACTGGGTGGAGACTCGGTGCGAGCATTGCGGCAAGACCTTCGAGACGCGGCGGTGCGAGCTGGAGGCGGGGAAGCGTCGGCACTGCTCCCTGGAATGCAGGAGACGGGCAGGGAGGAAGGACTTGCCGACGAAGGTGCTGACCTGCAAGTGCAAGAGGTGTGGCAAGCCCTTTCGGCTGAAGCCCATCGAAGTCCTGTCCGGGAAGCCTCGGCGCTACTGCTCCCGTGCTTGCCGCGATCCGTTGGTGGAGAAGGTCTGCCTGACTTGCGGGGAGGCGTTCACCGGGATCAACAAGAGGTACTGCTCCAAGGCTTGCTACCAACGGAGCAATGCAGCCACTCTCCCGGAGATGGTGGTGAAGGCGGCGCTGCAAGACCTTCGGTTAGGCTTCGAGGAGGAAGTTCAAGCGGGGCCTGGCGCGGTGGACTTCTTGGTGCTGGGGAGAGTGGCGCTGGAGGTGGACGGGGAGTACTGGCACCGCCACCGGAAGGAGAGCCAGCGCAAGCAGGACGCGATCATGAAGGCGGGGTGGATTCAAGCTCGAGTGGCAGAGGCGGAGCTTGCCGACCATCCGAAGGACGCTGTGAGTCGGGCTCTGATCTTAGCCCTTGTTGGGATCAGGGAAGCGAAGATCGTGCGGAAAGTGGAGTAGCCCAGGGGTGGGCTCGCCTTCGCGTCGGACCCCGCTTCCATCTAATAGCCCCCGCCTACAACCTTGAGATAGAAGGGGACGATCCCACCTACGTCGCGGCGGGGGTGGTCGTTCACAATTGTCGGCAGCTCAACGGACAGGTGTTCACGGTGAACGCGGGCATGGCACGGATGGCCAGTATCATCGGGGCCGGCACACCGGACGAGGTCAAGCTGGAAGCACCTTGGCCAGAGCCGGATGCCGTATCCGATGAGCTGGCGGGGACACGACCAGGGAGCCGAGATGCTACCTCTGCCATCGAGGGCATGGGCACGCTGCTCCCGCCGTTCCACCCGCTGTGCCGCACCGAGGTCATCATCCTGGACTAGCCCCAGTCTCTCGGACTCCGAGAGTCTGGGCACCAGAGGAGGGTAGAATGTGGAAGCTCACCAAGTCCTTCAGCTTCGAGGCCGCCCACCGACTGCCTAGCCACGCGGGCAAGTGCCACAGGATGCACGGCCACAACTGGAAGGGGCACGCTGTTCTGGAAAGCTCAGAGCTGCAACAGGAGGGGCCGGCCGCCGGGATGATCATGGACTTCGCCATGGTGAAGGCGTCTGTCCAGTCGGTCGTGGACGAGTACCTCGACCACTATTGCATCAACGACCGTGTGGACTTGGCCAACCCCACGTCCGAGGAGCTTGCCCGCTGGCTATTCGACCACCTCAAGCCTCGGCTGCCCCAGCTGGCTGCCATCATCCTGGACGAAACGGAGGGTTCCTCGTGTGAGTACCGGCCATGACCCGGTATGAGGACTACCGCTCAACGGCTGACCTACGTTTGTGAGATAGTCAGATCATGCCGAGAACGAACCCCATACCTGACTATCTAGTGCCGGTGTTGGCGAGACGGCACAACGAACGAGAGGCGGTCAGGCGCATGGTACTAAGCGCCGCAGGGCTCTGCACCTATTGTGCCGACAGGCCGCCAAGCTACGGCGGCCTGTGTGATCAATGCCGCCAAAAGAAGCACCAGGCGCAGATCACTAGATACCACCGGGATCGGGCAGCGGTGATGCTGGCTCTCGGCAACCGTTGCTCCTGCCAGGGCGAGGACTGCTGGCATCGTGGCCGTTGTGTGGTCACTGACCATCGGGCTCTGACCGTTCACCACGTGGATGGAAGAGACGGGCTGAAACCCGCTAAGGGGGCAACCAGATGGCGGGTCTACTTGGAGCAGATCATGTCCGGGGCGGCCCTCCGTCTTCTCTGCGCCAACTGCCACTCCTGCCACCACAACCAGGACACGCCGAAGGTTGAGGTTTCAGCCAAGGTAGTCTGGTCTGCAAGGTGGTACGCGATGAAGGGTAAGACATACAAGATCAAGGAGTGTTTCCTCTCGCTCCAGGGCGAGGGGGTCCGGGCTGGCGAGGCTTCGGTCTTCCTGCGCTTTGCTGGCTGCAACCTGCGGTGCACCAAGGCGACCCACGGGTTTTCCTGCGACACCGACTTCCAGGGAGGCTCTGCGCTGACCCTGGACGAGGTGGTGCGGCTTGTGGCTGACACGGCGCGCGGCTGCCAGTGGATCGTGCTGACCGGAGGGGAGCCCGCGCTGTTCTTAGACCCCGAGCTGGTGGGGGCTCTGGAGGCTCACCACAAGCTAGCCATCGAGACCAACGGGACGGTGCCGTTGTGCTGCACCCTCGACTGGACAACGGTGGCGCCCAAGCGTGGGGAGAAGCTCGTCCTTCGCCAGGCCGATGAGATCAAGGTCGTGCTGGCTGCCGGAGAGACCATCCCTGACCTCGGTTCTATCCGCGTGGATCATCACCTGTTGAGTCCGGCCTTCGAGGGAGATACCCTTCCCGCGGCCAACCTGCGCCACTGCATCCGACTGTGCATGGAGAACCCGAGATGGAGACTATCGGTACAGCAACACAAGGCATGGGGGGTTCGGTAGGCAAGCGGCTGGTCATCATCCAGCCAGCCTCCTGGGACCGAGTCCAGTCTGGCATCTGGTACAAGCCGTCGTGGCTGCACGCCTCGGCCCACAAGCGGGGCGTGGAGTCGCACCTGTATGAGGACGTTGACCTCTTCACTGTGGACGAGATCTTCGCGGAGCACGGGACGGATGCCCGGTACGTGGTGGACCTCTCCAGCTACCCTCAGCTTGACCTGGTGAGGCAGATTCATCGGGAGCGCTCGCGGTCCTACGACGTGCGGTTCATGGGCCTGGACCCTCTTCTCAGCCAGTACAACATCGGACCCCTAGCGGACGCTGGGGACTACCAGCTGGACTTAGCGGAGGGGGCCTTCGAGTACGGCAGGGTCGAGAGGAGACTCCGACGCCGGCACGCGGACGACTACGATGGTCACCTGCTAGAGCTGGACGGGTAGGGGCTCCTTGCGCGACAGGGCCTTGGAGATGCAGGATAGGGGGGTGCTCACCATCAAGGAAGGCATCACCAAGACCGAGTACCTTCGCCTGCTAGCGGAGAGCCAGGTCATGACCGGGAACACCATCGAGGAGAACTTCGGCTACTGCGTCCTTGAGGCGCTGGCCTTCGACACCATCCCGGTCATCCCCGACGCCTTCAGTCACCCCGAGCTGGTGGAGCGGGACGCCCGCTGCCTCTTCCCCATCGGGCGGTCGCAGGAGCAGTTTGACCGAGTGGTCCGCGCGATGGACAGGCCGTTCGCGGTGGCTGGCTATGCGGACAAGTACGAACGAAGCCTCTCCATGATCGTTGACCAGTGCCGAGGGTGATCCATGTACCGCTGCTATTACGTCGCCAACCGCCCCGACCGCATCCACTTGCTGATGGAGGAGGGGGTGAAGGACATCCTCGTCTCCTACGCCTACGCTCGAAAGGGCGAGGGCTACATGGAGGGGATGAGGACTGCTGCCAAGAAGGGTTGCAGGCTCCTCGTTGATTCTGGCGGCCACTCCAACATTCACCACCCCGGGACGGTCGTGCTGAAGGAGTACGTGGAGTGGCTGAAGGCGAACAAGGGCATCGCCCACGAGTACATCGTGTTGGACGACCCGGTGAAGCGGGACAACACCCTCAAGGCCCTGGCCGAGATGACCACGGCCGGCCTCAAGCCGATGGCCGTGGACCATACGTGGTTCAAGGTCGACCCGAGGATCGTCCCCTGGTACACCAAGGGTGGCCGGCTGTGCTGGGCTGGCTTCCTCATCGGCACCAAGACGCCGATGGGTCAGTGGGCCAAGAATGAAGAGGTCACCAAGAAGATGCCCGAGGGCTACGCCACGCAGTTTCAGACCACCGCCCAGTGGATGACCGTGGCGAAGCGTATCCATGAGCGGCACGGCCACGCGATGAAGTCCCCGGTCAACCTCATCCACCTCCTCGGCGTGGGGAGCAAGATCCGCAAGTTTCTTCCCTACCTCGATGCCGTGGACAGCTTCGACGCCGCGTCCGTGTTCATCGCTGCTGGCTACGGCCGGGTCATCCTCTGCCGAGAGCCCAAGCACGAAGGGATGCCACCCCGCTGCAGCGGCTTCCCCGTGGGGAGGGGCCGCCCCACGCCCCCAGAGGTGGCCAAGCTGGCGTCCAAGTGGAAGCTCAACCTGGACAAGGAGCTTGACCGTCGCCGGTTCAACATCCGAGAGATGAGGAAATACCACGAGACCCTGTGGGAGTATTACCAGCAGAACCACAAGAAGGGTCACGATTTCCTGACGGAGATGTCGGTCAAGAAGTCCGACGAGGACGACGACCTGTTTCCCAACCGCCCCCTGATGGTCCAGGTCTCCATCCCCATCGCCGACGCCTGGGGCGAGCGGCTGGAGATGGATGAGATGGAGCTGGTGGTGAAGGCCGCGCAGACCATCCGCTCCGTCTCCGACGTGACGCCCTCCAGTGTGGCCAAGCTCCCTGACCCGAGCCTCGTGCTGCTCCATGAGGAGGCCCACCTTCTCGACCACACTGAGGTGGACAGCTTGGCGCGGGCGCACCTCTTCATCGTGCAGGAGATGTCCAAGCGATCCCTGTCGCACGACCCGCAAGCTGGGGTGGGGCTGGACCTGGCATCGCGGGAGATGGGCGAGGAGCTGGGGCTGGACGCGGACGAGCTGGAGACGCTGGGGCTAGCGAGGGCTAAGGCTGACGGGTCTGAGGAGCCGGCCGACGATGACCTCCTGCAGCCCGTCATGGACGCCAAGCTGCTCCCCGTGGAGAAGGCAGACGAGGACCGCCACGTGGTTCTTGGGGTCGTGCTGGAGCCCAACAGCGTGGACACCCAGGGCGACACCATCTCCCCGGACGAGATAGAGCGGGCGTCCCACCTCTGGCTGGCACGCTTTCAGGACCGGGGCTTCATGCACCGCCAGATCGTCAACAGCAAGATTGAGATATACGAGTCCTACCTTGCACCAGTGGACTTGACCATCGGCGGGCAGAAGGTTAAGAAGGGTAGCTGGCTCCTCATGTACCACGTCACGGACGATGCCCTCTGGGCAGCTATCAAGCGGGGCGACCTGACCGGGTTCTCCATGGGCGGGTTCGCCAGGCGGGTGAAAGCCTAGCCAGACCCCTCGTTTGCCATCCCTGAAGTTTCGGGAGTAGAATGTAGGGCATCTAAGCCAGAGACGAATGCCACATGGCAACCAAGACACCGAAGGACGCAGAGGCGAAGCTCACCGACCTGGACGTGCGAGAGGTCTCGGTGGTCGACCGCCCAGCAAACAAACGCCGCTTCCTCATCGTCAAGCGAGACGGTGGGGGGTTGGCAGTGATCCGAACGGAGGAGAAGATGTCCAAGAGAGCCATCCCGAGAGCGGCGGCGGAGGAGTTCGGTCACATCCTGCTGACCGACGACGATCAGGACGACCGTGCGACCATCCTCAAGGACGAGGACCTCGCGGACCTGATCGGCGCGGAGGAAGGGGATGGGCCGGATGAGGACGCCTCTGACGAGGACGAGGACGCGGAGATCGAGCCCATCGAAAAGGGCATGGTCGCCGACGCCATCAAGATCACCAAGGCCGCGCTGTCCAAGCTGATGGCCGTGGTGAACAAGCTCAAGAAGGGCAAGGAGGCCGGGGCCAAGCCCGACCCCGCGACCCTGTCGGTCGTGCGGCAGGTCGCCGCAGCCCTGACCGCGATGGTGGAGAAGCTCGGCGAGGCCGGGGGCAAGGGCGACAAGGGGAAGGGCAAGGAGCAGGACAGCGATGAGGGCGACAAGGGCGACAAGACGGAGAAGGCGGCCAAGGACGCCCTGACCGTCTGCACCGCGGCCGTCGGTTCGTTGACCAACGCCATCAACCAGCTCAAGGAGCTGGAGGCCGATGGCGACGTGCCCCCGCCGGTCCTCAATGCCCTCCGCGCCTGCGCCACGAGCCTGGCGGCCCTGGCCGGTGACGAGGGCGCAGCCGGAGCGGGTGACGAGGAGCAGGGCGACAAGGGCAAGAAGGGGAAGCCCTTCGGCAAGCCCGAGGACGAGGAGAAGGGCAAGACCGAGAAGGCTGCCCGCCCCGAGGTCTTCCTGAAGCGTGGCAACGACGCCGACCCCGAGGTCATCATCAAGGTCGGGACGAAGATGAAGCGCACCCGGCTCAGTCTCTTCAAGAAGGCCGTGGAGATGCTGGCCGAGATCCTGAAGGAGCTGTCCCCCAGCGACCAGGACAGGGCCAAGGACTCGAAGGCCAACCAGGACTTCCAGCGTGCCATGCTGGCGAAGCTCGATGGCATCGTCGGCGAGGTCAAGAAGGTGTCCACGCGAGTGGAGGACCTGGAGTCCGGTGGCCGTCCGGCGGGGACCGACGAAGACCCGCCCAAGCCGATCGAGAAGAAGGCCAAGGGCCTCTGGAGCGGGCTCCTCGGATAACCGAGCAACCATCAACACGCTGTCAGGCGGCCAGAACCCGCCACGCGATACAAGGAGAATGAGGATGACCAACAGAGAATTGATCGCCAAGGCGACGATCACGACCGACGCGATGGCCGCCGCCGGTCTGCTGAACCCCGAGCAGGCCGACAAGTTCATTGACTACGTGGTCGATGAGACGGGCATCAAGGACATGAGCCGGGTGATCCGGTTCAAGCCCACCCAGAAGTACATCGACAAGATCTCCGTCGGTCGCCGCGTGGCGGTGCCGAAGGAGGAGGCCGTGGACCCGGGCATCCGGCGCGGCATCTCCACGTCTCGGCTGGTGCTGGAGCACCGCGAGATCATGGTTCCCTTCGAGATGTCCGACATCGTGAAGGAGGAGAACATCGAGGGCGACTCCATCGAGGAGCACGTGGTCAAGATGATGGCCACGACCTTCGCCAACAACATGGAGGAGATGTTCTGGGGTGGTAACACCCTCGGCCCCGCCGCCCGCGAGTCCGACCTGTACGAGGGTGGGTCCAACCTCTACATCAAGGACACCCTCCTGGGCCTGTTCAACGGCTTCCTCAAGTACGCCGAGGGCGGCCACGTGGTGGATGCCATGGGCGAGGGGATGAACCCCAGCCTCATCAGCCGGGCGCTCAACGCCATGCCCAACAAGTTCCGCAAGAACAAGGCACAGCTCAAGATCCTCCTGAGCCCCGACCACGAGCAGGTCTACCGCGAGAAGGTCAGCACCCGTGGCACCGCCTCGGGCGACAACGCCCTCGCGGCCACCGGCAACATCCCGTCCTTCGGCGTGGAGCTGGTCCCCATCGCCCTCCTGGACTCGCAGCCGCAGTATTGCGAGAACACGGTGGCCAACACCGACGGGTCGACCGCGACCGCCCTGTCCTACGGCCCCATCACCAGCCTGGTCCTCACTCCGACCACGCTGCTCCGAATCCCCCTCGCCGCCTACATCCTGGGCGTGGACTACTCGGTCAATGAGACGGCCGGCACCTGGACCCGTCTCGGCGGCGGGGCCATCGGCTCCGGCGCGACCGTGAAGGCGACCTACCAGACGGCGGGCCGCATCGTCCTCACCAACCCGCAGAACCTGATCGTGTGCATCGGTCGGGACGTGCGGATCGAGAAGGACCGCAACATCTTCAAGGGCGTGAACGAGTTTGCCATCACCGCCAAGGTCTGGGCGGCCGTCGAGGAGACGGACATGGTGGTCATGATCAAGAACGTGGCGGTCCCGAGCTAGGCCGCCCTCCCGCGCACCACAGCCTGATTGCCTGTTGAGGCGGACACCCGAGCTGGCGTAAGCTACAGGCCAGCTCACCACGGAACAAGGAGCGACCATGCGAGCGGAGATCACCTACAACGCGGGCAAGTCCTGCACCATGAAGGCCGTGAAGTTCACCGAGGGGCAGACCAAGGTCATCACCGACCCGGACATCATCCGGGCCTGCCAGCAGACCTACGGCTTCGCCGTCCAGGTTCTGAAGGAGAAGAAGGTGGTGCCCGTCGAGGAAGAGGAGACGCCGCTGGTCCCCGTCCTCAAGAAGAAGGTCAAGCACCACGATGAGGCAGGTCGCTAGGCTCGGCCATGCTGTATGGTGGTAGCCAACACGACCCGCGGCCTTACCCACTCCTTTGACCTGGCTGACCCGCCCGGTCTGTCGGCCCTCCTCGACCTCGTATCCACAGGACAGGTCACCGCTCTATCCATCCTGCGCGATGGCGTCCAGCATACCCTCACCGCCCCGCGTGGCTTCCGCCACCCGGCCTTCGGAGCTGAGCCCCTGACCAACGGGGGCGGCTCCGTTGTTGGAGAGCGGGTCTTCGTCCAGGCCGGCGACGTCCGGCTCTCCCTGACCTCTACCTTCACGGGCAACGTGGTCCGCACCGACTTAGTGAGGACGGGCGTGATGAGGTATAATCCGCAGGACAAGCCGAGGTCAGGATGAGGACGACACCGATCAGCGCAGGGATGGGAGCCCAGCCCAGTGTCATCCGTGCTTATTGCTTCAACACCGACCTGCCTGGTCATGCAGTCCGCGTCCTTGGTGACCGTGTGGGCGGGCTCTACCAGGTGACCAAAGTGGACATAGACAGCTCGGACCCGGTAGAGTCCATCGCGGTAGGGGTGATTGCGGCGAAGATGTCCTCGTCCACTTGCATGGTCATGCTGACGGGTCCGCTGACCGGGGTCTACAATGGCCTCCCCTTTGGGCGGCTGCTGTTCTCAGGGACAGACGCCTACCTTTCAATCACCCGACCTGCCCGTCCTGCTACGGGCGGAAGGATCGTGCAGCCAATAGCCCACGCGATAGCGTCCAACGTGGTCCTCGTGAATCCAGGACAGCCCACTCTACTGGTAGCCGCATAGCGAAGGAGAAAGCGCATGCCGAGGAAGAAGAAGGTGCAGCAGGAAACGTCAGAGGCGCCGATACTCAAGCTGGTCAGGCCCCGGGCCAAGAAGCCCCAGCCCCCAGCGACAGACCAGGCGCTGAAGATGACCGAGCTGGAGACGCTCCGGCTTGGCAAGCTGGACGCGGAGGTGAGAGGGCTCCAACAAACCATCAGCCTTGTGGACCAATCCGTGCAGCTCTCCGAGATACAGGTCAAGGAGCAGATCAAGGATCTGGAGGCCAGGCTGCAGGAGTTCAAGACGAAGAAGGTCGTGGAGAAGGCCGGCTTGGTCTCGGCCTTCAACGCGAAGCTGACGGAGTACAAAGCCGAGGTCGCCTCGGTCGTGGGGAAGTACGGGCTGGTCGCTGACCAGTTCTCCTACGATACCGACACCGGCCTGCTCCGTGATCTCAGGACAACGCCCCCGGAGGGAGGAAGCCCGCCGAGGACATAACGCGGCAGAACAGAGGAGACGACTATGGCAGGCGAGAAGAAACCACTTTTCATGTCCGACGAGGGCTTCTCTCAGGAGATGGCCACGACGGACACCGTCATCTTCGGCAAGGTGACGGTCGGCACAGGCGGCATCGAGATGGGCGGCAACCGCATCACCGGGCTGCCGACGACCCCGACGGCCACGGGCGACGCGGTGAGCCAGGCGTATGTGGACGCCGTGGCTCAGGGCCTCAAGCCCAAGGAGATCTGCAAGGTGGTCAAGGCGACGGGCAACCTCGCCCTCGCCGGCCTGCCCGACATCGATGGGATCGAGCTTGCCAACCTCGACCGCGTCCTCCTCAACGGCCAGACCAGTAAGATCGAGAACGGCATCTGGGTCGCCAAGGGCACCCGGGCGTCCCTCAACCTCGACCCCCTCACCACCAACTGTGATTCGGTCATCGAGTCCATCCTCGGTGGCGTGGCGGGCAACAGCTATACCATGGCCTTCACCGCTGGTGACTCGCTGGACGCGGGCCACATCGAGCGGTCCTCCAACGCCTTCACCTTCTTCTTTAAGACGGCGGTCACGACCGTCCAGAACTTCGTGGACGCGGTGGCCGGCCTGACCGGTGGTGCCAAGCTCATCCGGGTCAAGTCCGCCGGGACGGTGGCCAACGTCCTCGCCGTCACCGTGGACGAGTTCACCGCGACCGCTCTGGCTGGCGGGCTCGACACCGCCTGGACGCGCCCGACCGACTTCGCGGCCACCATGCACGCTGCCGGGGCCTTCTGCTTCGTGGACCGGGGCACCCTCTACGCCGACACGGGCTGGGTCTGCACGACCAACAGCCCGACCGACGTGATCGGAACCAACAACCTGGACTTCACCCAGTTTTCCGCTGCCGGTATCACCACGGCGAGCACCGGCTTGGAGAAGGTCGGCAACGACATCCGCCTGAAGGCGGGCAACGGCATCGTCACCACGGACGGCTACACCAACGTGGCGCTGTCCGGGACCAACCCCTGCCTCGCGCTGGCGGGCTCGGACTACACCAAGACCCTGGAGGTTGCGGTGGCTGCTCCGGGCTCCGGCACCGGTGGCATCGAGAAGACCTCCACCGGTATCCAGATCGACCTCGACGGGACCACCCTCGCCCTGGGCGCTGGCGGCCTCTCGGCTCTCGGCGTGCCCGCGGACTTCACCATCGCCGGAACCGCCACCCACTTCGACGACCCGGGCAGCGGCGCAGGCAAGGGCCAGGTCACGGCCCCCAACCTCGACACCCTGACCGCGGGCTCCAGCTCCAACGCTGACTCCCTGCACACCCACGCCAGCTCCCCCGCGACCGAGGCCCCGAAGGTCGAGAACACGGTGGCCCTGGCTGCTGGTGCGACCTGCGCTCTCGGCGACCCGCTCTACAAGGACGCCACCACCGACGACAAGTTCGCCAAGGCCGACGCCAGCGCCGATGCTTCCAGCAACGTCCTCGGCATCGCCAGGCAGGCTCAGGGCACCCCCGGTGGCAACACCGAGATGGTGTCCATCGGCCTCTGCGCCGCTGTCCTCGCGGGTGCAGGCGCGAGGGGTACGAAGTATTACCTCAACGCGGGCGGCGGGCTCACCACCTCGCTGGCCGGCATGAGCGGCAAGCGAATCATCCTGGTCGGCGTCGCCCTCAACACCAACGACCTCTTCGTCATGATCCACGACTACGGCAAGAAGGCGTAGCCGCAGCACCCTCCATCCTTCTCATCCTAGCGGCTCCCTGGTATGCTACCGGGGATGCCGCCCCCTAACCTCGACCGGGTTCAAGCCGTCAAGTGGGAGACGCCTGACAAGGGCGGCACCGAGGACGACCAACAGCCCACCGGGATGGACGAGACGGAGGACGCCCTCTCGGGTCGTGGGTTCTACTTCCAGCCCGACGGAGGCCCGGCTGACGAGGCTGTGGCGGCCTGGCGGGACGGGGATAACCTCAAGCTCCAGGACAAGACCACCGGCCCTCATACGCTGCAGGAGCTGGCTACCGGGGGCTCAGGGTTGACGGCTGAAGGGCACAAGGTGCTCCGCCAGCTCATCCACTTCATAGAGGCCGGCCCAGCCGAAGGCTTCGCCAGCGGGGCCTACCAGGAGATCACGGGGACCGTGTTCCCCTCCGCCATCGTGTGGTGGGAGTCCTCGGCCAAGCTCAAGAAGATCGTGGAGCGCCTGCTGACCTGGACGGGCACCAACCTGACGACGGACCAGTGGAAGGTGTACGCTTCGGACGGGAGCACGGTGCTCGCCACGGTCACTGATGCCATTGCCTATTCGGGCGTGTTCGAGACGAGCAGGACAAGGACGATAGCCTGATGGGACTCTCTCCAGCAGCTCTGTTGGTTGATGCCAGCGGCAACGTGGTGGGCATTGTCCAGGACGGGTCGGTCTACCGCCTACAGCAGATAGGAAAGCTGCTGGACGCGAGCGGCAGCCAGATCAACCCGGCGAAGGAGGACGGCAACCTCGCTACGCTCCTGTCCGCGTTTAACGCGGAGGACTTCGCCACGCAGACCACGCTGGCGCTCATCAAAGCCAAGACCGACAACCTGCCCAGCGACCCGTCCAGAGAGGGCGGCAAGCTGACTGCCCTGGAGACCATCCTCACCGCTATCCGCGACACGGCTGGGGTCAAGAAGATCGTGGACGCCCTGCCTGCCGGAACCAACCTGATGGGCAAGGTGAAACTCGTTGACAAGGACGGCACCTACGAAGCCCAGGTGCTGTCCGATGGGCGGGTGTCCATCGCCGCCATCACCCCTCCCCCGCCGTCGGGTGGGGTAGCTGTTTCCCGCTTGGCAGATGGAGATGTCAACAACCAGGAGACACTTGAGAACATCTACACCATCACGACCGCCAATCACGTCCACCTCCAGAACTTCATCGGAGGCGGGGAGAACACCACGGCGGGAGGTCGGATTGAGATCGTCTTCCGTGACGTGGCCGTGGACACCTTGATCGCGGTCGGCTACATCGCTGGAGGCAACTTCCAGTTTGACCTGAACGAGGTATCCCCGACGGGCAACGGCACGCGGTACGTGGTCATTCGCCGCATCAACATGGGCGGGACGAAGATGAGGCAGACCGGACGGTGGTCCGGGTACGAGGACACTCCATGAGCTTCGTGGTTGACCCCAGAGAGGCCCGCGTCCTTCGGCGCCTCGGAAACCTGACAGCAGCCGCAACAGCCGAGGTGCTTGTCGCTGCCCGCGCCTACGTGGAACAGTCCTCGCAGGCCCAGCGGTCGGTGCAGTCCACGTCGGTGCAGGACAAACCCTCGGGGAGCGGGGCGCACCGCGTCCTCATCACCTACCTGACCTCGGCCTACGAATTGAAGACCGAGGAGGTCATCCTCAACGGCACGACCAATGTCAACACCGTAGGCACCGACATCCGCTTCGTGGAGCGCTTCGAGGTGAGCAAAGGGGCCGCCGCTGCCGGGGCGATCAAGCTGATGGACGGGACGGGCGGCGGGGCAGCGGAGTTCTGCGGCATCGGCGTTGGCACCTACGATGCCTTCCTCTGCCACCACTACGTCCCTGCTGGCAAGAAGGCGTGGGTGATTGGGTGGGGGGCAACCGTGGACGACGAGGTGAAGTTCAAGCTCCTCGGCCGTGCCAAGCCTAACGGCACCGACCTCGTGGACCAGCATATCGACCTGGTCAACCTCATGGGCATCGCCACACCCCCAGGCTTCCTGCAGTTTGGCATCGACCTGATCGGGACTATCCAGCTCGCCGGCTCCTACGTCCGGGTCAACGCCGTCCCCAACCAGGCAACCACGACTGTGGTACGCTCCTGCTTGTGTTTGTGGGAGGAGCCGGCTTAGCCGTCCTTCTGTTCACCCTGGTCCATAGGAGCGTCCGATGATGTACGTCCTTGCTGTGTTGGTTCTCTTGCTTGCCAGCCCGATCTTTGCACAGACCTGTCCGACCCCGGCGCAGCTTGCGACGGACCTCGACGCTGCGTCCCAGGCCGCCGTGATCAGCCTCTCGGGGGTGAACCCCATCAACTGCCCCGAGGTGAGCATGACGAACACCTGGGATGGCGGGAAGCTCGTATTCAGCGACAGCCCCGAGAAGCCAACGCTCCGAGGCAGGCTCTACGAGGACACGGCGCTGTCCTACACCAGCGGCACTGTCTACAAC
>Ga0315283_10002304_pt1 | contig 15894 bp, 35 predicted proteins | sample YL17G09_0_MG_FD_204541 | JGI IMG/M metagenome (GOLD analysis project Ga0315283, IMG submission 204541) | Sediment microbial communities from Yellowstone Lake, YNP, Wyoming, USA - YL17G09_0 | ecosystem: Environmental > Aquatic > Freshwater > Lake > Sediment | place: USA: Wyoming | collected... | reverse complement strand
TGAGGGCAGCGGAGAGACACTTTGTCAATCTCTAATCACGATTGTCGAGAAAACACTTGTCCCTTTCACGGAGAGCATCGTAACGAACGAGATAGAAATCGCTCCGAGTTTCAAAAATATATCGCCAGGGCGCGATGTATAGCAATCGAGCGGCGGGCGAGGTTGGTAAGCGGGCAACATTGGTTTTCAAAAATGAAATTAGTGGAAGCCAACGATCCAAAGTTGGCTGCACTCATTCGCAAACAGGAGGCTTCAATCAAAGAGATTGATGATTACATTCTGTCGCGAACCAATCCGAAAGAAGGATAACGTTTCCTGTCCCTCCTCTGTCGGCTACGCAAGTAGCTGATGGAGATAGAGAAAGGAGGCACGTCGATGAATAGCCGCTCGGGGAAAGCCCGAGGACTTCAAGGGAAGCAGCTACACTAAACACAATACCATTCTTTCTACCACGCCCATATACAAGTGCATATGTATGTGAGCGTGAATAAGGAAAGGTACTATGAGTCACAAAAAGAAAAACACTAAAAAGAAAACAGTAAAGTGTGCTTATTGTGGCAGAGAGAAAGTTCCTGTTACTAAAAAAGGATATATGAAGCCCCACGTAAAAACTGATGGGCGACCTTGCTTGCTAGTGAATATTCCATAATGCAACACCGTTATCGCTGTCAGTTGTGCAAATGGGATGGACCTGAGACGGATATCAAAGAGTATAAGAAACTTTGTGGTAAGCCGTTTCCAGTTTGTCCCGGCTGTGGTAAATACAAAGAGAAGATTGAATTGAGTTTCAACTCTCTTTCTTACAACCGTTCAACTCTCACCGGGTATGCCAAATGAAAAAGCATTTCCAATTTTTTACAACCGACTCTGACTTCAATAGTAGCTGGTTCCCTATCGATCATTTCTTCTTTGCTCGGCAACTCAACCGAGGACAGAAAGAAGGACCGAAGGTCGTTCATTTTGAAACTCACGCTAGTGTTCGTAACGCTAGCGGTATGGGTGTCTCCGTTATCTCTCACAAAGAAGACGACAAAGAGAATCCTCATTGGGAAGAGTTTGATGATATCCCGACCGCTCTGCGACGTATGGCTGATATCATCGAAGCTCATACCAAAGCAAATCAAACAAAACGAAAGCGTGGTAGATGAAATTTAAACCTCCTAATGAATTTGGCGGGGTCACTCGACCATTCCGTCATTACTGGCACGATGGTGTTCAATACACTAACAGTGCCCGATTCGATAGCGACGAACAGATTGATGCTTGGCTAGAAACTAATGCCAATCTGATTGTCAAGTCTGCACGAATGATTACCGCGGACGGTTATCTGACCGTGTATTGGAACTGATATGCGATGGGAGAGTATATCTTCATTGCCATTCAGTTTCTTGCAGTGCTTTCTGTCGCACTGCTACGAACCGGCTTATGGCTAAATCAGTCATTCGGTAAGTCTCCTCCCGGACAACTTATATTGGTAGAGACAGAACACAAATCACCGACACTACTAGATAGCGAAGAAGATAAGGCTCCCGACACGTTGCGAAGCGCTGAAATCAAAGAGCATACAATCTTCTAGAACTTGGTCCTGGGCAAGACCGTAAACTGCTCTCTAGGGGCGATGGCGTAATTGGCAGCCGCGAAAGATTCAAAATCTTTTTCCAGTAATGGAGTAGGGGTTCAAGTCCCCTTCGCCCCACTATTTTTTCCTAAACAAACAAAGGAAAGTGTAATGCTAACCTACGCAGAGCTTGTTGCGAAGATTCAAACCATCTTGCCGGAAGCTTCTTTCGGTGAAGACTTGGAAGGACAAATCATCATCCATACTAACTTGACGCAGCCAAACAAAGATGACAATGAGCAGTTGGCAGCACTCGAATCCGAAGAGTGGTGTCATCAGTCTTGTGGAGCAGTCTAATGATTACTTGGTTCAAGAACACCTGGCGCAATCTCTTTGGCGAGGAACCTTACAATCTCTGTCGAGGAATGCGTAAAGAGTAAATGTCAATCCAAAAAGGAATCACAATGATTGTTTTCAAGCAACGATAGCCCTTGTTAGTTTGCGATGTAACATACTCCTGAATAATAAATGCATAGGGAAAATATGTTGGCAAGCTAGCAAGGGCTGGGCGGAATGATAATCGTATGATATCATTCTACGTGCCTCTATAATGAGTTCGACGCTCGGCACTAGAGTTGTGTGTGAATGGGAGTTCTCACTTGGATTAGGCGTGCTTCAGTCTTTCGGGATTGAGCTACGAGAAAAACGAAAGTCCTAATCCAAGTGAGGCTCAATGATTCGGGTATTGAAAGCTGATATTCTATGCGGGGCAACCCGGATTGCGAGTAAAATTGCAAGCGCTTTCATAGAATATCAGCTTTCAACATCTAAATCAAAGGATTGACAAATGGAACGTCCAGCTAATTACTTGCACGATAAAGCCTTTTGCGATTGCGATCTGTGTGTGGCTGAAATCGCAGCTCGTGATGAGGACTATGCAATTCAGCAGTACGATGAAGATCGTGCGCGAGAAGAAAGAGACAAAGAATGAGACAGTTTACCCGGATCGAGTTGGCGTTGATTCAATCGGCGCTGCATCGAGAAAAAACACTGCTGCAAGATGCGTCGAATCTCGGAGCTATCAATCAGGTTGAAGAAGTCAAAGGATTGATGCACGAGATTCAATCTTATCTGCTCAACGATTATCTTGTACTGACTCCGGAGTTTCTTTCCAAGCTCCGAGCTACCAAGAATGCTGAAGAATGGAGCGTACTGGTCAAGGGAATGCTTGTCAGTAATGGTGGAGACTATCCGACTGATTGGTTTGAGAAGGTGATGGCAAGCGGTCTTACCGCCGAGTGCGAAAAGAATTGGGGCGATGCAGTGTTGTCCAGTTACAAAGCCTCGTCGCCTAACGCTAATGCGTCGCTGCCCGAGGGATTGCGGATTGACAACTTGGCTCCCGAGTTTGATACCATTATCGTGACTTGCAAGGGAACGATTATCACGGTATCGCGAGACGAAGATAGTTGTGTTCACGTTGACGTGATGCACATTGCTGTCAAGGCAGATGCCAATAACAAAGTCGATACCAAGATTACCGAAAGACATTTGGTGCTAGGTATCACGGGAGACTTGACGTGACGCACGATCACTGGCTAGGAGTTATTGGAGGGATTCTTTGGTGTTGTGTTGTAACCTATGCTTATTGGCAAGGCTACACGGATGGTCATAAGTAATGCAACAATACATCAGGCGTTATAAAACAACGCAATGCTTTAGTTGTCAAGAATACAAACCATACGCGATTGACCCGAAAGGTTTTCATACCATCTATTCGGTGTACGGTGGTTCGTTGGTGAGAGTAAATCTTCGGAGCCAAAAGGCTGGAGATTTTCTCAGGAAACTTACAAACAATAACCGTATCTGGTCTTTGACGAAACTTTTTCAGAAAGCATAAATGGACAAGCTCGAACGTATGCGTAACCGTTTGCATATTCTTCAGACCAAAGTGGGGAACTTGACACCGGGGGAAAAGCTATACGTCGAGTATTTGTTGGAACAACTAACTACACCAACGTGAGATGCTTGGACAACTCAATCTTTTTTCTTTCAAACCGAAAGTAAAAATCTTTTATCCAACACCTATCTATCTCAACCAGGAATTGTGGGCGCTTGTAAGAAAGACTGACCCTCGCGGATATATGTTTGGGTCATTCGATCGATTCAAAAATAACAAAGGTCACAAAGTAGTAAATAATACGGAATGTGCAACCGTAGTCTTGTATAAAGATGATCAGCCAATCGGCTTCTGTACAATCTCTTTGCCTGGAACTTTTAGAACGAACGCATATCTCGATGTATGGGTAATGCCATACTATCGTGATCTTGGATTCGGTTCTCTGTTAGTCAATCGAGCAAACAAACGATGTCTCAAGTTGTTTGGAAGCCTGCCGGGTGGTGCTGATAAAAATCATTCCCATTGTTGGGACGCTCGGTTCAGAAAAAATAATGAATATTCTTATGATGACTATTATCCTAATGGTCAGCATCAGTTGCGGCTACCGTTCGATTATTTCTTTTATCAATCGTGAATCCTGTCTTTCTCCTGATGATTAGCGAAAGCTAGTTGTCGGGGATAAGGAAAGGAATTACATAAATGATTCGTCTCAAATTGAAAGCAATTGCCATTGATTCTAATGGAGTTGAACAGGAGGTAGAGTTGGAGCTTCCGGTTAGCTCAATGTGGATGGAGCGTGACAAGATTGTTGCTTGCGTAGATATGGGATATGATGATAATGTTAGGGTAGAGTTTACTCCTAACCCTAACTTCAAGGCATTCCAATGAAATGGTCAATCATCGCGCTTCTATTAGTCGGTTGTGCAAACGGAGTTTCTGATCCGGATCCTCCGATTGTTCCAATCGTTGAATCGCAAAAAGATCCTCCGCCTGAACCGATTGGCACGCCGGAAAAGCCCGGACCGGATTGTAAACTAATCCGAACGGTGTGGGGCGGCAATTGTAAACTTGAAGAATTTTATTGTAAGGATGGATCTTATAGATTAGATGGCAAGTGCTATCCATCTTGGGAACTTCCACACAAAAATGATCCTGACCCACCCTATTGAATTTTCCACGCTTGATTGCGATATATTCGATTGAAAATTGAATTCTAAATATAGAGTTTAGTTTTCAACATTTGAAGGAATTACAATGGGATATCATAAGTGGAAAGATATCAAATACAAATATAACGTCGAGCCGGATCCATTCCCTGAACTTGAATATCTAACCAAGACTTTCAAAAAAGGTGACTTCGTAGTATACGAACATCGTCGTACGGCTAACGGTATGAAACATACTTGTTCTGTTATCGGAGTTAGTCTTGAAGGTTGGGTATTGGATATCAATGCCGGCAACTGCTTCTCTCAATCTTTTCGTCTCAAGGATGTAATTGTGTGGGAGCACGGAAAGCGTAAAGGTAAGTAATGATATTCCTCAATACACCGGCAGATATAAAGTGGTTGAGAGAAACTCACTTCCCTCATCTACCAATCTGGTTTCATAGTGCCGCTATGTATGGCAATGAAGATGCACCTATTAAAATTGATGCATACTTCTCAACCAATCCTGGTCGCTATGATGCCAGCAAAACAACTTTCTATCCAAGGAAAAAATAATGCCGTGGAAATTGTGGCTTGACGACCAATGGGATGAGCCAGAAATGCCATTCCGGCATCCCACAGAAGACTTCACACCTGCCCGTAGTAGTGCGGAAGCAATTCAACTCGTAGAAGAAAAAGGTATTCCAACCTTCATCTCCTTCGACCACGATTTGGGAGGCGAAGATAAAGCCATTGCATTCATCAACTGGCTTACTGAAATGCATTATGATGAGGTAGTTCCCGACTATCAAATTCATTCTGCCAATCCGCCTGGACGCGATAACATTCGAGCCAAGATGGAATCTTGGAAGAAAAGTCAATTGCTCTAATGCTTTATGTTGCCGTGTTTCGAGATGGTCAGGTTTCACTATCCTATCCTTCTGCCGATACACTGGCAGCACACAATGCTTTTCGTATCAGTAAGGTACACGGCATTGTAAAAGCGCCGAGCGAAGAGGCATTGAAAGAAGAAATCAAAAACTCTTTGAGAAAGCTTCGGAAAATCTAATGTTCAATCTACAAGCAACAATGATCAAGCTCCGGTTCGGTCAAGAATCGGCGAACCTCGGGTCCGTTACATACTCGGATCTAATTGTTGGCTCCTGTTCTTTTAGTCTCAATCTAGAAGAAGGGTTGGAGCTTGCCAAGTATGTTTTGGGCGTCAATGAATTTCGATCTTGGACCGGACACTTGTTGCTTCATACCGGCATCAAGCGCACCGGCGAAGATGCTTTCGTATTGTCTACCGCGCTAACAAAATTTCTTTGTTCTCGCGATACAGAAACAATGTGTCGCGTGTTGTCAATTGGCGAGCGGCTCGGACTGGCAAAATTCTTCTTGGGTATCGAAGAAGAAAAGATTGTCGATTCCAAAATCGTATTGCGCACTTGTTTTAGACGAGACTCTTCCGGCAGTGTAGAATTGCACGGAGATTGAATGGCGAGAGATATCGCGCTTCTGATTATCTCTCCATTCGTAGCTGTCGTTTACTGTATAAAAGTCTGTGAGAAAAATAATGCAGCTTCAGTTTCACACCAATCTCGATGATGCCAAGCCCGATGTCAATCGGCTCAACGTGTTGCGTCACGACGGGATGACTGTACCAAGAAAGGGAGAACGTCTCGTTTTCCCCTTTCAATACAACAACAAAACTTTTTCTTTTGATCTAGAAGTGGTTGCAGTCAATTACAATTACTTCGCACATCTCATTGTTGTGGAGTTGCATATCGCATCTCCGCATCGTTCCATTGCAGAATGGATTCCGTGGTTCAGAAGGTTTAGATACCAGAAGGAGTAATTCAATGCTTTTTGTAATTCCAGTTATATGGTCTATGACTGCTGAAGTTCCGGTAGAAGCGAATACTTTGGACGAAGCAAAGCAAAAGGCATTGCTTGGTTCGCCTCCTGGTATGCTTCCTATGCACGGAGCAACGTATCTGCCCGATTCTTTCGTGGTAGATGATGATTCGGAGGTGCTGGAAAGAGCCTCATTGCTTTCTCCAGAACCGCTACCTTCAAACACAGATTCTCGTTGTCGTAGCACTTTGGTGGCGTGGGGTCGTCACGCTCCGGATTGTTCTTGTCTTATCGAAGATAAGACATTTAATGGATTCATTCCTGTACGTAAACAGTAGCACCTGTTTTTCCTCTGCCCGCTAGTTATTGCTAGCGGTCGGAGATAAGAAAAGGAGTTAGAAATGAAGTCTCCGATGTTGGACGATCTCAAAAAACTTGCCACTGCACAAAAGTGGACTTTTGAAAGAACTAACAATAATCATTGGAAGTTCTTTAGTGCTGACGGCAAACACATTATTGTGGTCAGCGGTACGTCTTCTGATTGGAGAGCCCAACGGAAAGCGTATGCTGATTTCAAACGGGCAGGATTAGTTATCCCTGGCAAAGAGAGAGGCAAATGAAATTCCAAAACTGTTTGAGACCCATCACCTTCGTCAAGGAGACGGAGTTTTGGTGCGCCGAATGTGATGGTAACAAAGTCCACTCGGACAAACCGGAGACGGGAAGATTCTTCAACCAATTCGGTCATACCTGGATTCCGCCGCAGCACACCCGGAACGGAAGAGTGGGCGATGAGTACGTGCAAATCATCTTTGCCCTCTGCGCCGACTGCTTGACGAAGGGTGGATTTGTTGAACCGGATGCCGACGATTTTCCTTGTACCCGCAATGCGACTGCCGAAGTCGGATTGTCTGTCGGAAAGAACTAAATGAATTTCTCGCTCAAACAAATCATCGGTTTCATTCTCGGCAATCACGTTACGCCGAGCGGCATATGCGAAGCAATGAGTAAGCACTATAGAGATAACGCTACTGATTGCGCTGAAATGATGCGTGATCGTTGGATAGAAGTCGCAGACACTTGCGATGCTGCCGCCAAACTTTTCAAGAAGATCAACATCTAATGGTACACTTCCAAACCATTGTTGTAGTTAGACTTGTTCTTGCAACACATATCTTTGTTCATATCAAGGGTATTGAATCAAGAGTTGCTGTAGACCTTGCTGCCAATCCGGTTGTCGATACTAGTAGTACAAGTATTACACCCTCGGCGGATTGGCTTTGGCTATGTGTTGATGCGGGTAGTTGTGGCACCTATCGTTTTGGATACGATACATCATCTTTGTGTCCAAGCAATCTCAAATGCATTCAACGTATGAATCCGGTTACTAGTAAGTGGGAGCCGTACTGGTTCTAATAAGTGCGAAAATGGAAAAAGTTCATACAATTCTACCATTCAAGTGTCTTCTAACTGGAGAAACTAATACAGCGTATGTGTGGTTTTGTTCTCACGAGTGTCGAAGCGTGTTTACAAAGACACTTCTTGATATGCACGCGCGAGAATGCGGTTCAATGGTAGAGCGTTTTTGTGCCCTTAAATTTAATCAAGAAGGACGCTGCGCTCATTGTGAAGATTATGTAGTGGAACCTAAAAGTCTTCGTCAATCTCTTTCTCTTCAGAGATAGTGATTGAGGGCTTGAGAAAGTAACATCGTGAGTCGTGAAGCTAAACGGTTTCACGACTTTTCTTTCAGCTAAAATGTTGAGGATATTTTAACTTTCCTCCTAAAGCAATATGTTTATGTGTACCCCAACGATATTCTATATCATTAGTTTTACCAATATATACTTTGCCATTAATGAGATTAGTTATAAGATACACGTAAAACATATAGTCTTTATATCACGCTGTTTTGGTTCCATCGTATAATTGGTAATATTCACGAAACATAATTGGTGTCATCAAAACATACCGATTGATGTAAAGAAGGTTTCCCGCAGTTGCTTCTGTCGTGACAATGTGGGTTCGACTCCCGCTGGAATCGCAAATGACACCTGAAAAAATTATTGAGATTCTTCAATCTATTAAAGAAGTACGACTTGATAAAGATCAAGAGATTGAAGTAAAGTTCGATCCGCCGTCCACTACGTTTCCAGATGGTTGGGAACCTAATGCCGGCTTCAAACATAATAGCTTCACCGAACAATTGTTGCTTCTGATTGAAGCTTCATTGAAAGGTGAATTGGAGGAGTAATGCTTATCTGTAATCCCTGTCTCAAAAAGTATTACACCAACAAGCCAAGTATTCGCAGACTGATTGGTAAATGCGAACACTGTTCAACAACTACCGAGCGTTCAGAAATTCCACCGGAAAAACTTAATCCTATTATCGAATGCGAAGTGGACGACTCAAAGTTGAGCTTGCCGATTTGAGACGCCGATGAGACGTGCCTTGCGGCTCGGCTCGTGGTAAAGTCTCGCACCTAAAACTTTCTTCTAACTTCAACCTAATAGGATAAATGAAAATTAGAGACTCGCCGTAGAGTAAAAGTCGAGAGGCTTCAATACTCGGTCGGGCGTGGTGCCCAATATATAGTCTTCGATAAACTAATAGATAAATAAAGGCGGTTCGCAAGATGATTCTTCATCAGCGAGATAGTCCGTAAAGTTTCTTTTTAAATATACCCTCTCCTTGCGAGAGGCTAATGAGATACAGATAGATGCTTAAATGTGTCGGAACATAATCGAATCATTATGTTCTCAAGTTCTGTATGTCGGGACAGGTCTGGCGACCGCATAACTACGTTGTGCCTTGAGGTTCAATTCCTCTTCTGTTCTCTTTGGGTCTATAACTTAATGGCAAAGTTCCTGGCTTTTAACCAGGCAATTCGAGTTCAACTCTCGATGGACCCACCAATGAAAAATCTAGATTACGAATGGCAATTTTGGTTGATGTTTTTTATCATCAGTCCTTTTATGATCGTGGCAACGATTGTTGATTGGATTGAGAATTGGTGGACACGTTGGACTGGATAGCGTGTCCTCAATTCAATTGGTGTTGTAACTGTTGGTTCAATGCCAAGATTGAAAAGAAACAAACTCGAATCGGAATAATGTATCTTTGTCTCAATTGCGGAATTGGTATTCACGCATACGAAGATGGCACTGGTAAGGGAAGTCTTGGAGAAGATTTGCCTCGCCACTTTTCTGATGAAGAGTGGTTGAAGTGGAATGAAGAATACCGAAAATCAAATCGGTAGAAAGAATCAAATGTCTAAACCTTCTATTGAACAGTATCAGGGACAACCTACTCTCTGCCTCAATCCTGAAGCTCGGTACAAGTTTAGTTTTGGTTTGCAAAAAGCCAAGATGATTCTTGAACACCTGGCGGAAATTCAGGCATTCGTTGCCAGCGAAGGAACTTCTTGTTTGCCTTCTAACTTCTCGGCAACCATTCCTGTTTCAACTCTTGCAGAAGTTGTCAAAGCCGCAGGAGAACAAATTGGTCAGCGAGATGCAACGCTCAAGAGAAACAATCTTTCTTTTGATGCTGCTCCAACTGACGGCGTAAATCTCGACGTTCTTCGTCGGAATGTTTTCTAATGTTAGATTCAGAATGCGATACTGGAAAAAAAGTAATCTGCAAAAATTATCAATATCGTAATCAGATGGGATATATTACCACTGTTATGCGCACCAATGGCAGAGTCGTATCTTATATGGTAAAAGATAAGATGGGCGCTGGCGCTGTTGTTATTGGTGGCGGTATGTGGTATGCCTTGAGTGAGTGGGATCTTTTCCCTTTTACTGTCGATCCAATACCTAACACACTTCGTTCTGCTTCGTTGCCGCCTCCGAAAAAATCAATTATCTGTCCGTGCGGAATCAACCGCAAGGACTGTGACTATCACAAGGAATAAAGAAAATGCGTTTTTCAATTGTTGTTCTGTTTTCTGCTCTGACTCTCGTGGCGTGCGCGTCTGCTGCAAAGAAAGATCCTCCTGGACCCACGACAACGACGGTGGATGATGCTGGTAATGTGGTGAATAACGATCCGTCGCCTAATACGGATCCCGGAACGAGCAGCAGTAGCAGCGGCGATGTTACGCCGGTTGATGCTGGTCCTCATAGTCCTACGAATCAGGCAGAATGCATTACGGCTTGCGAAGCAGCGCATCCCACGAGCGCTGCATTGAGTCATAAGCTTGATGCCACTTGTTATCTCGCAGGCGTGTGTGAGCCTGTTTGTAATAACGTGCCGCCCGGTAAGAACTTCCCTCCTACCAATGACGCTGACGCCGCCGCTCCGGTGGCGTGTCCCGGTCAGTTTGCGGAGGGTGTCGATCCTATTATGACGCCAAGTGCAGAGTGCTCTACCTGTCTCGCCAATACCCCTGACTGTTGTAAGCTGTGGGTTGATATCTTTGGCTCCGCTGATGGGCGCGCATTGAATAAGTGTGCCGTCAAATGCTTCACTGATTTCAAAAACTGATTCTGTCTTTCCTCTGTCCGCTAACAGAAATGTTAGCGGGCGGAGATAAGGAAAGAATATGTATCGAACCAACGCTAAGCCAATCGTAACTGCCAATGTTATTCCGCCAAAATCCTTTTGGCACAAACCAGTAATTCTATTTTGGGTTACTTTATATTGGGCATTTAAATCATCTTACTTCAAAACCAAGATGATTACTGCAACCTTACGAAGCATTCCAAAAGAAATGTTCTACTGCGTAGACTGTCATCAGGAAGATTGCACCTGCCCTGATTGGAGCCAGCAATGACCACTATTAATATGTCTGTGGAACGTGATGATGAAAATGGGGAGTCGCAAGAAATTGAGTTAACCATTACCGGCACACACAATCCATATGTGCCAGCGCGGTTGCATTGTCATCCTGATAACGCTACTCCTGCCGAGGGCGGCGATACGGAGATTGAAAACGTAGAAGTAATTACCCCGTTGTATAAGCGTCTCTTTACTGGTCTAACGGAAGAAGAGACTACCAAAGCAGAAGAGTTGATTCAAAAGGCTGACGAAGATAATTTCTGTGAGCCTGAGCCGGACTTCGACGACAACGATTACGAGGATTAAAATGGACAACGAGAATAAGACCAAGAACGCAGAGCACACCGCAGAGAAGTTCGAGCAGGAGGAGCAGCCGGAAACTGATGGCAGTGAGGGTATTGTTTCAGATCCTTCTTTGTATGAGAAGCTTTCGGTTCCGTACGAGAGTGTTGCAGTTGCCACCGAAATGGGTAATGAGTTTTATCAGGAGGTGTGCGCACTTCGTGAGAAGTACAACGTGCCGGAGTTTGTCATTGCTTTTGAAGTCAATGCCAAGGCGCACGATATCTTTGGTCGTGAGCGTCCTCTTGCCGTTCTTCAGACCGGCTATCGCGGTTCTCCTCCCGGAACCAATCGTTTGATTATGCATCTGGTCAAGAAGACTCGCTTCGGATCTCTTTTGATTCGAGCGATGGAAGAGTTTTCTTTGACCATTCTCGGACTGTAATCCTGTCTTTCCTCTGTCCGTCAGGCGTAAGCTTGACGGATGGAGATAAGGAAAGGAAAATGACACAAGCAATTCCACTTACTACTATTGACATAATTAGAAACCAGCTTCCCGCTATCTATGAAAAAATCGGCGTAGATGCGTGGTGGCAAAAGCGAACCTCTATCACTACTGTAAAAATTCGCAAACGAAATGGTTTTGTGGGTAGTAAAATACAAGTACATATTTTTCCGTATGTAGATGGTATTGTTTGTAGGTTTTCTTTTGCGGGCGAATTAGAAAAAGTTAGGTGGCGATTACACCCTGGGAAGAAAGTTCCTGGATTTTAGCTATGACAAAAACCGAAACGTTAGCACTGATTAATGATCAGGACCAATGGTTTCAGGAGTAGAAATCAAAATGTCTATTGTTACACCGTTGTATGGTCATACGAGCGAAGCTACGGCTTACCTCGTGGAAGGGTATCCTTATGGCGGTTTGAAATGCCGAATCAAATATTGGTTAGAGTGTGACAAGAAAAAAGGCTGGAGGTTCTGTTCTCAAACAGAAAATCCCAAAACGTTTAGATGGAATGCTCCCAAGAAAGGAACTTACGTTTCTTTTGGCGCCTGTCTTTATCTTGACGAAAACAATCACGTCAAGTGGGCTAGCATTTCTAATGGTAGTGAGGCGGCTGAAGTTTTGAACTTCATCGAATCATTCCCGCATACCGATCGTTCTCAAATTCACGTGTTGGTAGCGGTGAGACTACGCATTGCCAAAGCCAAGAGCGAAGGTAAAGCAGTATATAAAATTGGTGGCGTGCCGCAGATGCCAAGTGAGGGCGAAGTGGAACGTGCCAAAGAAGAAACGATGTTGTGGGAAAAATGTTTGAATGCATTGAAGCCGAAACTTCCCGTAGCAAAATGTAATGAGTCTGGCGGTAGCGGTTGCATCAATGCCGGTGCTTGCAATGCCGCAGATAAATGTATTCTTGGTGATGTGTAATGTACGCTGTACACGTTGAAATATATTCCAAGAATAAAGTCGCTCAACCGTCTATGCAAATTCTTCTTACAGAAGATGATGCTAGAAAGGTATTCAAGGAACGTTGCGAAGAACAAGAAAATCATACTACTGTCTCTCTAATTCTTTTTGAATTGGGGCAGGATATTTATTCTGATGGACAGGTACTTGAGTTTGTAGAACAGAAAGAAAAGAAAAATGGCTAAAGCACGACAGAATCTGAAGCGACGCGCTTATAGTGCGGAAAAGAATTGTGTTCTTGGAGACAAGGAGGGCGAGGGAAAGTTTCGTCGCCTTTTGGCTCGCACCAAGAAGGGCGATCCCAATATGGGCATTGCAACTTTTAAGTCCGTACCGGAAGCGGAACACGTTCACGGTGATGGTTGTTATCACGACGCGCCGGCTGGGGTGCCTTGATTGAAAACCATTAAAGTAAAGTTCGCATCGTATGCCAAAAATGGAGGCGACGGCAGCGTCAGTGTAAGACTGTATGCAAATACAGGTACAGCCGAATACGCCGCTGCGGGAGACGATGAAAGACACTGCGAAGACGTTGAAGCGCACGAGCTAGAAATCAATACTGAAACTGGCGAAATCGTCGGTGGTCTCAAGTAAAGGAATAGCAAATGAAGAAGGCTGCGCGTAATTTGGTTGTTGGTGATAAGACCAGCACGTTCGAGGTTATGAAGATTATGAAGGCAAAGAATAAGGGTGAGCCTTTCGTGCGCTTCAATGTGAAGCTTCACGGTGGTGGTACCGAGGCTCGACGCTTCCATAACAGTGCAAACAATCTGCTGAACGTTACGCCTGCGGAGGTTTAACTTCACATAGAACTTTGCCGGTTTTGCCAAAAGAAACCGCGCTTAGCCCGCAACGAAACACAATGTAAGTAAGTGTTTCAAGTTATTGGTGGCAAGTATGCGCACCAATAGCTTGCTCCAAGTCGAAGGAGCGGGTGAAGTTTTAGACTTGGGGGTCGCTCTTATCGCCCATAAGAATCACCTTACCGCCCGGTAAAGCGTGATGAGTCAGAATGACTCAACAAAAGAATTGTGGAGACTACAAAAAGTAGTTGGAACAATTACTGGTTAGTTAGATAAGAGAGTATCGGGCATCAAAGACTTTACAGCGATTGTAGGTGCGTCTCGAAGGCGACCGAAAATCCGGGAATAAACCTTGAGCGAAGAAATTCGACGGTAGTAACTCAAGGCTAGTAAGAGGAAGCTGCGTTGGCGCAGCTTGCAACCTTTTCCCACTTTTATTTTTCAGTAAGAGGTTCAGTTGTAACATTATTCCATTCTTGGAGTAATGCCGGGCGGCGTTCTTCACGTCGCCATTGACGCATCTCTTCTGATAAAGTCATATTTTTAAAGGCACCCAGAGCGTGATCTCCGCCAGCTAACATTACATAACGTTCTGGCAAAGGTCTATTAATTGGATGATGTTTGCGGGGTCCATAAGAAACAGGATCTCCCCAGCTATCACGTACGGTAGTTTGGCTAACTCCGTGACTGGCTGGTACTAATTCAATTAAATTACGAGCTTCTAATTGAGGAGCTAACTCTAATTCTTCTGGTGTCATATCTGTCGTCGCTAAATAATGACGTGGATTGTCAATTCTTTTAAGCAATCTGTGTTCAGCGGTCATAGTAAAATGACGGTTTATTGGCATACTTTGGCATAAAAATATGTCCCAGAAAATCGCCCAATTAGCTATTAAATTTAACAAATTAATCAGTTTGGGTGAACCGACCCCTGAAGAGTTAGACACTATTACAGGTAAAAATGTACCTCAACGTGTCTTACTATCTAATGAAGTGATAAGTTCTTTATCACAATTAGTAGATAAACTTACAGTGCTAGGTGCCACTCAGCCCGCCGCTGATATAAAAGCGGGTTTTAAAAAACTAATGGCTCACGGCATTTCTGCTTCTGATGGAGTTATGGTATTCACGGGTTATGACCTGGAACCTATGTTAGTTGCCGTACATAAAGCATTCTTGTTTTTACAAGAAACTAAAGCATCGACTGATGATATTGGTAAAGCTACTGATATCTATTCTGCTTTATCTCAACTATCGGTTTCAAAAGCTCCACAAAAACCAGCTTTACAAACACCTGTTATATCAAAACGTCTTGATGTAGAGCAGGTTCAACGTAGATTAACTCATCTTGGTTATCCATTAACACCTGATGGCAAGCTTGGAAAACTTACCCGAGCAGGCTTAAAGTGGTTCCGAGATCATAATGCAAGCGTTTCTCATTTAGATGATGAAGCAACCATTGACGCTATTCTCGAAGGGCAATACGAAGAAAGTAAAGCTTCTATTCCTGTCACAGAGCATAGACCAGGTGAATCGACTTGGGGCGATTCTGGATGGAGAAATGATTCTGTTTTGTCTGAACCAACCGAAGCCTCAAAACTTGCTGATAGGTTTGAAAAACTTGGAAGCGAATTGCCCATCGTAAATATTGATCAACCGTGGTGGGGTAAGAGTTCAATGTTTGCCGTTTCGATAACGACAGTTGATCCTAAGATGAATCGTACTGCGATGCTGTCTTTTATGCATCAATTAGAATCTTCGCCTTATCGTGCTATGATAAAGTATGTACAGGATCATCGTGATGATGGTAGACTTCTAATTGCATTCAGAGAACCAATGTCTAAAGAGAAAGTTCTTGAAATATGTAATAGTTTGTCGTTGAGTTTTTCACGACACGATGATGATAAGTTTTTTGCTGGTGGCGATGATGAGCTCATTGTTACAGATATTGATGTTGAATCGTATTCAGTTTATCCTGTCAAAGAAACTTTAGACTTTACAATTGTAGCAAAATCACCAGAAGATGCGTCAGCTCTCGCTGATGAGCTAACAAGATTCGCAAGAATTGCGAGCACGCAAGCTGAAGATAATG